>Ga0315270_10000038_pt1 | contig 67889 bp, 67 predicted proteins | sample C1_bottom_MG_FD_204932 | JGI IMG/M metagenome (GOLD analysis project Ga0315270, IMG submission 204932) | Sediment microbial communities from Yellowstone Lake, YNP, Wyoming, USA - C1_bottom | ecosystem: Environmental > Aquatic > Freshwater > Lake > Sediment | place: USA: Wyoming | collected... | reverse complement strand
ACCTTGGGCACGTAAGCGCGGGTTTCGCGGAAGGGGGGGATGCCCTTGTGCCGGTTCACGGCGCCTTCGCCCGCGTTGTAGGCGGCCACCACCTTCGTGAGGTCGCCCTGGTAGTAGCCATGGAGCCACCTCAGGTACTTCACGCCGCCGCTGATGTTCTGACGCGGATCGAAGGGATCCAGCACGCCGAAACGCTCCGCCGTGGAGGGCATGAGCTGCATGAGGCCCAGGGCCCCGGCCTTGGAGCGGGCCTTGTAATTGAAGGCGCTCTCGGCCTGGATGATGGCCCGCGCCAGGTGGGTGTCTACCCCCTCGGCCTGGGCGATCTCGTCCACCAGCGCGATGAGTTCGGGGCTCTTCAGGGCCTTGGCCATCTCCGCGGGCGTGACAGCGAGGCGCACCTTGCCCACGCCCACGTGCTTGAGGATCAGCCCCTGCCTCTTCATGTAGGTGGGCGGCAGGTTGTTGATCACCAGGCCGCCCTGCTTGTCGTAGTAGGTATAGAGGTACGTCACGCCAGGCCGGACGGGATCCTTCGAAACCCTCGGCATCCCGGCGGAAAGCACCAGGGGGACCAGGGGGAGGATCAGGACGGGGCGAAGCATCAGACTCCATGATACGGCCTCGAACCTAGGCATGAAGATCTGCCCCTTTTCTTTCCTGGTCGGGGCTGCTTTTTGGGATCCTGTTCACCATGGATCCCAGCACAAGTTATCTGAAGGCGCTGTCCTCTACCCTGTGGATCAACGCCACCCAATACTTCGCAGATGTGCCAGAGAAAGTGTGGGCCTTCCACGTGGGCGGCTACCAGGTCTGCGAGAAGTGGCTGAAGGACCGCAAAGGTCGGGTGCTGGATCACGGCGACCTGACCCACTACTGCCGCGTGGTGGCCGCCCTGGGTGACACCATCCGCCTCATGGGCGATGTAGACGAAGCCGTCGAAGGGGCTGGCGGCTGGCCTTTGACGTGAGACGAAAATACATCCGAATCAGGAGGAGCCATGCCCGGTTCGGAACTGCTGCTCTATCAAGCCGAAGACGGCCAGACGCGCGTCCAGGTGCGCCTGGAAGATGAAACCGTTTGGTTGTCGCAAAAGCAGATGGCGGAACTGTTCCAGAAGGGTGTGCGCACAATCTCAGAGCACATTCAGAACATCTATGAGGAAGGGGAATTGCGCGAAGAGGCAGTATTCCGGAAATTCCGGATAACTGCCGCAGACGGGAAGTCCTATGAAACCGGCTTCTACAACCTCGACATGATCATCTCCGTGGGCTATCGCGTGCGCTCCCAGCGCGGCACGCAGTTCCGCATCTGGGCCACCCAGCGCCTGCGGGAATTCATCGTCAAGGGGTTCACCCTGGACGACGAGCGGTTGAAGAATCCGCCCCTGGAAGGCTCCGGCCTCCCGGACCGCTTCAACGAACTGATCGAGCGCATCCGCGACATCCGGGCCAGCGAGCGCCGCATGTACCTGCGCGTGCGTGAAATCTTCGCGATGGCCTCGGACTACGCTCCCTCCCAGGCCGAGACCACACAGTTCTTCCGGATCATCCAGAACAAGCTGCACTTCGCCGCCACCGGCAAGACCGCCGCCTGAAGGATTGGGCGGAGAGACTGGATGCCTTCCTGACCTTCAACGAGCGCGGGGTGCTGCACGACGCGGGGCACGTCTCAAAGGAACGGGCGGATGAACACGCCGAAGCCGAGTACGAATGGTTCGCCATCCAGCGCCGGGCCCTGTTGGAGGCCGAAGGCGCTGCGTTCAACATGCGGACACTCGAAGAGGCCGCCCAGGCGCGACCGCTGCCGAAACAGAGCGGGGGCTAACGGTCTCGTGGCATAAGCTCCTCGCCGGGTCCCGACTCGGAACATCTCTGGTCAACTGAGTGGCCAACATGGTTGTGATGCTCAGCCCGACGGGTGCCCGGCTCGGAACGCGGCACTGCCGCGCCCCTCGCCACCCGTCTGGGCTTCGCCTTACATATTTCTCCGGTACTGCCCGCCCACTTCGTAGAGGGCTTGGCTGATCTGGCCGAGGCTGCACACTTTGGCGGCGTCCAGCAGGGCCATGAAGAGGTTGCCGCCGGCTTGGGCGACCTCCTTTAGGCGGGCCTGGGCGGCGGGGGCGCGGTCGGCATTGCGGGCGTGGAAGGCTGCGAGGTTCTGGATCTGCTGTTGCTTTTCCGCCTCGGTGCTGCGGATCAGTTCGGGCGTGCCCAACTCGGCGGGTTTGGGGTTCAGGAAGGTGTTCACCCCCACGATGGGCAGCTCCCCGCTGTGCTTGAGGTGCTCGTAGTGCATGGATTCTTCCTGGATCTTGCCGCGCTGGTACATGGTCTCCATGGCGCCCAGCACGCCGCCGCGGTCCGCGATACGCCGGAACTCGGTCAGCACGGCCTCCTCCACCAGCTCGGTCATCTGCTCGATGAGGAAGGCCCCCTGGAGCGGGTTCTCATTCTTCGCCTGGCCCAGCTCCCGGTTGATGATGAGCTGGATGGCGATGGCCCGGCGCACGCTCTCCTCGGTGGGCGTGGTGATGGCCTCGTCGTAGGCGTTGGTGTGCAGGCTGTTGCAGTTGTCGTAGATGGCGTAGAGGGCCTGCAACGTCGTGCGGATGTCGTTGAAGTCGATCTCCTGCGCGTGCAGGGAACGGCCGGAGGTCTGGATGTGATATTTGAGCTTCTGGCTGCGGTCATTGGCTCCGTACTTCTCCTTCATGGCCACGGACCAGATGCGCCGGGCCACGCGGCCGATGACGCTGTATTCGGGGTCGAGGCCATTGCTGAAGAAGAAGGAAAGGTTCGGCGCGAAGTCGTCGATGTCCATGCCGCGGGACAGGTAGTACTCCACGAAGGTGAAGCCGTTGGCGAGCGTAAAGGCCAGCTGGGTGATGGGGTTCGCCCCGGCCTCGGCGATGTGGTAGCCGCTGATGCTCACGGAGTAGAAGTTGCGGATCTTCTCCTCGATGAAGGTCTGCTGGATGTCGCCCATGACCTTGAGGCTGAACTCCGTGCTGAAGATGCAGGTGTTCTGGGCCTGGTCCTCTTTGAGGATGTCGGCCTGCACGGTGCCCCGCACGGTCTGGAGGGCCTCGGTCCGCAGCTTGGCATAGACTTCTGGCGGCAGAACCTCGTCGGCGGTGGCGCCCAGGAGCGCCAGGCCCAGGCCGTTGTTGCCATCGGGCAGCGTCTCTCCGTAGCTCGGGCGGGTCAGGCCCTTCGCCGCGTACTTCGCGTTGATCTTGGCCTGGGCGGCTTCCAGCTGGCCATGTTCCTTCAGCCACATCTCGGCCCGCTGGTCGATGGCGGCGTTGAGGAAGAAGGCCAGCATGGTGGGCGCGGGACCGTTGATGGTCATGCTCACGCTGGTGCTGGGGCAGAGCAGGTCAAAGCCCGAGTAGAGCTTCTTGGCGTCATCCACCGTGCAGACCGACACGCCGCTGTTGCCGATCTTCCCGTAGATGTCGGGCCGGACGTGGGGATCCTCGCCATAGAGCGTCACGCTATCGAAGGCGGTGCTGAGGCGCACGGCGGGCTGCCCCTTGCTCACGTAGTGGAAGCGCTTGTTGGTGCGTTCCGGCGTACCCTCGCCCGCGAACATGCGGGTGGGATCCTCGCCCACGCGCTTGTACTCGAAAACCCCGGCGGTGAAGGGGAAGCGGCCCGGCAGGTTTTCCAGCAGCTGCCAGCGCAACAGTTCGCCCCAACCCGAGTAGGGCGGCAGCGCCACCTTGGGCACCATGGAGCCGCTGAGAGACACGGTGTAGTTCTCGGTGCGGATCTCCTTGCCGCGCACCACGTAGATATTCTCCGGATCGGTATAGCTGCGCTTCAGCTCAGTCCAATCATGGATGAGGCGGCGGCTTTCGGCGTGCAGTTCGCCCAAGTGCTCCTGGTACCGCTGCCGGAGCAGGAGGATCGCGGCGCCCTGATCGCCCTCACCGGCCTCGGTGAGGTGCGCCGAATCATAGAAAGCACCGGCGGGAGGCACCTTGTCGCCCAGGGCCAGGAGGCTCGTCCGGAGGGCGTGGGCCAGCTCAGCGGTCTCCGCCTGACGCCGGGCCCAAGCCTTGTAGCCCTGCACCGTATCGGCGATCTCCGCCAGGTAGCGCACCCGCTCAGGCGGAATGATGGCGGAGCGGCGGGGACTCCCAGCCTCGGCCTCCAGCTTCGGCGCCCAGTCCAGACCCGTCTTCACGGCCAGAGCCTTCACCAGGTTCACGAAGAGCCAATTCGTGGCGGGATCGTTGAACTGGCTGGCGCAGGTGGCGTACACGGGCATGTCGTCCGCCGGCTCGCTGAAGCGCTTGTGGGCGCGCTGGTACTGCTTGCGCACATCGCGCAGGGCATCCTCGGCTCCGCGCTTGTCGGCCTTGTTCAGCACCACGAGATCGGCGAAGTCCAGCATGTCGATCTTCTCGAGCTGGCTGGCGGCGCCGTATTCCGGCGTCATCACGTACATGGACAGATCCACCAGGTCCGCGATCTCGCTATCGCTCTGGCCGATGCCCGCGGTCTCCACGATCACCAGGTCGTAGCGCTCGACCTTGGCGGCGGCGATGCTGGCCACCAGGGCCTCGCTGGTGGCGCGGTGGGCGGCGGCGCGGGTGGCGAGGCTGCGCATGAAGACGCGGTCCCGCAGCTCGGGGTGGTAGAGCGAATTCATGCGAATGCGGTCACCCAGCAGGGCGCCGCCGGTCTTGCGCTTGGTGGGGTCCACGCTGAGAACCGCTACGCGCTTGTCCGGGAAGTCCACCAGGAAGCGCCGCAGCAGCTCGTCGATGAGCGAGGACTTGCCGGCACCACCGGTGCCTGTGATCCCGAGAACGGGCACCTTTTTCGTGGATTTTTCAACGATGCCTGCGGCGCCAAGCTCGATCTCGGTGATTTTTCGGGCCAAAGGCAGCGCCGCGGGCCTGGTGCGCGGATCGAAATCGCAGCGCTCAACCATGTCGTCGATCATGCCCTGGAGGCCCATGCGCCGGCCATCCTCGGGGCTGTAGATGCGCGCCACGCCATAGGCCTCTAACTCGCGGATCTCTTCGGGCGAAATGACGCCGCCCCCGCCTCCGAAGATCTGGATGTGCCCGGCGCCCCGCTCCCGGAGCAGGTCCACCATGTACTTCAGGAATTCGACATGGCCGCCCTGATAGCTGGAGAAGGCGATGCCCTGGGCGTCCTCCTGGATGGCGGTCTCCACGATGTCCTGCACTGAGCGGTTGTGGCCCAGGTGGATCACCTCGCAGCCCGTGGCCTGGAGAATGCGCCGCATGATGTTGATGCTGGCGTCGTGCCCATCGAAGAGGCTGGCTGCCGTCACGAAGCGCACCTTGTGCTTGGGCGTGTAGCCTTCTGGCTCAAGGGCGGCAGTTTTGGGCGCGGTGGTTGTGGACATGGATCCCCCGTTCGGGCGAAATCCCAGTCTACCGGGGCCTCCGGTCCTTCCGAAACCACTGTTTACTCATCGGTCAGTTGTCCTCCAACAACCCGATGGGAAACCGATCTTCCATGAGCTTCTGACGCTCCCGCAGATGCTGCACGAGGGCTTGCCACTTGGGCAGGCCCCGCAGCGGCTCCAGCATGGGGCTGCGCTCGTACCAGGTGGTGCAGCCGAACCCACGGGCGAAGGCCCGTCCTGCCATGTCCATGGCACTGGCCCGGTCGCCAATCAAAGCGTAGGCTTCCGCCAGCCGGAGGGTGAATTCGCCATCAGGTTCGCGCATGCCGATGCGTTCCTGGTCGTACTCCCGCAACTTCTTCCAGGCTTCTTCCTTCCTCCCCTCCAGGATCAGGTCGTAGATCTGGCTCAGGCGGAGGATGTTCGGGTAGCCGTTGGCCAAGGCCGCCGCGGCCTTGAACTCCCGCTGGGCCAGGGGCCGGTCTCCCCGCACCAGAGCCAGATAGCCCCGGTAGAAGGGCAGCACGCCGGAGGTGCTGCGCAAATGCCCCGGCTGTTCCTGGAGGCTCGCCTCAAAGCGCTGGATCTCGCCGGTGTACAGGTAAGTGATGTCCACGGCCTGCGGCTGGAGCTTGGCAAAGGCGAGCTTGTCTCGCAGATCCATGGCTCGCCGCGCCAGGGGCAGGAGGCCCGCCCCCCGGGCCGAGTAGGCGATGCCCGTCAGCAGCGTCGGATTGTTCGGCTGGCGGTGGCGCACCTGCAACAACAAGTCCAGGGCTTCGGTCTGGTTGCCGCTGTCCGCCTTGAGCAGCGACTGCAGGAACACCCCGCGGGGATGATCTGGCGCCAGGAGCAGGCCGCGCTGGATGAGGGCCTCGGTATCCGCCTGCTCCTGTCGGAAAGCCGCCGGATTGTTGAGCATGCGTCGGTACCGCAGGTTGCCGACGAGGATCCACCCGGTGGCGCACGAAGGCTCCTGCGCGGTAACCGCTTCCGCCAGGGTCGCCGCCTCATCCAAGTGGTCATTCTTCAGGCGCCAGGCGCTGGCCTGGATCAGATCCCAGAAGCGGGCAGGCTGCTGGGGGGTCAACAGGGCTGGGTTCTGAGCCTGGATGGGTCGTGGAAACCCTTTGAGAAAGGCCCCGAAAGCTTCCACCGGCTTCAACGGCCGGCCCTCATGCGGAATCCAGACCGGGGGCGAACCCTTGGCCAAGCGGTCCCCCCACACGAAACGGTAGGAAAGGGTCAGGGCTTCCCCCTGCCGAGATGGGGCCAGCTGCACCATCAGGTTGCGGGGCCTGCCACGCAGGCTTTCTAAATCGCTGGGTATCTCGGTGACGCTGGTGACGCAAACCCCCCCGAAGTACTCCAGATGATCCTGGACCAGCGTCCCAATGGCCCGGCAGGCGGCGGGGGTGAGTTCCGTGGTGCCTTCCGGCGGCTGCGTGATCAACAGCACGCGAAGAGGCCTACGGAACTCCCGGGCGACGAGCCGCCAGGCCAGCCCTCCCCCTACTCCCAGGACGACGAGGAGGAACAGGGCCAGTACCGGGGTCAGGCGCCAGGAGCGAAGGGATATCTTGCGCATAGGACCCTGTCAGATTACGGGCATTGCACCAACTCCTAAAGGCCGAACAACACCGCATAATCTCAGGGGAGCTGCCATGATCCGCACCCTTCGAACCCTCTTTCTGGGCCTTGGCCCATGCCTGGCCCTGCCCCTCGTGGCCCAGGCCCCCGTACAGCCCGCCGCCCCCCCCACCGAAGAGACCACCATCCAGCGGTTCAGGGCCCACGCGGCCCCCCGCGTCGTGACACCTCGCCCCCCCTTGAACACCGAAGAGCGGAACACCATCCGGCGCTTCAAGGAGGCCAGACCCAGCGTGGTCTTTGTCTCCGCCTTTCTGGAAATTCCCGGCAATTCCTCGAAGACCCCCGCCGGGTCCGGCACGGGGTTCGTCTGGGACCAGTGGGGGCATATCGTCACCAACCACCACGTCATCGGCATAGAAGTGGACGGGAAGCTCGTCGACGACGCAAAGGAGGTGGAGATCACCCTCGCCGGCGGCAAGACGTACAAGGGGCGGGTGATCGGTGCCAGCTTCGCCTACGACATCGCCGTGATCCAGGCCTTCGCCCCTCTGGAAGCGATGCGTCCCATCCCCGTGGGGCGCAGCGCTGGCCTACAGGTGGGCCAGTCGGTCCTGGCCATCGGCAACCCCTTCGGCCTGGACCACTCCCTCAGCAAAGGCGTCATCTCGGCCCTGGGGCGCGAGATCGCCACGGGCTACAACACCTGGATCCTGAATTCCATCCAGACGGACGCCGCCATCAACCCTGGCAACTCGGGGGGCCCACTCCTGGACAGCGGAGGCCGCCTCATCGGCATGAACACGGCCATCGTCGCCACCCGAGGTGAAGGCTCAGTGGGCGTGGGCTTCGCCATCCCCGTGGACACCTTGAACGAGGTGGTGCCCCGGCTCATCGCCCGGGAGCGCCTGGAGCCGCCTCGCATGGGCTTCCTGGTTTTGAGCGCCTACGATGCGCAGCTACTTGGGATCGCCCGGGGACTCGTCGTCTCAGAGGTGGATGCCGATTCACCAGCGGGCCGGGCTGGCTTGAAACCCCTGGCGCGGGATGCCTCAGGACACCCAGTCTCGATGGGCGATATCCTCCTGCGCTACCAGGGCCAGCCCCTCGAAAGCGCAGGACAGTTCATGGCCATGCTGGAGTATCTCGCCATGGCAGGAGCCTCCAAGGACCAAGTTGTCTTCGACGTCCTCCGGAACGGCCAGATCATCAAGGTGGTTCTCGACCTCAGGACCCCGAAGGCCGAGAGCAAGGCCAAGCCGCAGCCCACGAGTATCTGATTTCGCTTAATTGTCGTGGTGTTCCTCTGGTGGTGGAGGGGGCGGCACCGGACCCTTCGTGGGTCTTGCCTTGGGATCAAGGAAGCGCAAGGGCACCTTCAGGGGCTCCTCCAGGTTCGAGCAGTGGATCACCAGCAGGGCTTCCGCCGTTGTCCCCGTGCGCCGGATCCGCAGGACCTGTCGGGCGGATTCCGAACTGGGGGCGTCCAGCACCTGGAAACCCCGCCCCTGGACCTCCGACTTGAGGATGCGGAAGGGCTTGCCGTCCCGGGAGGTCAACTCCAGCGCCAGAAGGGTGGTCTTGATCTCCGTGAACACCAGCCGCGAGGGCTCGGGAATCACTGGAAGCACGATCCGCCAATCCACATACAGGGTGAAGAGGGGTTGCTTCGGCGCGTTGGTGGCCACCTTCAGCACCTCCAACCCCGCCGTCACGCCCGGCTTCAGACGCCTGGGCCGCAGCGTGACGCGCAGGTCCGACCCGCCGTCGCTGGGGATCAGTTCCACGTCGAGGTAGGGCGGAGCCTCCGAAGCGAGCACGAGCTTCAGTGGGTCGCGACCCTCGCGACGGAAGCGGAAATCCAGCTCTGGGCTCTCGTAGGGTGCCACCCCGCCGAGGCTTTTGCGCTCGGCATCCACCGTCACCTCGGGTCGCACCAGCATGTCGTAGCGCAGGATGTAGTTGGGCTGGCCGGGGTCATCGGTGCCCAGGCGCACGGCGCCCTTGATGGGGCCCACCAGGCCCGCGGAATCCACCTTCACCTTCACCATGCGGACCTCGCCCGGTTGCAGGGGCGTGGCCAGCTGCGCCTCGTCCAGGCTGAGGCCCAGCGAAAGATCCAGCACCCGCAGGCGAAAAGGCTGGTCGTGGAGGCTCTTGATGCCGTAGACCGCCTCCCGGAGCTCGCGGGGACCCACGCTGCCCAGGTGGACCGGGAACGCTGTGGTCAGCTCGATGCGGGCGGGTGGAAGCGGATCCCGCACGGGGGGTGCCGGCGGGGCCTGCATCAATAAGAGGAGGGCGGGCAGAAGCAGCATGTCGGATCCTGGGGGTGTCTCTCCAGTGTGCCGCGAGGACGACGGAGCGCTTGGCGTTAATTCTTGTTAAGAGCTTGTCCGTCAATTATCCGCGCCCGCGCTGGGAGCGCCGGGCGAGCATGGCAAGGAAGGCGCCGAAGGCCGTAGTGGTGGCTACGGACAAGGCGCCTGACACAGCCAGGCGACGCCCGCCGCCCCCAGCCCGAAGGGACGGGCCCAGCCGCGGGCATGGCTAATTGACGGACAAGCTCTTAGGGTGTCTCCGGCTATGCTCCCCCGATGAAGAGCCATCGGAAGGTCCTCACACTTCATCTCCCCGGCCGCACGGGCTTCGTGAATATCACGGAGGAGGTGGCCGCCGCGACAAGCGCATCCTTATTAAGATCATCGGGGAATGATCTGGCTCAGGCTTCGTCGGGCTCCACGAAGAGGTGCTGGATCTGGGGGAAGCGCCCATGGAGGTTCCGCTCCAGGGCATTGATGGCGGCGACCAGGGCCGTGCTGCTGGGCTGGTCGTGGAACTTCACCTGGAGGGCCACCATGAGCCGGTCGCTGCCGACGATGACGGCCACCAGGTTCAGCACCTGGTTCACGGCCGGATCCTCGTCCACGGCGGCGCGGATGGCGGCACGCAGGGCCAGGGGCGGGGCTTCGTTCAGGAGCAGGCTCGTCACCTCCACGCCGACAAAGGCCGCCACGGCGATGAGCAGGATGCCGATGGCCACGCTGCCGATGCCATCCCACACGGGGTTGCCCGTGAACAGCGTGAGCAGCACGGCGGCCAGGGCGAACACCAGGCCCAGCAGCGCCGCGATGTCTTCCGCCACCACCACCACCAGTTCGGTGCTGCTGGACTGCCGCAGGTAACGCAGCAGGGGGCGCCCCCGGCGTTCGGGTTCCGCAGCGTGGAGGGCTCCGCGCAGGGACCAGCCCTCCAGGGCGATGGCGAAGACCAGCAAGGCCACGGCCCAGCCCAGATGGTGGGGCTGCTCGGGATGACGGATCTTGTGGATGCCCTCCACCAGTGAATAGAGGCCGCCCACGCTGAAGAGCAGCAGGGCCACCAGGAAACTCGCCACAAACGCGGCCTGCCCGTAACCCAGGGGGTGCTTGGGCCCCGCGGGCTTCGACCCCTGGCGCATGCCCAGGAAGAGCAGCACCTGGTTCGCGCAATCGGCGGTGGAATGGATGGCTTCCGTCAGGAGGCTCGAACTTCCCGTCAGGAGGAAGACACCGAACTTGGAGATGGCGATGCCGCCGTTGGCAGCCAAGGCGAGGGCGACAGCGCGGGAGGATCCGGTGGACATGGATTCAGATTAACGGCTCCATCCATAGACCGGAGCTAGACCAGGGGGATCAGAACACCCGAGTCCCCAGTTCCCGTAGCAGGTCCCCCAGCAGATAGAGGGAGCCGGTGACAAGGCGTGGAGCATCGGCGGAGGCCTTCAGGTTGGCCACGGCCTCGTGCACCGTCAGCATCGGAGCCTCGATGGCCCAGGCTTTCTGGAGGTCCAGCGCCTTCGCATAGCGGGGGGCATCCCCTTGAATGAACGTGACGGACAGGGGGCGCAGGCGCTTCAGTTCCCGCGCCACACCCACCAGATCCTTGTCGCCCATGGCGCCAAAATAGAGATGGGGGCGCACGTCGCAGGCCAGGGCGTGATCCGCCAGGACGCGGGCGCCGTCGGGATTGTGGGCGCCATCCATCCACACCCCCTCGAGGCCGGGCACCGCCCAGAGACGCCCAGGCCAGCGAGTCGCCGCCACGCCCGTCCAAAGACATTCCTCCGGGATCGAGATCCCGAGACCCCGCAACTGCCGCACCGCCTCGAAGGCCGTGGCCAGGTTGTCCAGCTGGTGGCGGCCAGCCAGGCCCACCCGGTGCCCTTCCACCTGGGAGTGGTCCCAATGGACATCGGCAGGCTCCAGGCGTGGCGAGGGGCAGAGCACCGGCTCACTCGACAGCAGGGGACGGACCCATTCGGGATCAAGGGTGGGGCCCAGCACGAGGGGGCGGCCATCCCGGGCCGTGCAGAGTTTCTCGCGGGCGATGGCCTCGCGGGTGTCCCCCAAGTACTGCTGGTGATCCAGTCCCACGTTGGTGAGCACCGTGAGGATGGGATCGGTGGCGTTGGTGGCATCCCAGCGCCCGCCCATCCCCACCTCCAGCAGGGCCACCTCAACACCAGTCATGCGGAAAGCGGACAGGGCGGCCGTGATCATCAGTTCGAAGTAGGTGGCGTGGATGCCAGTCCGGGCTTCCGCATCAAAGGCCTCCCCCAGCAGCAGCTCCAGGGCACCCTCCCCGATGGGCTTGCCATCCACCCAGATGCGCTCGGTGGCGTCCACCAGGTGGGGCGAGGTGGTCCACCCCACCACGAAGCCGGCCGCTTTCAGCATGTGGGCCAGGAAGGCCCCGGTGCTGCCCTTGCCATTGGTTCCGGCGATGAGAATGACGGGGAAACCCGCGTCGGGTCGGCCCAGACCATCAAGGAGCGCCTGGATGTTCTCCAGGCCGCACTTGATCCCGAGGTAGCCGCGCGCCTGGAGGCGTGGAATGAAGATGGATTCGATCTCGGGGCGCATCAATCCCTGGGCGACGGCGTCATCCAGGCCAGGCAGGCGCCGATGAAATCCTTGAGATGGTCGCGTGTAACCACCTTGTCCACCATGCCGTGCGTCTGGAGGAACTCCGAGCGCTGGAAACCTTCGGGCAAGCTTTGCTTGATGGTCTGCTCGATGACGCGGGGTCCGGCGAAACCGATGAGGGCCTTGGGTTCGGCGATGTTCAGATCGCCCAGCATGGCGTAGCTGGCGCTCACGCCACCCGTGGTGGGGTCCGTCAGGATGCTCAGGTAGGGCAGGCCCGCCTTGTCCAGCTTGGCCAGGGCCGCGCTCACCTTGGCCATCTGCATAAGGGATAGGGTGCCCTCCTGCATGCGGGCCCCGCCGCTGCAGCTGACGATGAGGAAGGCGCACTGCTTCTCCAGGGCCCGTTCGGCGCCCAAGCGCAATTTCTCACCCACCACGCTGCCCATGCTGGCGGCGAGGAAGTCGAAGTTCATGATGGCCGCCACCACCGGCTGGCCGGACAGGGTGCCCTCCACCACCACGACGGCATCTTCCGTCTGGCCCGCCTGCTCTAGCTTCTTCAGCTGATCCTTGTAGCTCTTCATGGCCACGAAACCCAGGGGATCGGCACTGCGAAGGTCGCTGAAGAGGGTCGTCCACCCCTCGTCCATCAGGTTCTCCAGGCGCTCGGCCACACCGATGCGGAAGTGGTAGCCGCACTTGGGACAGACGTTGTGGGTGTTGACGAGCTCTTTGCGGTAGATCAGCTCTTTGCAGGCCTCGCACTTGATCCAAAGACCCTCGGGCACCCGTACGGTCTTCTCTTCGACGGCGATCTTCTGCTGACGCTTCTTGACGAACCAGGACATGACGACTCCTACCGGCCCTTGGCCGGACCGTGCTTGAGGGCCTCGAAGAGCCGGTCCAGCTCGGCTTCGCTACCGTAATGCATCACCAGGGCCCCCGCCTTGCCCTTGGCCTTGATCTCGATGCGGGTACCCCAGGACTGGGTGAGCTCCTCGGCGGCCGCTTTGATAAACAGTTCCTGGGGATGCCGTTTCCTCCCCTTGGCCTTGACCTGCTTCTGGAGCTGCAGGATGCGGGCCTCCAGCGCGCGCACGCTCAACTGCTGGGCCACCACTTCGTGGGCCAGTTGTTCCTGGAGCCGGGGATCGGGCACCCCCAGCAGCACCTTGGCGTGCCCGGTGCTCAGGCGCCCATAGGCCACGTCGGCCTTCAGTTCGGCGGGCAGGCGCAGGAGGCGCAGGGTGTTGGCCACCTGGGGGCGGGACTTGCCCACGCGATCGGCCACCTGCTCCTGGGTGAGCCGCAGATGCTCGCCCAACTGCCAGTAGGCCGTGGCCTCCTCGATGGGGTTCAGCTCCTGGCGCTGGATGTTCTCCACCAGGGCGAACTCCAGCAGGCGGTCGTCCGGCACTTCCTTGACCACCACGGGGACCATGGCGATCCCGGCCAAGCGCGCCGCCCGCCAGCGACGCTCGCCGGCGATGATCTCGAATTGCTGGCCCACCTTGCGGACCACGATGGGTTGGACCATGCCGTGCTGCTTCAGGCTTTCGGCCAACTCAGCCAGGGCCGTCTCGTCGAAGTGGGTGCGCGGCTGGGCCCGGTTGGGCACCAGGCTTCCGAGTGGAAGCTCGCGCTGGCTGGAATCCTCGGGAGCCATCTGGCTCATGAGCGAGGTCAGTCCGCGGCCGAGGGCCGGACGCTTCAGCTGGGTCATCAGGCTTCCCTCCCCGCGGGCAGCTCCAGCCCCAGCCATTCCTTCGCGAGGTTGAGGTAGGCCTGGGCACCCTTGGAGCGCAGATCATAGAAGGCCACGGGCTTGCCATGGCTGGGCGCCTCGGCGAGCCGGATGTTGCGGGGGATCACAGTCTCGAACACCTTGCCGGGGAAGGCGCGGCGGACTTCGTTGGCCACAGCGGCCCCGAGGTTGGTGCGTTCCTCCGCCATGGTGAGCAGGATGCCGCCGAGCCGGAGCTTCGGGTTCGGGCCGGCCTGGATCCGGCGCAGGGTTTCGGTCAGTTCCGCCAGGCCATCCAGCGCGAAGAACTCGCAGGGCATGGGCACGATGACCTCATCCGCCGCGGTCAGCGCGTTCAGGGTGATCATGCCCAGGCTGGGCGGCGGGTCGATGAGGATGTAGTCGTAGCGATCCATGAGTGGGGCCAAGGCCTGCTTCAGTACCTGGAGCTGGGGCAGCTCGAAGAGTTCGAATTCCAGCTGAGCCAGATCCTTGCCCGCGGGAATCACCTGCATCATCGGGACTTCTGTGCTGACCACCATGGCTTCGGCCGGAGCCCCCTTCATGAGGGCGAAGGCCCCGGCCCGGTGATCCGGCTTGGGGAAGCCCAAACCCGTGGTGCTGTGGCCCTGGGGATCGAAGTCCACCAGCAGCACCATCTTCTCCATCATCGCGAGGGACGCGGCGAGGTTGATGGCCGTGGTGGTCTTGCCCACCCCGCCCTTCTGATTCGCCAAGGCCACCACCCTGGCGCGCATCAGGCGGCACCCATCATCGCGCAGGCGCTGATCAGACCAGGCATCTCGGCATCTCCTCGGGTGTGGAACACGCCAGTCTAGCAGGTCGGGTTCCACGGCGAAGTCCGCCTGTGATCAGGGCCAGAGCGAGGGATCCGGAACCACCCGGCCCAACAGTCGCACCGGGCCGGAAAGCCACAAGTCGCGCCAGGCACCACCAGCTTCGGGGACCAGGGTCACGAAGATGTCCTCACCGCCCGCGGTATGGAAACGCCAATCGGTGGGCCCCTCCGCGTGGGCCAACCAAGCCGCGGCGACAGCGCTCCCGGTGCCACAGCAGAGGGTCTCGCCTTCGACGCCGCGCTCCCAGGAACGGATCCTCGCCTCGCCGGGCGCGATCACTTCGACCACGTTCACGTTCGTGCCGCCGGGAATCGCGGGGTGGTATCGGAGCGGCGGAGCGAAGGCGGGGAGGTCCACCTTCGCCACCGACGGCACGCGTAATACCAGCTGCGGATTTCCGACCCATCCGAATCCCGCAGGATGATCCATGGGCATCGGGACCGGGCGCAATCCGAAACCCTCACCTTCGGGCATGCGGATGCCTGCACCGCGATCATCTCGGCGGAGCAGGATGCGCTCGCCATTGGAGATGGCGTCGATCTGTGTCTTTTCGGGAGCTCCCGGAATAACCAAGGCGGCTCTACTACCATTGGAACAAAAGGACTTGGATCCATCCGTATCCCAATGTTCCAGGACCCAAGGCCCGGTTCCAGGCCTTTGCATCAAAAAAAGGCCATCTAAACCGAATCCCTGCCCTCGAGGGCAAAGGGTCTTTGCATAATCCGAGCCTGTACAATCCTTAGCCACATCCGCCCAGAGGTAGCCGAACACGTTGCCCGAGGCGGACGCCAGGAAGAGGTCCAACCTACTTCTCGCGAGTGCCGAAGGTGTACACGGTCTCTCCAGGACGCGCATAGCCCTGGCGCCGGGCCAGGGCCTCCATCAGCTCGGGGTCCTTCGCCGCGAGACGCTGGACCTCCTCCAGCAATTCGCGGTTGCGCCGGTTCAGCTCCAGCAGCCTCGTGCGGGCCGTGGCCAGCTCGGCTTCCCGCTTCCGCAGCTCGGGCAGGCCTCCCTGCGAAAAGAGCATGGCCATGAGGGACAGGAAGCCGGAGACCCCAAGCACACCCCACAGGGTGGAGGACTTCAGGAGCCAGTTGGCGTTCATGGGACCTCCTACCCTAGGCGGGACCCGAAGGCCTCGCGGCCCGCGTACCGGGCGGCCGCCCCCAGCTCCCACTCGATCTGGAGCAGGCGGTTGTACTTGGCGATCCGGTCCGTACGGCAGGGTGCCCCGGTCTTGATCTGCCCCGCGCCCGTGGCCACGGCCAGATCCGCGATGAAGGTGTCCTCGGTTTCGCCGCTGCGGTGGCTGATGACGGCCCGGTAGCCGGCCTTGTGGGCCATGTCCACGGCCCGCAGCGTCTCGGTGACGGTGCCGATCTGGTTCAGCTTGATGAGGATGGCGTTGGCCACGCCTTCCTGGATGGCCTTGGCCAGGATGACGGGGTTGGTGACGAAGATGTCATCGCCCACCAGCTGGGTCTTGGCCCCCATGGCATCCGTCTGGGCCTTCCAGCCCTTCCAGTCCGCCTCGGCGAAGCCGTCCTCTATGGAGATGACTGGGTGCCGGGAGACCAGGCCCTCGTAGTACTGAACCAGCTGGGTGGGGGTTTTGTTGGCCCCATCGAGGGCGTAGACCTTCCCGGTGAGGAATTCGCTGGCCGCGCAATCCAAGGCCAGGAAGACATCCTTTCCCAACTTGTAGCCGGCCTTCTTCACGGCCTCGCCAATGAGCTCCAGAGCCTCCTCATTGGAGCCCAGGTTGGGAGCGAAACCACCCTCATCCCCCACGCCCGTGGCCAGCTTGCGAGCCTTCAGGACCCCCTTCAGGGCATGGTAGACCTCCGCCCCCCAGCGGAGGGCCTCCCGGAAGCTGGGCGCGCCCACGGGCAGCACCATGAACTCCTGGATGTCCACGTTGTTGTCGGCGTGGGCGCCGCCGTTGAGGATATTCATCATCGGCACGGGCAGCAGCCGAGCCGAGGCGCCACCCAGGTACCGGTACAGGGGTAGGCGGGAAGCCTTCGCCGCGGCGTCCGCCAGGGCCATGGAGGCGCCCAGAATCGCGTTGGCGCCCAGGCGGGCCTTGTTCTCGGTCCCATCCAGGTCGCACATCAGCTCATCGAGCTCGGCCTGCTGAAAGGGATCCATCCCCTGAAGCGCCTCGGCCAGCTCCACATTGATCGCATCCACGGCGCCGAGCACCCCTTTGCCGAGGTAGCGCTTCTTGTCGCCGTCACGCCGTTCGAGGGCTTCGCGACTGCCCGTGGACGCACCCGAGGGAACCAGTGCCTGACCGATGGTCCCATCGGAAAGCTGGACCCGTGCGAGAACCGTGGGATTCCCGCGGCTGTCGAGGACTTCGAGGGCGGAAAGGCGTTCGACGGTAATCATGGTGGCACCCGGCATCAGAGAGGCGCGCTAGCGCGCCTCTCTGATGTTAGCCAGGTTGTGTAAGCGATTCCGCGGAATCAGCCTACTTCTTCACGGCCTTCTTCACGGTCTTCTTGGCGGCCGGCTTCTTGGCAGCGGCCTTCTTCGGCGCGGCCTTCTTCACGGCCTTCTTCACGGTCTTCTTGGCGGCCGGCTTCTTGGCAGCGGCCTTCTTCGGCGCGGCCTTCTTCACGGTCTTCTTCACGGTCTTCTTGGCGGCAGCCTTCTTCGGCGCGGCCTTCTTCGTGGTCTTCTTGGCGGCGGCCTTCTTCGGCGCGGCCTTCTTCACGGTCTTCTTAGCGGCGGCCTTCTTCGGCGCGGCCTTCTTCACGGTCTTCTTGGCGGCCGGCTTCTTGGCAGCAGCCTTCTTCGGCGCGGCCTTCTTGGCGGCGGGCTTCTTCGCGGCAGCCTTCTTCTTCGGCGCAGCCTTCTTCGCCGGCTTCTTGGCGGCGGGCTTGGTGGCCGCGGGGGCGGCGGGGGTGGCGACCATGTTGGTCAGTTCGGCCATGGGTGGCTCCTTTACGCCCTTTTGGGCGGGGTTGGAAGGGGTCGTGCGGGAAGATGGCTTTCCTATAGCACCTTTCGTGCCAGGTTGGACCGTGTCTTTCCGCTGGGTGGATATGCGTTCCTTGGCTGCGGCAGCAGCCGCGGGGGGATGCGCCGCATCGGCGGCAGAGCCGGTCTTGCCCTTGGGCTTCGCGGCTTTTTTCGGGGGTTCGACGCCTGCCAGGATCTGCGCCAGGCGCTTGCCGGGATAGTAATCGTCAAGCAGTGCATCGCCGATCAGCACTCCATGGATGCCGAGAGCCTCCATCTGCTTGATCTGCTCCAACCGCTGGATGCCGCCCTCGACCAGCTTCAGGCAGCTCTTGGGGATCTTCTTGACCAGCGCCACGGCCAGGTCCCAAGAGGCCTCCCAGGTATCGAGATTGCGGCCCACAGCGCAGATGATGTCGGCGCCAGCCTCCACCGCACGCTGGAGATCGGTCTCGGAGGTGACCTCGACCACCACGTCGAGACCCTTGCTGGTGGCGAACTTCAGGAGCTCCTGCAGGCGCTCCTGGCCCAGGAGGGCCGGCATGAGGAAAATGGCATCCGCGCCAAGGATCTTGCTCTCCTCGACCTGGTAATCCTCGAAGATGAAATCGCGGCGGATCAAGGGCAGCTTCACCTGGCTGCGGACTTCGGACAGATGCTTGTCCTCCCCGTAGTAGAGGAACTTGTCCGTGGCGATGGAGAGGGCCTTGGCCCCGTTTTCGGCCAAGCTCTTCGCATGGGTGGAGGCCTTGAAGGACTCCCGGACCTGGCCCCGGCCGGGATCACCCCCGGCCACTTCGCCCAAGATGGTGATTCCAGGCTGGCTAAGCTCTTCCTTCAGGGAGTGGTGACCCTTGTAGGCATCCTTCACCGCCACGGGGCCCCTTTGCTTCTTGATTTCTACATCGAGGGCCTTAAAGATGGCGACTTTCTTTAGCATTTCCCACGCTCCAAATCTCAGATACCTCGCTGCTGGCCCTATGGGGAAGATGATCGGTCATTTTTCCTCTGATTCAACATGAAACCAGCGATCTGGATGAGGTCAACAGAGAAATCTTAAAAATCTTCATTTTTTTTGACGCTACCTTCCTGCCCTCCTCCCATTCGTTTCCACTCCTTCGGGCGTTGCCGCCATCACATGGCGAACCCCCGGCCCGGCGAGATCGTGGCGACGCAGGCGCATTCACGCCGCGTGAAACCTACGCCATAGGCCGTTCTACGCGCTCACACACGACTGCGCTTTCGCCCGATGGCTCCGTGAGACGAGGCCTTCTCAAGCCTGCCGCGAGGGGCGCGACCCGCCGCTTCATGCCGCGCATGACGGCCTCCGCCTGCTACGCTTCAACTCGCGCCTTCCGCCCCCGGGGCGCCGCACGCGGCCACCGGGATCCCGACGGATGCGTCGAGAGGCCCCCATGACGATCCATGTGCTCGACCACCCGCTGGTACATCACAAGCTCTCCCTTATCCGCGCGCGGAAGACGCCCGGAAGCCTCTTCCGCGCGCTCATCGAGGAAGTCGGGTTCATCCTCGCGGCGGAATCGACCCGCACGCTCCCCGTCGAATCCGTGGTGGTGGAGACGCCGCTGGAGCGCACCAGCACGCTCCGATTGAAATCGCTGGATCCCGTGCTGGTGCCAGTCCTGCGTGCAGGCCTTGGCCTCCTCCCTTCGTTTCTCCGGCTGCTACCGACGGCAAAGGTAGGCCATCTAGGGCTCTACCGGGACCACGACTCTCTGGTGCCGGTGCCCTACTACCGCAACTTCCCCCCGATGCTCGAAGCTCGCCCCGTCTTCGTGCTTGATCCGATGCTCGCCACAGGGGGCAGTGCTTCCGAGGCCGTACGCCAACTCAAGACCGCCGGCGCGGTGAATCTCACCCTCGTCGCTCTGCTCGCGGCACCCGAGGGTCTGGAGCGACTCCACTCGGACCACCCTGACCTGCACATCGTGGTCGGCGCCGTGGATCGCCAGCTCAACGAGAAGGGCTACATCCTTCCGGGCCTTGGCGACGCAGGCGACCGGCTCTTCGGCACGGCCTAGGAACGTGCCCGCGGGGTCAGCGCATGATCAGCCCTTCTCCCGCCCCAGCATGGTCCTCAACTTCCCCATGAGCCCACCCTGATCCGCGCTGGGCGGGCTGGGACTCTTGTCCTCGGCGTAATCGGACGGCACCGCCACCGAGGGGTCCAGTTCGAGGGCGCGACGAAAGCAGCCCTGGGCGTTGGCGTGGAAGCCCTTGCGGTGATAGAGCTCGCCCATCAGGGCCCATGGTTCGGCGGCTCCGGGCCGGATGCGCGAGGCCACCTGGAGCGCTTCGACGGCCCGCGTGGACCAGGCGGGATTCCCCAGCCGCAGCCGGCCCAGAGTCAGCCATACCTCGTAGGCAGCAGGGGACTCCCCATCGAACTTGATGGACTGCTCGAGGGCGCGAATGGCCTCGCTGGTGCGCCCCTGGATCACATAGGACTTGGCCTTCGCCAATAGGTGGTGCGCCCGCTCCGGCGCGGAAAGTGATTCCTCGTCGACCCCGGCGGGAAGCGAGGGCACCTCTGTGGGCGTGGGTAGGGAGGCTGGGGGTGTAGTGGGCTGGGGAGCGGTTCGCGCCATCGCTTCCGCCGGTGGGGGCGGCAAAGGCCGCAACATTCGCGGCACGAGGGGAGGGGGGAAATCCTCCTGGATTGTCAGGATGGACTCAGGGCCCTCCTCCTCCAGTGTGAGCGCCGACTCAGGCTCCATGATGATTTCCAGTGTCGGTTCCATTTCCCGCGGGGGCTTGGGAGCCGGGCTGGAGGTGCGCGGCGCCTTTGGGGGTTGCGGCAGTTCGCCCTGAGCCAGGTTCAGGCCGCCCAGGGCCCACAGGGTGGCCACCAGCCGCGCGGACTCCTCGGAGGGGAGTCCTGAAAGGGAGCCAATGGTTTCGTACCCGAGGGGCTCGGAGCCCAGCAGCGACAGCGCGTAAGCAAGCGCGGGCGTGAGAGGCAGGTCGCTGAGGGAATCCAACAGGTCCGGCCGCGCCCCCCAACGCCAGTCCGGCTCACGGCGGAACATCTCCTCCAGCTCCCGGCCAATCTTGGCACTCTGGAAGGTGCCCCAGACCAGTCGCCGGTGGTCCAAGCGGAACGTGAGGTCGCCACTGAGGCTCTTGTTCAGCACACTGGGGATCCAGGACATCTTCAGGATCGTATGCTCCATGGCGTGGAGCAGGACCGACCCCAGCAATTCATGAAGGCGCGCATCCCGCTCGGCCACGGTCATGAGTCCCCACTGCACCACGCGATCGCCCATGCGGGCACCCTCGCCATCGGCCAGCAGCTCCTTGAGGGCGGCCATGTCCAGCACACCCCGGCGGATGAGAAAATTGCCGAACTGCTCCCCGACAGCATCGCTGCGCAGGTCAATGAGATTGCCCCCCCTCCAATAGAGCCTGCGGGTACCGTCATTCTGTTCCAGCACAAGCTCCCCTTCGGCCCGCTGTTGATGCAGGGACCCCATGAGGGCTGGCAGGAAATGGCGTTGGCGGGCCTCGGGCACCGATTGCTCCGAAAGGTGGTTCCTAGTTTGCATGATCCTTGCCAAGGCGCCAGCCTCAAGGACTCCGTGCGTGCCGGATTAAACCAATGTCCCTTGGCCCAGAAGAGGACAGGACCTATGCTGTCCCTCCATACCTTGTCCAGTCCGGGAGGACTCTCCCATGTTCGAGAAACTCGGGAAATTCGAGATCAAACGCGTCCTTGGTAATGGCGCCATGGGTGAGGTCTACCTCGGCGTGGATCCCTCCATCGGCCGCGAGGTCGCCATCAAGACCATTCTTCCCGCCGCGGCGCAGGGCGGCGAGGCCAAGGAGCGCTTCGCCCGTGAAGCCAGGGCGGCCGGGGTCCTGAACCATCCGAACCTCGTGACGATCTACGAGTTCGGCGAGGACCAGGGCGTGCTCTACATCGCCATGGAGTTCGTGAAGGGCCACGACCTGGACGAGCTGCTCCAGGAACAATCCCTCACCCGCTCCGAAGCCCTCGAAGTGCTGGCCCAGGTCTGTGACGGCCTGGGCTTCGCCCACCGCCAGCACATCGTCCACCGCGACATCAAGCCGACCAATGTGCGAGTGCAGCGAGATGGGCGGCGCCTCCATGCCAAGGTCATGGACTTCGGCGTGGCCAAGATCAGCAACTCCGACATGACTGCCACTGGCATGGTCATGGGTACCGTGAGCTACATGGCGCCGGAGTACATCCGCACAGGAAAGCCCGATCCCCGCAGCGACCTCTTTGCCGTGGGCGTGATGCTCTACGAGTGCCTCAGCGGCCACAAGCCCTTCGCTGGCGACACCACGCCCACCATCCTCTATAAGATCGTCAACGAAGAGCCAGAGCCCTTCGATACTCAGCGCCTCCATGGCATCAGCCCAGCCATCAAATCCGTGCTGGACCGGACTCTCACCAAGAATCCTGATGAGCGCTTCCAGACCGCGGAGGACCTCGCCAAGGCTCTACGCGCGGCCAAGGATCCCTCCTGGACAGGCCAACTGGACGAAGCGACCTCCCTGCTTCACGCAGCCGCGCCCACCGCGCCCGTGATGCCCACCGCATCGGCCCCCACCCAGCAAGCTCCGGCCATCCTGACCCCCTCGGCGCCCGCCCCCGCAAGAACCGCCGCCAAGCCCGCCGGTGGCAAGCGCGGCCTCTGGATAGGCCTCGCGGCCCTGGTTCTCGTGGGCGTCGGTGGCACAGGCTGGTGGGCCCTGCGCCGGGGTTCCGCGCCAGCCACGCCCGTGGAAAGCGAGGCTGCAGCGACGCCGGAAGACTCGAAGGCGCGGGGCCCACGCCCGGCGAAGGCCCCCGGAACCGCTCCGGCCTCACGGGAAGGGAAACCCAGCCTGCCGGCCGAATCCGAGCCCTCCCGCCCGATCCCGCAACCCGTGGAAACCAAGGTTCCGACCCCCAAGCCCGCCGAGCCCCGCGCCATCGACCAGCCGGAGCTCTACCAGCCCGAGAAGCTCGACAAGCTGCAGACCCACGAGCGGCTGAACCTGGGCAACGTCTCCCTCAGCGAGGCCATCCAACTCGCCGACAAGGAACCCGACAAGGCCATCCACGGGTTCCGCCAAGCCATCAAGGCGGATCCGTACAACGTGAACGCCCACGCCTGGCTGGCAGTGGTGCTCTACGACCAGGGCCGCACGGCCGAATTCATCCAGGAGCTCCGGGAAGCCCGTCGCCAGGGCCTCCTGGGGCAGATGGTGGCACGCAACGTCCGCTTCAAGTCCGTCTTCAACCAGGCCCGGTTCAGCCGCAAGCTCCCCCCGGACCTGGCGGATTGACCATGGTGAAGCGCACCCATGGGCTGGCCGATCTGGAGGCCCGGCTGGGCTACCAGTTCTCGGACCACACCCTCCTCCAGGAGGCCCTGACGCACACCTCCGCCGCCAAGGGCCGGGACAATCAGCGGCTGGAATTCCTCGGGGACGCCCTGCTCAATTTCTCGGTGGCGTTGCTGCTCCACCGGGAACGGCCCGACTGGCAGGAAGGCCCCATGAGCAAGTTCCGCGGCGTGCTGGTTCGCACGGATTCGTTGCACCAGTGGGCCCTGGACCTCGGCTTGGACGGGGCCTTGACCGCCATCCACCCCCGGAAGGCTCCGCCCATGGGCCCCAAGCCCTTGGCCGATGCCCTGGAGGCCCTGTTGGCCGCGATCTACCTCGATGCCCAGGCCTCCGGCCGGGACGGAGCCGCCGCCGCCATGGCCGCCGTGGAGACGCGCTTCCTGGAACCCATCCGTACGGCACGCCCGGAGGCATGGACCCACCTGGATCCCAAGACCACGCTCCAGGAGGCCGCCGCCCGGCTGGGTCTCCCCGCGCCGGCCTATGCCGAGGTATCCCAATCCGGTCCCGGCCACGCCCCTCTCTTCACGGTGCGCGTTGCCGTGGGAGGACTCAGCGCCGAGGCCCAGGGGTCCTCGCGCAAACGGGCGGAAGGCGATGCCGCCCGCCAACTCCTCGACCTGCTCACGGAATCCTCACAGTCCTGATCCTTGCGCTACACTCCTTCTGCCGGTCTACCGGGGTGTACGCTTGAAGATCTACCCGACCTTGAACCTCCAGCATGGCCGTGTGGTCCCCACCACGGGGCAGGGCGAGGCCCCTGTCGAAGCGCCCCTGGACCTTGCGGCCCGCCTCCTCGACGCGGGTGCCACCCGCATGGCCCTGGTGGATGTGGACGCCGCCATGGGCAAAGGCAATAACCGCGAGCTCATCGCCCAGATCCTCCAACGCTGCCATGCCCCGGGCCGGAAGATCTGCATCCAGGTGGCCGGTGGCATCCGCAGTTCGGACCAGGCTCAGTTCTTCATCGACCACGGCGCAGTCTGGCTCGTGGCGGGCACCATCCTCCACAAGTCGTCCCTCGTTTCCGAACAACTGATGGCCCGTTTCCAGCCCTTCCTTACCGCTGCCATTGATGCCCGTGGCGGCAAGGTGCATCGCTCAGGCTGGGTGGACACCGCCAGCCTCAGCGCCCTCGACCTCGCCCTCCGGGCCAAGACCTACGGCTTCAAACGGCTGCTCTTCGTGGACATCCCTGAGATGCCCGGCGCCGATCCCGACTTCGATACCGCCCAGGCGCTGGCCACCGCCACGGGGCTGCCCCTGATCATGGGCGGGAGCATCACGTCCCCCCGGCATCTGGATGCGGCCCAGGCCCATCTTGGCCTCAAGGGAGCCCTGGTGGATGCGCTGCTCTTTCGCGAAGACCCTGGACTTCTGGCCCTCCTCCAAGCCGCCTGCGCCTAACCGGAGGGACCGTGACGGAAGCGGAAGACGCGTTCCTCGCCAGTCTCGCGGAACCCGAACAGATCCATTTCCGCCACTTGGCCCTGGTGCGGCCGCAGCTGCCCACGGAAAGCCAGGTGCGCATGCTGGAGGGGCTCGCACGGTCCCTGGCCTCACCCCGCCTGCTGACCCTCATGGCCCGCACGCCGCATTGGCTGGCCCACTGGCCCATCCTCCTGGGTCTGGCCGAAAATGAAGCCACGCCCGAGGCCATCCGCCGCGATCTGGAAATGGTGGTCTCTCTCTTCGACCAGATGCGGGAGATGGACCAAGCTCCCCCGATGGAGAAGGACGACCGGTCGGAGGCCGTGAAGACGCTCTACTCGCAGCTGAATCCCGCCCTCAAGCCCGTGGCCAAGCTGCTGGCGAAGCAGATCGCCAAGGCTGTCTCCGCCACCGGCACCACCCAGGAGCTGTCTCCACTGCCCGGCGAGAACCCTGACTGGGAGACCCTCACCGCCCTGCCCGCGGCGCTTCCACCCCAGGCCTCCACCCAGAACGTCCAAAAGGGGGACCGCCTCGCACGGGCCCAGCAGACGGCCAGATCCGACGAACTGCTAGGCTTTCTCGTGGACCCCGATACCGACATCCGGATGGCCGCCCTCCAGAATCCACTGATCTCTGAAGATATCGTCTGCCGGGCGCTGAGCCAGAGTACGGAGGTGGATTTCTTCGAGGAGGTCTACGCCGAGGCCCGCTGGTACTTCCGGGAGCCGATTCGGGAGAGCCTTCAGGAGGCGCCGGGGTGCCCGGCAGACCTCTCCCGCCGCCTGGCCCTCTCCGACCGGCTTGTGGCCGCCCTGGAGCTGGGTGCGCCGGATCCGTCCTCCCTTCGCCGCATCGTGTGCCTCTTCACCCAACTTGAGGAGAGCGAGTACCAGTTCATCACCTACTGGGCCAAACGATCGTCGCCACACCTGTTGCGGGTGGTGAAGCACTTCTACGACCGCCTGCTGCGCCAGCGGTCCGGGTTCTCGTCCACCCAGCCCGAACGTGGCGAGGATGGCCGCTGGGCCAGCATGGAAGACCGCGTGTTCCTCGCCACCCAGGCCACCCAGGAGGATCAGATCATCCAGGTGCTCAAGGATCCGGATCCCCAGGTCTTCTGCCTAGCCCTTGAGAACCCCGCTCTCACGGCGCGGATGCTCGCCTCCACTCTGCCTGCTCTGGACCGTGGCCGGGCCGAGCAGGTAGCCACGCACGCCGCCTGGCAGAAGGATCCGCTGGTGGCGGAGGCCCTGATCCACCATCCCAACCTGACCGAGGCCACGGCTCTCCGCCTCATGGAGAACCTGCCTGGGTTGAAGCCCGCCATCGAGATCCTGCGGGACCCGCGGCTTCAGCATCTGGAAGTCAAGCGCCGAGCCCTGGAGACCCTCCGGACCCTCTACCTCGCCATGGACGTGCCCGACCGGATCACGGCCATCCGCACCTCCGGCGGTGAGTTGATGCGCCACCTGCCCCAGGAGGTCCTCCAGGATGAGGAGACCCTGCGCCGCATGGTGTCCGACCGCCAGCTCGACCCGGGCATCCTCCTCCGGCTGGCCCGCAACAAGCTGACCCCTCGCGCCGTGCTGGAGCAGATCGCCGGTCATCCGGTGCTCCTGGCCCACGCCGCGATCATGTCCGAGCTCCTGCTGAATCCCAAGACCCCGAGGGAGGCCTCCGCCCGCATCTGGGGTCTTCTGTCCGAGGCCGAGCAGCAGCAGCTCCTCCGCAGCCCACACCTTCCCGCGACCCTGCGGACTCTCGGGTAAACGGGGGCGAGGCCGCCCCGTAACCCAAGTCCAGGAGCCCTCATGCGCCGCACCGCCGCCATTCTGATCCCCGCCGCGGTGGTTTTGTTGTGTCTGCCCTTTGCCGCTTCCTGTCGCCCCAGGCCGCGGGTTCCCGGCTGGGTGCAGGCCGCGCCGGGCGGCAGCGTGGCCGCCTTTTCCGGCGAGGCGGGCTGGATGCTCACCCACAAAGAGGTCCAGTCCCTCATCTCCCGCGATCCCATGGTGGAGCGCGCCCTCGACCTCTTCCTCCAGAAGGCCCATATCAACCCGCGTCTTGAAACTGGCCGGGTCACCTTCCATGTCATCGGGGTACCTCAGCAGGGAGAGCAGAATCTCCAAAAGAGCCTCGAGCACGTGCTCATCCAGCTCAACCAGTTCAAGGACCCGACAGCCCTGGTGGCGGCCCTGGCCGAGTCATTCCCCCAGGAGGGGAGCCTGCGCCTCCTGGGCCGGGACTGGCCCCTCTACGTGATCCTCGATATCGAAACCCAGGGCGTGAAGGCCCACATCCGTGCCGCCAGCGATGAGCAGGGGCAGATCTGGATCGGGTCGCTGGAGGCCCTCAACGGCATGGCCTCCCGAGGCGGCCTTGCCACTCAGCCGGATGCGGCCCTGGCCGCAGAGTGGATCAACGCCCGGGCGCCCTTCCAGGGCTACCTCCAGCCCGAGGTCCTGCTGGGCGGACTGCGCCAGAACCTCAACGGCAGTTTCGTCAAGGATCTGCCCCAGGGCGTCCGTGCGCTCTTCTGGAGCATCACGCCGCCCACCGAGAAGGATCAGCCCATCCGCTTCGAGCTGGCCCTGGCGGGTACGCCCGATGGCATCAATCAGGTGACGCCCTGGCTTCAGCGCCTGGTGGCCGCCACCAATGCCGTGCAGTCCGCCCCCGGCGCGGCCCCGGAATTGATGCAGGAGAAACGCCGGGTGGGCCTGCGCTGCGCCCTCACCCCCGAACAACTCAAGCTGGTGATGGAGAAGCTGGGCCAGCCTGGGTTCTCCTTCACCCTGCCGGTCGGAATCCGCAAAGCATGAGCGCGGTCGTGTCCCTGTCCGCCGGCCTCGGCGGTGGCCTCACCCCTCCGGAGACGGAGTCGCCCGAGTACTGGATGGCCCAGCTCAAGGCCGGACGGGAAGAGGCTCTGGCCCACCTCATGACCCGCTTCGAGCGGCCCCTCCTCGCGTTCCTCCACCGCCGCCTCCAGGGCGAGGCTGGCGTGGTCCAGGAGCTGGCTCAGGAGGTCTTTCTGAAATGTCTCCAGCATTGCCAGCGATTCGAGGAGGGCCGGCCCGTAGCCGCCTGGCTTTTTACGCTGGCGGCTAATGCGGCGACGGACCATCTGCGTAGACGGGGGCGAGAGGTATCCCCTCCCGAGACCTTTGATGCTCCGGACCCCCACCAGGCTTCACCCTGGGAATCCGTGGACCAAGGCAGGCGGGTCCAGGCCCTTCGCGGGGCTCTGGACGGCCTGACCCCCCGCCAGCGGGCCATGGTGCTTGCCTACTATGTCCATGAACATCCGGTGAAACGGATCGCCCAGGATCTGGGCTGCGCCGAAGGCACCGTGAAAGCCACCCTGTTCCAAAGCCTCCAGAAGCTCCGCAAGACCCTTGGACCTCAGCCATGACTCCCGTCCCCGACCCCAACCGCCATGATCCCCAGGAAGAGGCCCGCCACTTCGAGCTGCTCGAACAGCCCGAGCTCTGGCCCGATGATCCGGCGCAGCAGGCCGAGCTGGCCGAGCTGCTGGAACTCCACCTCGCCCTCGGAAGCCATGGTCCCGACTTGGCAGAAGGCCTGGCCCCCGCCCCCCGCACCCGCTGGACCGGGTCCTGGACCCTGGCCGCCGCCGCTGTCCTGCTGGTGGCCCTGATTCCAGCTGCCTACACCGTTCAGCGCACCCAGAACCTTCGCGCCCTGGCCCAGGACACCGCCCGCCTCGAGCAGTTGGCCCGGAAGCGCACCCAGGATCGTGCCTGGATCGCCTTCTTCCGACAGAGCTCCACCCTGCTCCAGGATTTCGAGCAGAACCCGGCCCTGTGCAAGAAGGGCGAAGAGGACCGGCGCCAGGAACGCGAAATGGCCATGACCCTGCTGGAGGCGAGCCATCAGCTCGCCGCCCAGGGGGCACCCATCCAGGAGGCCGAAGCCATCCGCGCCAACCTGCACACCTGGCTGTCCGAAGTGGCCTTCGAGGATGACTGTCTCAGTGTCGAGCGGGCCCGTGAGCTCCGCCAGTGGGCCGCCGCCCACAACCTGGAGAACCAGGCCGAGCGCATGGAACGCCGTCTGAGGGGGGATGGCGCATGACGCTGTTCCTCCTGATGGCTGTACCCACCCTGGTAGCCCCCGCTTTCCCGGAGCCCGTCACCTTCGTGCTGGTGGCCCCCGAAAGTCCGGCGGATGCCCTGTTCCGCCAGGGCCGGGACCTGCGCTATGCCCAGCGGTGGTACGAAGCCACCCAGGCCTACCGCACCTTGATCCGCGAATTCCCGACCTCATCCCGAACGGCGGATGCCCGCTATTGGCTGGCCTCCAGCCTGGAGCAGGACCAGCGCTGGGACGAGGCCGCCGAAGCCTACACCGACTTCCTGGCGAAGCATCCCGATCAGCGCATGCTCGGGAAGGAAGCCCGGCTGAACCGCGTGCGCTGTTGGGGCGTCCGCCAGTGGAACAGCTCCGCCGCTGTCGCGGGTCTGGTCAGTGCGCTTTCGGATGACCGCGAAGAGGTCCGGGTCGCCGCGGCACTCCAGCTGGCCAAGCGCAAGGACGCCCGGGCCCTGCCCGTGCTCCAGGCGGGTCTGCGGGTGGACGCATCCTCCGAGGCCTGCCGCCTCGCGCTTCAGGCCATGGGCGTCCAGCCCCTGGCCGCGGGCCCTACCCAGGGGCGCTTCCTGGTGATCCGCGTGAAGGAGCAGGCCAAGGCCGAGGCCCTGACCGTGCGGCTGGCCCTGGGGCTGGCGCGGGCCGTGGGCGGCTATTTGTCCGATGAACAGCTGCGCCAAGCCAAGACAAAAGGGGTGGATCTGGAGCGTCTCATGGATCAGGCGCTCAATGCCCCCAAGGGCACGGAGCTCTTCAGCCTTGATGACGGCAAGAGCACCGTCACCGTGACGGTCGAGTAGGCGGGAGCGGATAAGCTGGTCTCTGACCATGTCGCGACTCCTGCGCTTCTTCAAAGACCACCTGCGTCCCCATGCCCCCCTCATCGCGGGGGCCTCGCTGCTGCTACTGCTGGCGGGACTCTGCCAGGGCGCCCTCATCGCCTCCATCAAGTTCGTATTCGACGACGGCAAGGCTCACGCTCTGGGCATCGCCCAATCCGGCCTCTTCGGCCAGCTGGAGCAGCTGCGGGCCTGGGCCATGGCCCGCCTGCCCGAGGCCTCCGCCCTGCGCACGGGCCTGCTGGTGCCCTTGGTGCTGGTGCTGCTCTTCGCCTTGAAGGGCCTCTTCACCTATGCTGGCACCCTGCTCATGGTCCGCAGCGGTATCCGCGCCACTCAGGCCTTCCGCGAGCGGCTCTTCGCCCACCTGCTGACCCAGGAGCCGGCCTTCTTCCAGAAACATCCCGTGGGCGAGCTGATCACCCGCAGCATCAGCGACGTGGGCGCCGTGCAGGGCATCGCCAGCAACCAGCTGGCGGAAGCCGTCCGCGAAATCTGCGTGGCCGTCACCATGCTGGCCACGGTCCTCTACATGGACTGGAAGCTGAGCCTCACCCTGTTCCTGGCCGGCCCCCTGGTGGTGCTGCCCGTGAAGCGGCTCAGCCAGCGCATCCGGAAGGTGAACCACAGAAACCAGGAAGCCTCCAGCCGCCTGCTCCAGCGTCTCAAGGAAGTGTTCAGCAACATTCGCGTGGTCCAGGCCTTCGCCCGGGAACCCTACGAAGTGAGCCGCTTCCAGATCCAGAACCAGGAGCTCTACCGGCTAGGCATGAAGAGCGCCCGGGCCTCGGCCCTCTCCACCCCGATCATGGAGCTGGTGGGGGGCTTTCTGCTGGCGGGCCTCGCCGCCTACGCCGCGGGACGGTTCAAGGCCGGCACCCTCACCACCGAGAACTTCCTCACCTACATCCTGGCCATCTACGCCCTCTACGACCCCCTCCGTCGCCTCACCAAGCTCAACAACGAGATCCAGGTGGCCTCCGCCAGCCTGGATCGCGTCTATTCCATGCTGGATCGGAAGCCGGAACTGCCCGTGAGTCCGGATCCGAAGCCCGTGCCCGTAAGACCCGGCCTGCTGCGCTTCGAGGGCGTCGAATTCACCTACGACGACAAGCATCCCGTGCTGCGCGGCATCGATCTCGAGGTGCGGGCTGGCGAGACCGTGGCCCTGGTGGGCGGCAGCGGGGGCGGCAAGACGACGCTGGTGAACCTGGTACCCCGGTTCTTCGACCCCACCGCCGGGCGGATCACCCTGGACGGCATCGACCTCCGCGACTTCGACCCCCGGGAACTCCGCAAGATCATCGGCATCGTCACCCAGGAGACCTTGCTCTTCATGGACACGGTGCATGACAACATCGCCTACGGCAAGCAGGCCAGCCGCGAGGCCGTCATCGCCGCCGCGAAGAAGGCGCACGCCCACGACTTCATCGTGGCCCTGCCCCATGGCTACGACACACCCCTGGCAGAGACGGGCTCCAGCGTGAGCGGCGGCCAGCGCCAGCGTCTCGCCATCGCCCGGGCCCTGCTCCAGGATCCGCCCATCCTCATCCTCGATGAGGCCACCAGCGCCCTGGACACAGAAAGCGAGCGGGCCGTGCAGGCCGCCCTGGAAACCCTCATGCAGGACCGCACCACCCTCGTCATCGCCCACCGCCTCAGCACCATCCAGCGCGCCACCCGCATCTGCGCCATGAAACAGGGCCGTATCGTCGAGCAAGGCACCCACGAGGACCTGCTCGCCCGCAAGGGCGAGTACGCGCGGCTGCACAAGCTGCAGTTCGCCGAAGCCTGACGCTGGCTCGATGCTCCGCTCCGCCTTCCACTTCGACCTGCCGCCGGAGCTCATCGCGCAACACCCGGCTCCGGACCGCGATGGGGCCCGGCTCCTGGTCGTCGATGCGCGGACAGGCCACTGGTCCCACCGCACCATCCGGGATCTGCCCGAACTCGTACCTGCGGGCAGCCTCTGCGTGCCGAACGACGTGCGGGTGCGCCATGCGCGCCTCTTCCTGAAGCGGGCCGGCGGCGGTGCGGGTGAGGCCTTGCTGCTGCGCAGCCTCGGGGCCGGAACCTTCGAAGCCCTGGTGAAACCCGGGGCACGGCTGAAACCCGGTGCCTCGGCCGCCGTGGTGGATCCGGTCTCCGGTGCGGAACTGGCCCGCATCGATGTCCTAGACACCCTGCCCGAGGGGCTACGGACCGTGAGGGTCCACGCCGAACACGGCCTGGACTGGGACGAGATCGATCGCATCGGCCGCCTGCCTCTGCCGCCCTACATCGAGCACCTGGCCGATGGCGAGGACGAGGCCCGCTACCAGACTGTCTTCGCGGCTCGCGAGGGCGAGGCCGTGGCGGCCCCCACGGCGGGCCTCCATTTCACACCGGAACTCATCGCAGCCCTGGAAGCCCATGGCTGCGGCTGGCATCCCGTGCGGCTTCACGTGGGGCTCGGCACCTTCCGGCCCATGACCGCCGAGCGCCTCGAGGACCACGCCATGCACGAGGAGCGTTTCGAGATTCCCGTGGCCACCGCAGCGGCCCTGGAGCCGGTCCTCGTGGATCGCTCCCGCCCCGTGCTATGCGTGGGGACGACGTCGCTGCGTACCCTCGAAGGGGCGTGGGACGGTGTGCGATTGGCTCGCGAAGGCGCCACGCGGCTCTTCATCACGCCGGGCTACCAGCTCCGCACCGCGGATCACCTGCTCACGAATTTCCATTTGCCCGAAAGCACGCTCTTCGTGCTCGTCTCAGCGCTGCTGGGGCTGAATCTGGCCCAGGCCGCCTATGCCGAGGCCATCCGCGAACGCTATCGCTTTTTCAGCTACGGTGACGCCATGCTCATCCTGAACGCCCGTCCCACCCCTTCATGATTCTGATCCGTGCGGGGGCCCCGTACGGATCAGAGATAATCGATGAACTGATGGATCACCGGGATGCGGTGTTTCTTGCCCTTGGTGGCCTGGAGGATGCTCGTGACAGACATGCCCAGGCACCAGAGCAGCCACAGGGGCAGGACGAAGCGCACGGAGACCGCCCCGAAGATGGGGAACAGCCCCAGGATGAGCATGGCCAGTGTCACGGAGCATTCCGCGAAAGCCAGGATGACGCCCTGACGGGCGTGCCAGAGCAGCTCCGAATCCTCGCGGTTCCGCATGTAGGGCACGAAAGCCCAGGGGCCCGCATAGCACAGGACCAGGTCTCGCAGGCGCTCCCCCACATAGAGAGGGGTAGGGACTTCCAGGGACACGTCGACCTCCGTGTCGAGGATAACGCAAGCGGCGGTCAGCGTCCCCGGAGCGCCACCAACAGGGCCATGAGAAGCACCACACCCGCGTAGTACCGCTTCAGCTTGGATCCCTGGACCCGCGTGGCCACCCGGGCTCCGGCCAGGGCGCCCGCGGCGAAACCCACGGCCACGCCCGCGATGACCACCCAGGGCAGGCCGCCCTGGGCCTTGGCGTAGACGTAGACACCCGGTAGGCCGATGGGCGGCAGCAGCATCGCCAGGCTCGTGAGCTGGGCCTCGTGCTGGGTCATGCGGAACCGCGAAGCCAGCAGGGGAATCACCACCACGGCGCCCCCCAGTCCCGTGAGCCCCGACACCACACCCGCCAGCAGGCCGATGGGGAAGCCCGCGGCCCAGAGTCCCGTGGAGAGATCCAGGGGCTCGACCGTCCGGTCCACGGGCGCGGGTTCGTGGCGGAAGTAGGTCTTGAAGGCCAGGAACACGAGGAAGGCCGCGTAACCCCAACGCAGGGGTTCCGAGGGTATGCTGTTGGCCACCAACGCCCCCCCGTAGATGCCGAAGAGGAAGGCCAGCACGAGCACGCCTACCAGGCGCAGGCTGGTGTGGATGCCCCGGCTGCGGTACTGAATGACCGCCGGCAGACCCGTGGGCAACAGCATGGCCGCCAGGGTCGCCCCCTGGGCGCGGTGCTGGTCCAGGTGCAGCACCAGGGCCAGCAGAGGCACCATGACGATGCCGCCCCCCACGCCGAAGAGGCCGGACAGGAGGCCCCCGCACAGGCCCGTGCCGAGACCCGCCAGCAGATGATCGGGCGTGAACGCCATGGAGCCCCCTCCGGGATTCTGACCTTCCGTGTGTTCCAATGGAAGGCAGGAGGCCATGGTGCAGGTCCAGCTCAGCGAGGATGTGGTGCTCGACAGTCGAAGGGCCGTATGGCTCCCCCGGCAGAAGACCCTGGTGCTGTCGGATCTGTTCCTCGGTTTGGGGGCTGCCCGCCGCCGTCGCCCCGATCCCCTGCCACCCGCCTCCCAGATCGAAATCTGGGAGCGCCTTTTCAGCCTCATCGACGACCACAACCCGGCCCAGATCGCCCTGCTGGGGGACCTGAAACCGAGCCAGGGCAACGTGGAAGGCGATGAGGCCGAAGAACTGCGCACCATCTTCCGCAAGCTCAAGGGTGGTGGACGACAGGTGGTGCAGGTGGTGGGCCATCCTGACCGCAGCATCGGCCCCGCGTTGGATGGCACAGGGATCCAGCCCGTGGAGCAGCACCGGGTCGGCCCCTTCACGTTGATGCACCGCCGCCGCATCTTCGTCTATCCACGCCACGACTCGCCTCAGGGCTTCTGGATCAACGGTGGCGTCCATCCCCTCTTCGCCGTGCCCAACCCAGGGCCCGCGGCCGAACCAGACTGGATGCGACTCCCGGCCTTCCTCTACACGGGTTTCGCCCTGGTCATGCCACCCTTCGTGAGCTATGCCCAGGGTTTCGAGGTCATCCAGACCGAGCGCCTCCCCCGCCAGGCCCGCGCCTGGAAGCTGTTGGCGGACCGGTTGAGCCCCCTGGACCTGGCGGATCTGCCCCCGGCCCCGGAGCATCTGCGGACCCTCACCCGCCCGCCCCGGAGGGGGAAGGACACGGGCAAGGGCACGGAATAGCCCCTACTTCTTCTTCGTCTTGGGCATCGGCGCGCCGCCCCGGATGCTGCGGCCGTCGTCCAGGACCAGTTCCCAGCCCAGGTGGTCGCCCTTCTTGAGGCCGATGCGCTTGAAGGTGCCTGCGGCGAATTCGATGAAGTGGCGGGCCGGCACCTTCCCCCCATAGGTGGGGCAATCGTCTCCGCGCATGGGGCTGCACGGGGGCACGCGCTCCGCCGTCTCCACCACGCGGCCCTCGGCATCCACCCAGGCCACGTCCAGGGCGATGAGGCAGTTCTTCATCCAGATAGAGTGGTCGCCGTCCTCGCTGTAGACGAAGAACATGCAGCGGTCCTTGGCCAGACTTTGGCGGTACATCAGACCCTTCGCCTTCTCCTGGTCCGTGGCCGCCACTTCCGCCATGAAAGTCGTCCGCTTGAAGGCCACGGTGCCCCCACCCCCCGCCAGCAGGGGCAGTGACAACAGGACGGCGAACAACATGCGCATATCAACTCCTCGAAGTTCATTATCGATAAGAAGTGCCTGAAGGCGTATAAAAGCTCCTGAAGATCATGATACATCGCAAGATGTGGCAACATGATCCTGGACGCCGGAGGACGCTTCTTGCCTCCCAGGAGAACCATGCGCGCACCCCTCCAGTTTGTGATCCCTGTGCTCGGAGGGCTGGCCTTGGCCTCACCCAGCCCTGGGACAGCTCTGCAGGCCCTGCGCGCACCTACTGCCATCCGCGTGGATGGCCATCTCGATGAGGCCATCTGGCGCCAGGCCCCCGCTGCCACGGGTTTCACCCAGGAATGGCCCTGGCGCGGCCAGCCTGCGCGCCAGCGTACGGAAGTCCGGGTGCTCTACGACGACCGCTTCCTCTACGTCGGCGCTCGTATGCACCACGACCAGCAGTTGGACGGCGGTCCGGCCACGGTGGTTCGCCGTCTCCACCGCCGGGACCAGGACAGCATGAGCGACTGGTTCAGCGTGGCTCTCGATTCCAACCATGACCGGCGCACGGCCCTCGTCTTCGAGGTGAACGCCGCGGGCGTGCAGAAGGACCAGATCATCTACAACGACAGCACCTTCGACGCCAGTTGGGACGGGGTGTGGGAAAGCGCGGTCTCCGTGGACGCCGAGGGTTGGACCGCGGAGTTGAAGATCCCCCTGTCTCTGCTGCGTTTCAAGGGCGGCCCGGAACCCCAAACCTGGGGTGTCAACTTCAGCCGCACGGACCAGGGTGCTGTGCGGGAATCCACCCGCTGGATGGTGGTGCCCCGCGGCGACAGCGGCTTCGTAAGTCGCTTCCCGGACCTGACGGGTCTGGCGGACCTGGATCCCCAGCCCCGTCGGGAGTACGCGCCCTATCTGGCAACCGCCAGGAAATTCGAGACTGCACGCAGCTTCGATGATCGTCGTTGGGAGACTCGCGCCGGCCTGGATGCCCGCTGGAGCCTGAGCACCCACGCCCAGGCAGACCTCTCGGTGCATCCAGACTTCGGCCAGGTGGAGGTGGACCAGGCCGTGCTGAACCTCGGTACTGTGGAGACCTTCTTTCCGGAGAAGCGCCCGTTCTTCCTCGAGGGCATGGACCTTTTCCGTGTGGCAGGTCCGGACCTTTTCTACAGCCGGCGCATTGGACATGGGCTGTCTGATCCCGGCCTCGCGGCCGGAGAAACCCTGCTGGACCGGCCCAATGCCACAGATATCACCGCCGCCGCCAAATACACCGCCAAGTACGCCTCGGGCACCAATGTGGGCCTGCTGGGCGCGAGTGTCGAGCCTGCCTGGGCCACAGTCATGGACGCCACCGGGACCCATGTCCGACGCGAGCTCTCACCCCTCACCAACTTCGGGGTGCTGCGGGCCCAGCAGCTCATGGATGATCGCGGCAGCTACCTGGGCGGTTTTCTTTCGGAGATGCGGCAGGCGGGCCCCTCGGGCCGCGTGGCCCAGGTCCAGGCCATGGACGGGGTCTACAAGACCGAGGACCGGGGGGGGCTGTTGGAGGCGACTTTCAGCCGCAGCGATGCGGGGCCCAAGGACGCTCAGGACCAGGGCTGGCGCGGCCGCCTGCGAGCCCGCGAGGAATGGCGTAGCGGCTGGAGCCTGGAGGTCCAGGCCATCAACGCTGGCCGTGCTTACAATCCCAACGATGTGGGCTACCTGGAGCGGGCCGACGAGCAGCGGATGTACGCGGAGGCCGCCCGTCGATGGGATCGGGGCTGGGGTCCCGTGCGCGATCTAGAACTGGGCCTGAGCCACACCGCCGCCCGGGATCAGGCCGGCCACACCTTCGAGCGCAACCTCAACACCTGGGCCAAGACGGACTTCACCAACTTCGTCTCCCTCTGGGGAGGCGGTGGCGTAGATCTGCCCGCCGAGGATGACCGCGAACTGCGCACCTACACGGACCCCCGGAAAAAGTACCTGGCCCGATCCAGTGTTCCCTATCTGAACCTCGGCTTCGACACCCCCGGCAACCGGCCCTGGTATGTCCGCATCAACTCCAGCCGTGCCTGGCACGAGGGGGGCCCCTCCACCGACACCACCCTCTTCCAGAGCATCAAACCCACCTACCGCCTGGAAATCCAGCTCTCGACCTCCATCACCCGGGACGAGGGTGAGCTGAAGTGGCTCGAGACGCCCGTGGCGACGCCCATCGTGGGCCTGCGCCGCCTCAGCCAATTCGATCAGACGTTGCGCGTGGCCTACGCCTTCAATCCCAGACTCACCCTGCAGCTCTTCAGCCAGTGGCTCGCGGCCAACTGGGATTACCGCGATTTGAAGCATTACGTGGACGACCAGACCCTGGACTCGGGCCTCCCGGCGGACCAGCCCGCGGGCACCACGCCCCAGACCGCCTTCAGCTACCGAGCCTGGAACCTGAACCTCATCACCCGCTGGGAGTTCCGGCCGGGCTCCACCTTCTTCCTGGTCTACACTCACGGCGCCAGCACGGATGCGCTCATCAATGACCGCGCCAGCCTCGCCCCTCGCCCCGATCTGTCGATCCTGCGGCACCTGCCCTCGGACGACGTGGTGCAGGCCAAGGTCAGCTGGCTGTTCCGGTAAGCCAAGCAGCGACCCGATCCACATCCTCCTCCGTGTGGAAGCCATGGAAGGCGACGCGGAGATATCCCTCCCGGACAGAGGCGAAGATGCCCTGACGGAAGCCCGACTTCAGGAGGGTATTCAGGCCGTCCGGGCCGCCACCCCCATGGTGGAAGGCCAGAAACGATCCCAGCCTCCCCGCCCGCAGCAGGGCCCCGAGGCGGTCACACTCCGGCGCCCAGGACGTGCCCCCCAGCCTTTCCAGCAGGCGGGCCTGAAGCATTGTTGAATGAGTGCGGATCACAGAGGCCCCCGCGCTGTTGATCAGGTGAAGGGATTCCAGCAGGGTCGAGGCCTGCAGCAGGTTCGGTCCGCCAGGCTCCAGGGCCCGGCCATCCGGCAGCCAGGCACGATCGAAGTCCGTGGAGGGCCGGGAGAAGTCCGTGGCCTGCTCCACGGAAAGCCAAGTTCCAGAAGGTGACAATGACTGTCTAAAACACTCTTCGGTCCATAGGAAGCCCATGCCCTGGGGCGCCAGCAGGCCCTTGTGGCCTCCCGTGGCAAAGGCCGACAGCCCCTCCAGATCCACGGGCACCGTGCCCGCGGCCTGGATGCCATCCACCACGAGATGGACGCCCCGTTCACGGCAGGCCTTCCCAAGACGTTGGAGGTCGAGCTTCAAACCATCCTGGAAGCGCACCCAGGAGACGGTGAGAATCCGCGTGCGGGGGCCGAGGGCCGCCACAAGCCGCGTTTCGGGATCCGCCCCGGTGGTGGGGGGAAGGCTGGACCAGGCCTGGGCGCCCGCGAGGTGGCCATCCCAGAGCGGCACTTCGCGGAAGGCTACCCCCCGGGCCTTCAGGGCCAGCCAGGGCCAGGCATTCGAAGGGAACTCGCCCAGGGGTGCCACCACCTCGTCGCCCGGGGCCCACGGAAAACCTTGGGCCACCGAGACGAGGCCCGTCGAGGTGCTGGGACTGAGGCTGATGTCCTCGGCCCGCCCGCCCAGCAGGGCCGCGGCCTCAGCGCGGACGGCGGCGGGGATGCCCTGGAAATCCTCTTCCCAACGCACCTCCCAGGGCCGCAGCTCCTTGTGCATGAAAGCGCGCACCACGTGCAGGGTGGCCCGGGGCACGGGGCCCTCGGAGCAATGCATGACCCAGAGGTGCTCCTGGTCCAGGTGGAACAGGGCGGGATTGAGGGGCGGCTCGTTCATCCCTTGCCAGAGGTCAGCAGGGCCTTGAGACCCACGGGATAGATCGGCTCCACCACCGATCGCACGGCGGCGGCGTACTGCTGGATCTCCCACTGGGCGTGGCTATCGCTCCGCAACCGGATGAAGTGGGCCACGGCCTGGAGGCTCACGGTCCAATAGACCTCGGAGTAGAGCCCCACAGGCAGCACACAGCGGGCCTGCTCCCGGCAGACGCCCAGGGAAAGCAGCTCCTTGTAGTGGACCACGGCGCCCCGGCAACTTGCCAGGTAGCTCTCCATGGCCCGCGCCCGGTTCGCCTCGTCGATCTCGCCTTCGCTGCCCTGCTTGTTTACCTTGGCCTGCTTTCGGAACGTGGCCGGCACGAAGAACTCATCTTCCGGGAACTCCACATACCGGCCGCTGATTTCGTTGAATTCCGAGCCGATGCGGTGCTTCATCCACTGGCGGAACACAAAAATGGGCGCCTTCACGTGCAGCGTCAGCGCCGTATGCCGGAAGGGGGAGGTGTGTTCATGTTCGGCCAGGTAGCCGATCAGCTTGGTGTCGCCCTCTTCGAAGGTCTCTTTCCGCTTGCCGAAAGACACCCTTGCCGCGTTCACCACCGAGAGATCCGACCCCATGTGGTCGATGAGGCGGACGAAGCCTTTGTCCAGCACCTTGATCTCGAGATTCATCATGGAAGACTCCGGGCTTCCAGCTTCCCGCGAGGCCTGGGAGAATGGAAGGGTCCAGCGAACACAGGGCCAGGAGCCAACCATGCAGTTTTTCATCGACACCGCCAACATCGACGAGATCAAGCGCATCAACGCCCTGGGCGTGCTGGATGGGGTCACCACCAATCCGAGCCTCATCGCCAAGGAGACGGGCAAGCCCTTCGAGCAGATCATCGCGGAGATCTGCGACATCGTGGACGGCCCCATCAGCGCCGAAGTCATCGGCCTGGAGGCCCCCATCATGATCCAGGAGGGCCTGAGGCTGGCGAAGATCCACGAGAACGTGGTGGTGAAGTTGCCCCTCATCGCCGAGGGCCTGAAGGCCTGCAAAGCCCTGACTTCCGAGGGCATCAACACCAACGTCACGCTCTGCTTCAGTGCCACCCAGGCCCTCATGGCCGCCAAGGCCGGGGCCACCTACGTCAGCCCCTTCGTGGGCCGCCTGGACGACATCAATCTGGATGGCATGGAGCTCATCCGCGAGATTGTCACCATCTTCGAGAACTACGGCTTCGACACCCAGTGCCTGGCCGCCAGCATCCGCAGCCCCCGCCATGTGACGGATTCCGCCTTGGCCGGTGCCCACGTGGCCACCATCCCCACCAAGGTCTTCGACCAGATGCTGAAGCACCCCCTGACGGATAAGGGCGTGGAAGGGTTCCTCGCCGATTGGAAGAAGAGCGGGAGGTAGCGCATGGTTGGGTCGAATCCATGTGAGCCTCGGCACGAGGCGAACAGAACGGCACGCTTGAGGCGCTTCGATGTGTCGGGTCCATGTGAGCCTCGGCACGAGGCGAACAGAACGACACACTTGCGACGCTTCGATGTGTCGGACCCATGTGAGCCTCGGCACGAGGCGAACAGAACGACACGCTTGAGGCGCTTCGATGTGTCGGGTCCATGTGAGCCTCGGCACGAGGCGAACAAGAAGGGCGGGCGATGATCGGCTGGAGCCTGCGGGCCGCCACCACCGTCTTTGTCCTTGGCGCCACACTGGCGGCCCAGGCTCCGGTCGCTCCGGCCCCCATCTCCAATCCAGACTGCGTCTTCTGCCGCATCGTGGCGGGCACTGCCCCATCGAGGAAGGTCTATGAAAACCAGTACGTGCTGGCCTTCTGGGATATTCGTCCCCGAGCCAAGGTTCACCTGCTGGTGATCCCCAAGCAGCACGTGGCCAGCCTCAAAGAGCTGGACGAGCTCCCTGTGGAGACCCGGGCCGCCCTGCTCAGCGCCTGCGTGAAGGTGGCCAGGGACCAGGGCCTCCTCGACGACGGATTCCGGCTCATTTCGAACACGGGCACCAACGCCAGCCAAAGCGTCTTCCACCTGCACTTCCACGTGGTGGGCGGGGAGAAGTTGCGCGAGGACGCCATCTCGAAGGATCCGGTGGGACGGTGAGTCCGTCCGAAAATGACGCATAGCCTGTAGCCAGGCCCTCGTTTTACAGGGTATCGTTCCACCGTCCTTTCTTTCCTGACCCATCGATCCGGTCCAAGGTGTTGAGCCGCCGATGCTGTTCAACCTCCTGGTCCGGCGTTTTCCTTTTCCAAGGAGCCTCCATGCGCCTCCGCTCGCCCCTCCGTTCCATCCTCCTCTGCGCGGGCCTGATGCCCGGGCTCCTGGCCGCCGACGGTCCCACCCTGTCCACACCCCTGGTGTGGAAGCCGACGTCAAAGCTCCTGGATTCCGCGGGGACCCTCAACCTCACGCCCTTCACGGGCAAAAAGATCGTCTTCCTGCCCATCACGGATACCCGCAAGGACAAGACCGTGATCGGCGAGAATCAGGAGAAGGCCCAGGTGCGCTACGTGAGCACCTCGGATGATGTTCCGGCCTACCTGGCCAAGCAGATAATCGAGCAGATGCAGGGCGTTGGCCTCCCCATCGTGGACAAACCGGCCGAAGGTAGCCCCGTGATCAGTTGTGAGCTGGTCCGTTTTTCTGTCATCGAGACAGGTACCTATCAGGGTGAGCTGAGGCTCATCGTCCAGGTACGATCTGGAGACAAGGTGGTCTGGCGAGGCATGGTGTCGGGGAAGGCCACCCGGTTCGGCCGCTCCTACAAGCTGGAGAACTACCACGAAGTGCTCAGCGACACGGTGATGGACGTCCTTTCCCACTTGTTGTCGGACGACGTCTTCATGAGTGTCCTGGCCGGCAAGGCCATGGTCGTGGCCATCCCATAAGCACACTCGTTCCAACACCCGGCCCCCGGGACCATCCGATGCCCCACACCTTCAAGATCCCCCTGCTCAGGGCTTCGGTCTGGTCCCAGGAGGGTCCGAATGGGCTCTCCCCATTCCTGGACCGCGCCGCTGGCCCCCCGGACGTGGCCTTTCTCGATCCCCTGATCCGGCGCCGCCTCAGTCCTTTGGGCCGGGGCATGCTCCACTGCGCCCATCGGGTGGTAGATGGCCTGGGACCGACGCCCTCGGTGTTCACCTCCCGGCACGGCGAGGCGGCCCGGACCCTGCCCGTGCTGGAGGATCTGGCCCAGGGCCTCCAGCCTTCACCCGCGCAATTCACGATGAACGTCCACAATGCCACCGCTGGCATCTGGTCCATCGCACGGCAGGATCCAAGCCCCTCCCTCTCGCTGGCTGCCGGTCCGGAGACCTTTGCCTGGGGACTGATCGAGGCCCATGCCATCCACACGGCGGATCCTGATGTTCCCGTTCTCCTTGTTCACGGGGACGCCCCCCTGCCGCCCCTGCTGGCGGCCTTCGACGAGGACCTCCTCCCGCTCCACGCGCTGGCCCTGCTGATCGGCCTCCCCGCGGTCCATCACCTGATCCTGACCTGGTCGCCCGAAGCTCGCCCGCCGGGACCGCGAGAGGGCCCGAGGGCCATCGACTTCGAGGCACCCGGGGGGCCCTGGATCACGGCGGATGGCGCTTGGACCTGGCGCGTGGAGTAGTCGCATGCGCCGAATCATCAAGGTCCCCGCCAGTGCCGTGGGATTCACGGCCCTGGGGGTCGGCGGGATCCTCTTCTCGCTCTTCGGCCTGCCCCTGCTCAGGCTACTCCCCGGGGGGCCCTCCGCCCTGCAACGGCGCACACGCTGGGTGATCCACCGCTTCTTCCAGGCCATGGTCTGGTTCCTCTCCAAGGCTGGTCTGTTCAATCTCCGGATTGAGGACCTGCCGGAACGCAAGGCCCTGGACGGCACCTTGATCCTGGCCACGCACCCGGGATATCTCGACGTTGTCCTGCTGCTTTCCCTCCTTGAGCAGCTGACCTGCGTGGTGAAGACCGGCATTTGGACCAACCCGCTGTTTGGCAGGGTGGTGCAAGCCGCCGGCTACATTCCCGCGTTGGGCCCTGAATCGGTCATCGAATCAGGTGCCCTGGCCCTGGCCCGGGGCGAGGCCCTGCTGCTCTTCCCCGAGGGCACCCGGACGAACCCAGGTCAGCCGCACGTCTTCCACCGGGGGGCGGCCCACTTGGCTCTGCGATGCAGGCCCTCCATCCTCCCCCTCTTTATCACCTGCACCCCCCCTTTTCTGGCCAAGGGCCACCGCTGGTTCGAGATCCCCCGGGATTCATGCGATTATTGCATTCGAGCCACTGCACCGTTGGACCTGCCCTGGTTGGACCTTAAGGGTCTGCCGGTGCCCCGGGCCGCCCGGATGCTGACTCGCTGGCTCGAAGGCCGGTTCAACCAGGAAACCACCCATGCAGGACATCACGACGACCGAGATCAAGCAGTTCATCATCCGGACGCTTGACCTCGAGGACATCCGGGCCGAAGAAATCGGAGACGAACAGCCCCTTTTCAAGGATGGTCTCGGTCTCGACTCCATTGATGCTTTCGAGCTGGGCTTGGCCCTGAAAAAGGCCTACAAGCTCAATCTCGCAAGCGAGGATACCTCCACCTTCGCCCACCATTTCCGCACGCCGGCCACGCTTGCGGCCTTCGTATCGAGCCACCGCCAGATGACCATCTGAACCCCGGAGTACCGCCATGGTGATGACCGAGCAGGACATCTTTATAAAGCTGCGCGACGTCCTTTCTGATTCCTTCGAACTTGATCCCGAATCCATTCACCTCGATTCACACCTGTTCAAGGACCTGGACCTGGACAGCATCGACGCCGTCGAACTCGCCATCCAGCTCCAGGAGTTCACGGGCCGCCGCGTGAGCGCCCAGGACTTCAAGGATGTGCGGACCGTGGAGGACGTGGTGGTGGCGATCCACAAGATGCTGTCGTGATCCCCTACCCCCAGGCGCTGGAAGCGCTGCCTTCCGTCCCCGGGGGATACTCATTGCGCGTGGGACCCGACCATCCGGCCTTCACCGGCCATTTTCCAGACCGTCCCATCCTTTCCGGCCTCATTCAGGTCGACTGGGTCGCCCGCCTCGGGCAAGAGATCTTCGGCCCCCTGGGCACCTTCCTGGGCGTGGAGCACCTGAAATTCCAGGCTCCCATCCTTCCCGAGGAACGCCTGGAACTGCGCCTGGACTGGGAGCCGCAGGAGGGGCGGCTGCGGTTTCGGTACACCGGAAGTCAGGGACCGAAGTCCGGGGGAACCCTCGTCTTCAAGCCGGCCCCATGATATTCCGGCCCTGCCTCGTCGTACCGGTGTACAACCCCGGGCCAACCCTGGGCCGGGCGCTCGACGGCCTGCTGGCCTGCGGGCACCCCCTCTTCGTCCACGACGACGGAAGCGACGAGGCCACCCGGCTCGAGCTTGAGGATGCGGCGGCGGTCCATCCCGACCTCCGGTTGTCCCGCTGGCCTGAGAACCGCGGCAAAGGTGCCGCCGTGGTGGAAGGCTTCCGCCGCGCCCAGGCGGAAGGTTTCACCCATGCCCTCCAGGTGGATGCGGACGGCCAGCACGACGTGGGCGCCATCGCCGCCTTCCTGGCCCTGGGCGAGGCGCGCCCCGAGGCTGTCATTGCGGGTGTTCCCGTCTACGACACCTCCGTGCCGGCGGCACGAAAGTACGGACGGTGGTTCACCCATGCCTGGGTCTGGCTGGAGACGCTCTCCTTCGACATCGGGGATTCCCTCTGCGGCTTCCGCCTCTATCCCCTCGAGGCCATGGCCCGAATCCTGGCGCACACCGCGCTACCCGCCCGCATGGATTTCGACACGGCGGCCATCGTGCGCCTCCACTGGGCAGGCGTGCCGGTGGTGAACGCCCCGGTCCGGGTGGTCTATCCCGTGGACGGCGTCTCCCACTTCCACCTGATCCGCGACAACCTGCGGTTGACGCGGCTGCACACACTGCTGGTGCTGGGCATGCTCCGCCGTCTGCCGGCCCTGGCCGCACGGCGCTTGCGCGGCAACGCCCCCCGCGACCACCAGTGGACGAAGATCCAGGAGCGGGGCACCGCCCTGGGCCTGCGGACCGCCCATTTGATCTTCCAGCTGACAGGCGCCCGTGGTCTCCGTTGGCTCACGGAGGTCCTGGCCGCCTACTTCTTCCTGACCGGCCGTGCCGCACGCCAGGCCTCAGGCCAGTACCTCGACCGCCTCTTCCGGCATGCGGGGCCGCTCCCGGACCTGCCGACGAAACCGGGAATCCGGGCACGCTACCGGCATATCCGCACGTTTGCCCTGTCCTACGTGGACCGCTTCCTGGCCTGGATGGACGCCAGTGATGCCGAGCTGGTCTTCCCAGAGGAACAGGCCTTCCAGACCCTCATCCATTCCGGGCGCGGCGCCCTCTTCCTCAGCGCCCACCTGGGCAACCTCGACATGCTGCGGGGGCTTGGCGCATCCCGCGGCATCCCCGGCCTGAACGCGGTGATCTACTCCGAACACGTCATCCGGTTCCAGGAACTCCTGGGTCGGATCAATCCCGGCTATACCTCGAACCTCATCCATGTGGCGGAGGCCGGACCCGAAACCGTCCTGCTGCTGGAGGAACGCATCGCTCGCGGAGAAAGCCTCTTCATCGTCGGGGACCGCCCCCCCGCCTCCGAGAATGGGCGCACCCTCGACATCCCTTTCCTGGGGCGGGAGGCGGCCTTCCCCATCGGCCCGCTCTTCCTCGCACACCTGCTCCAATGCCCCGTCTACCTCTTCTTCTGCGTCAAAAAAGGGGGGCGCTACCACATCCACATGGAACCCTTCGCCGACCGCGTGGACCTGCCCCGCAAGAGACGGGAGGCCGCCCTCCGGAGCTGGCTCGGACGCTACGTCCAGGCCGTCGAGGCGAGGTGCCGGGAGACACCATTCCAATGGTTTAATTTCTATGACTTCTGGGGAGAGGCGAGATCCCTTCCACCTCCGCCGCCCACCGCACCGACCGCCTGATCCCCGACCATGACCTTCCTGCAGACCTCCGTGAACCTGGAAATCCCCTTCCACGATGTGGATTCGATGGGCATCGTCTGGCATGGGCACTATTTGAAATACTTCGAGATCGCCCGCACCGCCCTCATGCGCCAGGCCGGGCTGGACGTGGCGGACATGTTGGCCACCGGCTGCGCGTGGCCCGTGGTCACCTGCGAGGTGAAGTACATCCGCCCCCTCCGGTACGGGCAGCGGATCCAAGTGGAGGCCCGGCTCGAGGAATACGAACTCCGCATCGGCATCGCCTACACCGTGCGCGACGAAGCCACCGGCGAGCGCCTCACGCGGGGTCGCACCCGGCAGCTGCCCATCGACGCGGTCACCGGCGAGTTGTGCCCGGGAACCCCTCCCGGCATGGTCGCCGCCATCGAGCGGGCCCTCGGATGATCGCGGCCGCAGAACCCTGCTACCTCTCGGCCCTGGGCCTCGTCAATGCACTGGGCCGGGGGAAGCACGACGTCGCCGCCGGGTTGTTGCGCGGAGACACATCGGGAATGGTGGAAGAAGAGGGCTGGCTGCCCGGGCGAACGGTCCGGGTGGGCCGGGTCCGAAGTCTCCTAGAGCCGCTTCCCAGCCGCTTCGCCGCCGACGATTCGCGGAACACGCGCCTGGCCCTGCTCGCCCTGGAGGAGATCCGCGACGAGGTGGATCGGGAGATCCGTCGCCACGGCGCCCATCGCATCGGGGTGGTGCTTGGCACCAGCACCTCCGGCATCGAGGCCGCCGAGCGGGCCGTCGCACACCACTGGCTGCACCAGTCTCTTCCGGACGACTTCCACTACCAGCAACAGGAGATCGGCCGCCTGGCCCCCTTCCTGGCGGAGTACCTGGGGCTCCAGGGCCCGGCGCTCACGGTGTCCACCGCCTGCACCTCCAGCGGGAAGGCCCTGGTGACGGCCCGGAACCTGCTCCGCTTCGGTCTCTGCGACGCGGTGATCACCGGGGGCGCGGACTCTCTTTGCCGGCTGACCCTCAATGGATTCGCCTCCCTCGAATCCGTGTCACCCGATCCGTGCAATCCCATGAGCCGGAACCGCGCCGGCATCAACGTGGGCGAAGGGGCAGCCCTGTTCATCCTCCGGCGGGAACCCGCGGAGGTGGCCCTGCTGGGGGCCGGCGCTTCCAGCGACGCCCATCACATCTCCTCGCCGGATCCCGCCGGCACGGGCGCCGAAACAGCCATGCGCGCGGCCCTGGCCGAGGCCGGTCCAGGTGTGGCGGTGGGTTACCTCAACCTGCACGCCACCGCCACGCCGAAAAATGATGAAATGGAAAGCCGCGCCACCGCGGCTGTCTTTCCGGGCGGCGTAGATTGCAGCGGCACCAAGCCCCTGACCGGGCATCTCCTCGGCGCCGCCGCGTCCACTGAGCTGGCGTTCTGCTGGCTCCTGGCTCAGGGACATTGGAACCCGGGGGGCCTCCTGCCTCTCCACCGCTGGGATGGCCAGGCAGACCCGGAACTCCCCGCCCTGAACCTCGTCACGGATGGTGCCGCCTTCCGCGGGCCGCGGATCTGCATGTCCAACGCCTTCGCCTTTGGCGGCAACAACCTCAGCCTGATCCTGGGGCCAGCCCAATGAGCCAGAACCTTCTCTCTCCGGAGGCGCTGCTGCCGCACAGGACCCTCTCTCTGCTCCTGTGCCGGATTCTCGAGATATCCGAAGAGCACTGCCTCGCCCGCGCCCGGGTGGAACAGGACGCCTGGTACCTGGATGAACGCGGCGAAGCCCCCGCCTGGATCGCCCTCGAATGGATGGCTCAGGCCGCCTCGGCCTTCAGCGGAAACCGCCATCTCCAGGCGGGCCGCGCCCCCCGGATCGGATTTCTGCTGGGGACCCGCCGCTTCGAAACGACGGTGCCGACCTTCCCACCGGGCACCGAACTGGAAGTTCAGGCCCGGCTCATCTTCCTCGACGAAGCTGGCCCCAGCGCCTTCTCTTGCCAGGTCCGGAAGGGGGCCGAAATCCTTGCCCGTGCTACGTTGAAAGCCATCGAAGTCCCATGAATGAACCCTCCGCCCACATCCCCAGGAACGCGCTCGTCACGGGCGGCAGCGGTCGCATCGGCCGAGCCATCGCCCGCCAGCTGGCCCGGGACGGCTACCGCGTGACAGTGCACTGCCGCAGCCATGTTGAGGAAGCCCAGGCCGTGGTGGAAACGATCCGCGCCGCGGGTGGCGAGGCGGACTGGATCGCCTTCGACGTGGCTGACCGGGCAGAGGCGGGGCGTCTCCTCGAAGCGAAGATCGCGGCCGACGGCCCGTACCACTGCATCGTATGCAATGCGGGGATCACCCGGGATGGCGCTTTCCCGGCCCTCAGCGGCGAGGACTGGGATCAGGTCCTGGCCGTGGGGCTCGACGGCTTCTTCAACGTGGTCCAGCCGCTCCTCATCCCCATGATCAAGACCCGCAAGGGTGGCCGCATCGTGTGCATCTCCAGCGTCTCCGGCGTGGTGGGGAACCGCGGGCAGGTGAACTACAGCGCCGCCAAGGCGGGTCTCATCGGCGCCGCCAAGGCCCTGGCCGTGGAGCTGGCCAGCCGCGGGATCACCGTGAACTGCATCGCGCCGGGCCTCATCGAATCGGAGCTGGTGGATGAGCTGGTGCTGGAACGCGCCCTGCAGGCCATCCCCATGAACCGGGTCGGCCAGCCCGAGGATGTGGCATCCCTCGCGGGCTTCCTCTGTTCGGGCGCCGCGGGCTACATCACGCGCCAGGTCATCGGCGTGAACGGGGGAATGGTCTGATGCGCCGCGTCGTGGTGACCGGCATGGGGGGCGTCACCCCCTTCGGCGAGACCTGGGAGGCCATCGACCGCGCGGTATCCGAGGGCCGGAGCGGTGTGAAGGTCATGCGAGAGTGGGACCAGTATCCAGAGCTTCAGACGCGGCTCGGCGTGCCCATCGAGGGCTTTGAGACCCCAGCCCATTACCCCCGGAAGATGGTGCGCTCCATGGGCCGCGTGGCACTCCTTGGCGTCCGCGCCACCGAGCTGGCACTACAGGATGCCGGATTGCTGGGCGACGCTGTTCTGCGCGGCGGGCGCGTCGGCGTGGCGTACGGCTCCTCCTTCGGCAGCGTGGATCCCATCGTGTCCCTGGGCCGCAGCCTGGCCTCGGGGCGGACCGGCGGCCTCAGCGCCACGGGCTACATCCAGGCCATGAGCCACACGGCCGCGGTCAATATCGGGGTCTATTTCGGCCTCACGGGGCGCGTCATCCCCACCAGCACCGCCTGCACCAGCAGCAGCCAGGCCATCGGCTACGCCTACGAATCCATTCGGGAGGGCCGCCAGACCATCATGGTGTCCGGTGGATCGGACGAGCTTTCGGTCTTCACGGCGGCCGTCTTCGACACCCTGTACGCCACCAGCCAGCGCAACGACGCCCCCGACCAGTCCCCGCGGCCCTTCGACCGGAATCGTGATGGTTTGGTGGTGGGGGAAGGTGGCTGCACCCTCATCCTCGAGGACCGGGACCACGCCCTAGCCCGGGGGGCCCGCATCCACGCGGAGATTCGGGGATTCGGGACCAACTCCGACGGCGCCCACATCACCCAGCCCCAGCAGTCGACCATGGCCGAGACCATGCGCCTGGCCCTGGCCGACGCGGGCCTCCACGCCGACGCCATCGGCTGGGTCAACGCCCACGGTACCGCCACGGAGCATGGAGATATCGCCGAAAGCCACGCCACGCGGGAAGTCTTTCAGAGGCGCGTCCCGATCACCTCCTTCAAGAGTTACATGGGCCACCCCCTGGGCGCCTGCGGGTCCCTGGAAGCCTGGATGGGCATCGAGATGTCCCGGGCCGGGCGCATCGCCCCCACCTTGAATCTGGTTGAGCCCGACCCCCGCTGCGCCGACCTGGACTACATCCAGTTCGTCCATCGCGACCTGGACGCGGCCTGCTTCATCTCCAATAATTTCGCCTTTGGCGGAATCAACACCTCCCTCGTGTTCCAACGCGGGGATTCGTGATCGAATCGCCATCCGGGGCTCACTACCATGGCTGAAGGCCCGGACCGGGCCGGAGGTCGTTTATGGATGCCATCACGTCTGTCCTTCGCCGCTGCGAAATCTTCTCCGGGCTGTCCGACGCAGACCTGAGCCTGATCGCCAGGGCCGCCCACCAGCGCGAAGTCCCCGCCGGAACCCGCCTCTTCAGCCAGGGCGAACCCCGCAAGGGCGCCACGGTCATCGCCGAGGGCCGCGTGGAGATCACCCGTGACAACGGAGACGGGCCTGAGCCGGTGGTCATCCTAGGCCCTGGCGATGTGGCGGGCGAGCAATCCTTCCTGGCCGTCAGCATGCATACCGCCGCGGGCGTGGCCCTCACCTCCGCCGTGCTGCTGGAGCTGGACCGCGAGGCCGTCCTCCAGAGCCTGGGCCAGGATGGCGCCGCCGCCATCGCGGTGCTCAGCAAGGTGGCCAACGTGCTGCATCAGCGGCTGCTCTACTCGGCCACGCCCCGCACCGGTCGCGAGCAGGCCTACGCCAGCGGCCAGACCCGGCGCGAATCGGATCTCATCGGCCCCATGGACGTGCCCGAAGGTGCCCTCTTCGGCGTGCAGACCCTGCGCGCCGTCCACAACTTCCCCATCACCGGTGTGCCCACCAGCCACTTCCCAGCCATGATCCGGGCCCTGGCCATGGTCAAGCAGGCCGCCGCCCGGGCCAACGCGCGCCTCGGCCTGCTGGACGAGGCCATCGCCCGGGCCATCGACACGGCCTGCCAGGAGATCATCGACGGCCACTGGCATGGCCATTTCCCCACGGACATGGTGCAGGGCGGCGCGGGGACCTCCACCAACATGAACGCCAACGAGGTCATCGCCAACCGGGCCCTGGAGCTGCTGGGCCACAAGCGCGGCGAGTACGCCCACTGCCACCCCAATGACCATGTGAACCTGGGCCAAAGCACCAACGACGTCTACCCCACGGCCCTGCGCCTTAGCACCATCTTCATGCTCCAGAGCCTTCTTGGCGCCATGGAACGCCTGAAGGCCGCGCTGCACGCCAAGGGCCGCGAATTCTCCGATGTCATCAAGATGGGCCGCACCCAACTCCAGGACGCGGTGCCCATGACCCTGGGCCAGGAATTCGAGGCCTACGCCGTCACCACGGGCGAGGACATCCTGCGCCTCCAGGAGACCGCCCGGTTCTTTCTCGAAGTGAACATGGGGGGCACGGCCATCGGCACGGGCATCTGCGCCGATCCCCGCTATCCGCAGGTCGTGGTCGAAGAGCTGCGCAAGGTGACGGGGCTGGAGATCGTCCTGGCGGAAAACCTCGTGGAGGCCACGCCGGATACCGGCGCCTTCGTCATGTTCTCCGGGGTGGTCAAGCGGGCCGCGGTGAAGCTCAGCAAGCTCTGCAATGACCTCCGTCTCCTCAGCAGCGGCCCCCGCTGCGGTTTCGGGGAGCTCAACCTGCCGCCCATGCAGCCCGGCAGCAGCATCATGCCGGGCAAGGTCAACCCGGTGATCCCCGAGGTGGTGAACCAGGTGGCCTTCTCGGTCATCGGCAACGACCTGACCATCACCCTGGCGGCCGAGGCGGGCCAGCTCCAGCTGAACGTCATGGAGCCCATCCTGGCCTACAGCCTGGCCACCAGCATGCGCAACCTCACGGCCGCGGTGAATGTCCTCACCACCAAGTGCATCGTGGGCATCACCGCCAACCGCGACCGCTGCCGCGATCTGGTGGAGCACAGCATCGGCATTGTCACAGCCGTCATGCCCGCCATCGGCTACAAGCGCGCCACCGAAGTCGCCAAGGAGGCTCTGGAGACTGGTATGCCCGTGCGGGAGCTCATCCTGCGCAAGGGCTACCTGACCCCCACCGAACTGGACGAGGCCTTCAGCCTGGAGGCCATGACCCAGCCCCGGCCTCTCCGGTGAAGCTGGCTTCAGGGGATCTGATTGCTATCGCCCCCCCCTTAAGCCAACGCATAGGAATGAAAAGACCAGGCGCCATAAGGGCGTCTGGTCTCCATCCACGAAATCCTACTGGGGTTCGAGATGCTCTAGGAGATCCTGCCCAACTCAGAAGGAAGTCTGATCTTTGCCGTATTCAACGTGATAAGGGCCGGCGGGCAATCCTTGATGCAGGCGCAGAACCGCATGGCCGTTCGCCTGCTGAGCAAGGGGGATGTAATTCGGAGCCGCCTTGGTCATTCCTGCGGTAATCGCCATCGAGATTAGGTCGGCAAGAGGATTACCTGAGGATCTGTTTTGCGGCACATATGTCATGGCTTCTTTGGACTTCCAGAGCTCTTCGCCTGTCTTTCCACTTTTGAGTGAGTAGGTGAATTCAACTTCAACAGAAGTGGAGAGAACTGCGTACTTCGCATCCCATTTGTGAATGGTGATGTAGAGAATCGTATCGACCCCAAATAGCTCACCCAATCGCTTGGGATTGGCCTGATGCACAAGGTTCGAATCGGCGAGGCCGTCATCCTCTAGGACGCGCTTCACCAGGTTCACGGGGAAGACATAGTATCCGCGTTCGGCAATGGGCCTGGAAATGGTCGCCAAGAAATAATCTGGCGCAGTCACATCGACGGTTCGATTGATGACTGGAACGACCAGAATTGACTTCGGACTTTCCGCCCGGAACTTCGCGTAATCCTTGGGATCTGACACGGGAGGATTGCAACCAATGAACACCCCGAGACATGAGGCCGTGAGAACGATATGCAGCTTGGTCATCTTGATTCCTTTGCACGCACAGGCGTGGCCGATGGGGCTTGTACGGGCACCGCTACGGCATTGGGCGCTGGCGGAGCAGCGGGTTGGGGTGTGACTTGGGTCGGCCTAGGTGATTTGCAATTCAAAATCATTTTGTCCATCAATCGTGCGGACTCAGGCCAGCGCTGCTTCTCCTTTTCATAATATTTAATGGCCTCGCCGGATTGATTGGTCACGGTAAGGAAATAACCGTACTCAGCGTAGATCCCCGGTGGAACCTTTCCGGACCGCTCACCTTCCTCGATCTGTCGTTGGAGCGCCTGCCCATATTTATCGAGACTGCCTGGATCCTTCATCAAGGTGTACAACGAACCTTCATAGTTCCCCCACTCGTAGGTCTGTGCGGGCTGGCACCCAACCAATGCAAACAATGCCCCGAGTGAAAGGACAACAGCGTACTTCATCGTGAGCCTCCTGAAACAGTAATGGTCCTGAGTTCCCCGCCACCGAAGAAGATTCGCTGAGAGAACAGAAGGCGATCAGCGGCCTTGACTTCAATGAGGTGCGTCCCAGGATCCAACAGCAGCACCCCCGGGTCTCCCCGATATGAATCGGTCTGGCCCATCGATACCCCATCCACATAGAGCACCGCGCCCTTCGGCGCATCCTTGACCAGAACCTTGGGGCGCCCCTCCACAGTCTGAGTGTTGGTCCTGGGTTCCACACATCCCAAGGCTGCGATCAGCAGCATTGCTGAAGTCACAAGGGTCTTCATGGGTTGTTCCCCTTTATCTCGGTGACATACACATTGAGATGGTCGGGGAACACGCCCTCGACCATCTCGCAAATGGCCCCTTCATTGGACTCAGAGTCACCAAACAGGCTGATCACCTTCAAGATCGCCACCCGTTCAGATGGCAGTGTGATTTCGAAACCAGTCTGCTGGCTCCGCATCTTCTGCCCTTCCCGCATCACCGCAAGGCGATCGCCCACCTTTATTCCTTGGCGCTCACCGCCAGAAATATAAGCTCGGCTGCCCTCGATTTTCAGGATGTCGGTTTTCCAGGGGCGTTCACTCATCTTGTTCACGATTGAATTCATGAGGTCTGAAATGGCCGCACCAATGGCCCGGTCATTGAGGGTCGCATCGTAATCCGCCCTGCTCCCATATCCAGCAATGGAGCCCGTTTCCGTATTTGCCTCGCCAGAACCCGTAGCTGTAAAAAACGCCTGGCCAGTTTTTACATCAATCAGGCGCACCTCGACCTTGGCCTTGGCGACCTGATTCTTTGTCGCACTCAGAAAGCCGACTTTCCCACCCGTGGATCGACCAAATTCAGTCACTGATCCCACAATCAGGGTATCAACGCCAATAAGGTTCTCTTGGCCTGAGAGTTTCTGCTCCCTTCGAATCTTTTCGAGATCGGGACGCTCGAAAACGAGGAATTGGCCGGAACTAATTAGGCGGTTGTACATCATGTCTGACGCTTGCTTTCCGAGGGGGTCCAAATCACCATCCGACAGGAGGGATCTTCCATAGCGAGTCTCGTTGGAGAATCTGGCTACGGCCACCTTCCGTTTCAGAAGCTTGGCTGGCAGTGGTTTGGCCGAAGAAATCGCCTGGATCGGCGGGGCCACAGGTACATATTCAGGAGTGGCTACGGTGGCGCATCCAAGCCCGATCAGGGCCAGGATTCCTGCTCCAAGTGGTTGAAGTATTCGGGGCATGTGTAACCTCCATAAATGGTGAACCACCGCATCGGGACAAAGCATGTGACGAATCGTTGAATGATCGTTGATTTATAACACACCGATGAGTTGTTTAATGTCAGCATTGTAAGTTTGATCCGATTCAAAACAGAAAAAGCTGTTTCCCACCGCTCGAACCATCTTCATGGGTCTTCGCGTTCTTCCCCTTGGGCCCATTTGCAGTGGGAAGGTGAATGTCGTTGTCGGCGGCTCCCAGGGCGATCATGCCGGTTGTTGGTTCGCATGACATCCACCATCTCGAGAATTGCTCCTCCCAGGTGCCGCTCCCAGATTCCGTGGGAGCCTGCGCTCCAAGGGGGATGCTCGGTTAGACTGACGTTTGGTCCCCTCGATCCAAAACCCAATCCCCCCGGGAGCCCCCATGTCCCTCGAAAAGAAGATCGAGATCCTCAAGGCCAAGCATGCCCAGGCCCTGGCCGGCGGCGGCGAGGCGCGGGTCGAGAAGCAGCATGAGGGCGGCAAGCTCACCGCCCGCGAGCGCGTGGCCGCCTTCCTGGACGAGGATTCCTTCGAGGAGATGGACGCCCTCATGGTCCACCGGGCCTGGGGTGTGGAGAAGATCCCCGGGGACGGCGTGGTGACGGGGTTTGGCCGCGTGGATGGTCGCCCCGTGGCCATCTTCGCCCAGGATTTCACGGTCTTCGGCGGATCGCTGTCCGAGGCCTATGCCAAGAAGATCTGCAAGATCATGGACCTGGCCATGAAGGTGGGCTGCCCCGTCATCGGCCTCAACGACAGCGGCGGCGCCCGCATCCAGGAGGGCGTGGTGAGCCTCGGCGGCTACGCCGACATCTTCCTGCGCAACACCCTGGCGAGCGGCGTCATCCCCCAGATCAGCCTCATCATGGGCCCCTGCGCTGGCGGCGCCGTCTACAGCCCCGCCATCACCGACTTCATCACCATGGTGAAGGGGACGAGCTACATGTTCGTGACAGGCCCGGATGTCATCAAGGCCGTCACGCACGAGGAGGTGACCAAGGAGGAACTGGGCGGCGCCAGCGCCCATGCCTCCAAGAGCGGCGTGGCCCATTTCGTCTGCGCCAGCGACTTGGCGGCCCTGGCCCACACCCGGGAGCTGCTCTCCTTCCTGCCCAGCAACAACCTGGGCGAGGCCCCGCGCCGAGCGCCGAAGAACCCCATGCCCCTGGAGAATCCGGACCTCGACAAGGTGGTTCCCGATGACCCCAGCAAACCCTACGACATCCGCGACATCATCCGCGGCGTGGTGGACGATGCTCATTTCTTCGAGGTGCACGAGGCCTTCGCGCCCAATATCGTCGTGGGCTTCGCCCGCATCGAAGGGCGCAGTGTGGGCATCGTGGCCAATCAGCCGGCCTTCTATGCCGGCGTGCTGGACATCTCCTCCAGCGAGAAGGGCGCGCGTTTCGTGCGGTTCTGCGATGCCTTCAACATCCCCCTCATCACCTTCGAGGATGTGCCCGGCTTCCTGCCAGGCGTCACGCAGGAGCATGGCGGCATCATCCGCCACGGCGCCAAGCTCCTCTTCGCCTTCTGCGAAGCCACGGTGCCCAAGATCACCATCATCACCCGCAAGGCCTACGGCGGCGCCTATTGCGTGATGGCCAGCAAGCACATCCGCACGGACTTCAACTTCGCCTACCCCACGGCGGAGATCGCCGTCATGGGGGCCGAGGGCGCCATGAACGTGCTGCACGGCAAATCCATCGCCATCGCGCCAGATCCAATCGCCAAGAAGGCCGAACTCGTGGCTGAGTACAACGAGAAGTTCGCCAATCCCTATATCGCCGCCGAATTCGGCTTCGTGGACGAGGTCATCCTCCCCCGTGAAACTCGCCAGAAACTGGTCAAGGCCCTTGCCTTCCTCGAAACCAAGCGCGACAGCACGCCCCCCAAGAAGCACGGCAATATTCCGCTGTAGGAGCCCCCATGCGCATGGCCCTTCTCGTCCTTGCTACGCTCACACTCACCGCGCAGGACGAACGGGCCTTCCAGGACTCCATGGCCCGGCTCGAGCGGCAGGACCCGGCCGGGAAGAAGGACCTTGAGGACAGCAGCCCCCTTCGTTCGGCCGCCCTGTCCATGGATCCAGCGAAGGCGACAGAGAAGGCCCGGTTCGCGGCCGCCTCCTGGCTATGGGCCACCAACATGATGCGGGGGTTTCACTACGGGAAAGGCCAGACCTACCTGCAGGCTGCCCGTGGGCAAGCCGACCTCCAGAAGGCCTGGTCGCTACTGGGGACTTTGGGTGATAACCTCGCCCGCTCCCGGGATGACATGCGGTTGGAGATCGCCTGGCGCCTGGTGGACCTGGACCGGATGAGGTCGGCCTATGCCGCCGTCTCCGCCCGTCTTGACCCGAGTGTCCGCGAACTCGTCCACTGCTTCTTCGTGTCCGCCCACCTCGGCGAATGGGCCGCCATGAAGAAGTACGCCCGGGCCCTTGTGGCCCAGGGCGGGAAGCTGGAAGGCCTTCACGCGGCGGCAGAGAACACTTTGACGATGTTCGACTATGAATCGTTGCTCAAGGCGGTTGAGACCGGCCATCCGGACCGACCCACGGGCCCTCTGACCGTCCAGAGCCACCGGATCATGAAGCAGCGGGTGAAGATCATACAGATCTCTGGCGACGACAAGGCCCTCCTCAAGGAATCCAAATCCTGGCCCAAAGACTGGGTGACCAAAACCGAGGCGGCCACGGGCCTCCTCCAGGTCGGCGCCGCGGTCCATTGGGTCGAGGGTACCGCCCAGCCTCCGGTATCCGGGTTTCTCGATTCCACCCGGCTCTACCTCGTCGGATACCGGGAGACCCAGGGCGAGCCCGGCGACTCGGGCCGCCAGGAGCAAGTCTGGGACATGCACCCAGACCCCAAGGTCCAGGGGCGATGGCGCGGAACCAACACGCTTACGGCCTGGCGGGCGGGGGCGGATCCGAAGGCTGGGCCCGCACTGCATGTAACCTTCGACGTGGAGTGGGATCTCCGCTCCACGGAAACCTATTCCGAGACCCCATCAGCCGCCCCCTCCACTCCCGTGAAATCGGCTTCATAGCGGGCAAGACGGGCAACGCTTGATTCCTCCTCCGATCCTTTTGGGGCCTTATGCTCGGCGTGTTCATCGATAACCAAGGCACGGTGCGCAACGGTTGGAAGATCCTCGGATTCTTGGCCCTTCTCAACCTTGTGGGCTTCGCGACCACGCCCCTCGTCCGCCTGTGGCCGGCCGCTTGGCAGGGCGTTCTCCCGGGCCGCTGGTTCGACGTCGCCATCAGCCTGCTCGTCACCTGGCTTTGCCTCCGGGCGGAAGAGAAGCCTTTCGCGGAGGTCGGCCTCCACCCCGGCGGACGCTTCCTCCGGGAGACCGCTCTGGGCGCCCTGGGTGGGTTCATGTTGATGCTGACCACCGCGGGATTCATTCGTGGCCTGGGAGGATTCCACTGGATCCGGACCACCGGCACGGGCCCTGCGGACCTGGTCGCGGGGGCGTGGTTCTTCCTGGCGGTGGCCTGCTTTGAGGAGATCCTCTTCCGGGGCTACGCCTTCCAGCGGACGGTGCGGGGCCTGGGGTTCCGTGGGGCCCAGATCCTCTTCGCCCTGGCCTTTGCCAGCGGGCACTGGGGCAACCCGGGCATGACCGGCGCCACCAAGGCCTGGGCCACCTTGAACATCGCGCTGGCCGCCGTGCTGTTGGCCTTCTGCTGGCGGCGCACGGGCAGCCTGGCCCTGCCCATCGGCGTTCACCTGGGCTGGAACTGGACCCAGGGCAACCTCCTCGGATTCCGCGTGAGCGGCACCGAGGCGCCGGGCTGGTGGACACCGGTCTTCCACGGGCGCCCGGAGTGGCTCACGGGCGGAGCCTTCGGCCTGGAGGCGAGCGCGGCCTGCGCCCTCGTCTGCGGCGCGGCGATCTTCGGGTTGTGGCGGTGGAAGGGCTGGCCTAGCGGCGGTGCTTCCAGGTCTTCGGTGTCTTGATCCCGGCACCCATCACCAGGCGCATCTCGCTGGTGGGCACGAAGCCCATGCGCTGATAGAGGCCCTCGGCCTCAAGGCTCGCATGCAGCTCCATGATCTCCAGCCCCATCTCGCGTGCCAGGTCCAGCGCCGCGTCCGTGAGGCGGGCGGCCAGGCCCTGGCGGCGGTGTGAGGGTTCCGTGTAGATGTTGAAGAGGTAGCCCCGCACCGAGAGCGGTGTAACCGGGGTGGGGAGGGTCTCCCGCATCAGCATCAGCACGCCGGCCACGGGGCGACCAGCATCCTCCATCAGGAAGCCCCGGCACTGGCCCGTCACCAGCCAACTCCGGAGTTGGGTCCGGAAGACCTCGGCCATGCGCCGCAACCCCTCCTCCGAGCCCATCTCCATGTCGCGGAAGAGGGCCAGCCGATGGGCGACATGGATCTCCAGGTCGGCGAGGGTGGAGGGACGGAGGATCGCGTTCATGGCGCTAGTGTAGGAGGTATCCTGACCCATGCACTATGCGGCCCTGGCCTCCGGCTCCAAGGGGAACTGCCACGCCCTCTCCGAGGGGGGGCAAACGCTGCTCATCGACGCGGGCATCTCCCTGCTCCAGATCCGCCGGCGCATGGAGATCCTGGGCCTGGATTCCGAGGGGGTGCGCGCCGTGGCACTCACCCATGAGCACTTGGACCACATTGGCGCCGTGGGCGTGATCCTCCGACGCACAGACTGGGCCATCCTCGCCACCGCCGCCACCCGCATGGCCGTGGAGCGGGCCCAGGGGGTTGAGATCCCACGCTCGCGCTGGATCGAGGTGGAGGCCGGGCGGCCCTGCGGCTGGGAGGGCTGGCGCATCCTGCCCTTCGCCCTGCCCCATGATGCCGAGGACCCCGTGGCCTATCGCATCGAGGCTGGAGGCGCCGCCGCCGCGGTGGTGACGGATCTGGGCCACCCCACCGCCCTGGTGGCGGATCATCTCCAGGACCTGGACCTGCTGGTGCTGGAAGCCAACCACGATGTGGACATGCTGCGTGAAGGGGACTATCCCCCCCCACTCAAGGCCCGCATCCTCAGCCGAGTGGGCCACCTGAGCAACGCGGCCATGGCCGAGCTGTTGGGCCGGGCCCTTTCGCCCCGGTTGAAACAGGTCGTGCTGGCGCACCTGAGTGAATCCAACAACGATCCCGGCTTGGCCCGCTTTGCCGCCGAGGAGATCCTCCGGGGCACCGCCGTGGCGCTGCACGTGGCCCACCAGCGGGAGCCGCTCGCCCTGCCCCCCGCCGTCGCCTGAGCCTCCTGGGAATCTGATGATCCGACGCGTCCTGCTCCTCCTCCTTCTGGCCCTGCCCATTTGGGCTCCGACCCTGGGCGCCCAGGGCACCCCGCCCTCGTTGCGCGAGGCCGTGGAGCGCTTCGATGCCGCGCAGGCCCAGGTGCAGACCCTGCAATGCCCCTTCACGTTGACCTTGCGTCGGGCCCTGCTGAAGACGCCCTCTGTCACGAAGGGGACCCTGTATCTCCAGGGCTCCGACTTCGCCCATTTCGCCTTCCAGCCGCCAGAGGACCTGATCCTCCACCTCACGCCCAAGGTCCTCATCTCGTACAGCCCCGAAGCCCGGGAAGGCGAATTGATGAAGATCGGCCTCATCAAGAACGCCAACCGCAGGTTCCTCGGTCTGGGCCAGAAGCTCAGCTACCTGTCTGAGTACTTCCAGATCCGCCTGGAGGAAGCCAAGGACGTGCCCGGCACCTGGTTCCTCGCCATGACGCCGCGGACGCTGTCCATGCGGAAGCGCATGCAGGCCCTGAACCTCTGGGTGGACCGGGAAACCTGGCTGCCCAGGCAGGTGCAGTGGGTTGAACGCAGCGGGGATTCCTGGCTGGTGGAGCTGGGGGCCCTGCGGATCAACCAGGCCCTGCCCCCCGCTGTCACCGGCTTCAAACTCCCCGAAGGCATCCCACTGCGCAGCGAGTTCAGCTTCTTCGCCACACGGAAGAAGTAGCGGTAGACTGCATGGGAGATCACACGGGGGCCCGATGATTGTGGTGTGCCCGGCCTGCCAGGCCCGCTTCCAGTACGATGACAACCGGTTCGGCCAGGTCCGGGCCAAGCGGTTCAAGTGCCCAAAGTGCGCCCACCTCTTCGAGGTGGCCAATCCTCTGATGTCGGCTCATCCGGCAGCGGTGGTGGTTCCGGTACCGTCAACCAAGCCAGAGCCTGTGCCTGTGCAGGATCCCGTCTATGAGGCCACCCAGGCCTCGGCGCTCGTCACAGCGCGCCGGAACCGTGATTCCATCCTGGCGGCCGCGGGAATCCAGCAGACCGGCCTACCCGCTGGGTTCAAATTCAGCCTGGCCTTCCTGAGTGGACCCCAGGCTTCCACCGTGCAGGTGCTGGACCGCCCCCAGATCGTCATCGGCCGCGAGGAAGGCGACGTCATCACCCAGGACCCCGAGACCTCTCGCCGACACGCCATGTTGGAGATCCGCGGGGATGGAACGGTGTGGCTCATCGATCAGCAGTCCACCAACGGCACCCATGTGAATGGCGAGCGCATCACGGGTCCGGTACAACTCAACAGCCAACAGGAATTCACCTGCGGAAACAGCACCTTCATGCTCCTCGTGCGCAGCACCGACGAGTTCCCGCTGCACTGAGCCCCGCGATCCCATCGAGCCGAGCGACGCCATGACGCCAGATCCCTACGCGCCCCACCTCCGCCAGGCGGACGAGTTCTTCGCCCAGGGGGAACACGTCAAGGCGGGACAGATCTGGCAGGCGATCCTCAAGCAGCAGCCCACCCACGCCGTGGCCCGCGAGCACCTGCTGGCCCTGCGCCAGCACCTTCTCGCCCTGCGCGAGGCCGAGGCCCGGGCCGCAGCGGCGCCTCCACCCCCACCCCCTATCCCGCCTGCCCCAACACCCATTCCCGTTCCGGTCCCCACGCCACCCCCCGTACTGGCTCCAATTCCCTTTTCGGCCCCGCTTCCACGTGCCCCCGAACCTGTTCACCCTGCCCCGCCGCCACCTCCCGTGCTGGCTCCAATTCCTCTTCCAGCCCCGCTTCCGCCAGCTCCCGAGCCCGTTCTCCTCGCCCCACCAGCGCCACCTCCCGCGCCAGTTCCGGTTCCCCCTCCGGCCTCCGTCGCTTCATCGGCTTCAGCAGATCCCAACCGCCTGTTGATCGAGGGTTGCACACTCTATGACATGGGCCAGGTGTCCGACGCCCTCGAGAAGTGGGAACAGGTGCTGGCCATCGATCCCGCACACAACCTGGCCCTGGGCTACGCCAACGGCGCCCGGAGGGAGCTGGGTTTGCCACCCCTCCAAGCCTCCGCCCCCTCCGGCCCCGTAGAGGAGCCAACGCCTGCGGCTGAGGAAGATGTGGCCAAGCTGCTACGAGAGGCCGTCCAGCTCTACGACATGGGGCTTACGGAAGAGGCTGTTGCGAAGTGGGAACACGTGCTCGTCTTGGAACCCCATCGCGAGGAGATCCGGACCTACCTGCGCCAAGCCCGTCTGGAATTGACGCTGCCCGGGACTCAATCGACACCCCAGGCCCCGGCACCAACACCTACGCCTACGCCAGCCCCTACACCGGCCCCCGCCCAAACCGCGAACCCCGACACGGAAGCCTTGGCCCTGAAACTCCGGCAGGCGGAACACCTGCTGTCGCTCCAGCGCCACGACGAGGCGGCCTTCACCTATCAGCAGGCCCTCCGTCTGGCACCAGGGCATCCCGAGGTCCTGGCGGGCCTCGAGCGCTGCAGGCTGCCCCATGATGCCGCCGGGTCCGTGGCGCATGGCATCACCCTGGATCCCCACCGCATCACCATAGTGGAGGAAGAGCCCACCCTCATCGTTTCCGACCTCGATCGGGTGGAGCCCCCTGCCTCTGTCACCAAGGCCAGCCCGGCCCCACGGGAAGGGATCACCCTTCCAGACCGTCTCCAGGAGGCTTCTGCTCGCCTTCCGTGGTTGCGGGAGCCCAAGGTCTGGGCCTGGACTGGAGGTAGCGTCCTGGTCCTGGCGGTGGGCCTCTACGCCCTTCACAGCTACCGACAGGACCAGGAGCTGAAGGAGGCGGTCAAGGCCGCCCGCATTGCCGCCGTGGCGCCGGTGCTCCAGCAGGCCCAGGCGCCGGACCTCACCGAGACTCCGGCAGCGATCCTCCAGGAGGCCGAAAGCAGCCTGGGGACCGACCCCCTGCGCGCCTACCTCCGGGCCCAGGCCGTGCTGGCCCGGGATCCCGGTGATGCCGCCGCCGCCCAGTTGTTGGAAAAGGCCCGGGCCGGCCTTTCTGGTGGTGTCACCGGGGCGAGCCTCCCGGAATTCCAGAAACATCTCCAGAGCGGCGATCTGGAAGCCGCGGCCAAGGTCATGGATGCCCTGCTGCGCGCTCAGCCTGACGATGTCGGTCTCCGGGCCCGGGCCGCCCGCCTTGATCTCGCCCTTTGTTCAGCCCACGCCAGCCGGGCCCTGTGGAACGATGCCGCGGAGGATCTGCGCCGGGGGCGGGCCCTCTTTCCCAGCGACAAGACCTGGCAGACCCGCCTGAGGCTCCTTGAGCGCGTGAAGACCCTGCCCAAGACCCAGCAGGCGGCCTGGCTGCCGCTGCTGGGGTAGCGGATCAATCCACCCAGATTTCCGGCGGCACGGGATGACTCAGGAAGTGCGTCATGCCTTCGTTCAGGCCGTAGGCCCCGGTGGTGCCAAAGGCCAGCAGGTCCCCGGCCGCCAGCTCCGGCAGGCGCACTTCGCCCAGGCGATCCAGGCTTGTGCAGAGGGGCCCGGCCAGGGTGTGGGGAACCGCTCCAGCACCCTTGCCCACGGCCTTCACGGGGAAGGGTTGGCCCGTGAGGAGGGGCCGGATGAGGTGGTTGATGCCGCCCTCCAGGATGGCGAAGCGGGTGCCGCGGCTCTCCTTGATCCGCACCACCCGGGCCAGGTAGCTTCCGCAGGGGCCTGCCAGGAAGCGACCCGGCTCCAGAATCAACTCGCCGGTGAACCAGGGGTGCTCTGCCAACAAATTAGACAGTCCCTGTCCGAAAGCCTTCAAGTCGAGGGGGGTCTCCTCTGGTGTGTAGGGCACACCCAAACCTCCCCCCAGATCGATCTGTTCGAAGGCAAGGCCGTGAGTCTCATGCAGGCGCTTGGCCAGGTCCAGCACGGCGCCATGGATGGCCCGCAGCTTGGCGGCATCCCGCTGGTTACTGGCGGCGAAGACGTGCAGGCCGCGGATGCGCGCGTGATTCAGCCTGGCCACCCGCTCGAGGAGGGCCGGCACATCCTCCTCGTCCACGCCGAACGCGGAGGGACCACTGCCGCCGATGATCCGGTTGCCCTCGTCCACGTCGAAGGCGGGGTGCACCCGCAGGTTCACGACGGTTTCGCGGGTCGCCATGGCATCGATCCGGGCCAAGTCCTCGAAGCCCTCCGCCTGGATGCGCACTCCCATGTACAGAGCCTTCTGGATCTCCGGTGATCGCTTGCCCGGGCCAGCGAAGAAGGTCCGCCCGGGCGGCAGACCCAGGGCCTCCACCCGTTCAAGCTCCCCGATGGAGGCGCAGTCGAAGCTGGCACCCAGGGCGGCGAAGCACTTGAGCAGGCCAGGGTTCGGGTTGGCCTTCACCGCGTAGGCGATGCGGACCCTTGCGGGCAGAACCGCCCGCAGCGCCCGGAACCCCGCCTCCGCCACAGTCCCCGAATAGGCGAAGCAGGGCGTGCCATGGGCCCCGGCCAGGGATCGGCACTGGGCGTCGTCAAAAGCGAAAAGCGAGTGCATAAGAACCTCTGACCGCAGAATCAATTCTTCCAGTACGGCGCCAGCCGCTTCACGCCTTCCCGCAGCTGTTCGGGGGTGGCTGCGAAGCTGAGGCGGGCGTGGCCGCGGCCGCCTTCACCGAAGGCCAGCCCGGGGATGAGCACCACCTTGGCTTCATCGCGCAGCCTCAGGGCGAAAGCCACGGGATCAGCGTGGGCAGACTTCGGCAGGGCCATGAAGTGGTAGAAGGTACCGTCGGGGGGTGCCACAACCTGGCCCAGTTCCTCGCGCAGGGCCGCGGCCAGGGCATCCCAGCGCAGCTGCACCGCGGCGCGGGCCTCGGCCAGCACCGTGTCGGAGTGCTCGATCAGCGCCAGGGCGGCCCATTGCGCCGGTGTGGCCGTGCCCGTCACGGCATAGCCGTGCACCGTGCGGGCGGGCACCAGCCAGGCGGGATCACCCACAGCCCAGCCCACGCGCAGGCCCGGGGCGCCCCAGCCTTTGCTCACGGAGCTCGTCACCACACCGCGGTCTGTAACATCCCGCAGGCTGGGGCAGCGGGTGCCGAAGTGCAGATCGCGGTAGACCTCGTCGGAGATGAGCAACACGCTCCGGGCCACACAAGCATCGGCCACGCGCTTCAAGGCCGCCAAGTCGCCGCCGCCACCGGTGGGATTGGAGGGTAGGTTGAGGACCACGGCCGAGGCCTTCGGCGTGGCATCCAGCACGCGGATCAGGGCATCGGCATCCAGGCGGAAGCGATCCTTCGACAGCGGATAAGTGACGGGCTCCGCCCCCGCCATGAGGGCCAGGGCAGGATAGGCCACGAAGCCAGGATCGGGCACCAGCACCTTGGTGCCGGGATCCACCCAGGCCTGGAAGAGCGAGAAGAGCGCCCCTTGGGAGCCCGTGGTGATGAGCACCTCATCCACGTGCGCGCCATGAAAAGCTGCCACGGCCTTGCGCAATTCCAACAGGCCCGCATGGGGCACGTAGGCGCAGGGGCCGGGGTTCCGCAGCAGGGCCTTCCGGCCCACCTCCGGCAGGTCCCAGGTGGGCTCGCCCAGGCCCAGGGGGATGGCCCCGGGCGGCGTGCCATCCGTGATGGCGCGGATGGGCGAGGGCTTGAGCAGGGACAGGCGTGACGCGACATTCATCTCAGCGCCTGCTCCAGGGCGGTGGCCGCGTCTGTCCGGTCGTCGCGGTACTTCACGATGCAGGGCGCCGAGACCTGGAGTCCGTGCGCCTTGGCATAGTCCCCGGAAGCGGGACGTGAGCCCGGCACCACCACGGCGCCCTCGGGCACTTCCTGGCGCAGCTCACGGCCGTTCACCAAATCGTAGATGACGGTGCTGCCCGTGATGACCACGCCCGAGGCCAGCACGGCGCGCTTGCGCACGACGATGCCCTCGAAGAGACCCACGAGGCCACCCACGAAGGCGTCGTCTTCGACGATGACGGGCCGGGCCCCCGCGGGCTCCAGCACGCCGCCGATCTGGGCCGCGGCGGAGAGGTGCACGCGCTTGCCGATCTGAGCGCAGCTACCCACCAGGGCATGGCTATCCACCATGGTGCCCTCATCCACGAAGGCGCCCACGTTCACGTAGGCCGGCGGCATGAGCACCACGCCCTTGGCGATGTGGGCGCCGCGGCGCACGGAGGAACCACCGGGCACGAGGCGCACACCATCCTCCAGGCCGAAGTGGCGGGCGGGATAGGCGGTCTTGTCGAACATGGGGAAGCCCGGGCCCGGCATCTCCACCAGGTTCGTGCGCCGGAAGCCGCAGAGGATGGCCTGCTTCACCCAGGTGTTGGCCTGCCAACTGCCATCTTCCATGCGCTCGGCGGCACGGACGGTGCCGGATTCCAGGGCGGAGAGGAGCACCTGGTGCATGGCCGGCGCCTCAGGATCGGCGGCCAGAACCTCCGGAGCGCGGCTGAAGAAACTGTGGATGGTATCGAGGTCCACGACCATCAGAGCACTCCCGGGAAGGTGCCCTCGGCGGAGAGGCAAAGAGCTTCGGCCAGGCGGGTGCGCGTGGCGGCGACCGCCGGGGCGAGGGGCAGGCGCAAGCCGTCCCCGCAGAGTCCCAGCATCTTCAGGGCGGCCTTCAGGGGGATGGGGTTGCTCTCGAGGAACAGCGCGTCCATGAGGGGCAGCAATTGCTGGTGGAGGCGCAGGGCCTCGGCGGCGTTCCCCTGGCGGGCCGCGGCGATCATGGCGGCGGTCTCCCGGGGCAGCACGTTGCCCAGCACGGAAATGAGCCCCGAGGCCCCCACGGCGATGGCGGCCAGAGCCAGGTTGTCGTCGCCCGAAAGCAGCGTCTTCCCTTTGGGCAGCAGGCGGGCGATCTCCGCGATCTGGGCCAGGTTCCCGCTGCTCTCCTTCACGGCCACTACCTGGGGGTTCTCCCAGAGCCGGCCCAGGACCGGGGGTGTCATGTTCAGCCCGGTGCGACCCGGCACGTTGTAGGCGATGAGGGGCAGGCCCGGTGCGGCCTCCGCCACGGCGGCGAAATGGGCCACCAGGCCGTCGGGCGTGGGCTTGTTGTAGTAGGGCGTCACCACCAGGGCACCCTGGGCCCCCAGGGACTGGGCCCGCTTCGTCATCACTGCGGCTTGGCGGGTGGCGTTGTGGCCCGTGCCCACCACCACGGGCCGGCCGCTGCTCTCCTCGAGACAGGCCGCAATGATGGCATCGCGCTCCGCATCGAGGATCGTGGCCGCTTCGCCGGTGGAGCCCAGCGGTACCAGGGTGTTCACGCCACCAGCCACCACATGGCGGACCAGCCTCCGGAAGGCGGGCAGGTCCACCTCGCCCGAGGCCGTGAAGGGCGTGGCCAACGCGACGGCGAGGCCGGAGAGATCGAGGGTCATGGTCTTCCTCCAAAGGTGAAGAGGGGATCAAGCAGGTCGGCAGCCAGGTCATCCATGGTGAAGAGGCCTTTGCGACCATGGACCCAACGGGCTGCCATTAGGGCGCCCTGCGCGAATGGAGCGCGAGACCGGGCCCGGTGCGTGAGTTCCAGCACCTCGGCCGGCGCGTCGAGGCCCACGGTATGGGTGCCGAACTCGGCCCCGGCCCGCACCACACCTATGTTCAGCTGGTGCGGTGCCGGCGTGCCGAGGGTCCATTCCGTCTTGCGGGGGCAGCCCCTCATCAGGGCTTCCGCCAGGGTCTTGGCCGTGCCGGAAGGTGCATCGGCCTTGAGGCGGTGGTGGTGCTCCACCAGGTAGGGATCCCGGACGGGATCCAGGGCGGCGAAGCGGCCCAGCACCGTGGCGAAGCGCGCCATGAGGGCCACGGAGATCGAGAAGTTCGAGGCCGCCAGCACGCCGATGCGCCCACCCACGCGGGCTTCGAGATCAGGGATGGACCAGCCCGTGGCGCCGATCACCAGGTCCGTCCCGGTCTCCAGGGCCCAGGCCAGGTGGGCCTCCACGGCGCCGGCGGCGCTGGCATCGATGGCCACATCCACTGGACCGGAAGGGGATTCGCCCTGATCCACTATCCAGGCAGGCGGGCCCTCCGCCTCCGCTGCAATGGTGGTCCCCAGGCGGCCCCGTCCAAAGAGTCCGATGCGAAGAAGGGTCACGAGGCTCCTCCCACCAGTACGCGATGGAGGCGCCGCAGGGCCTCATCGGCCTGCTCCTGGCGCACCACGAGGCTCAGGTTGATCTCGTTGGCCCCCATGCTGATCATCTCCACGTTGATGTCGCCCAGGGCGGAGAGCAGGCGCGCACCCAGGCCCGGCGTGGATTTCAGGCGCTCGCCCACGGCGGCGATGATGGCGCGGCCCTCGTTCACCTCCACCGTGGCGAAGGCCGACAGGTCCTTGATCAGCGCCTTCAGGGGCATATCCGCCTCCACCGTGAGGGACACGCTCACCTCGGCAGTGGCCACGAGATCCACGCTCACGCCCCGCCGGCCGAACACCTCGAAGAGGCGGGCCAGGAAGCCGCTTTGCGCCAGCATCCGCGAACTGCTCACCGTGAGCACTGTTACAGGTCCGCGACTGGCCAGGGCCGTGATGGGACGGCCCGTGTGAACTTCGGCCGAAATGGTGGTGAAGCGGCCCTCGGGCTTCTGGGTGTGCCGCACCGTGACAGGGATGCGGGCTTCCACGGCGGGCTGGATGGTGGCGGGGTGCAGCACCTTGGCGCCGAAGGCCGCCAGTTCCGCCGCCTCCGCGAAGCTGAGCTCAGGGATGGGCAGGGCCTCGGGGACGATGCGGGGATCGGCGGTGAGCACGCCTTCCACATCGGTCCAGATCTGCACCTCCGCCGCGCCCAGGGCCGCACCGAAGAG
>Ga0315270_10000037_pt1 | contig 68490 bp, 58 predicted proteins | sample C1_bottom_MG_FD_204932 | JGI IMG/M metagenome (GOLD analysis project Ga0315270, IMG submission 204932) | Sediment microbial communities from Yellowstone Lake, YNP, Wyoming, USA - C1_bottom | ecosystem: Environmental > Aquatic > Freshwater > Lake > Sediment | place: USA: Wyoming | collected... | reverse complement strand
GAAAGGGCTAAAGCCGCAGTGGAGGCCGAGATAAAAATGCGCGCCGAAGCAGAGGCTCGTGTCCGAGCCGAAGTTGAAGCGCAGCTAAGAGCAGGGGAACTCGCCCGGAATAGTGATCGTCACAGTCCAAATCGTGACCCCATAGCTGGGGCTGGAGTGGCTCCTGTTTCGTCGAATGAAGAGCCGGCAGACCAGGCTGAAAAGCTGAGGCAGTCTTTTGTCGAGTCCTTCGGACAGCAGAAAAAGAAACAGGACGCCACCACGGGGAGTTTTAAACTTGAACAGTTTTCTTTTGTAAGTACCGGAAAGATGCCGGCTGCGATCGGCCAGCCTACAATAACCGAGGTATTACCTGGTGCCGGATCCAAGGTTAAAGCAGCCATAGAGCAAAGAGCGAGAAAAGAGGCTGAAGCACTTCGAATAAAAACCGAACAAGAAGCTGCAACAATTCAAATAAAAACGGAACAAGAAGCCGCAAAATTGAGAGCAGAACAGGGCGAAGCTTCACGTATCAGATTAGAACAGGAATCAATACAGCTGAAGGCAGAGCAGGCAGCGTACCTTCTAAAAAAGCAGCAGGAAGAGAAGCAAGCAATTGCTGATGCTGAAGCGCGAAAACTGAGCGAACAACAAAGCAGGCAATGGGAAGAAGGTCAGCGCAGAGCAGGCATACAGGCACAGGCTGAAAGTGAGCGACTGGCCCAGCAATATGCCGAAGCTCAGGCTAAAGCCAGACGGCAACCCAACAGAGCGCCTCGCAAACCGTTGCCGATAGGCAAGATGATGGCGGGCTTGTTTGTACTGCTTTTGAGCGCCATAATCGGCTTACCCTACGTGTGGCCACTGGATGAATATATAGCCCCGCTGGAGAAAGAGATTTCTGCACAAATTAATCAACCAATCAAAATCAAGAAAATCAATGTGGCTTTACTCCCTATGCCCAGGCTTGAACTGCATAACCTGGTAGCAGGCAGCGGACAAGAGTTAAAGGTGGGAGATGTGGTATTGAATTTCGATTTCTCCGCATTGTTCGCACCCACCAAGTCAATTGGAAATATGGAATTGAATAATGTTATTTTGACAGGCTCGTCTTTGGACAAGGTGCTGGTTTGGTTTCAGGCGGTGGGTGGAAATGAGACGTATCCGGTTGCCCATATCGTGTTGCGCAATGTGCGGGTGAATAGTGAGGAAATCAAGCTGCCACTTCTTAACGGTTTGGCTAATTTTGATTTGCAGGGAAAATTCACCGGGGCAGACTTGAAGAGTGAAGACGGTAAATTTGCTCTTGAGTTGCAATCCCAGCAAAATCGCCTGCAACTGGAATTAAATATTCACGAGAGCAGTTTGCCTATACTTCCTAATATCAAATTCAATGAACTGAGTGTAAATGGAGTCATGGCTAATGGCGAAGTCATTTTGTCTGATTTTTTTGCCCATATCCACGGCGGAACGCTCACCGGCAAGGGGCTGCTTAACTGGAGCAATGGCTGGAAACTGCAGGGGCAAGTCAACGCAAAGAGTCTGGATCTGCAGCGTATGTTTCCGAATTTCGGATTGTCGGGCGAACTCATAGGCGACGTGAAAGTTTCCATGTATGGTTCCGGGTTATCCCAGCTGGACAAAGAACCCGTTATGGAAGGCACTTTCGAGGCCAAAAAAGGCGTAATCAGCAAGCTGGATGTCGATGCCATCGCCCGCTTTGGTGTACGACCTGGCGTTGCGGGTCATACTGATTTTAGCGAGTTGACGGGTAGCATCAAATCTGACTCTCACGGCCAGCGCATCTATCTAAGCAAAATTTCATCCGTTGCAGTAAATGGCACAGGGTTGGTTGAAGTAGATGCAAATCAACAGCTCTCGGGCAAGCTGTCGGTGGATGTTAAAGGCCCGACTAACGGAAGTGTAATCCTTCAGTTATCGGGTAGCGCCACGAATCCGGTATTGCAATCAGGCCGTTAATCTGAAGCACCCGTCGAAATGGAAATCTATTTTTTAGGTGCCACAGCTACAGTCACCGGTTCAAAATATTTACTCAGTAGCGGTTCGACGCATATTCTGGTTGACTGTGGTCTGTTTCAAGGGCTGAAGCAATTGCGTCTGCGTAACTGGGACAGGCTGCCGATTGATCTATCGACACTTACAGCCGTAGTCCTGACCCATGCGCATATCGATCATAGCGGTTATCTGCCACTACTGGTCAAGCAAGGCTACAAGGGTCCTGTATATTGCAGCTCCGCAACGCGTGAACTATGCGCGGTTTTGCTGCCGGATAGCGGGCATCTTCAGGAAGAGCAGGCGGAATATGCAAACCGCCATGACTTTTCCAAGCACCATCCCGCATTACCGCTTTATACACAGGAAGATGCCGAACTGGCATTGCAATATCTGGTCGCTGTCGATTTTAAACAGGAAATTTTAATTGGCGGCGAAGTGAAAATGCGCATGTATCCGGCAGGTCATATTCCCGGCGCAGCCAGCGTTGAGCTGCGCGACCAGCATACCTCCATCATATTTTCTGGTGATCTGGGCCGCCCGGACGACCCGATTATGTATCCGCCCACGCCACTTGAAGGCGCGGACTATCTGGTGGTTGAATCGACCTATGGAAATCGCCGGCATCCTCCGCAGGATGCCCAGCAGTTGCTGGGTGAAATCATAAACCGTACCGCACAGCGCGGCGGTGTGGTGGTTATTCCGGCGTTTGCGGTGGGACGTACACAAATGTTGTTGCACTACATGCGACTGCTGAAAGATACCGGCACTATTCCCGATATGCCGATCTATCTGAATAGCCCAATGGCGCTCGATGCGACTGATATTTTTTATCGTCATCATGCTGAGCACAGGCTGTCATTGCAGCAGTGCGAGGCAGCCTGCAGTGTGGCAAAAATTATCCGTTCAGCAGAAGAATCCAAGGCCTTGAATCGCAGAACAGGCCCCATGGTTATTATCGCGGGCAGCGGCATGGCAACCGGCGGGCGTGTCGTGCATCATCTCAAGGCCTTTGCTTCAGACCCGAAAAATACAATCCTGTTTGTCGGGTTTCAGGCTGAGGGTACGCGCGGTGCGGCCATGGTCAACGGTGCTGCGAGCATCAAAATACATGGTGAATATGTGCCCGTACTGGCACAAATCGAAACTATCGATAGCCTTTCAGCCCATGCCGATTATGCGCAGATACTTGAGTGGCTAAAAAAAATGAAGCGGGCTCCGCGCCAGGTGTTTGTGACCCATGGGGAACAGGAAGCCGCTACGGCTATGGTTCAGCATATTGGTGAAGAGCTGCATTGGCCAGCGCGAATGCCGGATTATATGGAAATTGTACAGTTGAAATAAACGGGTGTTCTCGTTTAGTGATGTAGGCGTGTGCTCCGCTAAATCGGGGTAAAACCTTTACTCGTTACAGTGCTGAAGAATTTCATTGGCACAGCGTATCCCGCTCATTACCGCCCCTTCCAGCGTGGCGGGATAGTCACCCGAGGTAAAGTCGCCGGCCAATAACAAGTTGGCAATGGGTGTGATATGGACAGGGCGCGACAGATTAACCCCGCAGGAGAAGGTGGCGCGTTTTTCGGCGATCACTTTGTGCCATAAGGGTGTTTCTGTAATCCCCAGTTGCTCACGCAATTCCTGCATCACTTTTAGCGCAAGCTGTTCCTGTGTCAAGTCCTGATGAATTCCCTCTGCACTGATGACGACTGCGATCAAGCCGCGCTGATCTGCAATCTGTCCACGGTCGAATAACCACTGACTGACACAGCGATCGAAACCCAGCATGGGATGCGGCAAGCATACATAAGAGGGGTATTGCAGGTACACGGTGTAGATCGGTTGATAGGGAATTGCTTCTATCTGCTGTGCAATACTTTCTAATGCAGGCAGCTTGCTGAACAGGCGCACTGTGCTGCTGGGTGAAGCTGCGCAGATCACCCTGTCAAAGCGATGTGTACCCTGTGCAGTAATCAACTCAAATTGCTCATCATGCGCAATGATGGCTTCAATGCTGCTTGAAAGCAGAACTTTTCCACCATGGCTCTTTACATATTCTGCCGCACGGTCGGGAAATAATGCCGAGAAATCCACGCGTGGAAGCAGCATATCGCTATCCGCACGCGAGCCGTTGAGGCTGTCGCGCAGCACGTTTAGCAGCACTTGTGCGGAGGCTTTGTGCACTGGAGTATTCAGTGCCGAGATGCAGATGGGTTCCCACAGCAAACGCACCAGCTCATCATCTTGCCCGTGCAGTTGCAGCAACTCGAGAGCACTGATGTCGTGGGGCAAGGTGAATTTTGTCTTGCGCATGGCAAGCATGAAGCGTGCTGCACGCAGCCTTGCCGGGTAAGACAAGCCTTTTGCCAAGAGGAAGCCAAACAGCAAATGCAAAGGGGCGGGCAGGCGCGGTGCCTTGAGCTCAAAACGATTGTGCAGCGTGAGTTGCAGTGGCAGGCGCCGGAAGTCTGGCTCCAGGCTGCCTCCAACCAGTTCGATGAGAGCCAGTGTGTGCCGGTAGCAACCAAGCAGGATGTGCTGGCCGTTATCAAGCCGGGTGTCGTGATGCCAAACACCGCGTGCACGTCCACCGAGTTGCTTTGCGCTTTCGAACACGGTGACGGGGAGGTTGTGCGAGGCAAGGGTGGCTGCGGCTGCCATACCTGCGTAGCCACCGCCAATGATGGCCGTACGAGCTAATGGCATTTCACGATTGCCCCCTCCACCGGAGGGAGAGGGAAGCTACGCCATGCCCCCGCCGTGGAGGATTTGAAAGAAGAAAGGCGCATCAATTTTTCAGCCACGTTATAAAAGCCAGCCACAGCTTGCGCAAGGGTGGGAGTGAAACGCGCTCCCTCAGCACGTGGCAGCCGGTGTGTACCACTTCTTCCAGTGTCGCACGATAGATCGTCGCCATGATCAGCCCTGTGCGCTGTGCCTTGCGATCCAAAGCGGGTAATTCACTCAGGGCGATATCGTAGAAGTGTCGCGCGCGTTCGATCTGAAACCGCATCAGTTTATTGAAATTATCATTTTCGCGCGCATTGAGAATATCGCTGGTATGCACGCCAAAATGCGCCATTTCATCCTGGGGCAGATAGATGCGCCCGCGCCGTGCATCTTCACCCACATCGCGGATGATATTGGTCAGTTGCAGGGCGATGCCCAGGTCGTGCGCATACTTGAGTGTCTTGCGGTCGCTGTAGCCAAATATTTCTGCCGCAAGCAAGCCGACTACTGAAGCCACACGGTAGCAGTAAAGCTGCAAGGATTTAAAATCAGCATATTGATGCTGGCTCAGATCCATCTCCATGCCGTCAATAATTTCGAGGAGATGTTCCTGCGGCAGCTTGAATTCTTTAACGATGGGTACCAGTGCCTGGGCGACCGGATGCTGCGGCGTGCCCGCATAGATTGCGGCAACCTGGCTGCGCCACCAGGCCAATGTGGTGCGAGCCACGTTTTCATCCGAGCATTCGTCCACCACATCGTCCACCTCGCGGCAGAAAGCATACAAGGCAGTGATGGCACGGCGACGCTCGTGCGGCAGGAACATGAAGCTATAATAAAAGCTGGAACCGCTTGCGGCGGTTTTATTTTGACAATATTGGTCTGGAGTCATTTAAGCATTTATTTAATACTAAAAATTAAATGGTGCGCTTTTGAACAGCATAATGAGCCAGTCATGGGGACGCAAAACCGGGCGATGCCGGAAAATGTCGTAGTTTACATTTTGGATTTTGTTCAGGATGCGATTGCCCCCGGCAATTATCAAACGCATCTCCAGTCCGACGCGCCCGGCCAGGATACTACCCAGTGGGGCACCGCGCTGCATCATCTCGCGGGCACGTTCTACCTGGAACCGCATTAAATCCTGCCAGGCTTTGTCCGTGCGGCCTGCAGCGATATGCGCCTCGTCAACTCCGAACCGCGCCATTTCGTCCTGCGGCAAGTATATTCTTCTTATTGCGTAGTCTTTGGACACATCCTGCCAAAAATTAATCAGTTGCAGACTGGTGCAAATATTATCGGAGCAGGCCAGGTTTTGCGGGGTGGCAGCGCCATATAAATGCAGCAGCAGTCTGCCTACCGGATTGGCCGAACGGCGGGTGTAATCAAGCAACTCGTCGAAATTTGCATAGCGTTTTTTGACCACATCCTGCGAGAAGGCATCCAGCAGATCATGCAGTAACTGCACGGGCAACTGGAATTTTTCCACGATCGCACCCAGTGCTTCAAAAAGCGGAGTCTGCGCAGCTACACTGGTTCCAAAACGATTGAGTTCGGTGCGGAACTCTTCAAGTTTGGCGAGGCGCTCCTCGCTGGACAAGTCACCTTCGTCGGCGATGTCATCCGCCTCGCGTGCAAAATTGTAAATAATTTCCACAGCACGCCGGATGTGTTTTGGAAGCAGGATGGACGCAACCGGAAAGTTTTCGTAGTGGTCAACAGCCATGACAATCAGACCAGGTCGTTACGGTGTAGCAGGAAGACGAACTCATCGCCTGATGAAACTTCCAGCCAGGTAAACGGCAGCTCAGGATAGGCGGCTTCGAGCACGTCGCGATTATGGCCGATTTCAACGATCAGGATGCCGTGCGGGGTGAGATGTTCGGCTGCGTGTTTGAGAATTTCACGGGTGGCGTCGAGACCGTCGCTGCCGCTGCCCAGTGCCAGCTTGGGCTCGTGCAGATATTCCGCCGGCAGCGTAGCAACAGATACAGCGTCCACATAGGGCGGATTGCTGATAATGATGTCGTATTTTTTGCCGGACAACAGGCCGAACAAGTCTGACTGGATGAGGTTTATACGCTCCTGCAAATGATAATCGGCAACGTTATGCTGGGCGACCTGCAATGCCTCGGGGGACAGGTCAACTGCATCGATCATCGCATTGGGGAAAGCTGCGGCGGCCAATATTGCCAGACAGCCGCTGCCGGTGCACAGGTCGAGCACCGCAGTAGTGTTGTCCGCATCAGCCACCCATGGGAACAGGCGTTCATGCAATAGCTCTGCGATAAAAGAGCGCGGCACGATAACGCGCTCATCGACAAAAAATTTAAACTCGCCCAGCCAGGCCTCATGGGTCAAATAGGCGGCGGGAATTTTTTGCTCGACGCGACGCTTGAGCAGCTCGAGTAGCGTCGATTTTTCCTGTGCCGTCAGATTGGCATCAAGGAAGGGATCCAGAGTATCAAGCGGTAAATGCAATGTATGCAAGATGAGATAAGCAGCTTCATCATAGGCATTCTCGGAGCCGTGGCCGAAGGTAAGCTGTGCCTCGGTAAAGGTGCTCACCGCATAGCGCAGCCAGTCACGCAGGGTGAGCAGTTCGGAGGTATTGGCAAAGCGATGCAGTGCACTCATGAAGGTTTTACCAGCAGGTTTTCCAGGGTGCGGAAATAGATGTCGGAAAGGATATCAAGGTCCGCCACGGCCACGCATTCATTCAGCTTGTGGATGGTGGCATTGACTGGCCCCAGCTCGATAACCTGCGGGCAGATGTCGGCAATGAAGCGCCCGTCTGAGGTGCCGCCGGTGGTGGATAAATCGGTGGCTATGCCGGTGACTGATTTTATTGCGGCGCTCACGGCGTCCACCAGATTGCCGCGCGGTGTGAGGTAGGGTTTGCCCGACAGGGACCAGTTCAGCTCATACTCCAGACCATGCTTGTCGAGTATGGCATGCACTTTGGCCTTCAGGCCCTCAACAGAGCTGGCGGTGGAGAAGCGGAAGTTGAAAGTGACTTCAACTGTGCCGGGTACCACATTGCTTGCACCGGTACCGCCGTGAATATTGGAGACCTGCCATGAGGTGGCAGGAAAATATTCATTGCCCTTGTCCCATTCGGTGGCCGCCAATTCGGCGATGGCCGGGCTGGCCAGATGAATAGGGTTCTTTACCAGATGCGGATAGGCAATATGTCCCTGCACACCCTTGACGATCAAATCACCGGAGAGAGAACCGCGGCGACCGTTCTTGATCGTGTCGCCGGTTTTACTGACGGCAGTGGGTTCGCCGACGATGCAATAGTCCATCTTTTCACCGCGTGCCTGCAAGGCTTCAACCACGCGCACCGTACCATCCACCGCTATACCTTCTTCATCTGAAGTCAAAAGCAGCGCGATCGAACCTTCATGTTGGGGATGGACTGCTACAAATTTTTCTATCGAGGTGACAAAGGCGGCCAGTGAGCCTTTCATGTCTGCCGCACCGCGACCATATAACAAGCCATCGCGGATGGTGGGGGTGAAAGGGGGGCTATGCCATTTGTCTACCGGGCCGGTGGGTACTACATCAGTGTGTCCTGCGAAACAGATCAGTTTTCCGCTGTTGCCGCGCCTTGCCCACAGATTGTCTACTTCGCCATTGCGCATCATCTCCAGCTTGAAGCCCATTTTTTCCAGACGCTGGCCGATAATAGGCAAGCAGCCTTCATCCAGCGGTGTGAGGGAAGGGCGGGAGATGAGCTGTTGGGTGAGTTGCAGTGTTGCTGACGCAGTATTGATGGGCATAAATAAAATTTAACGTTATAGGTTGAAAAGTTTGTTATAGGCTGCTTCGTCAAAACCTATGTGCAGCAGTCTGCCATCTTGCTCGAGCAAGGGGCGCTTGATGACGCTGGTTTTATCCAGCATCAGTTTTTGCGCGGCGTCACTGTTGCTAATGGATATTTTTTTCTCTTCCGCCAAACCGCGCCAGGTTAAGCCCTTGCGATTAATGAGTTGCTCCCATGGCGCCTGTTGCAGCCAGCGCTGGGCCAGTTCCGGATTCAAACCCTGTTTTTTAAAGTCATGAAACTCAAACTCAATGTTGTGACTGGCAAGCCACGAACGCGCCTTTTTTACCGTGTCACAGTTGGCTATGCCATACAGTTTCATGATCGGGTTTCGTGTGCATCCATGTTAAGCGTAATGCTGCCAAAATCGGCTGCTTCTGTCGCTGTTGACTGTTGAGTGTGAGGGGCACTGGGGTCATAGGCTTTGACTTTGGCTGTCTGCGAAAAATCGATCAATGCAGACAGGTTGCTGGCTGAGTCGGCATTTTTCATCGCTTCTTCCTTGGTGATTTGCCCGCTTTTAAACAGCCTGTAAAGGCTCTGCTCGAAGGTTTGTGAGCCGGCAGAAACACTTGAGTCTATGGCGTCTCGTATTCTGTCAATTTCATCATTCTTGATCAGCTCGGCAATATGCGTAGTATTGATCAGAATTTCCACTGCAGGTAATAGTCTCCCTGAAATTCCGCGTATCAGGCGTTGCGAAATAACCGCGCGTAAACACATGGCCAAGTCGGACAGCACGCTTTGCCGGGCATCATAGGGGAAGAAGTTAATGATACGGTTGAGCGCGTGATAACTATTGTTGGCGTGCAGGGTGGACAAACACAGGTGACCGGTCTGCGCAAAAATCAGCGCGTGTTTCAAGGTTTCACGATCGCGAATTTCACCTATCATCAGCACGTCGGGCGCCTCGCGCATCGCACTGATCAACGCCGCTTCATACGATTCGGTATCATCGCCAATTTCACGCTGATTGACGATGCACTTATTGTGTCTGAACAGATATTCGACCGGATCTTCAATGGTCAGAATATGGCCATTGGACGTCGCATTGCGATGTTCCAGCATGGCAGCCAGCGTGGTTGATTTTCCCGAGCCTGTTGCGCCCACCATTAAAACCAGCCCGCGCTTGGCCATCACCAGTTCTTTTAACACCGCCGGCAGGTTGAGTTCTTCAACTTCAAATACTTTGCCAAGCACATAGCGGATTACGATGGCGACACTGCCGCGCTGGCGAAATACGTTGACGCGGAAATTGCCTACCTGGGGTACACGGAAGGAAAAATTCATTTCCTTGTGCGCTTCGAACTCGGTAATTTGAGCGGGCGTCATCATTTCGTAAGCGATGCGTTTGGTTGCATCACCGTCCAGCTTTTGCGCATTCACCGGCATCGTCACGCCGTCTATCTTGATGCTTATAGGCGCACCCACCGACAGGAACAGATCGGAGGCCTGCTTTTCAGCGGCGAGTTGCAACAGCGGCGTGATGATCATGGTTTACCTCAATCAATGGTTAATTTGCAGGCACAGGGATTGGGCAACATGGATATTCCCTGAATCCTCAATCCTGCTTCAGATACCGCGCAACAGTTCGTTAATGCCCACCTTGCCCAAAGTTTTGGCATCCACTTTCTTCACGATTACCGCGCAATACAGGCTATAGCTGCCATCTTTGGAAGGCAGGTTGCCGCTTACTACGACTGAACCCGCAGGCACTCGGCCATAAGTTACTGTACCTGTTTCACGGTCAAAGATTTTGGTGCTCTGGCCGATGTATACGCCCATGGAAATTACCGCACCTTCTTCGACGATCACGCCCTCAACGATTTCAGAACGGGCACCGATAAAGCAATTGTCTTCAATAATGGTCGGGTTAGCTTGCACCGGCTCAAGCACGCCGCCAATGCCCACGCCGCCGGAGAGATGCACGTTCTTGCCGATCTGCGCACAGGAGCCGACTGTGGCCCAGGTGTCCACCATGGTGCCCTCATCCACATAGGCACCGATGTTGACGTAAGACGGCATCAGCACCACGTTTTTAGCAATGTATGAACCACGGCGCACTGCTGCCGGAGGCACAACGCGAAAACCGCCATCGCGGAAATCCTTGGAATTGTAATCGGCAAATTTCGACGGCACTTTGTCGTAGTAATTGGTGAAGCCGCCCTTGATAAAGGAATTATCCTCGATACGGAATGACAGCAACACAGCTTTTTTCAACCACTGGTGGGTAATCCACTCGCCGGCGATTTTTTCCGCTACGCGCAGTTTGCCCTGATCGATATATTCCATTACGGTATTGATGGCTTCCTTGAGTTGCGCGTCGACGTTTCGTGGGGTGATTTCGGCGCGGCGCTCAAATGCATCGTCTATGATTTTCTGTAGTTGTGGCATGGATTTTCCCGATTAAAAATTAAAGTGAATTAAGGTTAAGTTTTTTTGTGAATTCTGCAATGCGGTGCGCAGCGTCCAAGGTTTCTTTCAGTGGAGCGACCAGCGCGATACGCACATAATTTTCACCCGGATTGATGCCACGCGCTTCGCGAGCAAGAAAGCTGCCGGGCAGAACAGTGACATTATAGTCGCGATGCAGCCCCTGCGCGAAGCTGGTGTCTGCGACAGGCACACGCAACCACAGGTAGAAACTGGCATCAGGCAGGATAACGGGCAGCACCGGCTTGAGAATATCGACGACCTTGCTGAATTTTTCAGCATAAAGACGGCGATTTTCAGCCACATGGATTTCGTCATTCCAGGCAGCAGCACTGGCGGACTGCACCGCCGGATTCATCGCGCAACCGTGGTAGGTGCGGTACAACGCGAACATTTCGAGCACCTTTGCATCACCGGCTACAAAGCCCGAGCGCAAGCCGGGCACATTGGAGCGCTTGGACAGGCTGGAGAAGATGACCAGATTGCGGTAATCGCTGCGCCCCAGCTTTTGCGCGGCTTCCAGCGCGCCCAGCGGCGGTGTGTCGAAGTAGATTTCCGAGTAACATTCATCCGCTGCAATGACAAAGCCAAAGCGGTCAGACATTTCAAACAGGGTTTTCCATTCGGACAATGGCATTACGTGGCCGTTAGGGTTGCCCGGGGAGCATACATAAATAAGTTGAGTACGCTGCCATATTTCTACACTTAACTGTTCAAAATTCAGGGCGAAATTGTCTTCCGGCAGAGTATTTAGGAAGTGCGGTGTTGCGCCTGCCAGGAGCGCAGCCCCTTCGTAAATCTGGTAAAACGGATTGGGGCAAACTACAACGGGTCGCTCGCGTGTGCGGTCTATCACCGCCTGGGCAAAAGAAAACAAAGCCTCGCGGCTGCCATTGACCGGCAACACCTGTGTTGTTGAGTCCATGGCGGGCAATTTGTAGCGGCGCTGTATCCAGCTGGCAATGCTGTTGCGCAGCGCGTCGCTGCCGACTGTTGTGGGATAATTCGCCAGTCCGCTTAGGTTGCTGCTCAAGGCATCGCAGATAAATTGTGGTGTTGTATGCTTGGGTTCACCAATATGCAAACTCACCTGCGTGTAGGATGTGTTTGCAACGGAGCCTTTAAACAAAGCGGCAAGTTTTTGAAAAGGGTAGGGTTTTAAAAGGTCGAGCAGCGGATTCATATTTTTCAGGTTAATGCATAACAGGTGGAATTATAAAGGAAGCGCATCATCTTCGTGCGGGACGATAGGAATTCTGAATATTTTCAACGTTGCTGCGGCCCCACACCTGTGGATCAAATTAAAAATTTATATTAAAGGTTATGCAAGTGCCATCAAAACAAAAAGTAACGGCAATAACCGGGCTATTGAGCGGCGCGGCGGTCTGGGGCATGGTTTGGTATCCGTTTCGCATCCTGGAACATGCGGGTATCTCCGGTATGGTGTCTTCATTCATTACTTATTTCGTTGCGCTGAGCATAGGTTTGCTCGTCTCGGGACCGATTTGGCGTGAATTAAGGGTGGCAGGCTGGTGGGGAGTGCTGCTGATTTTCAGTGCGGGTTGGACCAACTTCGGCTACGTGCAGGCGATCATCGAAGGTGAAGTCATGCGCGTGCTGCTGCTGTTCTATCTGGCGCCGTTGTGGACGATTTTCTTTGCGCACTTTTTGCTGGGAGAAAGGTTGAATCGCTATGGCTATGCCGTTATTGCCCTGTCCCTGGGCGGTGCACTGGTCATGCTGTGGCAACCCAGCCTGGGGTTGCCAGTGCCACAGAATCGGGCCGAATGGATAGGTCTGTCGGCGGGAATGAGTTTCGCGATGACCAATGTGGTTGTGCGCCATACCCAGCACCTCAGCGTCAGTTTTAAATCAGCCACAGTCTGGTTAGGCACAGTATTACTAACCGGATGTATGCTGCTGTATAAGGGTGATATGGCAACGCAGCTGTCCGGAATATCGCCGGATTCCTGGGGCTTGTTGGCACTGGTTGGATTGGTGCTGTGCGCGACCAGCTTTGCTGTTCAGTTCGGGCTGACCCATTTGCCGGCCAATCGTGCCATCGTTCTTCTATTGTTTGAACTGCTGTTTGCCGCCGTAGCAGCGTATTTTCTGGCGGGTGAGAAAATGGGGAAACAAGAGTTGATCGGTGCTGTGCTGATTGTTTCGGCGAGCTTGCTGTCTGGTAGAATTCACGATGAGTTGCATGAGTGAGTAGTGTTTATAAGTAAACCAATCATTGAGGAGTTGAATATGAAAAGCATGGAATGGTTTTCAGGAATCAAATTAAATTGGCTGCTCGTTATTGCGGGCGTGTATTGTCTGACTGTAGCCGGAGGAGCGTCAGCCAGGCAGAAATCCGGTCCCTGCAGCGAAGATGTGGCCGCATATTGCAAAGAAGTAAAGCAGGGTGAAGGGCGCATTGCGCGGTGCCTGAAAGATCATGCCAACGACTTGTCTCCCGCCTGCAGGGAACATGCGGCTGAAGTCAAAAAAATAGTTCAGGATTTTGCCATTGCGTGCAAAGACGATGTGACGAAACTATGCAAAGGTACACAATCCGGTGGCGGAAGAATCCTCCATTGTCTCAAACAGCATGAAGCTGAGCTGACCCCACAATGCAAAGAAAAGATGGTGAAACCGCAGGGCCGGTAGTAAACTCGGGAAAAATATTTTGTTAGCTGGTACTGTTTTCGGAAAAAAGATTTAATTTTGCGAAACGAGGTTTGCTTGCATGTTGAAATCTGACCCTGTAAATATTCCCCCCACGCGCGCTCAGGCGTTGCGTAGCCTGTTCGTTTCATTTTCGTTTCTGCTGATCCTGGTTTATGCCATTGCCATCTACCAAAGTTGGCGTGAAACCATGCACGACGTGACGTCCAGCCTCCGGTACATCAGCAGTTTGCTCGTGCAAGCGACCCGTGCAACATTCAAATCCAATGAACTGGTATTGCGCGGAATAGGCTCAGAGCTGCTCAGACAAGGGGTGCTTGCCAAGCCGGAAAATGGCCGCGTGCTGATAGAACGCATGAAAGCCATTGATCCGGGTATGGCCGGATTTGGTCTGGCCAGACCGGATGGGCAACTGGTGTTGGTAAGCGGCATCAAAGCAGATGTACCTTTACCTAACCTGATGGCAAATCCGATCACGAGTGAAAGTTTTCAAAAGAGCGTTGCCACAAAAAGTTTTCAGACGGGCAGACCCTATTTTATGGCCCAGTTAAAAAGCTGGGTGATACCGATTCGGGTTCCGTTGCTGGACCAGGATGGAAATGTGCTGGCTGTAATGACCTCCGGCTATAACATTGACGGGGGAAGTGCGGCATGGGCTAACCTGGAAGTACCCAAAGATGTATTAATTTTATTGCTGAGGCAGGATGGATACAGGCTGCACACCCATCCGTTGCCACCCGGGGAAAAATCGGTTGTCATGGATACGATTTATGGCCAACCAATTTTCCCTGGCCCATTGGAGAAGGTAAGAAGTCTGGTTGAGAATGAAGGATTTAATCATATTTATGCTCCCGGTATGAACTCAACGGTCTATTTTTATTACCAAAAGTTACCCGAGTATGAAATTCTTGTGGGGAGCTTGATAACCAGACAAGCCATATTTTTGTTGTGGCTGGAACGTAGCGTTGTTGCGACAGCATTGTTTTTGGTATTTCTGATTGGCGGTTATTTTGCTTATCGACGCTCCGTTGTGCAAATAACCCAATCCGATAATGAATTGGTGAAAAGCAGAAATGATCTGGAACAGAGCAATTCCAACTTGCAATTGATTAATGCGCTGTCGAATCGTCTGAATTTAAAACTTGAATTCGAGGCCATTCTGCACGAAGCAACGGATACTTTGACAGAAATTGCACAGCCGGATTCGGTGGTTATTGATTTACTCGTGGACAACGGCAACGCAATTACTGTTGCCGCGAGTCATGGGCTGGCGCATGCAAAGTATCCTGAAGGTTTTACCTTGCCCTTCGCCGGTAGTTTGACTGAAAGAGCTTTGCGGTCAGGCAAACCGCTGCTGCTGACTGATACAGGTGATCAAATTTCTACCGCATTAAGCAACGTGTTGGCGGAACTCGGTGTGACTGCTCTGATGGTTATACCGCTTGTTTACGGAAGTGAGCCAATAGGCTCTGTCGTCTTGTTCTACCGCTCGAAACGGCATTGGTATGAGACACAGCTGGATACGCTCAACGCAATTGGACGTGCTGTATCACTCTCGCTTGCCAATGCCAGACAACTTCGTGATTTTGAATATCGAGCCCTTCATGACCCGTTGACAGGACTGGCAAACCGTATTCTTCTGCACCAGCAGTTCAATAAATTGGTTGGCGGACTGGGCCCGGATGAAAGAGTGGGTTTGTTTTTGCTTGATCTGGATCACTTCAAGGAAATTAACGACACCCTCGGACATCAAGTAGGCGATAAATTGTTATGCGAAATCGGGCCGCGTTTCGACGTGGCCTTGCGCGAGCATAATTTTACGCTCGCACGGCTTGGGGGCGATGAGTTCGTGGTACTTGTCTCGGGTGTATTCAGCAACAAAGAGTGGCTGGAATTGGGCAGGCATTTGCGTCAAAACCTGAAAATGCCATTCAACCTGGAAGGTATGAAACTGGACATCACTGCCAGTGTCGGACTTGCACTCTATCCTGACCAGGGTAATGACAGTCATGTGCTTATGCGTCATGCAGACGTGGCAATGTATGAAGCCAAACGCAGCGGAGCAGGAATAATGCTTTATGATCCCAACCTGGATATACATACACCCGAGCGATTGGCACTCATGGTGGAGCTGGCACCCGCAATTGAAGCGGGGCAGCTCGTTTTGCATTATCAGCCCAAGTTGAATCTTTCTGATGGTCAAATTTCTGGTTTTGAAGCACTGGTAAGGTGGCAGCACCCGGAGCTGGGGTTGTTGTATCCGGATCGATTCATACCAATGGCAGAAACAAGTGATGTGATTCATCGCCTCACGGTGGAAGTGGTCAGGCAAGCCCTTGAACAGCAGCAAGCATGGAAAGCTGAGGGTTTGCACTATTCAGTCGCGGTGAATCTGTCCGCACGCAATTTGGTGGATGATCGTTTTCTCTGCGCCATGAAAAAGATGATGCTCAGTTATGGTGTTGAGCAGGGTGATCTTGAACTGGAAATTACCGAATCCGCCCTGATGTACGACCCGGAGGGTGCGCTGAAATTATTACATCAGTTTGCTGATCTGAATGTCAACCTGGCAATCGATGATTTCGGAACCGGATTTTCTTCCATGTCCTACTTGCGGAATATGCCCGTCAATACGCTCAAGATTGATATGGTGTTTGTCAGGGGTATGCTGATGAACACCCAGGACTCCATTATTGTAAATTCCACTATTGGTCTTGCTCACAATCTTGGCATGAAAGTGGTTGCAGAGGGCGTTGAAAATTTGGAAACCCTGAAAGCATTGACTGAAATGGGTTGTGACCTGATCCAGGGGTATCACATCTGCAAGCCAAAACCCTGGGTTGAGCTCACTGGATGGGTGAAGACGTTCAAGCTTTAGTCAAAAAATATGGCACAGCCTTTGCCGATTTTTTTTGCGCGGTACATGGCGGCGTCGGCCTTGCTGATTGCGGCGTCCGCCTGCAGAAGTTCAGCTCCCAACAGGCATATTCCAATGCTGGCGCCAACGTGCAAGTTGGTGCCGTTATAAGCAAGCGGAATGTTTGCCAGTTTGATCAGCTTGTCGCTGATGCGCAATGCCCTGCTCTGGGCTTGTTGTTCGTCGGCATCAATGTGATCAATCAGAACAACAAATTCATCTCCCCCCAGTCGGCCAGCGACATCTTCTGATCGCAGGATGGTGGCAAAGCGATTGGCGATTTCTACAAGCACCGCATCGCCCGCGTCATGTCCATGAGTATCGTTTACAAGCTTGAAGTCATCCAGATCAATCAACAGCAGGGCTCCGTAAATTTTATGCCTGAAGCTACTGGCTATCATTCTTTGCAGGTGCATGAGCAAGTGGCGTCTGTTTGCCAAATGCGTCAGGGGGTCAGTAAAAGCCAGGCCGGTTATTTGAGTAAGCACCTCGTCCCGGGCATTGACAAAGGGCTTAATAACCCAGTTGTAGATCAAGGGGGTGGAGAAAGTCGCCAATAATGTCACATCCAGAATGGCTTCTGTATATATCCCCAATTTAAATGGAAGTAGCGTGAAAGCCAGCATAATCATGAGTTCTACAGACGCTATGATGACAGCGATGCGGATGATTACCTGTTTTGTAGAGAGCAGTTCCATTGTCATTTCTTGCTGCCAGTTGAAAATATTTTTTTCCTGGCTTTGGATTGATTTAACATTACCTGTGAGATGGCCGTATTCTACCCGCCATTCAGTGACTGTCAAAGATTAACTTTTTGTAAAGCGTTATTGTTTTAATCCCGGCCAGAATTGAATTATTTTCTGCATAATTTACGTTGATTGAATATAAACGGAGCTGTGGATATCGCAGCAATAAACATTTTTTGAAAAAAATGAATCGACCTCTGCCTATACGCAATGGCGTATCCCCAAGCAAACAGTATCTGCCTGCGGGTAGCTGGAATTTCATGCTGGAATTTCTGCAGCAGTACTTTCCGGAGGTGGGTAAATCAACCTGGATTGCACGCATGCATAAAGGGGAGGTGGTGGACTCAAAGGGTTTATGCATCATGCCCGATGATCCGTACCGTGCCGGTGCGCAGATATATTATTATCGAGAAGTTGAGGGTGAAGTACCTATCCCGTTTGAGGAAATCATTCTGTTTCAGGATGAACATTTGCTGGTAGTGGACAAGCCGCAATTTTTGCCTGTTACACCCTCAGGTCGTTATCTTCATGAAACTTTGCTGGTGCGTCTGAAGCGAAAATACCAGCTTGAGCATTTGACGCCTATACACAGGCTGGACCGCGAAACTGCCGGGGTTATTTTATTTTCCCATAATCCGGACAGCAGGGGCGCTTATCAGTCACTGTTCCACAAGCGGAAAATCCACAAGGTCTACGAGGCAATTGCAGCAATCCTCCCGGAGCAGATGTTTCCCCTGACCTATCGCAGCCGCATGGTGGCTGGTGAGCCTTTTTTTCGCATGCAGGAAGTGCATGGTGAAGCTAATTCAGAAACCCATATTGAGATATTGGAAAAGCGCGGTGAAGTCGCCCTTTATAGATTACGTCCTGTCACCGGAAAAAAACATCAGTTGCGGGTGCATATGGCGGCACTGGGTAGCCCCATCATTAACGATTGTTTTTATCCGGAACTACTTGCTGAAAAAGGCGAAGATTTATCGAGGCCATTACAATTGCTTGCACGGTCGATAGCGTTTGAAGATCCATACAACGGGTGTGACCGATATTTCGAAAGCGGCAGAGTGCTTTAATATACCCGGCCTATGGTATGTAAAGCTGATTGTATCTGCTCTTCGAAGAACAGGTTGCCGGGCATGATTGTGTTCTTGATATAAATTGACTGTTAGTATTCTTCTGTGTTCCTAGAAAGCCCACCCGAAGAAAACTCCCCCCGCCATATGCGTATTGGTACTGGTTTGTTGATCCAGATAATCGCTAACATCACTGCTCTCGGTTGGGGAGATACTTTTATCCAGGCTAATAGTTGTCAAATGTGCGACCCCGGCAACAGCGGAAATATTCAATCCATTGTGCCAAAACCATTGGTATCCCAACCAAACTCCAGTGTCAATAAAGCTAACATTTGCGCTAGACCCTGCTACAGATTTATATTCACTTTTTTCCACCCCAACTAACGCTTCCACAAAGTAGCCATTGTTAAATGCACCATAGGGTGAATATCTCCACGGAATAAGTATTCGATTAAATATATTTGTGACTTGGTTATTTATTTCCATACTCCCGTCGTTATTTGGGCGATCTGGTCGGTCCGTACAGTTGTACGATGGCATTACACCTAGCGTGCTATTTTTAGTTATGTTGACATCAACTCTATATTGATGACAATGAGTTGTTGGGTCAGGTCCAACAGAAACATTGATGGAGTCTTGTGCAAAACATATGGACGCTTGGAAAAATATAAGAGAAGAAACAAGCAAGCATTTAAATATTTTCATACAATTATCCCATAAGTTGTGTGCAACAACACCTTGAATACAGCTCGTTTTGAAAGGTCATTTGTTGTTCATCGTCACCCTATAATTCGGTCAGATGGCTTTTCTGCAACCCCAAGAAAAAGTTGAGAGGTACCAATTGGAGTCCCTCTTGATTGCAGGTTAAACCAAACTTCAGACAGCGCGCAAGCCTGTGATGTCATAAGCAGTAAATTTGCGGTCTAGTAAACCACAGTTGCGTGCAGCAGCCCGCCAAGGTTCGATGTGTGGTGCTTGTAGATGCCGTGAGAGGCTCTCGTGATCGGGCCACAGCTCCGAGAAACGGATAAGTCCGGGATCGAATGGGTCTTCCGCTACATCATAGGCGATGCATCCATCAGTGAGGTACGTGGTTTCGACCAGTGATCTTAGGTGTGGTCGGACTTCCGACATCCGATCGGGCGGAAATCTGAGCGTTCCAAAGACTGCGACTGTTGGGTTCATCGAAATACCTCAATATGTTTAACTGTGCATGTAGAGATTCTGTGTGGTCTAATTTAGAACCAATGGGGCAATTTTTCGTCCCATCTGAATGCAGGATTAGCCGCGCAATTGTGATAGTAGCTCATATCCCTCAGGCCATACACCGAGACCGCTGCTTGCATTGATATGACCACAAGCCCCGATATTGACAAGACGACTACCCCAAGCATTGGCCAGCTTTGATGAATTTTCAATCGTTCCATAGGGGTCGTCTGTGCTGGCAACGATAATGCTTGGGAAGGAAAAGGGTTTCATGGGTGTTGTGGAAAAACCCATTGCCTCTTCAGGAAAATTGGGGCCGGCAGGGTCTGGTACTGCAACGAGCAAGGCTGCCTTTATTGGTGAGTGCTCTTGCGCTGCCCAGTGCGCAACAACTAGGCATGCAAGACTATGCGCAACCACGACTGCGCTAGACCCGGTACGTTTTGCGGCAACCTCAAGGTTATTTCGCCATTCATCGCAAACAGGATTTTTCCAGTCGCGCTGCTGTATGCGCTCAAACCCCGAGGCTGATTGTTCCCAAAGGGACTGCCAGTGTAGCGGTCCCGAGTTGCCGATACCAGCCAGAATAAGGACAGATTCAGACATCGCGCACTCCTATAGAAGACGCTGAGTTGTTCATATGGATCGACAAACTCACCATGAACGGCAAAGTGTGTGTCAGTTATTTCTCCGCTCTAAAGCAGAAGATATTCATCAAGAAGTCAATACGGCATGCGTTGCCAAATCATCTTTTAAAATTTAAGCTTCCAGCAGCGTCCTGAGTTTTTTTTCTGTTTGAGTACCGAGCAAAATTTCCCGAATAATGCCATTTTCTACCAATACAAAACTGGGCGTGCCGACAATACGAAATCCGAGTGCGATCACTTTCGAGTCGTCGATATTTATTTTTATCAGGTTGGAATGTAATGCACACAGTTTCTCCAAAATTGGAATCATTGCTACGCAACTGCGACAGTGTGTTGCATAGAAATAATACATGCGTCGTGGCATATTGAGCGCGGCACCATCCACGCTTGATGTGTCCGGAGCGGGCATGCCTAAAGCACGCTTGGCGAGATGAGATATGTAGTATTGAAAAAATATGGCTGCGGCTATCAGCGCAATTACCAGATAAATTTGCCAACCCATGTAAGGTCTCCTGAAATGTTCAAATATTCGATTTGACCCAAGATGCTGGAACCATAACATTATAAATATGTTGAATAAAGAAAAATTCGCTATTTCAATGCAGTCTATCCCATTAAGCGGTAGTGGCGGTGACCTGGTTAGAAATCTTGTCTAGCTCTTCAGGCATGTGCGGCCGTCCCAGGCTGTCGATTGCCGTTCCGATAATTTTTGCTTCGAGAACCAGTTTTCGATCAGGCAAACGATGTATTTTCTGATTGAAGGCAAAACGCAATTTGGATACACGCTCAATTTTTGCCGACACTTCAAACTCGTCTCCGCTGACTAACGACCATTTATAGTCAACTTCCGCACGGGTAATGATGAGGCTGATTTTATTTTTTACTAATTTTGAAAAATCAATACCGACGGTTTTCAGGTACTCATGCCTGCAGTGCTCAAGGTAATTCATGTAAACAGAATTGTTAACGACATGCGCCATATCACACTCGTAATCGCGTACCTTAAATTGTAAAACATAGGGCTTGTGTTCCATGTCACTCCCTCTGTAACAAATAATAATGTATTAAAAAAGCAAAGTACCCTGTCTTTTTGGTGCCACCGCTTGTGTAACAGTTGCAGGCACAGGCAACACCGCATCATAGCGCTCAACTATCCGGATAAGCTTGCGGCCACCGTCCATGCCTGCATAGCCTTTACCTTTTGTCGGCAGAGCCGGGGTAGCAGCTTATCGGAATTTTGTATCTCAGGGTGCGATGGCACCTATATAGTTAGTACCGTAAGTCGTATCTCCATTGTGAATGAGCTGTGAGCCGAGAGCGGGTTTGAAATCGGTTCCCGCTGCTGTGAACAGCGGATCACCTTCGAAGGATGCGACATTATCAAACGGGTGCCCATTTCCAGATGTATAGGACTTCCATTGTGCAAGCGTACCCTGAGTGAGCTCCCATTTAAAAGCCTTATTGGCGGAATAACAGGCGTTATTATTGATGAAAGCATAAGACGCAAGAGGCAGGGTGTATTGAAAGCAACTGAGCGTTCCCGCAGCAGCAGATTGATCGCTCTTAATAACATTATTGGCAATGATCGCGCCTATATTGTCGTTTTCTATCAAGACGCCTACATTTGATCCTGTTGTATTAGGCCCGAACCAGATTGTATTATTTACAATCTTGTTAGCGCTGTTCGTTTCATCCGTGATGCCGGGTCTGGGTGGACTGACAGAAGCATCGATACCAACAACATTACCGTTATAATTCCAGTTTTGAATAATCAGATTGTTTTTAATGACACAAGTGGGGCAGCTCGAAACAGAGAGTGAAACATTTCCTGTGTTGACAAGGGTGTTCCCTGAGAATACTGCATTTTTATGATACACAGGAAAAGATCCTCCTGTGATATTTTCAAACGAAATACCCCAGCAACCACCGCCTGGAGAATTGGTATCCATTTTCAGGTAGTTGTCATTGACATTAAGACCATCAACCGCTACGTGAGCAACCATCATTGCTCCATAGCAAGTCGGGCTTGATTGTCCGCGAATATCGTTACCAATAATATTCACATTCGAAATGAGCGCATGTGAATACAAGTAAATTGCATGATCTCCGCCAGTATCACTTCCAGTATTTATAAATACGTTATAAGACACATCCAGATTATCAGCGCCCCCCAGCCAGCCTATTGCAGTATTGTTGCTGAACGTGTTGCCCGTCACTTTAATATTGTAGTTGTTGCCCGCATCGGACTCGGAATACAACGCAAATAAAAAACCTTCAATAGTCAGATTACCAAAGGTAATATCGTGAGATCTCTCGTAAATAAATGTGACATGGCCAGAGTCGGAACTTGTACCGTAGAGCGGGTTAAGGACATTATTTACAGCAAGGTTAAGAATTCTTACACCCCCTGTCCCCTTTTGAAAGTTGAAAAAAGCAGAGTTTCCAGTGTAATTGATAATGGGCTTTGCTGTTGCCGTAAAAGTCGTTGGTGTAAAATCCCTCAAGTCATTGCATGCATCATTAGCATCGCATCTGCCACTACTGCCGATTGAAAAAATTGAACTGGTATCAAAGGCGCCGCCTTTACATAAGGCTACAGTGTCAAATTTTGACAGCGATGAAAAATTTGCCATCGCTGCAGCAATCGTCTGTCTGGGGGTGGCGGTAGTCAAACCATCGTTTGCATCGCTTCCAGGGGTACAGCTTCCCGCTGCGCCCGTTCCGCAATCGCAATAATAGTGAACGATTCCCCTTAGTGGTGAGTTGACCCAGGCATCAACCACTCCCAAGATAGCACTTGACCCCACACCAATTGTGACTTGTTGACTGATGCTGCCGGTTGGACCGGCACACGTCACTGTATAGATGGTAGAGCCACTCAGAGCGGGTGTGGTGAAGGAACCTGACGTGCCACTAATTCCTGCAGGTGAAGAAGAGCAAGTTGTGCTATTGGTTGAAGTCCAGGTAATAACGGCAGTCCCGTAATAGGCAACTAAAGTCGGTGTTGCATAGGCCTTTACAGTCGTGGTGACATGATTGCCTGATGAGCTATTTCCGCTATAGCTGGTTGCTGAACCACTTCCGCACCCGGCGAGCGCAAGGCAAAATAGAATAGTCGTTGTTACTCCGTTGTATGTTTTAAAATAAAGCATGTTCATGAGTGCTTTCTCTTTGTTAGGAAATGTTCGGGTTAAAACAATTCGCAAGGGAATAAAGTGTACCCTGGGTGATGTTAAATCATGCGCATCCAGATTGTTTGCATATCGCTCAAGTCTATTGCTATTGATAGTGATTAAAAAAGTAAACAGCCTTGTATTACTGGCGTCACCGTTTGCTTCACTGTCACCGGTTCAAGTAAGCCCGCATCATTACGAGCGTCTATCCGGTTCAACTCGCGGCTCACCGGCCAGGCCTGCATTGAATCCGCGTCATGTGGACAGAGCAGAGGCAAAAATTGATCGGTATTTTGTGCTTGCGCTGACAACCACAACGGCCATTGTTCAGCGTCGAGTACCACCGGCATGCGTTCATGGATGGGTTCCATAATGGCATTGGCAGAGGTGGTGATAATGCAGCAGCTTTCCACCGCCTCACCATCAGCGGGTTGCCAGCTCTCCCACAGCCCGGCAAAGGCCATAGGTTCTCCCGATTTCAGACTGATGAAATAAGGCTGCTTCACGCCGTTTTCAGTATGCCATTCATAAAAGCCCGAGGCGGGAATCAGGCAGCGGCGGGTTTTCAATGCAGATTTGAATGAAGGTTTCTCTGCCACAGATTCGCCGCGTGCATTGTTCAACTTGTTGCCAACCGCAGCATCTTTTGCCCACGACGGAATCAAACCCCAGCGCCGCAACTTGAGCCGGCGGCTGCCAGTCTGGTTAGCGGTAATCGTTGCAATATTAATTGACGGCGCAATATTCCAAGAGGGCGCCAACTCAAGCACACCGTTCAGGTCGAAACGGGATTTTAGAGTCTCCGGATTCACTGCTAAGGCAAAACGTCCACACATGGCCAGGGGTTCTTATTGATCAGGAACATAATTTTAACACCGGAATGTGGCTTGAATTTTTTGCATGCAGTGTAATATTAAGTGGGTACTGCATACTAAACAACCACCAGCTAAAGCTGGTGGGTTTGAATTGCGGACTGAAAGTCCGGATACGCGTCGCCTGAACGACGCGCGCTGCGCTGACTTTATGATTATCTCCCCTCTCCCACTAGTGGGAGAGGGGCAGGGGGAGAGGGAGTTGATGCTGCGCTCTTGTTCCTACGAAGACTAGATTTAAAAACCAGCAATCCAGCCAAGTCTAACCGGCTAAAGCCGGTGGTTTTTAACCTTATGATGGAAAATAAATTATGGCACTGGAATTATTTACCTTTATGATTCTCTCTGCATGTGTGCTTTAAAAACTGCAGAATAAGCTTGTGTTGAGCAAAAGTGGCAGGAGGAACGATGATCAAGATTACTGTAAATGGCAGAACCGTCCAGGCAACCGATGGCGCGACCCTGCTCGATGCCGCCAGGGACGCGGGAGTTTATATACCCACCCTCTGTTACTACCCCCGCTTGCCATCACATGCCGTTTGCCGTATGTGTCTTGTGAATGTTTCGGGTGAGTCTAAGCCACAACCTGCCTGTGTAACAAAAGCGAAGGAGGGGGATGTTGTTGAGACAGATTCCGCCGAACTGCAGGAATACCGCAAGGCCGATGCAGAATGGTTATTGGCACGCCACCCGAACGACTGCATACACTGCGAGGTAAACGGTTCCTGCAAGTTACAGGGCTTTGTTAACGAATATCAGTTGGGTGATGGCTGGGAAAATATCACCAGAGGTTCTGCAGAACACCCGGAGCACAAACTGACTGATCACACATCGCCGAGTATCTGGCGTGATCTTTCAAAATGCATAGAGTGCGGCTTGTGTGTGGAGGCGTGCGGCGATGCGGGACAGCAACAATATGTGATCGGATTCGCAGAGCGTGGATCAGGTCGCTTGCCCGTCACCGTTTTCGATCAATCCCTGGCTGACACCAATTGTATCTCCTGCGGTCAATGCACCCTTGTGTGCCCGGTAGGGGCGCTGATCGAAACGCCGCACTGGCACGATGTACTGCATACCCTTGATACCCGCAGGCGTGTTTCTGCAGTACAGGTTGCGCCTGCAACACGCATTGCCATCAGTGAAGAGTTCGGCATGAAACCCGGTACCGTGAGTACGGGCAGATTGATCAATGCCCTGCGCAAGCTGGGATTTGACTACGTGTTTGATACCAATTTTGGTGCTGATCTCACTATTATGGAGGAAGGTACAGAGTTTCTGGCGCGCCTCAAACAGCAAAAGAATTTGCCTCTCTTTACTTCCTGCTGCCCGGGATGGGTGAACTGGGTTGAAATCAACCGGCCCGATCTGCTGCCATACCTCAGCACAACAAAATCACCCCAGCAAATGCATGGCGCCCTCACCAAACGAGGCGTTTTTGCACGCACACTGGGAGCACACTTTGCAGAAGGCAAGGCAGAACCCTACGTGGTTAGCGTGATGCCCTGCACGGCCAAGAAGGATGAGTCCATGCGCCCTGGTGTGGCGGGTGATATAGACAATGTGCTCACCACGCGCGAACTGGCCAGAATGATCAGGGCGCGCGGTATTGCGTTTGGCGCGTTGCCGGAAACGGGAAAATTTGATCAACCGCTGGGAGAAAGTACAGGGGCGGGTCAGATATTTGGTGCCTCGGGCGGGGTGATGGAAGCCGTGTTGAGAACGGCTTCCCATTTCATCGGCGAAGAGAATTCGCTGCCGCTGGAATGGCATACGCTGCGCGGCGTCAGCGAGGGCGTAAAAGCAGCCGAAATTCCCGGCATAGGCAAGGTTGCCATCTGTAATGGCATCGCCGCAGCGCAGCGTATGCTGCAGACTGAGACATGGCGCGACGAATACGTGGCCATTGAAGTGATGGCCTGTGTCGGCGGGTGCCTGGGTGGCGGAGGCGAACCCAAATCCATGGACCCGCTTATCCTGGAAAAGCGCATGCAGGCGATTTATGAAGTGGACAAGCAGGCGCCGCACCGACGCTCTTATGAAAATCAGGATGTGCAAAAGCTGTATGCCACAGAACTGAAAGAACCCAATTCCGTCCAGGCACATGCTTTGCTGCATACAAGCTATGCCGCGCGTGACTCCAAACGACTGTTGTTGATGCGGTTTCTCGATTGCGTAGACAGGCGTGACGGCAGTGGTGCGGCCAGCCTGTTTCATCCGGATGCGTTGTGGTCAACGGGTTCAACGTTCGGTGACATCAGAGGCGCCGCAAATATCGAAGCGTTTATCAACACGCAATTGCCACCACGCAAATACGGCCCGGCATATGCACGTCACCGCATGGCATCCGCTGCGGATATTGACGACCTTACCGTCGTTACACCCACAGGCGAGCGATGCAGCTTCAGCATGAAAGTAGATACCCTGGACGAAGGCAATCAGTCCAGGTTGCTGATCAAAAATCTTGGGCGGGAAATTTTTTAAGCATTTCTGCCGTTGTTTGAATCCGCGTATTTCAAGACTGGATATCGGTAATCGTCGCAAAATTAAGTGACGACGCCAACTCAAGCGCATCATTCAAAGCTAAGCGGGATTTTAAAGTCTCCGGTTTTCAGCCTATGCAAAGCGTCCACACATCCAGTATTAACGCTCATGATTCTTAACGCCGGGTTGAAGCAGGCTATGTTAAGGGCGAAGATAGGGGCAATGGAAATTGCCTGGGATGGATACATACTATTGATGAAAAAATCAACAACGCAAATCGGCGTCTGTTTTTTCTGACATTTTAATTGCTGTGATCAATTCTATAGCGGCAACCTGCATGGCATTTTTATAAAAAAATAAACTGTTAAAATCAGTTGCAGTACCCGGTAACATTAAATTATTGAGCATTCAAAAATACATGACAATGAAGTACCGAAATTGTTCAGTAGGCTCAAACCCCCTCCGGCTCCCCCTTGCACCCGCAAGGGGTATGCTGGCGGGTATCCCGCAGCTTTGCTGCGACCCTACCTCTAACAGGGGGAGAGACAAGCTCGCTCCCCCTGTTAAGGGGAGGCTGGGAGGGGTTTGAAAGTGTCATGATTTATGGAAAGATCAATAATATTGCTGAATCATTATTTCAAACTGCTCAATAGGTACTGCCTGTCCAAACAGATATCCCTGAAATTGAGTACAGCCAATATTAACAAGAGTCTGTCTCTGATTTTCAGTCTCCACACCCTCAGCAATAACATTCAGTTCCAATATGTGGGCCATGGCGACAATGGTGCTCACAATTGCTTTTTCGTCAGTATTTATTGCGATTTCTCGTATGAAGGACTGATCTATTTTTAACTGATCCAGCGGTAACTGTTTAAGGTATTGCAAAGATGAAAAGCCGGTACCAAAATCATCCAGTGATAACTGGACTCCGATGTCACTCAATTTATTCATGGTGGTCACGATGAGATCAATGTTTTCCAGTAACATGCCTTCTGTCAGTTCTAACTTCAACAGCTTGGGATTGATGCCATGACGTTGTACAACTTCTTCAATTTGCAAGCTGAAATCAGCCTGATGAAATTGCCGGGCACTGACGTTTACCGCTAATTCAAGATTGCGTGTACGTTCGTCTTGTTGCCAGGTTTTAATTTGCGCGCAGGCTTTTTCGAGTACCCATTGTCCGATTGCGAGAATTAAACCTGACTCTTCAGCCAAAGGTATGAATTGCGCTGGAGAAATCAGGCCGCGTACGGGATGTATCCAGCGGATCAATGCCTCAGCGCCCAAAGGGCGGTTTATACTATCAACCTGGATTTGGTAAAACAGATGAAGTTGTTGCAATTCAATTGCATTGTGTAATTCACTTTCCATGGTTACACGAGCGGAGATGTTTTCCTGCATCTGCTGGTCGAAGAAACGCAGAACGTTACGTCCTGCTTTCTTGGCCTGGTACATGGCAATGTCCGCTTGCTTCATCAATTCTTCAATATTTTGCTGTTTGTGATTAAACAGGGTGATACCGATACTGGCCGTACAGCGATGGGTATGTTTATCAAATTGATAGGGATGACTCAGAGCCGCCAATATTTTCTCCCCTATGTCCCCCGCCATTGCTGCTGCTTCATACAGATTGCCATTCAGATCCAGCAACAGGACAACAAATTCATCACCCCCCAGCCGTGCCACCGTGTCGCCTTCACGAATACCGGTTTTCAATCGCTGTGTCACTTGCTGCAACAGCAGATCCCCTATGTCGTGGCCTAGCGTGTCGTTCAGGTTCTTGAAATTATCCAGATCAAGATACAGGATTGCACCGGCTCGGCCATTGCGTATGCATGATGCTAATGCCTGTTTGAGTCTGTCGATCAGAAGTAAGCGGTTGGGCAGTTCAGTAAGGGAATCATGGAAGGCAATGTGCTTGATTTTCTCCTCAGCTGCCTTACGCTCGGTAATATCCGTGTGCATCCCGACATAATGGGTGACGACCCCGTCTTTTCCTTTAACGGCTGAAATGGAAAGCCATTTGGGATAAATTTCACCATTCTTGCGTTTGTCCCAGACTTCGCCCTGCCAGTTACCAGTCTTGCTTAGGGTATCCCACATTTCCCGATAGAACTCGGATGTGTGTCTGCCAGACTGGAGCAGGCGCGGAGTTTGCCCAACAATTTCGTCAGTTGTATAGCCGGTGGAATCCGCAAAGGCCTGATTTACCCGCAGAATCACACTGTCGGCATCCGTGATGATCATGCTTTCCTGCGACTCGAAAGCAGTGGCAGCAATGCGGAGTTCAACCTCGGATTTTGTTCTCTCACTGATGTCGATCAGGAAGCCAAAGGTCAACAATCCATCTTCCATCAAAACAGCCTTTGCTGAAACAGTCATGGGAAATTGTGATCCATCCTTGCGTAAACCAAGTGCTTCAAACGGCGTTTCTACAGGATTTCCCTGCATCCTCTGCGCAATACGATATTCGGCTTCGGCCCTGGATAGCGGTGCATAAAAATTGAGTATGGATTGTCCGCACATGTCAGCTTTATCAGCATAAGCAAACATTTTCAGGCAGGCAGAATTAACATCGGCAACGATACCATTGCGTCCAATCGATATTGCAATGGGTGCCTGTTCAATAATGGTTCGGTATCGCACTTCACTTTCCTGCAAAGCAAGCTCGATTTGTTTACGTTCAGTAATATCGACTGTACTACCGATGAAATGGGTGACCTTTCCTTCCTCATCTTTAATAGGGGAAATTGATGTATATCCATAAAATGTGCTTCCATCTTTTTTCAGATAACGTTTTTCATGAGATATCCGCTCCTCTTGTCCATTTGCAAGATGTCGATAGCTATCCCGGGTGGCTTGTTGATCTTCCGGACAGGTTAAATCGGACGCAGTTTTAGTCAGAATTTCGTCATAACTGTAGCCGGTCAATCTCAGTGCAATATGGTTGGCCTGCAATATACGGCCACTATTTGGGTCAATGCTGACCATTGCGGCTGGAGAGTTGTCAAATATTGAACGGAATTTATGTTCAGAATTACGCAGGCGCTGTTGAGTTTCGATGGTCACGGTTACACTCATAACGATCACCATCGCGATAAGGCTAAATGCCCCGAGCTCTATAAAATTTATAATTCCCATCCGAACCAGAATGCCGTCGATTCCCCCAACAAAGAATAATGCAATGGCACACAACATCCAAAGGTCCAAACGCCGACGGGAGCAAAAGTATGTTTTCCCTGCTGCATATATTGCATAGCTAAATGCGACTAATGCCCCTATGCTGGCGATTTTAAACCAATGGCTATTGTGGCCAACCACGCGGCTAATGACGCCAACGTTCAGCAGATGCAGTTTTTCAAGAGTATCGATTTTGTCGTATTGCATGCTGTAGGGTTGTATCACATTCACTGCGAACAACAGTATAAACAACACACTCAATGCCACCAGAAAGGAGCGCGGCTGTAGTCCTGTGTACAGAGAAATAAACCATGGGAAAATAAGAAAAAAAAGCAGTATGGAAGCGATGTTCCATTTAAGCATCCAGACATATTCGTCGATGGTGGTTGCCTGAAAAACACTCGCTTGAAAGAAGGCGAACAGAACTGTCAAGAAACACATCGCAACGAACAATATCTGCTTGCGATCATGGTGAGAATTAAGCGCGATGATAAAGTGGTGGATCGTGGCGTATGCCATGATGCCAGCCAATATATATAAACTTGGAATAATGATTCCAGCCATAATGCGGCATTTTTATATGTTGTGAAGAAAGCATAGTGTAACACTCTGTAAGTTGCCAATATTCAAATTAAATTACCAAAGTCAATATGAATTAAATGGTTATTGAAATTACAGTTTCAAACTACGTTGATCAAATCAGGCCTCAATGCTTGAACCAGACAAAGCAGATGGTCAGACTAACTATAAAACTATGATGTTACTTTTTTAATAAAAATTACTGCCCTGTTGAATTTCTGAATCGTGAGCATCGATCATAAACCTGCCCCTGCGAATGGATTGCACCTGCCAGTCTGATTTAAACGGTATCCGCTTGATTTTCAGGTTGGCCACGATATAGCGCTTTTCCCGTCAATACAACGACGATTACATTAATAGCAAAAGCGCACGCAGAAAGCCATGTGTCGCCTTTTAAAAATTCGACAATTTCAAAGGGGATGTAAATGCCGCCACTTACTGCGGCAAACCATTCTGCCCAGCGCCGGGAATGCCACAGACCGTAAGCCTCGATCAATCGAACGACTCCATACAATGCAGCCAGGGCGGCCAGTGTCCATAAACGGGTATCGGTGAGCTGGCCTGCAGCATCGATAAAAATATGCGGATAATGTTTGGCCGGGTTGAGGTGTAAATGGTGTATTAGCTGTCCGGCAAATTGTTGCACATTGTGATGAATCAGTGACAATGCGCCAAAGCCGGTGGCGATAACCAACGCGCCTTTGGCCGCTTCAAATAGAGCGATAGCTCTGATTGAGTAAGGATTAGAAATTCGCTTCTCCTTCAATGTTTCATCCCGTGCAATATTTAATTGATCAGCGTAGTGTACCGGACCAAAGACGGAATCAAGCCTCAGCATCGCTCAGGTTGTAGCGGTTTTATAAAGTATCCGGCTTTACAGCCAGGCCAAAACGTCCACACACAGGGTGTTAACTCACATTGATCAAGTGCATGATTTTATCACTTGGTTGAGACTGGTATTGTTTGTTGCGGGGGAGGCGGGTAAAAGAATGGGGTGGAATTGATTCTTGACGTCTAATGCATGACCCATGATTCATATTGAATTGCTGCTAATTGATAGCTGGGTGGAAGGGCGCTGATGCGCAATCAATGGAGCCAGCCCCATTGATTGTGTATTGATTGGTGATTTTATCGACCAAACGGTGATTTCATTTCTGGCAGGCCATGAATCTCTGTACTTTGCAGCAACCCGCCCGATGGGGTGTAAATGACCGGGCAATTGACCACGATGTTCGTCTTATTAATAGTCACATGACCCAGATCTCTCGCCGCAAACACTTCCGCTTCAGAGCGCAACACGTGAGGCGCAACTGCAGTAGTTGCCCAGGTTACGACACTGACTTGCCAAAGCGGTGTGTAATCCAAATCCTGGTTATTCGGCCCTGTTGGTGACGGCGCTGACGGGATGATATTGTTTTGTGTAAATCCGCTAATAACGTAAATATCATCCAATCCTGAAGGAGCTCCATTGGCCGGGATCACATTCGCCAAACGGGGAACATAATTAACACCTTGTGATATGGCTACACCCTGATCGGATGCTTCAGTCTGGATATAAAATACTTCCTGTCCCTTGTACCAGCCCGTTACCAATGGCAGACTAACTGTAGGCGCCGGTTTTTTTACTGCGGAGGAATGTGTGTCGGCAACAGCAAGCTGCGGAGCAATACTCACCAGCAAAGCGAATGCACAAGCCATGGCGGAGGTAACGACACGACGTTGATGAGAGATCAAATTATTTTCATGTTTTTTAATTGAAGTTTTCATAATTCATTCCTTATAAAATAATTGAAGTTTCGCAACATATTTTTTAACACCAGGATGGTGCTAAAAAAATATCCAAAAAAGAACAGCAAGTAAGCTATTCAGCCTGTTTGTCGGGAATGATCATCTTTACTTACACGATGCCAAAAAATTAATTGTATTTTGGCAGTGGGGTCCCATATATCTGCCAAAACAAGGGCTCGCTATGAGGTAGCCGGATTGTCGGGGCAACTTAATTGGTGGCATAGCCATCAGCCTTTTCAAACTCCTCTGAACAGACATAATTTAAAGTCTGTTGTGTTTCCCATTGATTCTGAATCCGCTGAAACCCGCGCAATGAGTACTGTGGGGTGCAGCAATGACGGGTTTCAAAAACGTTTGCTGGATACAGAGCAAATAACCGAAAATTTTCCCGAACTGCCGTATCCGGCAATACACAAACTACAGCGCGCACCAGGCCGGGTTGCCCTACAGTTGCCAAACCAGCCATAGCCTAAAATACCGGTGCTGCAGAGTATTAAAAACGCTTCAACATGCCATTGCAGCAGCTGCCGATCGTGAAGGAACAAGCGAGGGGATTGGTGCGATGGGAGTACGTGTTGAATTTGTCGGCAAGATGATTTCAGATATGATTAAAAGTGGCTGTATACCGATGCGTTGGTAAACGAGATTGTAAGATTGCATGTCAAATGCAATGCATGCCCCCGTGATTTGCCAGGAAGCATTAGAAAACGAAATATTGAACAAAAGCACGCTACACCAAACAGCAATGTGTTTGATCAACAGAATGCTTCCTTTACGAAAGAATAAAGTGGGGAGGGAGTTGTATTTAATTCGACTGCAGAATCTGGCTAATAAAGCTTGCTTTTATTTTGGCATACTTTAGTGTCGTCAACATTTGAAACATAAGCGGGGTAGGTGCTTGTTTTAATTTGCACCCCGCTGGGTAATTTTTCTTTTAATGAAAATTCACATTGCTGGTTTTTAATTTCAAGTTTAACGGTGTAGTCACTGCCTTTATTCGCATAAAACATGCCGAAAAAATTGCATTCGTTTGCTGTCTCTGTTCTGGCAATATGAAAGAAAATATCATGATCACCTTCAATTTCTACAATATAGTCATCGTCGATAAGGTTGGGTAAAACGCTGGCTGCAAACTGGCCGCATCCCTTCGCATCCTTTGTGGCCAATTGCAGAATCCCGCTCGACCACTTTTCTGCCTGTGCCTGTACATAGAGCGCGGTTGAACCGGGTGTCTTTGTCTGAGCTGCAGGCGGGGGTGGCTCATTGCTGGAGCATCCGGCAATAGAGAGAGCGGCAAGCAAAATAATCAGAAATTTGTTACGCATTGTTTTTCCTTAAAATATAAAAGCGGGGGAATGATCATTGCACATTGTAAAGTTAAAGCGAGTGAGATGGTGAGCTATTATTTGACAGCTTGTCATCATGCAAACCGATATGCGATGTGACCTTGCATTCCCTCTTTTTTCGCATCATCAGGCTGATGGTGATCAATGCGGCAAGCGGCAGTATCCAGAATTCGGCAGCGCCCATGCTCCATAAAGTTGCACCGCTGACAACACTCCACAGCACGGGTATCGGCAGCAGCCATGCTGCCTTTCGTTTGTTGAACAGCAGCAACAGCCCCAGGGTTGCCAGCGCAGTGGGATCGGGCATCATGCCAAAAAACTCAGCTTGAAATACGGTCCTGCCGGGCAGCATACCCAGCGCGGGATAAACCAGCAGCGCAAAGGCATACAGCGCCAAGCCGGTTTTAGTATGCCTGTCTTTGCTGAGCTCAAGCCCCTTGCGCCATACACCCAGCCATAGCAGTAGGGCTGCTTCGAGCGCGAAAGCCAGCGCGAAATATTCGGCAGCCCAGTTGATGCTGGCATAGCGCTGCCAGTGATACGCCCACGCTACCCAGGCCCAGCACAGTGCCAGCAGGGCGGCACTGTAGCGGGCCGCGAGCGGATTGCGCTTCCACCACAACAGCAGAATCGCCAGCGCGATCGTCAGCGCCAGCAGATGCAGTGGCCACAGCGCCTGATTGTAAAGTTCAAACAGCCGGTAATAGGTGTGCGGCGAGAACAGCAGAAAATCACGCAGGCTGTAGGTCCACCATTCAGACATGATTGTAATTTTCATCATTCATGGCAAGAGAATCTCAAACAGATAAATCCCTCCTAGCCTCCCTTTGTGCGAGTTGGGCAAAAAGCCGCCCATCCCTGCATACCCCGATTCAAAAGGAGGAACGCTCAATGATCCTTGCCAAGCCGGTTCCCCACTTTGACAAAGGGGGGCTAGGGGGGATTAAAAAAATGTCATCGTATATATAAGGATCAAGAATATTTCTCTACTAACGAGACCATGCGTACGCGCATGGTCTGGTCCGGTAACTTCCCGCTTGCGGCAAGCAGGTTTTCCTGCACATGGGCAATACTCGTGGTGGCCGGGATGGCGCAGGTCACAGCCGGATGCGAGATGATAAATTTAAGCGCAAATTGTGCCCAGCTGCTGCAGCCGATTTCCGCAGCCCAGTCCGGCAAAGGGTGGCGTTGCAGTTTGCGCAACAGCGCACCTTGCTGGAAAGGGCGATTGATAATCACCGCAATGCCGCGCTCTTGTGCCAGCGGCAACAGTCGCTGCTCCGCTTCGCGGTCAAACAAATTGTAGGTGAGCTGAATAAAATCCAGCGGCTGTGTGCGCATGATCTGCTCCATCTCACCATGGCGACGGCCATGTGAAGTGGTGATGCCAACATAGCGCAACTGGCCACTGGCTTTCATTTTAAACAGCGTGGGCAGCTGCGCTTCCCATGCCAGCAAGTTATGCACCTGCAGCAGATCAAAGCGTGGAATCCCCCATAGCTTGCGCGAGTTTTCAATTTGCGCAGGGCCGGCATCGCCGTCCGAAATCCACACCTTGTCCGCCGCAAAGAGTTGCTCAGGTCGGCCTATCTTTTTCAGGCAATCGCCTATCACCTCCTGGGCAGAACCATACATCGGCGAGCTGTCGATCAGGCGACCACCCGCCTGAAAAAATGGCGCATCACCTCCGCACTCGCCGCGCGGGCGACAGGGTCATTGCCCACATTAAAGCTAATCCAGCTACCCAGGCCGACCAGGGGAATGTGCTCACCGCTGGAGGGAATGGCTCTGCTAAGAGGTCTGGATTTACTGGCAGCCCCCATCATTGTCAGCAGTAGGGGAGAGGCAATTAACAGGTCGAGCAGTTTTCGGCGGGTGAGGTCGGGAGGGGGATTGTTGCTGTTGAACGGTGTCATTTTGTACTCCGTAACATTGCATGAATATTTTGCTAGGTGGAATGATACTGCGAATTAGCGTGCTCGTTATGTTGCTCAGTGTTTAACCAGAATGATAGTCAAGGTAGTACATGAACAGCAAGGGGGGTTGTTGTGAGAGATACGGAAATCGTGGTCTGTCCCCTATTGTCCGCGCTATTGTCCGTGAAGTACCTTTCTTGCTCGAGCATGGCCAGACTGTAGGATGGTTACGCTATGAACGTATGGCAGCCCGGCCTGAGTTGCTGTATGGGCAAGATATCAACTCGAATTATCAAGGACAGAGCCTTAAATTAGCTAAACAGTTTAAGCAGCTTTGAAATTTACGTTAGAAAATACGTGATGGAGTAAATAAATAAGGTAATCCCCGGCTTTGCCGGGGGACTCACAAGGTTTGACCTATCGCTACGGTCTACCTGATTCTTCTGACCCGATCAAAAGTTAGGAGAATCAAATGAAAGAATACCAGAGTCTTAGTCATACGAAGTGGGATTGCAAATATCACGTTGTATTTATCCCGAAGAGGCGCAAGAAAATGATATTTGGAGCGATCCGAAAGCATCTTGGCGAGATATTGCATGAGTTGGCTAAACAAAAGGAATGTCAAATAGTAGATGGGCATTTGATGTCTGATCATGTACATATCTGCATCAGCATTCCGCCGAAACACTCGGTATCGTATGTGGTTGGGTATATCAAAGGGAAGAGCGCGATATCAATAGCGAGACGATTTGCCGGGAAGACCAAAAATTTCACGGGAGAAAATTTCTGGGCAAGGGGCTACTTTGTAACCACGATTGGACTTGATGAAGAAATGGTCAGAGCATACGTCAGGAATCAGGAAAAAGAAGATGCTCATTACGATCAGCTGAAATTAGGCAAATGAATCAGCGCCTTCAGGCGCTTCACGTTTTTGCCCCTTTGAGGGGCTAACAATAATAAACCCCCGGCTTTGCCGGGGGTAACTTAATTTGGTATTAAGCTTTGTGGTGCCGAATATTTATGATTTATAGCCGATTTTTTTCTATCGGGGTATCGCCATAATTCGCTTTTATCGTTATTTAATCCGCGAAGATGCTTCTATTTTGTCAATGATGGCCTTGATAGCCAAATCAATTGCACTACCCGGCTGATAGTCAGCTGTCGTAAACAGAGTTGCGCGCCCATCCTTAATTAGTTGCTCCGCATGTTTTTTGCCCCGTGCTTACCAGGGTTATATACCGCTATAAAGTGGCCACCTTGATCTTTAACGAGCCGCATGCAGGGTATATCTGTTTCGCCATCGCCAACGAAAATCATGTGTTCAAATGGAACAGGTCTCTGCTCTTTTGGTACGTATTTATTAATGATGGAATTATCGTGAACGTCCAGGCTACCTTTATTAATGCGGAATAGATATTGGGTTTTGGTCGTGTAATTTACTGCTAATGCCGGCCAGCAAGCGACACCGTTATGATCAAACATAAACCCAGAAGCATAGACTTTCTTAAATTCCTTATAAATTGGCGTGCCTTCAACCATTTCCCTAATACCTGAAGAAATGATGAAATGTTCTAACTTTACACCTTTACCTTTTGCATATGCATTAATACGCTTAAACCAATCTTTCACGCCGGGGAACAATGCAATATGTGCACCAAAATTTTTAAAGTCTGTCTTTCGAACTGCGACCTTCGCTTTGCGTGCCTCGTCAAGCATAGTATGCATGTAGGCTAGTATCTGATCCATCTCGTGTTTTTTTGCGAGATCATTAACAGATATCCAAAAAGCATTTGAACGCATATGTAGCGCAGGGATAAAATCGTATTCCTGCATATTCCCAGGCGCTAAAGTGCCATCGAAATCATAGGAAATCGCCATAGGAATTAATTTTTTTGGCATTGCATGTCGCCTTTAGATTTTAAAGTGAATAAATTAAAGGGGACAAGTTCAGATTTTAAGTTTATCGCAAAAATCCGACCCTGCCCCCCGTTGTACTTCAGCTACTCTTTGTATTTTAAAAATCCAAACCTCTAAGCCAGACAAGGCGCGAGCGGAATCACGGGCCTTACATTTGACATCCCTCTGTTTTCCTACGTCCAAGCCCGCGTCAGTAACTAAAGAATCTCTGGGTCTACCATTGAATTGTAGATGACGACCAGTTCTAACATTCCAACATATTCCCCTTGATTCCTACGCCCAAGCCCGTGTCAGCAACTCGTCCAGCGCAGCGGTTATGCGATCACCTTCTGCTGCAAGTGACGCTACTTTATCACCTAATTGCTCGTTGCTGATGGAGACGATTTCTAACGGATGCAATATAACTTCTACGCCATCAATGATGAAAACCGGGTTTAACGATATGTCGGCAAAGGCAGCGGAGGTGGCAAGACTGCTGCGCCGAACCAGTGGCACGACGACTCTGCGGCGGTAGCTGTCGAACAATGAGGACTGGACGATGACCACGTAAGGAATTGCCTCCTTCTGCTTTCCCGTATTGCGATGAACGTCAAATTGAGCCATTACAGGGTGGAGTGCTCGTCGGCAAAGGAGCCGCATTGCTCGTTAAAGTGATTCCATGCCTGTGATACGGCGTTGGCGCTTTGCAGTTTCTCTTGTCTGGTTTTGTTTTGCTTCTGTACGTAGTCAGCCAATAATTGCTCGACCACGCCTGAAAGATTATTCGTCATTTCTTTTGCCTGGGACACGATGTCTTCATTGAGCGTCAGGTTGACTGCGCGTTTACGTATTTGGGTGCTTGGTGTTGATTTCATGGCGTATCTCCTTATGCGCATGATATGCGCATATTGGGATTTTGGATAGCTTTTGTCAGGCATAAACAAACTTTGGTGTGGCGTGTAGGGTGAGTTTCCACCCTGGAGTGAAATTTCAGCGGACGTTCCCCCTCCCTAACCCTCCCCCAGAGGGAGAGGGGACTAGCTCTTATTCGATTCTTATGGGCTTGGGTCGTTAAATGGGGTCGGGTTCGAGTTAAATTCGCGATCCGTAGCCGGTAACGTTTTTCTTTATTCTTTCTTTGGCTTCTTCCCGGTCTGAAGCGGTTATCTTGCCAGCATTCAATTCTGCCTCGCGGGCATTGAGCATGGCTTCATGCCATGCTGGGGATTCCGGTATTTTTTTCTTGTCTATTCTCACTATTTTATCCAGTTACTAACAACTCATTCAATTCCTGATAATCCGGGAACCGACCATCAACGCTGACGAGTTGTGCTTGATGAATAATCGCTGTTGCGATGATGAGGCGATCAACCGGGTCTTTGTGATGCTCGGGCAGTAATACAGCGAGTTGGGTGATTGCTCTGGATATCGGAAATATTGCTATGCCATTTCCCAACACGTCATTGCGGAGATGGCCAGAGTGTCAGCTGTTTCGATTGCGTCGATTTGTCGTTTAGTGAGTTTTTCCGGTGTGCGATTGATCCACCAGTAGAGGGCGTGGGTGTCGAGGATGACCATCAGGACAATGTTTCCCAGTCGCTTTCCAGAGGGCCACTAAGTATGTCACCCTTTTCTTCTCCCATCCCTGCCAACGCAGGTGGAGGCGAACGGCGTCCGGCAGGTTTGCTTGATTCCCACAGCACGATGACGCGAGCGTGATCGGCATGGGCGGGCAAGGCTGAGTCCTCGATAACAAGGCGATGATCGTCAATCGATGCTGTTGTTTCAAGAGCGAACATTGCTTGTCTCCTTTGATGCAGGGTTCCTTCAGGCGTTTTATTCTATCCTCACCGGCTTAATCTTCATAGGAAGATTTTTACCTCCACGTGCTCTCGCTCCAAAATACTCCTGCAAGCCACCGCCCGTCAGCTTCACGTGGTTCTCTTTAGTGCCCACCATGCCGACCACATTCAGTTCCGGTTTGTGGATGACTTGGGTTGCCGCAAGCGTGTCGCTTTCGGCCAGGCCCATGATGATGACGCCCTTGCCGCCGCCGGAGAGGTGCTTCATATCCGACAGCAGGAACACCAGCAGCCTGCCCGCCGCCGAAACCGAGGCGATGATGGCTTTCGGGCTGGGGTTGTAGGGGACAGGTGCGAGGATGGTTTCTTTTTCCACGCTGATGAATTGTTTGCCGGCCTTGGTGCGGCCTATCATGTCGGCTGCAGTACAAGTAAATCCGTAGCCCGCGCTGGTGGCGATGAGCAGGGCTTGTTCCGGCTTGTAGCACAGCACGTGAGCTATCTTCGCGCCGCTGGCGACCTCGATCAGCGTGGTGAGCGGTACGCCGTCACCCTTGCCGCTCGGCACCTGCGTGGTGGCCACGCTGCACACGCGGCCATTGTCGCAGATGATGATGAGGTTGTCGGTGGTGCGGCATTCGATCTTGGCCAGCAGGCCGTCGCCATCCTTGAAGCTGAGGTTGCTCAGGTCCAGCTCGTGACCCTGACGGCTGCGCGCCCAGAATTTTTTCGAGATGATGACGGTGATGGGGTCGTCTACAACCTGCGCCACCAGTGACACGCGCTGGGATTCCTTGATCAGCGTGCGGCGGGCGTCGCCAAAGGCTGCGGCATCGGCATCGATCTCGCTGGCAACTTGCTCGCGCAGCGCGGCATCTTTGGCCAAGAGCTTGGACAATTCCTTACCTTCTTTTTCCAGTGCCTTGATTTCTTTTTCAATGCGGATGCCTTCCATACGCGCCAACTGGCGCAGACGGATTTCCAGAATATCTTCGGCCTGGCGATCGGAAAGATCGAAGCGTTTGATCAGCGCGGGTTTGGGCTCGTCGGACTCACGGATGAGTTTGATCACTTCATCCAGATTGAGGAACACCACCATGCGCCCGGCCAGAATATGCAGGCGGTCGTTCACCTGATCCAGGCGGTGTGCGGTGCGGCGGCGCACGGTGTGCAGGCGGAATTCGACCCATTCGCGCAAGATCATCGGCAGCGATTTTTGCTGCGGGCGGCCGTCGAGACCGATCATCGTGAGGTTGAGCGGGGTGGAGGACTCGAGGCTGGTGTGCGCCAGCAGCACGTTCATCATGTCCTCTTCCGAAATGCGCGAGGTCTTGGGTTGCAACACCAGACGCACGGCACTGTTTTTGTCGGATTCATCGATCACCGCATCCAGCACGGAGAGGATGAGTTGCTTGTTGGCGGTCTGGTCTGCGCTGAGGCTCTTCTTGTTGGCCTTGACCTTGGGGTTGGTGAGCTCGTCGATTTCTTCCAGAATTTTTTTGGTGGAAACGCCGTGCGGCAATTCATACACCACGATTTGCCACTGGCCGCGTGCGAGTTCTTCGATCTCCCAGCGTGCGCGCATCTTGATCGAGCCGCGTCCGCTAAGATAAGCCTCGCGCAATTCCTGTTTGGAAGAAATAATTTGTCCGCCGGAGGGGAAGTCCGGCCCCTTGACGCAATCGAGCAGGGCTTTGTCTTTCAGCTGCGGATCGCGCACCAGTTGCACCACGGCCTCGGCCACTTCTTTTAAATTGTGCGAGGGAATTTCCGTTGCCATACCCACCGCAATACCGGAGGCGCCATTCAGCAGCACCATCGGCAAACGTGCAGGCAACATGGAGGGCTCCTGGAAGGCGCCGTCGTAGTTGGGCACAAAGTCCACGGTGCCCATGTCGATTTCCGACAGCAGCAATTCGGCCAGCGGGGTCAGGCGTGTTTCGGTGTAGCGCATCGCCGCGGCATTGTCGCCGTCGCGTGTGCCGAAGTTGCCCTGGCCATCCACCAGCGGATAGCGCATGGAGAAACCCTGCGCCAGCCGCACCATCGCTTCATACGCGGAGGAGTCGCCGTGCGGGTGATATTTACCCAGCACATCGCCCACCACACGTGCGGATTTCACATGCTTGCTGGTGCTGGAAAGCCCCATCTGGCGCATGGCATAGAGGATGCGGCGCTGCACCGGTTTTTGTCCGTCGCACACGTCGGGAAGCGCACGGCCCTTGACCACTGAGATGGCGTATTCGAGATAGGCGCGCTCTGCATACATCGCGATTGGCACTTCGTCGCCATCGGGCAACGGGGGCAGGGCGGAGAATTGTCTGACTCCACCCGTACCGCCGCCTGCATCGGCTTCAGTTGTTTCTTCTTCAACCACTACCGTGTCTTCGTTTTCCGGGAACAGGATAGGTTGGCCGTCTTTTTTAAAATCTTTGCTCATCTGATTTTCAGTTCTATTTTAGTGGTGTTAATACTATTCAAATTTTCTGTCCCCTCTCCCTCTGGGGGAGGGTTAGGGAGGGGGAGCTCGCGTGGCTGATACGCTCATTGTGGCTATATTTAAAATGTGTTCCCCCACCCCAGCCCTCCCCCGGTGGGAGAGGGAGCGAAAACCGTGATCCTTATTTAATTCTGAGGTTGCCCTAAACATCTCCCTGTACTTCATTCCCATGATATTCCAGCCATGCCTTGCGGGTTGAGGCTTCGTGCTTGCCCATCAGCATGCGGAACATGTCCATATTTTTTGAGTGTTTGTCTGCGACGCTCACTCTGAGCGCGCGGCGGGTATCCGGGTTGAGGGTGGTGTCCCACAGTTGCTCGGCGTTCATTTCACCCAGGCCCTTAAAGCGCGAGATCGACCAGCTGCCTTCGCGTACTTTTTCCTGGCGCAGACGGTCTTCTATCGCCAACAGTTCGCCTTCGTTCAGCGCATACAGTTTGCGGATGGGTTTTTTGCCGCTGGCGGGCACGTCCACGCGGAACAGCGGCGGTTGCGCCAGATAAATTTTTCCGGCCTCGATCACCTTGTAGAAATGACGGAAGAACAGGGTCAGGAGTAGCGTGGAGATGTGCGCACCGTCCACGTCGGCGTCGGCCATGATGTAGATGCCGTTGTAGCGCATGTTGGAAAGATCGACATTGTCCGTCGGCTCGTGCGGGTCTACGCCAATCGCGACCGAGATATCGTGAATTTCGTTGTTCGCAAACAGGCGGTCTTTTTCCACTTCAAAGGTGTTGAGCACTTTGCCGCGCAACGGCAGCACCGCCTGAAATTCCTTGTTGCGACCCTGTTTGGCGGAGCCACCGGCGGAGTCACCTTCCACTAAAAATAACTCCGTGCGGGCGGAGTCGCTGGAGCTGCAGTCGGTGAGTTTGCCCGGCAAAACGGCGACGGAAGAGCCCTTTTTCTTTTCCACTTTTTGTGCGGAACGCAAGCGGCTTTGAGCCTGCTGGATCGCCAGCTCGGTGATGCGCTTGCCGTAATCCACATGCTCGTTCAGCCACAGGTCGAGCGGGTCTTTCACCATGATGGACACCAGGCGCAGCGCGTCGCGCGACACCAGCTTGTCTTTGGTCTGGCCCTGGAATTGCGGATCGAGCACCTTGGCGGAGAGCACATAGCTGGCGCGGGAGAACACGTCTTCCGGCACCAGCTTCACGCCCTTGGGAAGCAGGCCGTGCAGCTCGGCGAAATTTTTAACCGCGTTGAACACGCCATCCTTTAAACCGGAATCGTGGGTGCCGCCGTTCAAGGTTGGTATCAGGTTTACATACGATTCGCGCATCACCAGACCATCCACCGACCACACGATAGCCCAGGCTGCGCCTTCGCCTTCGGAGAAGCCGCTGTCGCTGCCGCCTGCGGGAACAAACTTTTCCTGGGCGAAGATGGGCACGGCCAGTTCTTCATCCATTAATGTTTCAGTGAGGTAGCCGCGCAGGCCATCGGGGTAAGACCAGCTGCGTGTATCTCCGGTCTTTTCATAGAGCAGGGTGACGCTGACACCGGGCAGCAACACGGCTTTGGATCTTAAGGAGCGCTCAAGCTGCGGCAGGATGACATTGGGTACGTCGAAATATTTTGGGTTGGGCCAGGCGCGCACCATGGTGCCGGTCTGGTTCTTCGGGCAACTGCCTACCTTTTTGAGTTTCTCTTCGGCTACGCCTTTAAGAAAGCGCAGGAAGTATTCGCTGCCATCGCGATACACGGTGACTTCGACTTTGTTCGACAGTGCATTGGTAACGGCGACACCGACACCATGCAGACCACCGGCAAATTTATAGGCGCCACCGGCGGTGTCTTTATCAAACTTGCCGCCGGAGTGCAGCACGGTGAAGGCCACTTCAACAACTGACACCTTTTCTTCCGAATGGATGCCGGTGGGGATGCCGCGACCATCGTCGAGCACGGACACCGAGCCATCGGTGTGGGCGGTGACATAAATATGTTTGGCGTAGCCGCCCAGCGCTTCGTCGCAGGCGTTATCCACCACCTCGGCGATCAGATGGTTGGGGGACTCCAGATTGGTATACATCCCCGGGCGTTGGCGCACCGGTTCCAGTCCGCGCAGGACTTTAAAACTGGATTCGTCGTAAGTATTTTTTGCCATGAATGTAAGTATGTTTATTTAAATACAGCTAGTTATGTTAATTTATTCGGGCCAGGCGCAATTCTGCAAGCGCTAAAAGCGGGCTAATTATGCCGTACATTTGTTTTGGGAGCATCTTTAAAAATTTTACGTTTAATATTGGGCAGTCGATTTTTGGGAAGAAAAATCGGATTGTTTTGGCGAGTTGAGCGGAAAAGTAAATGCCCCGGTTGTGGCAATTATTTGCTTGTTTCAGGAGGAATTGAGTCATCCTTGGCGGATGAAGTCGCCGTAACAGTTTCCCGTGTATCAGGTATCTGACTATTTTGGCCGGAAGATAGGTGTTCTTCGGATGGTTCATGAAACGACAATTTATACATCAGTTCCCGCAAACGTATGCTTGTTTTATTCAATGCTCCATCAAGCGCAATATCTTCGTGCGCTTCCGCGTAGCGCTTCTCCTTGATCTTCTGGATGATCTCAGCGGCGATATGGTGAAATGTTTGATGCACGGCTTTGATCTCTTCATAATGTTCGGGCGGAATCATCCGGTGCCCTTCATTTTCGAGCCAATTTCCAAAAAAACATTTATCCGTTGCGCTGATGTTCTCAAGCTCAAAAGGCGCCCTTCCATTCAGAATATCCTTGAATCTTTCTCGCCATTCTGCGTGGGCATGCAATGCGGTTTCTATTTCACTCTTCATTCCCATCCACGTACCCCACTTTCTTCTTCGGCCACTGGAAACAAGTATTGTATTAATATCGAAAAATCACACAGGGACTAAAATAATCCCCGCGAGCGGAGGCAGTTCTATGATGGCAGAAAATGGCTGTCCCATCCACGCTGTATGTTCGGCACGAATTCCATGGCCATTTCCCACATTGCTGCCGCCGTAATAAGCGGAATCTCCGTTAAATATTTCACGGTATGTGCCATCATGCGGCAGGCCGATGCGGTAGCGGTTGCGCGGCACCGGGGTGAGGTTAAGCGCGACCACGGCTATTTCGCCTTTGCTGCCACGGCGGATAAAAGACAGCAGTGTCTGCTCTGCATCATGGCAGTCCAGCCATGAAAAGCCGGCTTGCTCAAATTCCAATTGGTAAAGTGCGGGCAATTCGCGATACAACTTGTTCAAGTCGCGGGTGACGCTCTGGATGCCGTGATGCAGTTCAATTCCCAGCAGGCCCCATTCGAGTTCCTGGCTAGATCTCCATTCACGCCCCTGACCAAATTCATTGCCCATGAAATTGAGTTTTTTGCCGGGGCTGGTCATTTGATAGGTCAGGAGCAGGCGCAGGTTGGCAAATTTTTGCCAGGCATCACCAGGCATTTTGTCCAGCAAGGAGCCTTTGCCGTGCACCACTTCGTCGTGCGAAAACGGCAGCATGAAATTTTCGGTATAGGCATAAAGCTGGCTGAAGGTGAGCTGGTTCAGTTCATAGCGGCGATGCACGGGGTCGTTGCGGAAGAAACTCAGGGTGTCGTTCATCCAGCCCATGTTCCATTTCATCGAGAATCCCAAGCCGCCCAGATAAACAGGGCGTGATACGCCTGGCCAGGAAGTTGATTCTTCGGCCAGGGTCAGGGCTCCCGGAAAAACCTGATGCACCATGATGTTCAGTTCGCGCAGGAAATCGATGGCTTCGAGGTTTTCACGCCCGCCATATTTGTTCGGTATCCATTCGTCCGCCTTGCGCGAATAGTCAAGGTAGAGCATGGAGGCGACGGCATCGACGCGCAAACCGTCGAAATGGAATTGCGACAGCCAGTAATGAGCACTGGAGAGTAAAAAACTTTTCACCTCGTTGCGGCCATAGTTGAAGATGTGCGTGCCCCAGTCCTGGTGAAATCCCAGGCGCGGGTCTTCGTGTTCGTACAAAGCGGTGCCGTCAAAGTGTGCCAGGGCAAAGCTGTCCTGAGGGAAGTGCGCCGGTACCCAGTCGAGCAGCACGCCCAGGCCCGCCTGATGGCAGCGATCAATGAAATAGCACAGGTCGTCGGGCGAACCGAAGCGGCTGCTTGCGGCAAAATATCCGGTGGTCTGGTAGCCCCACGATTCATCCAGCGGATGTTCGGAAACCGGCATCAGCTCAACATGGGTGTAGTTCATTTCCAGCAAATAGGGAATAAGGTGCTCAGCCAGGTCGCGGTAGCTGTAAACGCGACCATCCGGATGGCGCTTCCATGAGCCTGCATGTATTTCGTAAATATTAAGCGGCTGGTGCAGCCATTCCCAGTGGTTGCGATTGGCCAGCCACTGCTCGTCTTGCCAGACGTGAGTAATTCCTGACCCTGCTCGACCTGCTGTATTCGGACGCAACTCAAATTCATTGGCATAAGGATCGGTTTTGAGCAGTAACTCGCCTGACACACTGAAAATTTCGAATTTATATAACGAGCCACGCGGCAGGTCAGGAATGAATAATTCCCATACGCCGCTGGAACCGTGCACCGCCATCAAATGTAATCGTCCGTCCCACCTGTTGAAATCGCCCACCACGCTGACGCGTCTGGCATTGGGCGCCCATACGGCGAAGCGTATGCCCTGAATACCATCCTGTTGTGTGTCGTGGGAGCCCAGTACCTGGTAACCCTGATGTAATTTGCCCTCATTGAACAAATGCAGGTCAAAGTTGGATATTTTTTGCAAAAAGGCGTAACAGTCATGCAATGTTTGCTCTTTACCTTCTTCTACCAGCAGTAGTCGATAAGGATGTTGCGGGGCTTCTGACCCACGCCATTCAAATACTCCGTTGGCGTGCACGCGTTGCAGAGCTTCCTTCCCGCGGGTGGTTTCCAGCCAGACTTCACTTGCATAAGGTCTGAATACGCGCACAATATGGCTGTCGGCCTCAAGGTGTGGGCCGAGATAAGAAAAAGGATCATCGAGGCAGCCTTTGAAAAGCGCCTCGGCACGAACATCGGGATGGGGGCTGGATTTTTTTTTCATATGGGATGGATTATAACCATAACTTGGAATACATCTTCAGATTGAATCTGTTAAAGTTTTAACACTCATTGGGAGGGGAATATTATGCGCCAGAAAGACAAAGTCAAATTTGTAAGCCAGATGACTAAAAATACCTATGCCATGGTTCTGGCGGGTGGACGGGGTACTCGTCTGCATCAGCTGACGGACTGGCGTGCCAAACCCGCGGTGCCGATTGCAGGCAAGTTTCGGATTGTCGATTTTGTGCTGTCGAATTGCGTAAACTCCGGCATACGCCGGGTAGGTGTCGCCACCCAGTATAAATCCCATAGTCTGATTCAGCATATACAGCGCGGCTGGCAGTTTTTAAACGGCCAGTTTGGCGAGTTTATCGACGTGTTGCCGGCACAGCAGCGCGTTGAGGAAAAATGGTATCTGGGTACTGCCGATGCGGTATTTCAGAATATGGATATTTTACGCGAAACCAATCCCGAGTACGTGCTGATACTGGCGGGTGATCATGTCTATAAAATGGACTACGGCGAATTGATTGCTTTCCACGTGGAAAATCAGGCGGATATGACTGTGGCTTGTATCGAAGTGCCGCTGGCTGATGCCACGGGATTCGGTGTGATGGAGGTAGACAAGGATTCGCGGGTAGTGGCATTTGACGAGAAACCCAAGCAGCCTAAACCGCTTGCGGGCGCCCCAGGCATGGCGCTGGCAAGCATGGGTATTTATGTGTTCAATTCCCAGTTTCTGTACGAGCAACTGCTGCGCGATGTGGATGATCCAAAATCCAGCCATGATTTTGGCAAAGATATTATTCCGCATTTGATTGCAGCAAAATATCGCGTGTTTGCACAAAACTTTAATAGTAGTTGCGTAAAACAGGCCAATGGTGGGGCACCCTATTGGCGCGATGTGGGTACCGTGGATGCCTACTGGGAAGCGAATATGGAACTCACCAAGGTTGTACCCGACCTCAATATGTATGATCAGGATTGGCCTATCTGGACTTTTCAGGAGCAATTACCCCCGGCCAAATTTGTTTTCAATGATGATGAGCGACGCGGCATGGCGGTAGACTCACTGGTGTCAGGTGGTTGCATTATCAGTGGCGCAATAGTGCAGAACTCTTTGCTTTTTTCCAATGTCCATGTGCATAGCTATTCATCAGTGGACGCATCGGTATTGTTGCCTAACGTCGAGGTCGGGCGCAACGTCGTGATCCAACGCGCTGTGATAGACAAGCTGTGTGTAATTCCGGATGGTATGAAAATCGGTGTCGATATATCGGAAGATAGAAAGCGTTTTTATGTGAGTGAAAACGGCATCGTCTTGGTCACGCCGGATATGCTGGGGCAAAATGTGCACCGAATTCGCTAATTTCTTTTACTCATTTTGTTTGGCATTTCAAGTTGGTTGCGCTACGGGAGTCTGTGTTAACGGCGTATGCGGGCATTGGGTCAAAAGCTCGTGTTTTTTGGCATAATTATTGCTTTTATAACATCATGTTGAAACAACACAGTTAATGAATACTTGAGGATGCCATATGACCAAGACCGTCGATCTAGTTTTTCTCTGGCATATGCACCAGCCGGATTATCGGGATTATGCCAGCGGGGATTTCCTGCTGCCGTGGGTTTATCTGCACGCGATCAAAGATTACTCCGATATGGCATACCATTTGGAGCAACACCCGCAGGTGAAGGTGGTGGTGAATTTTGTGCCGGTATTGCTGGATCAACTGGAAGATTACCAGCAGCAGTTCGCAACCGGTAAGATTCGAGATCCTTTGTTGCGACTGCTTGCAAAAGAAAATCTCAATGAAGTAACCGAGCCAGAACGAAATCTGATCATAGAAAGCTGTTTCCGCAGTGACCATAACAAAATGGTCGCACCTTATCCGTTCTACAAGCGTTTGTCCGATTTGTTCAAGTTGCTGGAACCGGGAGGGTCAGTTGCGATCTCATATCTGTCAGGACAATATCTGGCTGATTTGCTGACCTGGTATCACCTGGCCTGGTGCGGCGAAAGCGTGCGGCGAGAGCACGATCTTGTGATCAGCCTGATGAGCAAGGATGAAAGTTTTACCTATGCGGATCGCAAGGCGTTATTTGATCTCATTGGACGTACGATCAGCGGCATTATTCCGCGTTATCGAAAGCTTGCCGAGAGCGGGCAGGTAGAAATTTCCACCACACCGCACTATCATCCCCTTGCACCGTTGCTGCTTGATTTGCACAGCGGACGCGAGAGCCAGCCGGACAGCAGTCTGCCGCAATCGCAGCGTTATCCCGGAGGCAGGGCACGGGTGCAGGCACAATTGCAGCATGCCTTTGAAAGTCACCAGTCACGCTTTGGCGTGAAACCCCAGGGAGTTTGGCCGGCAGAAGGCGCGGTATCAACCGAGCTGGTAGGATTACTGGCGGAGCAGGGTTGCCGATGGGCCGCAAGCGGGGAAACCGTACTGGTCAATAGTTTGAACCATAAACATTTGCCCGTTTCAGAGCATAAGGAATATCTTTACCGGCCTTACCGTTTGCAGGGTGCAGGCAACCCTGTCCGCTGTTTTTTCAGGGATGACCGCCTCGCGGATATGATCGGTTTTGAATATGCCAACTGGAATGGAAAGGATGCTGCTCTGCATTTCGTCGCGCAGCTTGAAGCCATTGCAGCAAATGCTGCCGATGGTGAAATCCCCTTGGTCAGCGTGATTCTCGATGGCGAGAACGCCTGGGAATATTATCCTTATAACGGCTATCACTTTTTGAATGATTTGTACTCCACGCTGGAGGCACGCCCGATAATCAATACCACGACCTACCGTGACTATATAAATCTGCTTGAGACGGAGGGTGATCATGGCAGGGTGCATGAGGTTGAGTTGCCGGGTCTGGTTGCGGGCAGCTGGGTGTATGGCACATTTTCCACCTGGATCGGTTCGCCGGATAAAAATCATGCCTGGGATTTATTGTGTACAGCCAAGCAAAAATTTGACATGGTGATGGCGGCAGGGCGTCTCAGCAAAAAAGAGCGGCAGGCCGCAGAAAGGCAATTGTCTTCCTGTGAAAGTTCAGACTGGTTCTGGTGGTTTGGAGATTACAATCCTTCGCATGCGGTGGCCAGTTTTGACCGCCTGTATCGGCATAATCTGATGCATCTCTACCAGTTGTTAAAACTTGAAATTCCGGACAATTTGAACATACCTATCAGCCAGGGCGGCGGGGCGGTAGAGGCGGGTGGAACCATGCGTCGCGGCTCCTGAGAGTTTGAGCGTATGATACTTCACTATATTCTGCCGTTCCCCCAAGCAAAAGGGTGCACACATGAGATTCACGCGCAGTAGCGGTATCTTGCTTCATCCCACCTCATTGCCCGGGCCATATGGCTCGGGAGACTTGGGTGAAGCTGCCTATCATTTTGTCGACTGGCTTGTCGCAGCCGGCCAAAAGATGTGGCAGATGCTGCCCCTGGGTAACGTTGGTCCCGGTAACTCTCCTTATATGAGCAGTTCGGCATTTGCGGGCAATTATCTGCTGATAGACTTGAACGAGTTGAAAGAGCTAGGCTGGCTCACTGCTGAGGATCTGGCTCTTCAGGAGGAATTCAATCCTCACAAAGTTGACTACGATCTCATTCATCCTTACCGCATGGCAAGGCTGAGGCTCGCCGCAAAGCGTTTTTTTGCTGATCGGCAACATCACCGCAGTGAATTTTTGGCGTTTTGTACGGACGAGCAATCCTGGCTGGATGACTATGTGCTTTTCATGGCGCTGAATGAGAAATTCAATGGACAGGAGTGGGGAAAGTGGGCGCCTGAATTTGCAAATCGCGAAGCGGACGCCCTGTCAAAAGCACGTGTCTTGTTGGCTGAGGAGATTGGTTTCTGGCAATTTTCCCAGTGGTGTTTCTTCAGGCAATGGCGAAAACTGAAACAATATGCCAATACTCGCGGTGTCCGTATCATCGGCGATATGCCCATTTTTGTTGCATATCAGAGCGCGGACGTATGGTCGCGCCAGCAACTGTTTGAGTTGGGTGCAGACAATCAACCCACTGTCATCGCAGGTGTTCCACCCGACTATTTCAGCGAAACCGGACAACTCTGGGGAAATCCACTCTTCCGCTGGCCTGCTCATGAAGAGGACAATTATGCCTGGTGGATAGCACGTGTACGCAAGTCAGTCGAGATGTTTGATATCGTTCGTATCGACCATTTTCGCGGTTTTGCGGGATACTGGGAAATTCCCGCCGCAGAGAAAACCGCAATCAATGGCAGATGGATGCCAGGGCCGGGCGGAAAACTTTTCAGTTCGATACGGAGCGCACTGGGTGTGCTTCCAGTGATCGCGGAAGACCTTGGTGTGATCACACCCGATGTTGTTGCATTGCTGGAAGAATTTGATCTGCCCGGTATGCGCGTGTTGCAATTTGCCTTTGGCGGTTCGCCCAGCAATTTCTATTTGCCACATCAGTTTATTAATAACATGGTTGTCTATGCCGGTACGCACGATAACGATACGACGATAGGATGGTTCCAGTCGGCACCCGAACACGAGCGCGCTTTTGCCTGCAAATATTTGAGAACTGACGGCAAGGCAATTAACTGGGACTTGATTCATGCAGCATCTCAGTCTGTGGCAGACATTGCAATTTATACCATGCAGGATGTGCTGGGCCTGGATAACGAACACCGCATGAACCTGCCGGGTAAGCCGGAGGGGAACTGGGAATGGCGGTTTGCCTGGGAGCAGGTGACAAAATTTGACTCGGAGAAATTATGCGAGATTTCTGCTTTGTATGGAAGATGCGAGGCGGATCGTTTGAAGCTTTAGTTGCAAAAGATAATTGTATGATGAGTCGTCATTTATCATTCCTGGATTAGAATGCATAACCCAGCCCAATTTTAAACGTGGTGTAATTTGTCTTGCTGTCCGGTTCCCATGCGACGATACCACCACCGACAGGGTACGCAGCGCTGATGCCATAACTAAAACTCGTAAAATCGATACCAACACTCCCGTGTAAATTCTTATCCAGTGCATAATCTGCGGACAGCCCTGCCCTGTACAGGGCGGAGTCGCCGAGACTGCCCTCGAATCCGGTCAGTCCGGGGCCGGATACAACAACGATATACGAGCCAAATGTTTTTCCGAGCAAGGCATTGGCCGAGAGCACCCATTTTTTTTCAGGCGAGTACTGGGCCAGAACACCGAGCCCAAAATAATTGTGCGTATAGATCTCGCCGTAGTTAACTCCCCTGTTCCATTCGTGATGACCGAACTCAGCATAGGGTGTCAGCATAATCTTTGCATTAACCATGGTACCGCTTCCATAACGGGCACTGAAATTGCCGAGAATTGCGGTGGAAGTTGTGACGACCGAACCATACGTACCGCCTTGATACGATCCCGTGTAGCTTGTGTGGCCGGAGGAATAATCGTTCCCGAATTCGAAATAGTCGTTTCCGAGCAATAAATCTCGCATCAAGGCCAGGGTGAGCGCGTAACCGCCTACCGGTCCTGACTCTGTATCAAGTATTCCGGTACTCGTGCCATACAATCCATTACCCGTTTCTGTGTAATCGACATTGGTAGAAATGACCCGCATGCTAATCTGGTTGTTGGATTTCCTGATATCAGATATGTCAGCAAACGCAGCTGTGGAAAGCATCGCGCAGCACATTGATAAAGCTATTTTAAAAAACATAATTTTCCCATTGGGGTAATTATTTACTCATACTTAAAATTGATGCAAGGCAAATGAGTATTTCTGACAGCCATAGTTCTTACTTGCGCCTGAATATTTTAAACCATTCAAACCATATGACGCTGACAATTCCTGTTGCGAGACAAAGTGTAAATTGAGAGATCGTAATCGGTGCAAAATGAAATATTCCGCGCATGAATGGCAGTACCAGTGCCAGTATCAGGAAGCCGAAGGCGCCGCCTATTACCCACCACAATGCGCGGTTGCTGCTGTGCAATGTGGACATAATGGTGAGCTGCCACGAGCGATTAACCATTATCAGTCCGAGATTGCCTATGACCACTGTAGTAAAGGTGAGGGCCCGCGCTGTCTCAGCTAATACTCCTGTATGCAAGGCGTAGCTTAAAACGGCGAGAGTGGCGAGCAATACGATGATTCCCTGTGCCAGACTGATCAGCAATATGTACTTTCCGAATATTGGTTCTTGCGGGCTGCGCGGAGGTCGCTGCATGATATGGTTTTCTGCAGGCTCGGCTTCAAAAGCGATGGAGCAGGCGGGGTTGATGATCATTTCCAGGAACACGATGTGCACGGGTGCGAACATCGCTGGCCAGCCCAGCAGCAGCGGGATCAGCGAGAGGCCGACGATGGGAATGTGCACGGCAAAAATATACGCCATCGCCTTGCGCATATTGTCGAAGATACCACGGCCGAGACGAATCGCATGCACGATGGAGGCGAAATCGTCGTCCAGCAATACCAGTGCGGCGGCTTCACGCGCGACGTCGGTGCCGCGTCCTCCCATCGCAATGCCGATATGCGCAGCCTTCAGTGCGGGTGCATCGTTGACGCCATCGCCAGTCATGGCAACCACTTCGCCATTGGCCTTGAGTGCATTCACCAGGCGCAGTTTCTGTTGCGGTACCATGCGCGCAAAGATGTTGCAGTGGCGCACTCGTTCGCCCAGTGTTGCGTCATCCATTTCGCTTAATTCGGGACCGCTGATAATACCGCCGCTTCCGCTGTATAGCCCGATCTGTTGTGCGATGGTTGCAGCCGTGGCCGGGTAGTCGCCGGTGATCATGATCACGCGGATTCCCGCAGTTTCACACTCTCCGAGCGCAACCTTGACGGTGGGCCGAACCGGGTCGGCAAGGCCGATCAGCCCGATAAACTCAAAGTCAAAATCATGCTGAATCTCCGGCCATTCGCGGCCTTTATAAGTCGCTCGGGCCACGCCCAGTATGCGCAAACCCTGTGCCGCCAGCGCATTGATCTGAATATCCAGTGCGGCGAGTTGCGCAGCATTCAGATGGCACAGATCGGCTATTGCTTCCGGTGCGCCTTTGCTGGCGACCACGTATTCATCGTGATCGCGGGCTTTCCAGACATGTGACAGCGCGAGCAGTTCGGGAGATAAGGCGTAATCATGTTTGTGCAGCCAATCCTGATGCAGATGTTCTGTGTTGGATAGAAATTTTCTGGCGAGCTCATGGATGGCTTTTTCCATCGGGTCGAATGGGTTCACTTCGCTGGCAAGCACTGCGAATTCGAGTAGTTCATGGAAAGCTTCCGGCAGTATATGGAAGGTATCAGGCAACTCCATATTGGTGCTTTCAACAGTATAAATTTCACCCTCTACACTGAGTTGTTGCACGCTCATGCGATTGAGGGTGAGTGTGCCGGTCTTGTCCACACACAGCACGGTGGCCGAGCCCAGTGCTTCCACGGTGGGCATGCGTCGGGTGAGTATTTGATGTTTGGAAATACGCCATGCACCCATCGCCAGAAACACGGTGAGCACAACCGGATATTCTTCCGGCAGCAGTGTCATCGCCAGGGTGATACCGGAGAGCAGGCCGTGCAGCCAGTCGCTGCGGGTAAAACCATAAATCAGCACCAGCACCAGACATATCGATGCGCCGATGACTGCCAGCCAGCGCACCAGCCTGTTGATTTCTTTTTGCAGAGGCGAGGTCTCGATTTCTACCTCAAACAGGGTTTTTCCTATTTTTCCTATTTCACTGCGGGGGCCGGTTGCCAATACACGTGCCGAGCCGCGTCCTTGTACTATAAGTGTGCCGGAATATACATAGGGCTGGTCATCGCCACCGGGTGGCATGACAGCGTGACTGGTCTGTTCAAGTTCACCATGCTCATGGGGCAGGCAGGCAACTTTTCGTACCGCAACTGATTCACCGGTGAGCAGTGATTCATCCGCAGAAAAACTGCTGCACTCGATCAGCATTGCATCAGCCGGCACACGGTCGCCTTCGGCTAATAGCAGGATGTCACCGCGCACCACCTCACGACCGGCGATACGTTGTGCAATACCCTCTCTCATTACCAGTGCGCGCGGGCTGGTGAGGTCGCGCAGGGCTTCCAGTACGCGTTCCGTTTTATATTCCTGATAGATGGTGATGCTCATTACGATACAGACAAAACCCAGCAACATCAGTGCATCGTTCACATCGCCCAGCAACAGATAGATCGTACCGGCAGATACCAGCAGCAGAAACATGGGTTCGCGCAGCACGTCCAGGGCAATGCCCGGCAATTGGCGGTGTCCTGCGCCTGGCAGCTCGTTCGGCCCTTCTATTGCCAGACGCAATGAGGCTTCGGCTTGAGATAAACCCGAAACAAGTGCGGTGTCAGTTGCATTCGTACTCATGGGTGTAACCCTATCAGGTAAGTTACAATTCAAGTGCTATACATAGCGACATAAATCTACTGCGCGAATGAATGGTCGCGTTGCGCGGTGCTCGGAGTCCGGGGTCGCAGAGCGACAGATGTTTATATACATTCCGGCTCCTGTGCTCCGTGCGCCTTACCCTTCATCCGCTCGCTACGACTTATATCGCTATGTATAATAAATATTGACAGAATTAAAGCCACCGTGCCGAAAAAATATTTAAAAAAATTGCTGCCCAGCCACGAGTCCATTCAGCAAAATCGCTGGCTACGCCTGTTTGGTACGCGCTTGCAGCAGCACAATCTGTGGCATCTGCATCGCCGCTCGGTGTCTGGCGGGGTTGCTGTGGGGATGTTCTGCGGTCTGATTCCGGGTCCCTTGCAGATGATAGGCGCTGCACTGCTGGCCGTGCTGTTTCGTGTCAACTTGCCGGTAGCAATGTTCACCACCCTCTATACCAACCCTTTTACCATTGTGCCGCTTTATTTTGTGGCCTATCAGCTTGGTGCCCTGGTTACAGGGCAGAGCCAGACAGTGACTGCAGCCCATTTCGCAGTGCCTGAAATGGGCTGGGATAACTGGCTCACGGTAATGCTGGAGTGGATTATTTCTTTGGGAAAGCCTTTTGCCATTGGCCTGCCTTTATTGGCTGTAATTCTCGCAGTGCTGGGTTATGTGGTGGTGCGCCTGGGTTGGCGTGTGTGGGTGATGTGGCAGTGGCACAAGCATGGCAAGCGGTGAGGTAAGCTGCGCGTTTAAAATTTTATAGGAGGATAATATTGTGCTGTATATCCTCACCCGCAGGATACATCTCACTATATTTTGGACGAATGATGAAATTTGTTAACACTATTTGCGGCATCGTCACGCTGGCAGTATCCATTCATTCTGTACACGCAGAACCGTTAACCGTAGCGGTGGCTGCCAATGTGAAATTTGTGTTTGATGAATTGAAAGCGGAGTTCAAAAAATCGAGTGGCCTCGATGTGAATGGCGTGTTTGCGTCATCCGGGAAAATCAATGCGCAGATTAAAAGCGGTGCTCCCTATGATATTTTCATGTCTGCGGATATGGAATTTCCTGCAGCGTTGCACAAGGAGGGCTACGCGGTTGCGGCACCCAGAGTATATGCCCGCGGCGTGCTGGTGCTGTGGACGTTGCAGCCGCTTGATTTGAAGCAGGGTCTGGCTGTGTTGACTAATCCGGCAGTTAAAAAGGTGGCGATGGCCAACCCCAGGCTGGCGCCTTATGGACTGGAAGCGATGCATGCCCTGGAATATTTCAAGTTGCGCGCAAGCGTTGAACCCAAGCTTATTTATGGCGAGAGTATTTCTCAGGTGAACCAGTATATCGACACGCAGGCGGTGGAAATCGGCTTTACAGCAAAATCTGTGGTACTGGCCCCGCAGATGCAGGGGCGTGGTAAGTGGATGGAAGTTCCCGGGTACAGTTACCAGCCCATTGAACAGGGTATTGTTATGTTGAAGTATGGCAATGAATATAATCCCGTTGCGGCCAAACAGTTTATGGAATTTATGGCATCCGCCAAGGCTCGCGCAATTCTTGAAAAATTTGGTTACCTCCTGCCATGAATAAATTTCGCGGACGCATCACGCGTATCGAATCCAACGACCATGTGTCTTTGGTTGATGTGGATGTGGGCGGTGATAATTTTACAGCGACCCTGCTGGAAACGCCCGAAGATGCAGCGTATCTGAAGGTGGGTAATGTGGTCGATGTATTGTTCAAGGAAACGGAAGTGTCGCTGGCCAAAGGGCTTTCCGGACTGATCAGCCTGCGTAATCGCGTGATGACTACAGTCAAGCTGGTGCGCAGCGGCGTTATCCTCAGCGAAGTGGTGATGGATTATCGCGGCCAGCCCATCAGCAGCATTATCACCACCGGCTCGATCAGGCGTTTGGATATCAAGCCTGGAGACGAGGTGGAAGCACTGGTCAAAGCAAACGAGGTGACCTTGATGGAGGTTGAAGATGGGCTATGACCTGCAACCGCTATTTCTGACCTTCAAACTGGCAGCAGTGACCACGCTTATTTTGTGCCTGATCGGCATTCCCTTTGCCTACTGGATGGCCTACACCAAAGTGCGCATCAAGCCGGTGCTGGAAACGCTGGTGAGCATGCCGCTGGTGCTGCCGCCTTCGGTGCTGGGATTTTATCTGCTGCTGGCCTTCAGTCCGCAAAGTGCGTTTGGCCACTTTGTGGAAACTTATATCGGGTTGAAACTCGCCTTCAGTTTTGCCGGGCTGGTGGTGGCCTCGGTGGTCTTCAGTTTTCCCTTCCTTGTGCATCCAGTGCAGTCTGGTTTTCAGGCGCTGCCACGCTCGCTGACTGAGGCTGCCTGCACCCTGGGCAAGAGCCGCTGGCAGACTTTTGTGCATGTGTTGCTGCCCAATATTAAACCTTCCTTGCTGGCGGGCGTAGTGTTGTCATTTGCCCATACCATAGGTGAATTCGGCGTGGTGATGATGATAGGCGGCAACCTGCCGGGCGAAACAAAAGTGGCGGCGATTGCAATCTATGACGAGGTGGAATCGCTTAATTACGCTGCGGCAAATTTCTATGCGCTGGTGCTGTTCAGCGTGTGCTTCATCATTCTGCTGACTGTTTATTTACTCAACCGCAAGATGCTGATGAAGGTGGCTTGAGATGATAGAAATCGACATCAGCAAAAAACTTTTTTCAGCCCAGGGTGAGTTCACGCTCGACCTTGAATTGAACATAGCGCAAGGCGAATTCATTTCTCTTTTTGGTCAATCCGGTGCGGGTAAAACCACGCTGTTGCGCTGTCTGGCCGGGCTTGAGCAGCCAGATTCCGGGTTCATCAAGGTGCGTGGCGTGACCTGGTTTGACAGTAAAGCGGGGATCATGCTTAAAACACAGTATCGTCACGCCGGTTATATGTTTCAGGATTACGCGCTGTTCCCCAATATGAGCATACGAGCTAACCTTGAATTTGCTTTGCGCCCCGGGGCCAGGCGTGAGCGGGTGAGCGAGCTGATTGAACTGATGGGGCTGGGTGACTTGCAGCAGCGCAAACCAGACACGCTGTCCGGCGGACAAAAGCAGCGTGTGGCACTGGCCCGCGCCCTTGCCGCCGAACCAGACATGCTGTTGCTGGACGAACCTTTCTCGGCACTGGATCATGCCACAAGAGTGCGTTTGCAGGATGAGGTGATGCGCATGCAACGCCATTTTGGCCTGACCACGCTAATGGTCAGCCATGACATCAGCGAAGTATATAAACTTTCGCAACGTGTGCTGGTGATAGAGCAGGGGCGCATTGCGAAACAAGGTACGCCCGCCGAGGTGTTTAAAGCCGGCCAATCCAGCAGTAAAAAAAGTACAAGCGGGAAATTCAGCTTTGCCGGAGAAGTGCTGGATATTGAGACGGCCGATGTGGTGTTTGCCGTCACCCTGCTGGTGGGTAATCAGATAGTGCGAGTCATCGCCACACCGGATGAAGCTAAAAATCTGCAACAGGGTGACCGTGTGATGCTGATGTCCAAGGCGTTTAATCCGGTGCTGGTTGCGGTTGCGACATAACTATTTCCTGATTAGCCATAAAGTACATGAGTCCCCTCTCCCCCAGCCCCTCTCCCACAAGTGGGCGAGGGGAGAAAAACGACAGGCTATATTCTGCTTAACTTCGTGGCTATTCACGAATATTTTAGAAAGGTGATGTGATGAGCGAAAAACAGATTGCTACATTGGCTGGCGGCTGCTTCTGGTGTCTGGAGGCGGTGTTTGAGCAGATGCGCGGCGTAGAGAAAGTTGTCTCGGGTTATATTGCCGGTGAAAAGCCGGATCCAAGCTATGAGGCGGTGTGCACGGGCAATAGCGGTCATGCGGAAGCGGTGGAGATTACCTTTGATCCTGCGCAGGTCACTTATGATGAGCTACTCGCGGTGTTTTTTACGATACATGACCCCACCACGTTAAACCGCCAGGGCAATGACCAGGGTACCCAATACCGCTCGGCCATTTACTACCACAGCGAAGACCAGCGCGCAGAAGCGGCGGAGCTCATGCTGGAGTTAAGGAAGCAACATATTTTTCCATCCCCATTGGTAACAGAACTTGTCGCTGCATCGACCTTCTATCCCGCTGAAGACTACCACCAGCACTACTATGTTAATCACCCGTCGCAGGGCTATTGCCAGTTTGTGGTGGCGCCCAAACTGGCGAAATTCAAGGAGCATTTTGCAGCGAAGATGAGGTGATGAAATGCACTACATATCAGCTTGGTACAACGTTTTTCCTCGGGTGATGTGGCTGTTGAAGTCCAACGTACTTCTTAAAGCCCACGCATAAACTGGGGGCGTAGCGGCCTGACCCCTTCCATGGCTTCGCGCAACTGCAGCAGTAGTTTTGACCTGTCGCGGGGCAGATTTCCCGCCAGGGCCAGTGCATTGGATGCATGGTTGGAGCGAAACACAATGGGTTGGGGCGGATTGAGGCCGCTGATCAACTTTTCCTGTTCCCTGAGTATCGCGTGGTCATCCAGTTCTTCGAACGGTTCGCCGAACTTTTTATAAAACTCCGCTGCTACGCTGTCATCCAGATAAAGCTGCAGGGTGGAAAGATAGGTGACGGGGGCACTGTTAAGCAACTCGATGGTGCCGTCTATGTGTTCTTCGCTGCGAGTTCTGCCGCCAATGCCGAGGATGACTGTAGCCGAAACTTTTATACCGCTTGCATGGGCTTTGTTCAGTATTTCAATCATGCGACGCTGAGTTGCACCTTTGGTAATTTTCTTGAGCAGCAGGTCCGAGCCTGATTCCACTCCCACATAGAGCAAGTTGAGTTTGTGTTGCTGCAGCAGTGCGAGTTCAGCCTCACTCTTGCGCTGAATATTTCCGGGAGTGGCATAGCAGGAAACGCGTGCCAGTTTGGGAAGTGCATTACCCAGTTCGCGCAGGATCGCCAGCAGGTGTTCGTTGGGCAATGCCAGTGCATCGCCATCAGCCAGAAAGACACGGTGCGTCTCCGGCCACTGCGCAGCTGCCTGATGAATATCTGCAAATACTGCTGCGAGTGGCCGCTCGGTATAGTGCTTGCTGCGATACATCGCGCAGAAGCTGCACTGGTTGAAGCTGCAGCCCAGCGTGGCCTGGATGATCAGGTTTTCGGCCTCTGCGGGCGGCCGATACATGGGCATGTCGAAGATCAAGATAATGTTGGGGTTGCTAATTGGAATCTATAAACCTGCGATACTTTCTAAGGGATTTGTAGTGGTTGATCAGGCTGTTGGTGGAGCTGTCGTGACTGACCACTTCGTTTGATCCGGAAAGTTCCGGTTGTATAACCTTTGCAAGTTGTTTACCCAGTTCTACGCCCCATTGATCGAATGAATTGATATTCCAGATGATGCCCTGCACAAATACTTTGTGCTCGTAAAAGGCAATGAGTGAACCCAATGTTTTAGGGTTCAGATTTTGCAGGATGATTGAATTGCTTGGTTTGTTGCCGGGGAATATTTTATGCGGCAGCAATTGTTTGATCTGTTCATCGTTCAGTCCTCCTGCTTTTAATTCCTCGGTGACTTCCTGTGCATTTTTTCCGCGCATGAGTGCTTCGGTTTGTGCAAAGAAATTGGCCAGCAGGATAGTCTGGTGTTCGCCGATTGGGTGTTTGTTTTCTATCATCGCGATGTAATCGGCAGGAATCAGGCGTTCGCTCTGATGGATGAGCTGGAAGAAAGCATGTTGTCCATTGGAACCGAGTTCTCCCCAGATGATGGGGCCGGTTGCATAATCGACCGGCTTGCCTTCACGGTCCACACGTTTGCCGTTGCTTTCCATATCGAGCTGTCGAACATAGGCCGGCAGTCTGCGCAGGTATTGGTCGTAGGGGATAATGGCATGGGTGTCGGCACCAAAAAAATTGTTGTACCAGATACCGAGCATGCCCATGATCACCGGCAGATTTTCTTCCAGGGGTGCGTTGCGGAAGTGCTCGTCCATTTCATGTGCGCCCTGCAACAGTTCTTCAAAACGGGGCATGCCGATGGCGATAACTATTGACAGGCCGATGGCAGACCACATCGAGTAACGTCCGCCGACCCAGTCCCAGAACTCGAACATAAGTTCCGGGCTGATACCAAATTTGATAACTTCATCGGTGTTGGTTGAAATAGCGACGAAATGTCTTGGAATGGCACCTTCATCTTTAGCGATGCTCATAAACCATTCACGCGCAGAGCGTGCATTGGTCATGGTCTCCTGGGTGGTAAAGGTTTTGGAAGCGATGATGAAGAGTGTTGTTTCAGGGCTTAAGTGCCGGTTTGTTTCAAACATCTGGGTGCTGTCTATGTTGGAAACAAAGTGAAAATTGATGTTGGGGCGCTGATAGTCCAGCAGTGCCTCGGTCACCATCGCTGGCCCCAGATCAGAGCCGCCAATACCGATATTGACCACATCGGTAATGGGTTTTCCGCTAAAGCCCTTCCACTCGCCATTGCGCACATCATTCGAAAACTTGCGCATGCGTCCTAGGACTTCATTAATATCAGGCATGACGTTTTTTCCGTTCACCAGAACAGGACGTTTGCTGCGGTTGCGAAGAGCGGTATGCAGTACTGATCTGTTTTCAGTGAAGTTGATGGCATCGCCATTAAACATTTTTTCAGTCCATCCTTTTACATCCATCTCGCGAGCCAAATTGAGCAGCAAGCGTAGCGTTTCTTCTGTTACGCGATGCTTGGAATAATCAAACAGAATGTCGTTAAAAAGGATGGAAAATTTTTCGAAGCGCTTGTGGTCGGCTGCAAATAAATCCCGCATGTGGGTTTCGGCAATGGTGAGCTGGTGCGCCTGCAGAGCCAGCCAGGCTGGAGAATTGCTTAATTTTGGCATAATTATTTGTATTTGCTGGGATTATGTATTAGTCAATAAGGGGTTGAATTAAGACGATACAGTACAATCTTACGGGGTGCATATTACATTCATGTTTAAAGGTTAAATATTCGTGTTTGGTATTTTAGCTTCAATAGCAGAGCAAATGCTTTATATATCTGCCTGAAACCAAGTTGTATTTCTGTAAATTGTGCCCTGAAAGTGCCTGCATTGATGATTATCCGCAATGCCTGTAAGGGCGGCAACTTGGCTGTTGTGGATGTTTTTACCCCCTGTTTCATGTATTATTGAGCCATTCTGCAAAGGGAGTCATCCCCTTTAGCTGTCCATCCATTTATTTTTCAAGGAAAGTCAGTATGTCTAGCGTAGAAACACTGGGTGCTTTGGAGCGCCGTCTTAATGCTTCTATACCACAACAACAGATACTCGGTGAGGTTGCCGTACGTATCAAGCATATGGGACGGACGGCCAGGGTTCCCGGTTTCCGTCCGGGAAAAGTGCCTTATAAAATTCTGGAGCAGCAATTTGGCACGCAGGCACATCAAGAAGTGCTGGGTGACGAGTTGCATCGTTCATTTGCAGAAGCTGCCAAGGCCAATAATTTAAAAGTAGCGGGCTACCCAAATTTTGAAATCAAGACGACCGATTTCAATGCGCCGCAGATTGAATACACGGCAACTTTTGAGGTCTACCCCGAAGTGGTCATTGGCGATGTGGCTGCGCAACAGGTTGAGCGCGTTACTTTTGCCTTGAGCGATGCCGATATTGACAGCACGATAGAGACGCTACGTAAACAGCGCGCAGTTTTTGAGCCTGCAAGTCGTGCTGCAAAGGATGAAGATCAGGTTCGTATCGATTTCAGCGGCAAGCTGGATGGCGTGGTATTCGACGGCGGTGCAGCCAAAGATTTTGCGCTGGTGCTGGGTGTAGGGCGCATGTTGCCGGAATTCGAGAAGGCTATTGTCGGCATGAAGGCAGGCGATACCAAGTCATTCGATATGACTTTTCCCGAGGACTATCATGGCAAAGATGTGGCGGGAAAAAAAGTCACTTTCACTATTCTGATGCATTCGGTAGAAGCCCCGCGTTTGCCCGAACTGGACGCGGCGTTCGTAATAGGGTTGGGTGTTGCTGATGGTGATGTGGCCAAGCTTAAAGATGAAATCAGAAGCAATCTGAAAGCCGAAGCAGAGCGTCGCATCAAGGTACGCAACAAGGATAACGCGATGGATGTTTTGTTGAATGTTGCACAACTGGAAGCCCCCAAAGCCCTGGTTGAAAGTGAATCGCAGCGCGTGATGGAACAGACGATGCAGGATATGCAGAGTCGGGGCGTTAATATCCCCAAGGGCATGCAGCTGCCGGCGACCATGTTTGCTGAGCGTGCCACCAAGCGCGTTAAGCTGGGTTTGATTCTGGAAGCACTGGTTAAGCAGAATAACCTGCACGCCACTCCCGAGCAAGTCAAAGCGTTGATTTCAGAGCACGCGCAGAGTTATGAAAAGCCGGAAGAAATAGTGCGCTGGTATGCGGCAGATGCATCACGTCTGCGTGAAGTGGAAAACCTGGCACTGGAAGATAATGTAGTGAGTTGGCTGATGAGCCGCGCCAGGGTGACTGACAAGGCAGTCCAATTTAATGAATTGATGGGAAATAATAAATGATGCATAACAGTGCGCCGCAACAGGCTATGGAGCCGCAAAATCTTGGCATGATTCCGATGGTGATTGAAACCAGCGGGCGGGGTGAGCGTGCCTATGATATCTACTCTCGTCTGCTTAAAGAGCGTGTGATTTTTTTGGTAGGCCCGATAAATGATGCAGTTGCCAACGTGGTGGTGGCGCAACTGCTTTTTCTGGAATCTGAGAACCCGGAAAAGGAAATATCGCTCTATATTAATTCGCCTGGCGGATCGATTTCATCCGGCATGGCGATATACGACACCATGCAATTCATCAAGCCAAACGTGTCCACGCTTTGTATCGGTATGGCAGCGTCGATGGGTGCTTTCCTGTTGCAGGCTGGTGCTAAAGGCAAGCGTTTTGCGCTGCCCAATTCAACAGTGATGATCCATCAGCCATTGGGCGGTTTTCAGGGGCAGGCATCGGATATCGAGATACACGCAAAATATATTCTGAGTTTGCGCGAACGTCTTTATAAATTAATGTCCGAGCATACGGGGCGTACGGTAGAGGAAATTGCGCGTGACAGTGAGCGTGATAATTTCCTGACAGCCGGAGAAGCAGTTGAGTATGGATTGATTGATCAGGTATTGCAAAAGCGGGTATAGATTTTTAGTGGCTTGCCGATAACTTAGAGTGAGGTTTTAAATGTCGTCGGAAAAAGATAAGAGTGACAAATTGTTGTACTGCTCGTTTTGCGGAAAAAACCAGCACGAGGTGCGCAAGCTGATTGCGGGACCCTCAGTGTTCGTGTGTGATGAATGCATCGCCCTGTGTAATGACATTATCCGCGAGGAAGTGCAAAGCGACGATGAAGTGAGCAAATTGGGCAAATCCGATTTGCCCGTTCCGCATGAGATACGCGCCAACCTGGACGATTATGTCATCGGTCAGGAGAATGCGAAAAAAATACTCTCCGTGGCTGTGTATAACCATTACAAGCGCTTAAAAAGCACAAGTAACGATGGTGTTGAATTATCCAAGAGCAATATATTGCTGTTAGGACCGACTGGCTCCGGCAAGACATTGCTGGCTCAGACCATGGCGCGCCTTCTGAATGTGCCCTTTGTGATGGCGGATGCCACCACACTGACCGAGGCCGGTTATGTGGGCGAGGACGTCGAAAACATCATACAAAAGCTGTTGATGGCGTGCGATTATGATGTGGAAAAAGCGCAGCGCGGCATCATCTATATCGACGAAATAGACAAAATTTCGCGCAAGTCAGACAATCCTTCAATCACCCGTGATGTGTCGGGTGAGGGCGTGCAGCAGGCATTGCTAAAGCTGATTGAGGGTACCAAGGCATCAATACCACCCCAGGGCGGACGCAAGCATCCCAATACGGAATTTTTGCAGGTTGATACCACTAATATCCTCTTTATCTGTGGCGGCGCGTTTGATGGGCTGGAAAAAGTAATTCGTAACCGTTCTGAAAAGGCAGGTATCGGTTTCGGCGCGAACGTGGTTAATCGCGATGACCGCAAGAGTGTTGGCGCGGTGTTGCGGGATGTGGAACCGGAAGATCTGATCAAGTTTGGTCTTATTCCTGAATTTGTTGGCCGTTTGCCTGTAGTGGCCACTCTGGAAGAACTGGATGAAGCAGCATTGATTCAGATATTGACTGAGCCCAAGAATGCACTGACCAAGCAGTACCAGAAACTGTTTGCGATGGAAGGTGTTGAGCTTGAATTTAACGAAGGAGTTTTGCATACCATCGCCAAAAAAGCGCTGACCCGCAAAGCCGGAGCGCGCGGTCTGCGCTCCATACTGGAACACTCGCTGCTCGACATTATGTTTGATCTGCCTTCGATGGATAATGTGAGTAAGGTGGTGTTGGACGCAAGCGCTGCGAGTGGCGAAATCAAGCCCATCGTGATGTATGCGGATGAAACTGCAACTAAAGCAGCTTGAAATTTATTACGTTAGACGTGGGGCTTGAATAATTCTGTAACGTCCCCATTTCTTTTTCTGATTGTTAACTTAATAAAGAATATCTGCCATGTCTGAACTCGATCTAACTTCCCCCGGCCTGTTTCCGTTGCTGCCATTGCGCGATGTGGTGGTTTTCCCGCATATGGTGATTCCGCTGTTTGTTGGGCGCGCAAAATCTATCAAGGCGCTTGAATCCGCGATGGAGGCGGGTAAGAGCATCGTTTTGGTGGCACAGAAGTCTGCAGCCAAGGATGAACCGTCCATCGAGGATATGTACCGCATCGGCAGTATTGCTAATATTTTGCAAATGCTGAAGTTGCCCGATGGCACGGTTAAAGTGCTGGTGGAAGGCACGCAACGCGCCAAGGTGCTGAATATTCTGGACGACAAACTGCATTTTGATGCCGAGATAGAGTTGATCCCGGTTGACGAAAGCAGTGGCGCTGAAGTTGAAGCGATGCGTCGTGCGCTGATCAATCAATTTGATCAGTACGTCAAACTGAATAAAAAAATTCCCCCTGAGATATTGACTTCATTGGCTGGCATCGATGATGCAGGCCGTTTGGCCGATACGATCGCTGCACACCTGCCGTTGAAACTTGAACAGAAGCAGGAAGTGCTGGAAATTTTTGATGTACGCAAACGCCTTGAGCACTTATTGGGTCTGCTGGAAGCTGAACTTGACATTCTGCAAGTTGAGAAGCGTATCCGCGGGCGTGTAAAGCGCCAGATGGAAAAGAGCCAGCGCGAGTATTACCTGAACGAACAAGTGAAGGCTATTCAGAAGGAGTTGGGTGACGGCGAAGAGGGTGCCGACATCGAGGAGCTGGAAAAGAAGATCAAGGCTGCTCACATGCCCAAAGAGGCGCGCGTCAAAGCCGAGAACGAATTAAAGAAGCTGCGCTTGATGTCACCCATGTCTGCCGAGGCGACAGTGGTGCGCAATTACATCGACGTTTTAGTTGGCTTGCCATGGAAGAAAAAATCCAAGATCAATACTGATCTGAAGGCGGCAGAGGCTGTTCTGGAAGCTGATCACTACGGCTTGGAGAAAGTCAAAGAGCGGATTGTCGAGTACCTTGCAGTGCAGCAACGCGTCGACAAAATGAAGGCACCTATTCTGTGTCTGGTTGGTCCGCCAGGTGTAGGTAAAACCTCTTTGGGTCAATCCATTGCTCGTGCAACCGGCCGCAAATTTATGCGGATGTCTCTGGGTGGTGTGCGTGATGAATCAGAAATTCGCGGTCATCGCCGTACCTATATAGGCTCCATGCCTGGCAAGATTTTGCAGAACATGAGCAAAGTGGGCGTGAAAAATCCCTTGTTCCTGCTTGATGAAGTGGACAAAATGGGTATGGATTTCCGTGGCGACCCATCCTCTGCCTTGCTTGAGGTGCTTGACCCCGAGCAGAACCATACTTTTGTCGATCATTATGTTGAAGTTGAATACGACCTGTCAGATGTCATGTTTGTAGCTACGGCCAATAGCATGAATATCCCGGGGCCGCTGCTGGATCGTATGGAAATTATCCATGTGTCGAGCTATACCGAAGACGAAAAAGTAAACATTGCCACGCGCTATTTGATCCCCAAAGCGCTGAAAAATAACGGCCTTAAAGAAGAAGAAATTAATATTTCCGAAGCGGCTATCCGTGACGTCCTGCGCTACTACGTGCGAGAGGCTGGGGTGCGCGGTCTGGATCGTGAGCTTTCAAAGATTTGCCGTAAAGTAGTCAAGGCGCAGGCAATCAAGGGGCGCACAAGTAAGGTAATGATCAATGCACGCAATCTGGATAAATATCTGGGAGTTCGCCATTACAGTTACGGCATTGCAGAAAAACAGAATCAAGTCGGTCAGGTTACGGGTTTGGCATGGACCGAGGTTGGCGGCGAGCTGCTGACCATTGAGGCTGCGGTATTGTCAGGCAAGGGCAAGATTACGACAACCGGCAAGCTGGGAGAGGTTATGCAGGAGTCCATCCAGGCTGCACTGAGTGTCGTCCGTAGCCGTGCACGTAGTCTGGGAATTGTAGACAGCTTCTATGAGAAGAGTGACATACACATACACTTGCCCGAAGGGGCAACGCCTAAAGATGGTCCCAGTGCGGGCGCGGGTATTTGTACCGCAATGGTGTCTGCTCTGACAGGTATTCCCGTGCGCGCCGATGTGGCGATGACCGGAGAGATCACTTTGCGCGGCGAGGTCTTGCCTATCGGTGGTTTGAAAGAGAAGTTGCTTGCAGCCCAGCGTGGGGGTATCAAGGTTGTATTGATCCCACAGGAAAATGTCAAAGACTTGATTGAAATTCCTGACAACGTTAAAAATAAATTGGAGATTCATCCTGTAAAATGGATAGATCAAGTATTGGAAATGGCTTTGGAGAGGAAACCTGTGCCGTTGCCGGATGTTGTTCCTGTGTCTCCGCCGATTGCGGCGATTGGTGAAGCTGCTGATGCATCCGTTTCGATTAAACACTGATATTGTTTTTAATTTGTTTAAATATAGCAAAGCGGTATTTTGAGTTTATCAAGACAGCGATCATGCATTAGGAACAATTTTTTTACCCTCCTTGCCGTAAAAATCAGGTTGGTAAATAAAGTTCAAATATATGCTGGCGCAGTTATAAAAAGTCTTGTAGAATGCGCGGCTTCTTTGGGTGATTAGCTCAGCTGGTAGAGCACCGCCCTTACAAGGCGATTGTCGGCGGTTCGATCCCGTCATCACCCACCAAAGATTATGGAGTGGTAGTTCAGTTGGTTAGAATACCGGCCTGTCACGCCGGGGGTCGCGGGTTCGAG
>Ga0315270_10000036_pt1 | contig 68799 bp, 65 predicted proteins | sample C1_bottom_MG_FD_204932 | JGI IMG/M metagenome (GOLD analysis project Ga0315270, IMG submission 204932) | Sediment microbial communities from Yellowstone Lake, YNP, Wyoming, USA - C1_bottom | ecosystem: Environmental > Aquatic > Freshwater > Lake > Sediment | place: USA: Wyoming | collected... | reverse complement strand
ATTCGTCATGAACCGCGATGTTTCGGAGAAGAGTGCATGAAAACGGCATCGCCACAAAGCGTCGGCCTCGACATCCGGCAGTATATGCAGGATGTCGGTGCGCGCGCGCGCCGCGCCGCCGTGCTCATGAGCCGCGCCGAGACCGCTGCCAAGGACGCCGCACTGCTGGCGATGGCCACGGGCCTGGAGCAGGCGCGCGACCGGCTGATCGAGGAAAATAAGAAGGATCTGGACGCCGCACGGCGTGATGGCCTGGATGCCGCCTCGCTCGACCGGCTCACGCTGAATGCGAAAAATATTGCCGGCATGGCCGAAGGCCTGCGCCAGATCGCGGCCCTGGCCGATCCGGTTGGCGAAATCACCGATCTCAAATATCGGCCGTCCGGCATTCAGGTCGGACGCATGCGCGTCCCGCTCGGTGTGATCGGTATTATTTATGAATCGCGGCCGAATGTGACCGCCGATGCCGCCGGACTGTGCCTCAAATCCGGCAACGCCAGCATATTGCGCGGCGGCAGCGAGGCCATCCATTCGAACCAGGCAATTGCATCTTGCATTCAAGCCGGACTCAAGGCAGCTGGTCTGCCGGAGGACGCCGTGCAGGTGGTTGCCACCACCGACCGCGCCGCGGTCGGCGAGCTCATTACCCTCAAGCCGTATGTGGATGTGATCGTGCCACGCGGCGGCAAGTCGCTGATCGAGCGCATCAGTGCCGAGGCAACCATTCCGGTGATCAAGCACCTGCACGGCGTTTGCCACGTGTATATCGACGATAAGGCTGATTTGGACAAGGCAGTGAAGGTTGCCTTCAACGCCAAGACCCACCGCTATGGCGTGTGCAACGCCATGGAAACGCTGCTCGTGGCGCGTGCCGTGGCCGACCGCGTGCTGCCGGTGCTCGGCAAGATGTATCAGGACAAGGGTGTCGAGTTGCGCGGTTGCGCGGCCACGCAGAAGATCCTGTCCGGCATCAAGGTCGCGACCGAAGAGGACTGGCACACCGAGTATCTCGCGCCGATACTTTCGATCCGCGTGATCGAAGGCGTGGACGCGGCGATCGAGCACATTGGCCAGTACGGTTCGCAGCACACCGACAGCATCGTGACCGAAGATTTGACACGCGCGCGCCGTTTCCTGCGCGAGGTGGATTCGAGCTCGGTGATGGTGAACGCCTCGACGCGCTTTGCCGATGGTTTTGAATACGGCTTGGGCGCGGAGATTGGTATTTCCACCGACAAGCTGCACGCGCGCGGACCGGTCGGACTCGAAGGCCTGACCTCGGTGAAATTCATCGTGCTCGGCGACGGGCACATCAGAAAATAGTTTTGAGTTATGAGTGATGAGTTCTTAGTTGGAATCAGGAAGTGCAAAGGCACAGGCAGATGAGCGCCCCGTTTTGAACTCAGCACTCAGCACTCAGCACTCAGCACTCGCCGTAGGCGTTTTTGGCGGCACCTTCGATCCGATTCACTATGGCCACCTGCGCCCGGCGCAGGAGGCCGTGCAGAAACTGGCGCTCGCCGAGTTGCGCTTCATTCCGGCCGCCCAACCGCCGCATCGTCCGCCGCCCGTGGCCAGCGCCGCACAGCGGCTGGCCATGGCTGAACTCGCTATCCGCGATCTCCCCGGCCTGCGGGTGGACGGCCGGGAACTGCAGCGCGGCGGCTTGTCCTATACTGTGCTGACCCTCGAATCATTGCGCGCCGAGCTGGGCAATACGCCGCTGTGCCTGCTGATCGGTGCCGATCAGTTCCGCAGTTTCGAAACCTGGCACCGCTGGCAGGAGATTCCGGCCCTGGCGCACCTGGTGGTGCTGAACCGGCCGGGCGCGACTGCCGGCGCGTTGCCGGACTGGGCGCGCAAGCGTACGTGTATGGATTTACACAAATTGCAGGAGTCTCCAGCCGGACGGCTGGCATTTCTGTCCGTGAGCCCCCAAGATATATCCGCCACTCGCATCCGCGCGGCGCTTGCCCGGGGGGAATCGGTGCAGGGTTTGCTGCCGGAGGCGGTGCTGGACTATATCCGGACCAACCAGGTTTACGGCCATTAGGCCGGGAGATTGATGCAGGCAGAGCAGATGCGACAGGAAATTGTTCAGGCGCTGGTGGACGCCAAGGGTCAGGACATCAAGGTTCTGGACGTCCGCCAGATTACGGATTTCACCGATTACATGATCATCGCGAGCGGCAACTCGAGCCGCCATGTGCAGACGCTGGCCGACAAGATCTGCGTGCACATGAAGGAGCTGGGGCTCATGCCCATTGGTCGCGAAGGCGAGGCCGTCGGCGACTGGGTGCTGGTCGACTTCGGTGATGTCGTGGCGCATCTGATGCGGCCGCAGGTGCGCGATCTCTATAATCTCGAAAAGCTCTGGGGCGATGGCGCGCGTGTCGAAGCGGCGGCGCAATAGCCTTGTAACGCCCTGCGCGCCGAGCTTCAAGAAAATCCATGCAGATCCATGTCATCGCCGTGGGCGAGCGCATGCCCGAGTGGGTGGAAGCGGCTTATGCGGAATATGCCAAACGACTGCCGCACGAATGCCGCCTCTTGCTGCACGAAGTTCCCGCCGGCAAACGCAGCAAGGGCGCTGATCTCGCGCGCCTGACCCGTGATGAGGGCATCCGCTTGCTGGCCGCCGTACCGGCGGGCAGCCGGGTGGTGGCGCTGGACCGTAACGGCCGGGAGCTGGATACCCTGGCGCTTGCTGGACGCATTGAGAAACAAATGGGTGCCGGCTGCGATCTGGCGCTGCTGATCGGCGGCCCAGAGGGCCTGGCGTCGGAATGCCTGGCCGCCGCCCACGAAAGCTGGTCGCTGTCAAAGCTGACTCTGGCCCATCCCGTGGTGCGCGTGGTGTTGGCCGAGCAGTTGTATCGCGCCTGGAGTATCCTGAAAAACCTGCCCTATCACCGCTGAAGGCGACAAGTTCCGCAGCGCGCATTCCGGGGTACAATTCCTTTAATCACTGTTCATCCCGGAAGAATCATGCTTTACCTCGCTTCTGCCAGTCCGCGCCGCCAGGAACTGCTGCGTCAGGTGGGGCTGACTTATGAGGCCGTGCCCTCGAACATGATTGAGGAGCAGCAGGCAGGCGAATCAGCGGTGGAATACGTGCGCCGCGTGGCCGCCGACAAGGCGCGGCATGTCGCGCGCCTCGTTGCCGAGCGCGCGGGGCCGGCATACCCGGTGCTGGGTGCCGATACCGAGGTGTTGGTGGAAGACCAAATCTTCGGAAAGCCGCGCGACCGCGCACACGCCGCCAGCATGTTGCGACGCCTGTCCGGACGCACACACACGGTGCTCACGGCCATCTGTCTGGTGACAGCGACGGGCGAGCACAGTGCGCTCAGTGAGAGTTGCGTGACCTTTGCGGCGCTTCCGGATGCGGCGATCAGGCTCTATCTGGAAACCGGTGAAGCCGATGACAAGGCCGGCGCCTATGCCATCCAGGGACATGCCGCCAAGTTCATTGCGCGCCTCGAAGGCAGCTACACGGGCGTCATGGGCTTGCCGCTCTACGAACTGTTTGAAACCCTCAAGCGTGCCGGGGTGGAGCCGACGTGAGCGAAGAAATCCTGATCAACATTACTCCGCAAGAAACGCGCGTCGCCGTGGTTGAAAACGGCGTCTTGCAGGAAGTGCACATAGAGCGCGCCCGTGCGCGCGGCATTGTCGGCAACATCTACAAAGGAAAGGTGACGCGCATTCTGCCCGGCATGCAGGCGGCGTTCGTGGACATCGGCATGGACCGCGCCGCTTTTCTGCACGCGTCCGACATACTGGGCCGCACCCATTTCGCGGGAGGCACGGCCCCGCATGGTAACCGCCATGGCACCGAACCGGGCAGTCCGCCGCCCGGCATCAGCGAGCTGCTGCACGACGGCCAGGAAGTGGTGGTGCAGGTGGTGAAGGATCCGCTCGGCACCAAGGGCGCACGCGTCACCACGCACATCACCCTGCCGGCGCGCTACCTGGTGTACATGCCGTACAGCAAGCACATCGGCATATCGCAGAAAATCGAGGACGATGCCGAGCGCGAGCGCCTGCGCGCCATACTCAAGGCAGCCATCGATGAGAACGAACCGGGCGGCTACATCCTGCGTACCGTCGCAGGCGCGGTGAGCGAAGACGAGCTCAGCACCGACATCCGTTACCTCAAGCGCCTGTGGAAGGTGGTGCAGGGGTGCATGCAGACGGCTGCGGTGTGTACGCTGGTGCACGAAGACCTGCCGCTTGCCTTGCGTACCATGCGCGATCTGGTGCGCGAGAATGTCGAGAAGGTGCGCATCGATTCGCATGAAACCTTCATCAAGGCACGCGACTTTGCCATCGAGTTCATTCCCGAGGTGGCGGAGCGCATCGAGGTGTATCCAGGTGAACGCCCGATCTTCGATCTGTATGCGGTCGAGGATGAAATCCAGAAGGCGCTGGAGCGCAAGGTGCTGTTGAAGAGCGGTGGCTACCTGGTGTTCGATCAGACCGAGGCCATGACCACAGTCGACGTCAACACCGGCGCCTACGTCGGCCGCAGCAACCAGGAAGAGACGCTGTTCAAGACCAACCTGGAGGCCACGCAGGCCATTGCCCGCCAGCTGCGGCTGCGCAACCTGGGCGGCATGATCATTGTGGATTTCATCGACATGACAGAGCCCGAGCACCGCCGCCAGGTATTGCGCGCGCTCGAGAAGGCGCTGGCGCGCGACCGCGCCAAAGCCTATGTGACGGAGATGTCGACGCTCGGGCTGGTCGAGATCACGCGCAAGCGCACGCGCGAGAGCCTGGAGCACGTGCTGTGCGAGCCGTGTCCGGCGTGCAAGGGGCGCGGCGTGATGAAGACGCCGCAGACCGTGTGTTATGAAATATTTCGCGAAATCCTGCGCGAGGCACGCCAGTTCGGCTCTGACAAGTATCTGGTGATGGCTTCGCAGGTGGTGATCGATCTGCTACTCGACGAGGAGTCGACCGGATTGCTCAATCTCCAGGAATTCATCGGCAAGCCCGTCCAGCTTCAGGTGGATGGGCTCTACAACCAGGAACAGTTCGACGTGGTCCTGATGTGACCGGCCCCGGGGAAAGCGAAGGTACGACCCGATAGATGGGGTGACAGGCCATGCCGGAGCCAGCAGTGGGGACATGTTGCAGGCGGTCCAGTAATGATCAGCAGGAGTTGTAATGCATAAGCCAGTGCGCAAGCCGCCATCACGTTATGCCCGATTCGGGCTCGCCATGCAGACCGCGCGTAGGGCGGCCCGGTCGTTGCGCCAGCAACTGCCGCCGCCAGTGAAGCGCGCCCTGCGCCGCGTCACGCACTGGACGCTGCATTCCATACTGGGTGTCGTCATCTCGATCGTGCTGGTCTTTGTGGTGGCACATCTTTGGCTGCCGACACTGGCCGAGCGCAAGGGCGAGATCGAGTCGTACATCAGCGGGGCTCTCGGCAACCCGGTAACGCTGGGCGAGCTGGACACTTACTGGGACGGCCTCAATCCTGGCGTGCGCGTGCAGGGCCTGCGTGTGCAATCCGCCGCCACCGGCCAGCAGGCGATTCGCCTCAAGGAGATGCGCCTGAGCCTCGGCTGGTGGCCGCTGCTGACCGGGCGCATCGAGATCAACAGCCTCGTGCTGGTGGAGCCGAGCCTGACGGTTGAGCGTCAACCCGACGGACGATTGCGGTTCAGCGGCATCGAGGCCGCTGCCACGCCCACCGCAACGGACACGGATTTTTCACGGCTTATGCTCGCGCAGAAAGAGATGGTCATCGAGAACGGCGAACTCGAGTGGCTGGATCGACGCGCCGGGGCGGAGCCGGAAAGCTTTCCGGTCAGGCGTGTGCATCTGGAACTTCGCAATGATGGTGATCGCCACAGACTGGAGTTCCGTGCCGATTTTCCGCGCGACCTGTGCGCGGACTGCCGTGTGAGCGCCGATTTCCGCGGCAATCCGTTTCGCGATGCGTCCTGGCGGGGTGAGGTGGGTGTGCAGGCGCGCGCGCTTTCCGTGCGCGGCTTGCCGCGCATTCTGCGCGAGTCGCTGCCGCCCGGCCTCGCCGGGCGTTTCGATCTGCGTCTGACAAGCCAATGGCGTGATGCCCGGCCAGAGAGCGTCGAAGGGCGGGTCACGGCGTCCGGGTTGACGCTGCCATTACCGGGCGAAACGCAGCCGCTGGCGGTCCAGGCGTTTGACGCCAAGCTCAAATGGAAAGGCAGTACCGAGGCCTGGCGGCTGGATTTCGCCAATCTGCGCCTGGGTTTGACGCGCGCCGCCTGGCCGGCCGGGCACTTGCGTCTGGACGTACAGCCCGATCGGCTGCACTTCGAAGTTGAGCACGTGGACCTGGCTGATCTCGCGGCCTTCACGGCAGCGTTGCCGCGGGAGAATGCGCTGCTCGGCTGGCTGCGCGCCGCGCAACCCGCCGGCAGCCTCAACCGGCTGCGTCTGGATATTGCCGGGCCGGTCGCAACACCCACTGGTTACAGTGCGGACGCTGAGCTGCGCGATATCCGCTTCGCGGCTCACGAACGCGTTCCCGGGGTGCGCGGCTTGAGCGGCCAGCTGTCGCTGTCCCGGGACGGGGGCGAGTTCCGTATGGACACCAGTGCGCTGCACGTGGCGCTGCCGCGCATTTTCCGCGAAGAGCTGGAGCTGCAACGTCTGTCGAGTCGCATCCGCTGGCGACAAAATCCGGAGGATTGGTTTGTGCAGGCGCAGGACATCGTGATGAATGCGCGTGATGGACGCGCGCGTGGCGATTTTGAGCTGCGCCTGCCCAAAGACAGCGCGATCTCGCCGGTGATCAAGCTGCGTGCCGATTTCAGCGACGGTGATGGTCGTCACACGGCGCGCTATATTCCGCTCATCCTGTCGGAGAATCTGCGTGGCTGGATCGAGCGCGCCGTCGTCGCCGGTCGTGTGACGGACGGATCCGTGCTGTTGCACGGCGCGCTGCGCAATTTTCCGTTCCGCGACGGCAAGGGCCGGTTCGAGGTGCGCGCGCATGTCAAAGACGGCGTGCTCGACTATCTGCCCGGTTGGGAGCCGATTCGCGATATTGATGCCGATCTCTATTTCACCGGCGCTGGCATGCTTGCCACTTCGGCACACAGCAAGATTCGCGGTCTCGACGTCGGCCGCATGGCGGTGGCGATAGAAGACTTCAAGGCGCCCGATGGAGCAGTGGTGACGGTCAGCGGGCGTATTGCCGGCAGCGTGCAGGAGACACTCGATGTACTCGCGGACAGCAAGACGCCGCGTTTTGCATCGCTCGTGCCCGCCGGGGTGCGCGCGGTCGGCGACGGCGTTTTGACACTCGATTTGCGCATCCCGACGCGCGCCCCGAAAACCATCGCGATCGCGGGTTTCTACCGGTTCCTGAGCAGCAGCGTGGAGTTTCCGATTCGCACCATCCGCATCGAAAACATCCTGGGCGGGATGGAGTTCAGCGAGTCTGGCCTGCGCGCCGGGAAACTCTATGCACGTTTTCTCGGTGGTGACAGTGTGCTCGAGGCCATTCCGGATGCCACGCCGGCGAATGCAAGTGCGGTGCGCATCGAGGCTCGCGGTACCCTGACCCAAGCCGGCATCGCGCAAGCGATTGGACCGGTGTTGGCGCCACTGGTGCGTGGACAGGCGCCGTGGCAGGCGCGTCTGCAGCCGCAGCGTGAAGGCTTCGGGCTCTTCGTCGATGCGGATCTGCGCGATCTCGAGTTAAGTCTGCCGGCGCCACTCGCCAAGGCGAAGGGCGAACCGCTATTCCTGCAAGTGCGCACCAGCGCCGCCGGGATCGACAGTCAGGTGCTGGATTTGCAGATGCAGGAACGTGTCACTGGCAAGCTGGCCTTTCAGCGCGGGGCGACGGGCTGGGCATTTACCCAGGGCCGGATCGGCATCGGTGAGAAGGTCACGCAACTGCCGTCGCAGTCCGGCCTGCAGCTGGGCGTGCGCATGCCGGCAATCAATGTGGATGATTGGTGGCCGCTGTTGCGTCAGAACCTGGGTGACAGCAATAACAGTGGTTGGCTGGACAGGGTGAGCCGCGTGAATGCCGAGGTCGATTCGCTCGAGGCATTCGGACGTGGCTTCGGCCGCCTGAGTCTGGATCTGGGTAACACCGCCGGCAATTGGCAGGGGCGCGTGCAGGGTGATGCGGTGGCGGGACAGATTGCCATTACCCGCCCCGTATCCACTGGTCTTCCTCTGGTCGTGGGTAACGTCGCGGCACCCAGCCGATCGGTTATTCACCTGACGCTGGAGAATCTCGTTCTACCGCCGGTACGCACCAGCGGGGCAGAGGTGACGCTCGACCCACGCAGCTTGCCGTCCTTGCACGTGCAGAGCCAGGCCTTCACGGTCGCCGACAAGGACCTGGGCGCCTTGGAGTTCAATGCCTTGCCGGCCACGCACGGCTGGAAGATCGCGAGCCTGAAGCTCACCCGTCCCGAATCGAGCCTGAATGCCAGTGGTCTGTGGGAGATCGATAGCCGCAATCAGCAGCACACCCAGATCGATGCCATCATGGCAAGCACGGACTTGGGAAAACTGCTGGAGACGCTGGGTTATCACGAAGAGGTCGTCGGCGGCAAGCTCAGCTTGCAATCGAACTGGTCGTGGCCGGGAGCGCCCTCCGCGTTCAGTGTGGCGCGAACGGACGGCACCCTGACATTCTCGCTCGCCAACGGGCGTATCCCGAAAATCAGTCCCGGTGCCGGACGCCTGCTTGGCGCGCTGGATCTGGGCTCCGTGACGCGTTATCTCACGCTCGATTTCAGCAATATCTTCAGCAAGGGATCGACCTTTGACAGCATCAAGGGCAAGGTGGCGATCGAGAAGGGGAATGCCTATACTCGCGACCTCGCGATCCGCACACCCGGTGCCGACATGGGTCTGTCCGGCCGGATCGGGCTTGCGACGCGTGACCTGGATCTCGAACTTGAGGTAACACCGCATCTGATGGAAGAGCTGGCCATCACCGGCGGTCTGCTCGGTGGTCCGGTGGTCGGTGCGACGGTGGCGCTATTGCACAGCTTGATCAAAAAGCCATTCGAAAAGAGCACACGTATCAAATATATGGTGAAGGGCGGGTGGGACAGTCCGGCGCTCACACGTCTCGGTCCTGCGCCGGTAACGCAGACGGGCCCAGAACAATAGGGTAAGTGCTGAAGGGTGCCGCCATGACGTATGCGATGATGTTGTTGGTGCTGGGACTGCTTCCGGGTTCGGCCGAGTCGCTGTCGTTCCTGGCAGCGGAGTGGGAGCCGCCGCGCCGCGCCGAGGCGCTCGTGGCGCACCAGCCGCTCAGCGATTTTATGCATGTGTTTGAACAACGTGACGCTGGTGTGCTGCATATCCGCCACGCCGGCGGCGAGACGGACAGCCGTTTCGCCGAGCAGCTGCGTGACGCGCTGGTGGCACTCGGCGTGCCATCCGCGCGCATCCGCCTGGTGCCGGCGGCGGCGGACGCCGATCACTTGATTCTGGAATTGTCTAGCAAGGGAGAAACTGTACCGTGAAAGTTGCTGCCATACAGATGGCCTCTGGCCCGCAGGTCTCCGCCAACCTGAGCGAGGCCGCGCGACATATCGGCAAGGCCGCCGCGGCCGGCGCGCGCCTGGTGGTGTTGCCGGAGAATTTTGCCATCATGGCGAAGCAGGACGCCGAGAGGCTGGCGGCCGCCGAGCGTGAAGGCCAGGGTCCGATCCAGGAATTTCTTGCCTCCCAGGCGCGCACCCATGGCGTGTGGCTGGTGGGTGGCACGATTCCCATCAAGGCGACTGATCCGAAGCGTGTGCGCGCCGCCTGCCTGCTGTTCAACGACCGCGGCGAGCGTGTGGCGCGCTACGACAAGATTCACCTGTTCGACGTGCGCCTCGACAACGGCGAGCTGTACAACGAGTCGGCCTCCATCGAGCCGGGTGACACCCCGGTGGCGGTGGACACGCCCTTCGGCAAGCTCGGCCTCGCGGTGTGTTACGACTTGCGCTTCCCGGAACTGTTCCGGCAGCTGCTCGATCAGGGTGCCGAACTGTTCGCCGTGCCGTCGGCATTCACGGTTCGCACCGGGCGCGCTCACTGGGAAGTGCTGGTGCGCGCACGCGCCGTGGAGAATCTGTCCTACGTGATCGCCGCCGCCCAGGGCGGCTACCACCTGAACGGCCGCGAGACCTACGGCGACAGCATGATCGTGAACCCGTGGGGCGAAGTGCTCGACCGCCTGGCGCGTGGTTCGGGCGTGGTGCTCGCCGATCTCGACCGGCGCTACTTCGAGCACACGCGCAACAGCTTTCCCAGCATTCAGCATCGCAAGTTGCGCGCATGAGCAATAACCTCGATATCGCACGTCGCACATTGCTTGCACCCGCCGGTCTGGACGAATCTGATATCGACCGGCTGCTCGGCCAGATCCTTACGCACCGCGTGGATTATGCCGATCTCTATTTTCAGTACAGCCGCCACGAGTCCTGGTCGCTGGAAGAGGGCCAGGTGAAGTCCGGCTCGTACAACGTTGAACAGGGTGTCGGCGTGCGCGCTGTGAGCGGCGAAAAAACCGGCTTCGCCTACTCCGATGAGATTCTGTTGCCGGCCCTGACCGATGCTGCGACCGCGGCGCGCGCCATTGCGCGCAGCGGCGCGAATACCAGCACGCCGGTACGCCAGCGCAGCGGCGTGGCGCTCAAGCTCTATGCGCCGCTCGATCCGCTCGCAAGCCTGGAAGATGCCGCCAAAGTAAAACTCCTTGAAACCGTCGAGGCCGAGGCGAAGCATGCCGACCCGCGCGTGATTCAGGTGATGGCGTCGTTGTCCGGCGTGCAGGAAGTTATTCTGGTGGCGCGCAGCGACGGCGGGCTGGCCGCGGATGTGCGCCCGCTGGTGCGGCTGAATGTGACGGTAATTGTCGAATCGAATGGCCGGCGCGAAACCGGCAGCCACGGCGGCGGCGGGCGCGTGAGCTACCAGTATTTTCTCGAAAATGATTTCGCCCGCATTTATGCCCGCGAGGCGGTGCGCCAGGCGCTGGTGAATCTGGATGCCGACGATGCCCCGGCCGGCAGCATGCAGGTGGTGCTCGGCCCCGGCTGGCCTGGCATTCTGCTGCACGAGGCCATCGGCCATGGTCTGGAAGGCGATTTCAACCGCAAGGGCACGTCGGCATTCGCCGGGATGGTTGGAAAACAAGTCGCGGCGCGCGGTGTTACCGTGGTGGACGACGGCACGCTCGCCGACCGGCGCGGTTCGCTCAATGTGGACGACGAGGGCACGCCCACGCAAAAGACCGTGCTCATCGAAGACGGCATTCTCAAAGGCTACCTGCAGGACACGCTCAACGCGCGCCTCATGGGCGTCGCGCCCACCGGCAACGGCCGGCGCGAGTCCTACGCGCACATGCCGTTGCCGCGCATGACCAACACCTACATGCTGCCCGGCATCCGCGATCCGCAGGAGATCATCGCCTCGGTGGAAAAGGGCCTGTACGCCGTGAACTTCGGCGGCGGCCAGGTGGATATCACCAACGGCAAGTTCGTGTTCTCGGCGAGCGAGGCCTATCTCATCGAGAACGGCAAGGTCACGCGCCCGGTGAAGGGCGCCACCCTGATCGGCAACGGGCCGGACGTGCTCACGCGCGTGACCATGGTGGGCAACGACCTGGCGCTTGATTCCGGCGTCGGCACCTGCGGCAAGGACGGGCAGAGCGTGCCGGTCGGCGTCGGACAGCCGACCCTGCTGATCGATGGCCTGACTGTGGGCGGCACCCAGCAACAGTAACGGCAAAGACCATGACAACTTCATCCCGCGTCAAGAACAGTACCGCCAGCAGTGAACAGCTTCAGGCGCTGGTTGGGGACGTACTCGCCGAGGCCAAGCGCCAGGGCGCGTCGAGCGCCGAGGCGAGCGTGAGCGTGAATCAGGGGCTGTCGGTAACAGTGCGCCTCGGCGAAGTGGAAACCGTCGAGCACAACCGCGACAAGGGCCTCGCGCTGACCTTGTTCTTCGGCAAGCAGAGCGGCTCAGCCAGCACCTCGGACCTGTCGCCGGCGGCGGTGCGCGATTGCGTGCGCGCCGCCGCGACCATTGCGCGCTACACCGCGGCCGATGAATTCTCCGGCCTCGCCGATCCCGATCAGCTGGCGCGCGAGATTCCGGTTCTCGACCTTTACTACCCCTGGAACCCGAGCGTGGAGCAGGCCATCGAACTGTCGCTCGCCTGCGAAGACGCGGCGCGCGCAGTCGATGCGCGCATCACCAATTCTGAAGGCGCCACGGTCTACTCGTACCAGAGCACGGATGTCTACGCCAACAGCCACGGATTCCTCGGCGCCACGGACACCACCCGGCACGGCATGAGTTGCGCGGTCATCGCCCAGGACGACTCCGGCATGCAGCGTGATTACTGGTACACCGCCGCGCGCGATAAGGCCGACCTGGAGGCGGCCGCGCTCGTTGGCCGCAAGGCGGCCGAACGCAGCGTGCGCCGACTCGGTGGCCGCCAGCTCAGCACCCGCCAGATACCGGTGATCTATGAGGCACCGGTGGCCGCCAGCCTGTTGTCACACTTCGTGAGCGCGATCCGCGGCGCCAGCCTGTACCGGCGTTCCTCATTCCTGCTCGATCACCTGGGCAAGCCGGTGTTCGCCCCGCAGGTGCGCATTCACGAGCAGCCATTTCTGAAAAAGGCGCTCGGCAGCACGCCGTTCGACAACGACGGCGTGGCGCCGGCCAACCGCGACATCGTGCGCGACGGCATTCTGCAGGGCTATGTGCTGGACGTGTATTCAGCGCGCAAGCTCGGCCTGCGCAGCACCGGCAACGCCGGCGGTGTGCACAACCTCACCATCCAGCCGGGTGACCAGGACCTGGCCGGTCTGCTCCGGCAGATGGGTACCGGGCTGCTGGTCACCGAGCTCATCGGCTTCGGTGTCAATGGCGTGACCGGCGACTATTCGCGCGGCGCGGGCGGCTTCTGGGTGGAGAACGGCGCGATTCAGTACCCGGTCGAGGAAATCACCATCGCTGGCAACCTCAAGGACATGTTCCGCGGACTGGTCGCGGTCGGTAACGATGTGGACCGGAACGGCAACATCCGCACTGGCTCGATCCTGATCGAGTCCATGACCCTCGCCGGCAGTTGACTGCCGGCCGGCGAAAATCTTTTGTCGGGGGCGGCGTATGGGTTGCGCCGCGTGCGACAGATAGTGGCACTCCGTCCAGTCATGACCTTCGTCACGCTTCATTTAACATCTCGTAAAGATAAAGCCGAACTGCCTTTATTAATTACTGACGGGCAAGGGTGTCGAGGTGGCGAAGGAAGATTGCCTTGAAGGTGGCGGCAGTGTGGTTGCCCGGAACGGTAAAAACCCGTTCTAAGGGGAGAACGGTAGCGAGCAGCGGCGGGCCGTCGGCGGTGAGCATGTCGCTGTCGCCGTAGCCAAGCCAGATCGGCGGCGTGTTGGCGGGATTATGGTTTTTGATCCAGCTCCAGAGCATCCGCTCCCAGTCCTGCGGATCATCGGATGTTGCCGACCAGGCGGCGATCCCGCCGGCGCGGTGGATTTCGCGGTGGATTGATTGTCGGCCAAGAAAAGGACTGGAGAGCAGCACGCCGTCGATATCGTCGGGATACCTGCGCACGTAGAGCAGGCTGCCGAGCCCTCCCATCGAGAAGCCAGCCAACCAAATCTGTTCGTATCCCTGGCGGCGGGCGGGGTCGATGATGTCGTGTTTCAGGCGGTCTTCAATCGTCTTTGACTGGTAGTAGCCGAAATGGGTATCCGGGGCAATGATATCGAAGGGAAGCTGGCGGTTGTGTATCTCGCTGATGATTCCCTCCTTGTCAAAAACGGTGTTGTCGTCACCGATGCCGCGCAGCAACACCAGCAGGTTGCGCTGTCTCTGGGTGGAGTCGCTCTGGTAACTCAGGGAGGCAATCGGTACTGTCGGCGCGGCAACGCAGCCGGCCAGCAGCAGAACTGCCAGGACGCTGGCGAAGAAGCGCCTGCTTTTATCGAAGGCAGCCATAATGCTAGCGCTGCAAATGGCGGGCATCTTCCTGGAAGTAGATGCGCCATGGGTAAGGGTCGCGGTATGCCGCCGGGTTCTGCGCTGCAACCCAGGTCAGGTCAGCAGTCGCCTCCTGCTTTTTCCCCTTGATGGGCAGGTAATACTTGCCCCGTGCCCAGCGGGGAAGGAGCCAGCCCCCGCCTTTGGCGATCGCCTTCTGCATGTATTCGTCGCCCTTTGCTTCCGAGCCTCCGCGGCTCTCGGGCAGGGCGATATAGCAGATCACCTTGCCAAACTCGACCCCGCCGCCGCCAAACTCGGGAGCGACCGCCTCAATCCGATCAAGGAAGACCAGCGCGTGTTTCAGCCAGTCGACATTGACGACCTTGGACGGGAGCGACATCCCTTCCTTGAACTCGTACTGCAACGCTGTCACCCAGAAGAACATTGCCTCCACCTCCGCCGCGCCCAGGGTGCTCGCCGCCTCCCAGGGCTGCTGACCGGCATCGACGCGTGCCTTGAACACCGGGTTGGTGTACATCGCCAGTTCTGCGTAGGTCATTGCCCGATAAAAATTGTCTGATTTGGCAGACGATGAATCGGAATAGGCGGTACCCTTGAGGATGTAGAGGGTGGCGGCATTCACACGTGCCTGGTAGTGGCCGGGGTTGTCCTTCAGTACCGCTTCTTGCAGGGCGATACAGTCGTCGACCGCTGCCTTGCCAGCGACGGTGGCGTAGCAGTGGCGGGCTGCGGCGAAGAGCGTGTCGGTGTGCTCGGTTGGCCGATCAAGACCGGCCTGTTTCCAGACGGGTTCCCGGTGCATGGCGCAGCCGCCGGTCAAGGAGAGGAATAACAGGCAGAGCGCAAAAGCGGTAAAGCCTTTCATAGGGATCCCCCTGGGCACGGCGTAGTCGATATAAAAAATTTCCGGCGTATTGTTCTGTTCATTCTTGCACGCAGAGGAATTACCCCGGCGAGCGTTACGAGGCAGCCCGATACAACAATGTATCATCTTGATATATCCGGGCAAGTAGCTGGTTGAAAGCCGACAGGCGTTGACGAGGGCGGGTATAGCACAGCCTGCTCCTGCAGGATAGCAAGCACTTGGCTGGAATCACCAGCTTGTCACCAACGATCTCGACGTGACGGGCACGCACTTCTGCTCGCCGTGCGTGCGCATCGGTTTCCACCAGCGGATTATGTCGCTCGGACAACGAGAACCCATCATCGCTCCTGATACAGAGCACCTTCATCACGCCGACAACCATCGCGCTCATCGGTATCTATCTTCAGGTAACTGCTAACCTGCGGAATCAGCGCCCCCGGCTTTTGTGTGGAGAACGGCGCGATCCAGTACCTGGTCGAGGAAATCACCATCGCCGGCAACCTCAAGGACATGTTCCGCGGGCTGGTGGCGGTCGGCAATGACGTCGATCCCTGTGGCAACATCCGCACCGGCTCGATCCTGATTGAGTCCATTACGCTCGCCGGGAGTTGATTGCCGGCCGGAGTAATACTCATAATTGGACATGATTGTGTTCGATCCATTCGGCTGGGCTGCACGCGTCGTACCGGAGAAATGGCTGCACCGTCTGGTCCGCGCCGGCGCTGTCGCGGTTTTCGGCGTCTTTCTGGCGCGGCGAATCGGGCAGTATGGCGACTTTCTGCTCAAGCCACTGTGGGCGGTAGAAACACTTATTTATCTGGTTCTCGCCTCCGCATTCCTTATTCGCCTTGACCCGATAGATCGGGCGAGAGGCGTGCGCGATATCGCCGTGCCGCTCGCGGGCGGCTTGCTGCCTTTCGCTTTGCTTCTCACCCCGCCGAACGCTGTGATTTCCACCGACCCGGTCCTGCTGCACGGCGTGTTCTGGTGGATGACAGCGGCGTCGGCGCTGACAATATGGGGCATCTGGACGCTGCGCAGTTCGTTCAGTATCACCGTGGAAGCACGCGCCCTGGTGACCGCCGGGCCATACCGCTGGCTCCGCCATCCGATCTACGCAGGAGAACTGCTCGCCGCCACCGCAGTTATGGTGTGGCGCTTCTCTCCCCTCAATCTGGCGCTGCTCGTTCTGTTCATCGCAGTCCAGCTGCTGCGATCGCACTGGGAAGAGGAGAAACTGTCGAAGGTTTTCCCCGCCTATCGAGATTGGGCGGGCACCCGGTTGTGGTTTTGGCGGTTCCGTTCCGCCGCACCGGCTCGATCCCGATCGAGTCCATGACGCTCGCCGGGAGTTAAGTGCAGGCCGGTGTGATGCCGCGCGGGGTGGTTTGTGGCATGCCGTCCGGACTGTTTTGGAAATGTCGCGTGGCGCCGGAGCCATCAGATAGCATCGCGGCGAATACATTTCACTTTACAAAAGATATCTGTTCCGGCAGCAGATTCTGGAGATCCCAGAGATGTACATTCGCATCATCGGAAGTTGAGGCCAGGTATCGTCCGTCGGGCGAAAAGAGCACGGTGGTTCCGCATAGTTCATGCGGCTGAAAGCGTTTCAGGACGTTTCCGGTTTGCGTGTCCTCCAGATATACCGCGCTGTCGGTATGGCGGCCGATGCTCGCGAGATAGCGGCCATCTCTGTCGAAGCTGATGGATTTGACCATGCCGTGATGTTCCGTTGGCAGAATGGTGAGCGATTCGTCAGACAGCCGCCAGCGAAATAGTTTGAACCAGCCGCTACCCATGAGAACACTGCCGTCGGGCGCGAAGGCCAGATCTTGCGCATTCGTAGGAGGAGATGGGAGCGGGCGCGGCTGTTCTTCCAGACGCCAACGAAAGACCTGCCCATCTGTGCCGCCCGACGCCAGTTGCCGGGTGGGAGCATGGTAGGCCACGGCAAGCACCGCGCCATGGTGAAGCGACAGGTCATGGATCAGCGAGAAATCAGCCAAGTGCCACAGGCGCACATGTCCGTCGCTGTGTCCTGTAACCACGAGGGCGCCAGGTTCATCCACCGCCATGTGGGTAATCGGTGAGGGTGTGACAAGCCGTTTGAGTGGCGCGCCATCGCGTGTCCAGCATGCCAGTATGCCGTCGTAGGCCGCGGACAGTATTTCGCGGTCATGGTTGAGGAATTGCAGCCCTTGAAGCGAGCCGTTGTGTGCCGTCCAACCAGCGACTTCCCGCGCATCCGGCAAGGACCACAGGCGTATGCGCCCCTCTGAGCCGCCCGAGGCGAACGTCGTCGACGCCGTGCCAAAGGCCAGTGCATAGCCGCTGTTGTGGACATCCCGCAGGACGACATTGGCGGGAATGCGGGGTGTCGCCGCGCATCCGATCAGGGACAGCCCGGTTATCGTCAATAAAATGCCGACAAGCCACCATCGATTCAACACCGTTTTGCCACCACTGCGCCTGCGTTCGTAAAACATGTTATTGGTCCGACACCCTTGTTCCTGGACAGTTGGCGATATTCTAATACTTGATCGCCGCCCGGCGAAAATCTTTCGCCGGGTGCTTTTCGATTGCACCATCAGCCTCTACACTGGGCACGTTCCGCGGCGCACCCTGCCGACCGCGGCCAGCCGGGATCAGCACCGTGGCGACCAGGGCACGCAAGAAAAAAATTCAGCCGGACAACGCCCAGCTTGTCCTGGCCGCCCTTGAGGAAGAGCGCACCGACCGCGTGCGCGAGATCCTCACGCTTCTGCATCCGGCCGACATCGCCCGGCTCCTCGAAAGCATTCCGCCCGAGCAGCGGCACCCGGTCTGGGCCATGGTCGACCCGGAGGTCGCGGGCGAGGTGCTGCTCGAGGTGTCCGAGGCGGTGCGCCTCGACCTCATCCGGGAGATGGACAGCGCGCAGCTCGTAATCGCGGCGCGTTCGCTCGACATCGACGACATCGCCGACCTCATCCCCGATCTGTCGGATGAAATCATTGCTGCAATCCTGTTCGCGCTCGACAAGCAGGATCGCCAGCGTCTGGATGCGGTGCTGTCCTACCCGGAAGACACTGCCGGCGGCCTGATGAATGTGGACACGGTCACAGTGCGCGAAAACATCACCATCGAAGTCGTGAGCCGCTATCTGCGCCAGCGTGGCGAGTTGCCGGAGCACACCAACAGCCTGTTCGTCGTGGATCGCAGCGACCGCCTTCTCGGAATCCTGTCGCTGTCGCGACTGCTCACCGCCAGCCCGGCGGCGCGTGTCTCGCAGGTTACGGAACACGACCTGATCAAATTTGGCGCCCTCACCCCGGACAAGGAAGTGGCCGAGGCTTTCGAACGCTACAACTTGATCACCGCGCCGGTGGTGGACGAGAACGGCCGACTGCTCGGGCGCATCACTGTGGACGACGTCGTGGACGTGATTCGCGAGGGTGCCGACCGCGAAATCCTGAACCTCGCTGGTTTGCGCGAAGAGGAAGACCTGTTTGCGTCCGTCTGGCAAAGCGTGCGCAACCGCTGGACCTGGCTGGCGCTGAATCTGGTGACAGCACTGATCGCCTCGCGTGTCATCGGTGTTTTTGAGTCATCGATCGAGAAGCTCGTGGCATTGGCCGCGCTCATGCCGATCGTGGCCGGCATCGGCGGCAACTCCGGAAACCAGACCATCACCATGATTGTGCGCGCGCTCGCCCTCGGCCGGCTCAACCCAGAAAACATGCGCAAACTGTTCGCCAAGGAGATCGGTGTGGCGCTGATCAACGGCCTGATGTGGGGAGGCCTGCTCGGTGCGATCGCCTGGCTGCTCTATCACAACCTGCAGTTGGCGCTGGTCATGACCGCCGCCATGGCGCTCAATCTGTTGCTCGCCTCCGTAGCCGGGGTCGGGGTCCCTTACTTCCGCCACAAGTTCGGGCGCGATCCGGCGCTTGGCTCGAGCGTGCTGATCACCGCCATCACCGACAGCGGCGGATTCTTCATTTTTCTCGGACTGGCTACCCTGTTCCTGCTTTGAAGCCTGACGGGGCAGGACCCTGCCTTACCCGCCGGAACTGCCGGGCGGGAGTGGAAACAGACCGCCCGTCAGCCCGGCATTTCCGTCCGGCTGCGAATGGCGTTAAATTTGAATATGAAGAAGGCGAGTAAGAAGGGAAAACGCAAGACCCGCAAGGACACCATGATACCGAATATCCTGCAACTGTTGACGAAGGCGATCCGCGAGAAGCGCTGCGTCGCAGTACGCTACCACGATCAGCGCCATGTGCGCGTGATCGAGCCGCACGCTATTTACACCCACGAAAGCGGCGAGTTGGTGATGGACGCCTTTCAGACGCGCGGATACTCGTCCTCTGGCCGGCCACCACCGTTTTGGCGACCCTTTCGCCTGAAGAAAATCAGCGCGATCTCGTCACTCAAGGAGAATTTCGAGACGCGGCTGCAAGAAGGGTTCTCGCCTGACAAAGACCGGTATCGCAAGGGGCTCGTTGCCATGGTGGACGACCAGAGCAAGGGTAGCAATATTACGCCGCGGGCACTCATGCAGTCGGGTGCGCGCCAGAATCTTTACACCCAGCCTCAGCCCGAGGAGTCCGGTCCGCAGTTGCCGAAGAATCCGTTCCGCCGCTAGGCACGACAGCAGGCTGGGGATACCGTCAGTGACCGTTGTTCATGCGCTCCACGAGGTTGCGCAGTGCTAGCAAGTCGCGCGTCGCCAGAACGTCCTCGGCGCGTTTCGTCAAATCGCAAAGTTCGCTTTCCAGCACAATCTTCTTGACCTCTAACAGGCCGGAGGGGTGCATGCTGAATTCGTTCAAGCCGAGGCCGAGCAGCAGGCGCGTGTAACGGGTATCTCCGGCCATTTCACCGCACATGGCCACTGGTATCCCGGCTTCTTTGCCGGCACGGATGGTCATGGCAATCAGGCGCAAGACCGACGGATGCAGCGGGTCGTACAGGTAACTCACCGCGTCGTCCACGCGGTCGATGGCGAGTGTGTACTGGATCAGGTCGTTGGTGCCGATCGACATGAAATCGAGGTGCGGGGCAAACAGGTCGGCCGCAATGGCTGCGGCCGGTACCTCGATCATCCCGCCGATCGGCATGTCCGGGTTGAACTTCTGGCCGGCGCGCGCCAGCTCCGCCTCCACCTCCTGCACCAGATCAAGAACCCGGAACAGTTCATCCAGGTTGGAGAGCATCGGGATCATCATGCGCACATCGCCATGCGCCGAGGCGCGCAGAATGGCGCGCAACTGCGGCTTGAACAGGCTGACATCGTGCAGGCACAGACGCACGGCGCGCAGGCCCAGCGCCGGGTTTGCACCGACCTTGTCGTGCGGCATGGAGGTGCCGTTCGCGCGTTTGTCGGCACCAAGATCGAGAGTGCGGATGGTGACCGGTTTGCCGGCCAATGCCTTGACCACTTTCACATAGGCGCGGAACTGTTCATCCTCATCGGGTTGATCGGCACGGTTCATGAACAGAAATTCGGTACGATACAAGCCGACCCCGGCTGCGGCGGTTTTGACAACCGCCTTGATGTCTTCCGGCAATTCGATGTTGGCATGCAAGGCGATCGGCACGCCGTCGCGCGTGACCGTGCGACTCTCGGTGAGCATGGCGAGCTCGCGCCGCAGCATGGTGATCTCTTTCTGGCGCTGCTTGTACTCGGTGATCACATGCTTATCGGGCGCAACAATCAGCACGCCGAGTTTTCCATCCACAATCAGTTCTTCGCCGTCGCGCACGTAGCGTGTGGCGTTGTGCACGGCGACCAGTGCCGGAATCTGCAGGTTGCGCGCGAGAATGGCGGTGTGCGAGATCGGACCGCCGAGGTTGGTGATAAACGCGGCCACCTTGTGGTGCTTGAGCAACACGGTGTCGGCCGGTGACAGGTCATTGGCGATGACGATCTGGCCTTCGAGCGCGCCCGAAATCTGCTCATGTTCCGCTTCGGCGGCCAACAGGATGCGCAGCACCCGGTCCACGACCTGCGAGACATCCGCCTTGCGGTTGCGCAGGTAGGGATCCTCCATCTGCTCGAACACGCTGATGAGTTGATCGGCCTGGGCGCGCAGCGCCCATTCGGCGTTGTACTGGCGGCTACGGATCAGCTCGGTGGGCACCTCGCTGATCATCTTGTCCTGCAGGATCAGCAAGTGGGTGTCGATGATGCTGGCAATCTCCGCCGGGGCGGAGCGCGGGACATGGTCGCGGATATGGGTCAGTTGCCTTTGCGCCGCTTCCACGGCCACATGAAACCGTTGCACCTCATCCGCCAGGAGGTGCTTCGGCAGCACGTATTCGGGCACCTCGGGACGTTCGCGGTGCAGCACATAAGCCTTGCCAATGGCAATGCCGCTGCTGACGCCGGTGCCGTGCAAGGTCAACATGGAAGTCTTATCTCCTGAAGAACGATCGAAACCGCAAACAGGCCTGGTCTAATGGCAAGACGAGCGAGCAGGGCGTCACTATTCGTCCTCGCCGAAGCGGTTGTTGATCAGCGCGAGCAGTTCCGCCATGGCCTGGTCCTCATCCTCGCCTGCCACGCTGAGCTCGACCTGCGTGCCCTTGCCAGCCGCCAGCATCATGATACCCATGATGCTTTTGCCATTGGCGTGCTGACCATTGCGCCCGAGGGTGACGTCACTCTTGAAGTGCGCGGCAAGGCTCACAAACTTGGCCGAGGCACGTGCGTGCATGCCCAGTTTATTGATAATCTGGGTCGATACGGTCTTCACGGCTTGCCCTCCATGGCGCGTGTGGGTGAGGTCGCGCGCACGATGCCTTCGGCCCCGCCGGACTGGGCCTTGCGCAAAAGTTCGTCCATCGTCAGATTGCGGTAGTTGAGCACGCGTACCAGCATCGGCAGATTGACGCCACTCACCAGCTCGATGCGGCCCGGCTCCAGCAGACGACAGGCCGCATTGGTGTGAGACGAGCCGTAGATATCGGCCATGATCAGAACGCCGTCGCCCTGATCGAGTTTCTGGATGCGCGCCACCAGCGCCTGCGCCAGGGATTCCTGAGATTGGTGATAGTCGATGGGCTGAATGGCGAGCGCCGACGGCCGCTCGCCGAGCACGTGTTCAATGGCGCTGAGCAGTCCCTTGCCCAGGTCTTCCTGCGCGAGAATGATAATACTGATCATGCAAGCTCCCGGTGACGAATTTGTGTTTTGATGCCCTTGCCGGAGAAATGGGCGGCGAGCTTTTCGACGAGGTAGACCGAGCGGTGCTGGCCGCCGGTGCAGCCTACGGCAATCGTCATGTAGCTGCGCCGCTCGGCTTCGAAGCCCGGAAGCCAGCGCTCCAGCAGGCCGCGCAGGTCGTCGAACATCTGCTGCACCTCGCTGTGGCGTTCGAGAAAAGCGGCCACCTGCGGATCGCGCCCGGTGTAGGGCCGCAGCTCCGGCTGCCAGTGCGGGTTGGGCAGGCAACGCACATCGAAAACATAGTCGGCATCGGCGGGCGTGCCCTTTTTGTAACCGAACGATTCGAACAGCAGGGTCATGCCGTCGGAATTGTCGCCGCGTGCGAAGTCCTGGACACGCGTGCGCAATTCGTGCGGTGTGGTGTGTGTGGTGTCGATGCGCAGTGCCGGGCTGAACGACAGCGGCTCGAGCAGCTTGCGCTCCAGGCGTATGCCTTCAAGCAACGGTGTGTCCTTGTCGGTGAGCGGGTGCCTGCGACGCGTTTCCTTGAAACGCTTCACCAGCACGTTCTCGTCCGCCTCCAGAAAAATGATCCGGTACTTGACGCCGAGCTGTTCCAGGCGCGCGAGACTCTGCGGCAGCACGCCGAGGAATGCGCGGTTGCGCGCATCGATGCCGACCGCCGTGTGGGACGGAGCATCGCCGAATGACGACTTGTTGGCTTCACTCTTGCGTCTGGAGTGAATGCTGGTTCCCAGCAACTGTTCGGTGAAGTGCGGCAGCAGGCCGGCCGGCAGGTTATCAATGCAGTAGTAGCCCAAGTCCTCCAGCGCCTGCAAGGCAATGGATTTCCCCGAGCCGGACAGACCGCTGACTATCAGAAGACTCATCGATGAAGCCCTACTTCGTTCGTCTTGCCATATTAATCCGGCCCTGCCCACTGCGCTCAGATGTTTGCCCGGTCATTTTTCTTTCCGGCTCATGAGCTCATGCTGGCGCTCCATCAGTTCCTCGAGAGGGTTAACGCCGCGCATGCGCAGGATGTGGTTACGCGTGGCGGCCTCCACCAGCACCGCGAGGTTGCGGCCGGGTGCGACATACAGCACCACTTCCGGAATATTCACGTCCAGAATACTGCGGGTGACCTGCTCGGCTTGCAGGCGATCGACTTTGGTCATGCGCTCGGCCGTGAGTTGTTCGAGACGTACAATGAGGCGCAGGGTTTTTTCCGGCCGCACCGCAGTGTCGCCAAACATGGCGCGCACATTCAGGATGCCAAGGCCGCGCACCTCGAGAAAGTCGCGCAGCAGGTGCGGGCAGCGGCCGATCAGCACCGTCGGCGCGGTGCGCGAATACTCCACGGCATCGTCGGCGATCAATCGGTGGCCGCGACTGAGCAGTTCCAGCGCCAGTTCACTCTTGCCGATGCCGGACTCGCCTGTCAGGAACACGCCCAATCCCATGACTTCGAGGTACACGCCATGCAGCGTGGTGCGCGCGGCCAGCGAGCGAGTCAGGTAGTGCTGCAGGTGGTCGATGACTTTCGGGCCGGGCAGCGGGCTGGTGAGCAGCGGCAGGCCGGCGGCGTCGGCGGCCTGGAGCAGGTCGGAATCGACGGTTTCGTCGTTCGCCACTACCACCATGGTCGTGGTGGCGCAGGTGAAGAGATTCTGGATGGCCTGGGCGTGCTCAGTGTCCGGCAGGTGGCGCAGGTATTCAACTTCGGCGCTGCCCAGCACCTGCACCCGGTTCGGGTGCACGAAATTGAGATAGCCCACCAGCGCCATGCCCGGAAAGCGCGCGGTGGCGGGCTCCAGCAGCCGGTCCTTCCCGGAATTGCCCGCGAGCCAGTGCAGTCGTAGCGCATCCTGTTGGGCGCCGAACAGGTCGTTCGCGGTGAGAATGGGATTCATGCGGTTTCCGGGTGGCGTGGCAAGTGAGGCGCGACGCGCGAGTCAGGTTATGTGTATCGACAATGCCGTGAGGAAATAGCATCTTAGCCGGTGCGCAGTCAAGCGCGCCAGCGGGGGAAAGGCGGCGGGAGGAGGCAGGTCGACGCGCGTCCGGGATCAGGACGCGCGTCGCGGGGTTCAGCGGTGAGTGCTGAGTTTTTCCTTGTGCCGGAGCACCTGGCGGTCAAGCTTGTCCGCCAGTGCGTCGATCACCGCGTACATGTCATCGCCTTCGCTGTCGGCGTGCAATTGCGCGCCTTTGGCGTTGATGGTGGCCTCGGCACTGTGCCGGTTCTTCTTCTTTTCGAAATGCAGCACGACATTGGTGTTGGTGACGTGGTCGAAATGCTTCTGGATGCGCCCGATCTTCTCGGACACATAGTCGCGCAGGGGGTCGGTGATTTCGATTTGCTGGCCGCTGACATTGATTTGCATGGCGCCCTCCACAGGCGTTGTTTCAGACTAGGGACTTTCTCTGGCTGGAAGGCGGTATGTTAAGCGCCTCCCGGTACTTCGCGACAGTCCGGCGTGCGACATGAATGCCCTGGTCGGCAAGGATATCGGCGATGGTGTTGTCGCTGATCGGTTTGCTCGGTTTCTCAGCCTCCACCAGTTTCTTGATCAGCGAGCGAATTGCCGTGGCGGAGCAGGTGCCGCCGTCGGCCGTGCCGACGTGGCTGGAAAAGAAGAATTTGAGCTCGAAGATGCCGCGTGGTGTCAGCATATACTTGTTTGTGGTCACGCGCGAGATGGTCGATTCGTGCATGCCGACGATCTCGGCAATATCGTGCAAAACCAGCGGTTTCATCGCTTCGGCGCCGTGTTCGAAGAAGGCGCGCTGACGGTCGACGATGGCGCGCGCCACCTTGAGCAGGGTCTCGTTGCGGCTGACCAGGCTCTTGATGAACCAGCGCGCCTCTTGCAGCTTGTCTTGCAGGTATTTGTTGTCCGCCGTATCGGTGCCGCGGCGGATCAGTTTCTGGTACTGGTGATTGATGCCGAGGCGCGGCGCGGCGCTGGAGGTCAGGTCGGCGCGCCACACGCCGCGGATCTTCTTGACGGTAATATCCGGCGCGATGTAACCGGCATGGCTCGAGGTCACGCTGCCGCCGGGCCGCGGGTTGAGGTGCTGGATAAGCTGGATGGCCTCCTGCAACTCTTCGGGCGCAAGCCGGGTAGCGCGCTTGAGCTGCTTGAAATCGCGGTTGGCCAGCAGGGCCAGGTTCTCGGAGGTGGCGATGCGGCGCGCATTGTCGAGGTGCGGCGTGCTCGGGGCGAGCGCGCGCATCTGCAGCAGCAGGCACTCGCTCAGGTCGCGCGCGGCCACGCCGGCCGGGTCGAAGTTCTGGATCTGGTGCACCACGGCCTGAATTTCGTCTATGTCGACCGACAAACTGGCGGGGAGGGATTGCTGTATCTCTTCCAGCGTGCAGGTCAGGTAACCGTCTTCACTGATGGCGTCGATCACGGCCTCGGCGATGCGTCGGTCGGTGGGCGAAAAAATCGCCATTTGCATCTGCCACAACAGGTGTTCGCGCAGGGTGGTGGGCGCGCTGTTGCGCGCATCGATATCCGGCAGGCCGTCGCCGCCTTCATTGCGCGTGGCACTGGCGCTGAGTGATTCGCTGTTGTCTTCCCAGTCGTCGTTGGTGCCGATCGGCTCGTCGCGCAGCGAATCATCATCGGGGGCGGCATCGCGGTCGACCGGCTGCTCATCGCTGCCCAGGGCTTCGCCGATCTCACCGTCGTCATTGCCGGCGTCGGCGGACACGGCCTCCTCGACCGGGGCTTCGCTCATCTCCCGGGTTGCGGTCTCGTCTTCCAGTTCCTCAAGCAGCGGGTTGTTTTCCAGTGCCTCCTGGATTTCCTGCTGAAGTTCCAGCGACGACAGTTGCAACAGGCGGATGGCCTGCTGCAACTGCGGTGTGATCGTCAGGTGCTGACCGAGTTTAAGATCGAGCGACTGCTTCATGAGTAGTAATTGGGCGTGTGTTTCGCGTGGGAAAGATCCGGGGCACTAAAGTTGCGCCAGCCATTCCTTTTTGTTGCCTTCTCAATTCGAAGTCTAGTCCATATTTTCCCGGACTGTGGGCAGATGAACCGATTGCCAATTTTCCAGTTATTCAGTGGGTTATTTTTTATATGGGGGCAATCGGTAGCGTTCCCCGCCCTATAGACGGAAATCTTCACCCAGATAGACTTTTTTTACTTCCTCGTTGTACAGGATTTCCGCCGGTGAACCGGTGGCAAGCGCCCTGCCTTCGGACATGATGTAGGCACGGTCGCAGATTTTCAGGGTTTCGCGCACATTGTGGTCGGTAATCAGCACGCCAATGCCACGCTGCTTGAGGTGCAGGATGAGCTGCTGGATATCCAGCACCGAGAGCGGGTCCACGCCGGCAAACGGTTCATCCAGCAGGATGAAGCGCGGGCGGGTGGCCAGTGCCCGGGCAATCTCGACGCGCCGGCGCTCGCCGCCGGACAGGCTCATGCCGAGGCTTTGGCGGCGATCGGTGACGTGCAGCTCCTGGAGCAGTTCCTCCAGACGCTGCTCGCGTTCAACTGGCGTCAGCTGCGTCTGGGTTTCGAGGATCGCCATGATGTTGTCTTCCACCGACAGCTTGCGGAATACTGAAGCCTCCTGCGGAAGGTAGCTCAGGCCGAGGCGCGCGCGCTGGTGCATGGGCAGACGCGTCAGATCGGTCTTGTCGAGATGTATCTCGCCCTGATCCACCGGCACCAGACCGACAATCATATAGAAGCAGGTGGTTTTGCCGGCACCGTTCGGTCCGAGCAGTCCGACGACTTCGCCGCTTTCGATGGACAGGGATACGTCGCGCACCACCTTGCGGCCCTTGTACTGCTTGCTCAGGTGGGTGGCAGTGAGCACGCTCATGGGCGGTCTCCCGGGAGTGGAGAGGTGCCGGCGCGCGGCGTCAGCGCGACATACACGCGACGCCCCTCCGAGCCTTCGGCGTTCATGCCCTGATTCTCGATATCGTAGTGCAGCACGGCGCCGCGGATCTCGTCACGGCCGCGTCGTACCTGCACGTCGCCGAATAGGTCCACTTGCTGTGTCAGCGCATGGTAGACACCGCGGCCGGCTATGCCGTCGATGAACTCCGTTTGTCCCTCCGGCCGGTGGCGGAAGGTGACAGGTTTCCCCTCGGCGGTCACGACCTCAACCGCGTTGCCGCGATTCTGCACCGCGGCGCGCGCGGCAGTCAGGCGCAGCGTGCCCTGCGTGAAGACCACGTGGCCGTGATACAGGCTGAGCCCCCTTTTCTGGTCGATGTCGATGCGATCGGCGCGCAGCTGCACAGGTTGCTGGCGCTCGCTATCGACGGCCAGCGCACACAGCGGCGCGGCCAGCAGGGCGAGGAGAAAACGTGAAAGGCAGTGCAATCGCATTATTCCAGTATGACACGCATTTCCCCGGTTTGGACCTCGCCGGCCGGGTCGGCACCGCTCGCGCCTCGCGTCACGCGCACATTGCCCTGCATGAGAATCTCCTTGCCGCCCGGTGACAGTCGGCCGCGGTCGGCGCGGGTGTGCACGGGCGCCACGCCCGGCGCGAACTGAACGAGGTACGGTTGCATCAGGTCCGCGCTGTCGTCATCGGCATAATGCATGAGCTTGACGGCGCGCAGTTCGTGTTTGCGCTGGCCCTGGGCGTTCATTTCCGTGGCGGTGAAGTTGTCGATGGTGTAATCCGGATCGTGCCGGCTCTCGCCACCGAACAGGCCGCTACGCGGGGTCAGGGCGTTCGGCAGCCACCAGGAGAGCGCCGCCAGTGCAACCAGCACGGCGACGACGGCGAGGCGGTTGAGGTGTCCGTTCACGGCGCGGCGCGATCAGTAATAGCGCTGCATCTCGGCGCCAAATGTGCCCTGTGCCAGCATCAGCAGTTCGCACACATCGCGCCCCGCCCCGCGCCCGCCGGGGCTCGGCGTAACCCAGTGCGCATGACGTTTGACCAGAAAGTGCCCGTCCTGCGGGCTGACGGCGAGGCCCACGCGCAGCATGATCGGCAGGTCGACCACGTCGTCGCCGACAAATCCGACCTGTTCATGACCAAGTTTCAGTTCGCGCAGCAGGTCTTCGTACACCGGGAACTTGTCGGCGCAGCCCTGGCGTACGTGCTGGATGCCCAGCTCTTTCGTGCGGTGCGCCACGATCTGCGAGTTGCGGCCGGTGATAATGCCGATCGCCACGCCGTTGCGTTGCAACATCTTGAGGCCGTGGCCGTCGCGCGAGTTGAACGCCTTGTACTCTTCGCCGCGGTTGTCGAGAAACAGACTGCCGTCGGTGAGCACGCCGTCCACGTCGAACAGCAGCAGCTTGACGGCCTTGGCGCGGGCGATGCACTCATCACTGGCCCCGGCCAGCAGCGGATGGTCGTGCATCACACCACCCCCGCGCGCAGCAGGTCGTGCATGTTGAGTGCGCCCTGCACGCGCTGGTCGGCGTCCACTACCATCAGGCCGTTGATATTGCTCTGCTCCATGAACTGCACGATCTCGGCGGCCAGCTGGTCGGCGCGGCAGGTCTTGGGATGGCGTGTCATGACGTCGCTGATCTTGGCGTGGTACACATCCACCTCTTTGTTGAGCGTGCGGCGCAGGTCGCCGTCGGTGTAGATCCCAACGAGCTTGCCTGCGGCATCGAGCACGCCGGTCATGCCGAGGCCCTTGCCGGTCATTTCCAGCAGCGCCTCGCGCAGGCTGGCGCTGTCCGGCACCAACGGAATGCGCGTGCCGCTGTGCATCACGTCGCGCACATACAGCAACAGGCGCCGGCCGAGCTTGCCACCCGGGTGCGAGCGCGCGAAATCTTCGGGTGTGAAGTTGCGGGTCTTGAGCAGTGCCACGGCCAGCGCGTCGCCCAGGGCGAGTGCCGCGGTGGTGCTGGAGGTCGGCGCGAGATTGAGCGGGCAGGCCTCCTTGGCGACGCCGGCGTCAAGGTGCGCGTCGGCCTGCTGCGCGAGGCTCGATTTCGGGTTGCCGGTCAGGGCGATGAGCTTGGCGCCCATGCGCTTGATAATCGGCAGGATGGTGAGTATCTCGCCGGTCTCGCCGGAATTGGAAATGGCGATCACCACATCCTGCGGCTGGATCATGCCGAGGTCGCCATGCTGTGCCTCGCCCGGGTGCACGAAGAACGCCGGCGTGCCGGTCGAGGCGAGGGTGGCGGCAATCTTGCCGCCGATATGCCCGGATTTGCCCATGCCGGTCACCACCACGCGCCCCGGGCTGTCGAGAATCAGGCGGCAGGCGCGCGCGAAGTCTTCATTGAGGCGCGGCACGAGTGCGCTCAGCGCCTCGGCCTCGAGCTCGATGACGGCGCGGCCGAGTTGCTGCAGAGTGGCGTTATCCGTCATTCGATGTCGTGGCGGTGTGCTTTCGGGGGGAATCGGGTAATCTGTTGAAGAGTATAACGAAACCACCCAAAAACACCTACATGTACGACACCACGTTCCTGCATATATTGATCCTGTTGGGCGTGGCGGTGGTGCTGGTCGCGGCGTTCCGCTATGCGCAGCTGCCGCAGGTGCTGGCCTACCTGTGTGCCGGCGTGCTGGCCGGGCCGTCTGGCTTCGGCTGGATTCCGGATCTGGCCGGCACGCGCTACCTGGCCGAGTTCGGCCTGGTGTTTCTGATGTTTACCATCGGCCTGGAATTCTCGCTGCCGCAGCTCATGGCCATGAAGCGCATTGTGCTCGGGGTGGGCGGCGCGCAGGTGCTGCTTTCGTTCCTGGCGTTCGGCGGCATCGCCTTCGCGCTCGGCGTGCCGGCACCGGGCGCGGTGGTGATTGGCGGCATGCTGGCGCTGTCGTCCACCGCCATTGTCATGAAGCTGCTGGTCGACCAGCTCGAACAACACTCGCGTCACGGCCGCGCCGCCTTCGGCATACTGCTGTTTCAGGACCTGGTGGTGGTTCCGTTTCTGATCGTCATTCCGGCGCTGGCCGGTGATGGCGAGCAGTCCGCGCTGCTGGCGCTGGGTTGGGCATTTGCCAAGAGTGCGTTCGTGCTGGCGGCGATCCTGTTCGTCGGCCGCATGTGGTTGCGGCCGATCTTCCACGAAGTGGCGCTGGCGCGCTCGCGCGAATTCTTCACGCTCACAGTGCTGCTGCTCACGCTGCTCGCTGCCTGGTTCACGCACAACGCCGGGCTGTCGATGGCGCTGGGCGCGTTTCTGGCCGGCCTCATGATCGGCGAGACCGAATACCGGCATCAGGTGGAAAGCGACATCCTGCCGTTCCGCGACGTGCTGCTCGGCCTGTTCTTCATTACCGTCGGCATGATGCTCGATCTGCACGTACTGCGCGATCAGTGGGCGGCAGTGCTGACGGTGCTTGGCGCGCTGCTCGCCATCAAAATATTCATCGTACTGGCGCTCGGCAAACTGTTGCGTCAGGAGCTTGGCGTCGCGCTGCGCGCCGGCTTGGTGCTCGCCACCAGCGGCGAGTTCGGCTTCGCGTTGTTGGTGCAGGCCGAAGAGTACAAGGTGCTGGCGGCCGATTCCATCCAGACCATGCTCGCCGCCATGGTATTGAGCATGCTGCTCGCGCCGTTTCTCATCCGCTACAATGGGCGCATCGTCAAACGCCTGGTCCCCGGTTACCGCGAGCGGCGCGAGAGCAACCTGGACTCGATTCGCAGCGCGTCGAGCCATGCGCACGGACATGTGATTCTGTGCGGCTATGGCCGCAGTGGTCAGAACATCGCGTGGATGCTCAAGAAGGAGAATATTCCTTGCCTCGGCCTCGATCTCGATCCGGTGCGCGTGCGCGACGCGCGCGACGCCGGCGAGCAGGTGGTGTACGGCGACTCGGCGCGCCGCGACGTGCTGCTGGCCGCCGGGTTGATGCAGGCGCGCGCGCTCATCATCAGCTTCGTCGATCCGACCGTGGCGTTTCGCATCCTGAGCGCCACGCGCGACCTGCGCCCGGACATGCCGGTGATCGTGCGCACCATCGACGATCGCAACATGGAAGAACTCAAAAAGGCCGGTGCCACCGAGGTGGTGCCGGAAAGCCTCGAAGGCAGCCTGATGATGGGCTCGCACGTGCTCATGCTGCTCGGCGTGCCGGTGTCGCGCGTGCTGCGCCAGGTGCAGGACGTGCGCCGCGGCCGCTACCGCATGCTGCGCGGCTTCTTCCACGGCGCCGTCGGCGTGGATGAGACCGAGGAATCATACCGCGAGCGCCTGCACTCGGTCACGCTCATGGCGCAGGCCTTCGCGGTCGGCAAGAAACTCGCCGAGTTGCCGCTCGCCGAAGACAAGGTCACGGTCACCGCCGTGCGGCGTGGCGGCATCACCGGGCCGGAGCCGGGACCGGATACCAAATTGATTGCGGGGGATGTGCTGGTGTTGTTTGGCACGCCGGAGGCGCTGGAACATGCGGAGAAGGTTTTGTTGGAGGGATGATACCCGCTCTCCGGAATTCGACTGTATGATCGCAGGAAGTCGAGCAACGCAGGAAACGGCTTCTGCGCGCTTCCATCTCGAATACGGCTTGCAACAATGCCCATAACACTCTGAAAACTCTATATAGTTGAAACCTGTAACAAGAAAATTAGGGGAAAACATGTTGTCGCGGCTATTCGTAGTATTTTCGTGTTTTTTCATAACCGCAGCTTATGCTGAGTCACCGCCTGAGTTTACAGGTCGCGAGCATGCTGAGGTAATGCTGCTGCTCAGCGAGTCAGACTTCGACGTCAGACTGGCGGCCAAGTCTATACGCCGAATAGGTTCTAATCGTCAGGATATCCTGGACATGTCCGCAGAGGTTACCTGGTCAGCCTGCTCGGGAAACCGAAAGATGCGCCCAGACACACTGTCATGGCTTGTGAAGGCAATTGGATATACGAAGCAAACGAGATACGCGAACCTGCTTGATTACTGCCTCTCCAGTACCACCGACAAGAATACAATCAAGCACCTGAACCATGCCAGAGAAAACCTGGAGGGCGCAACAACCGATTCCTTTGAGGGTGGAAAAATAAATCTCGGGCAGGTGCACGCACGCCTGACGGAGAAAAGCAGTTCCACCTCACATAGCCAAATGGCAAAGCAGTTCGGTGAACTGCAAGAAGGATTATCGCTAGATGATGTTTATTCTATTTTTGGTATCCCCAATGACGTAAGCGGAGTCAATGTTCCTCTGGGCAAGGCAGGTTATTCGTACGTCAAAGTGCTGTCATCAAATGACATGATTGTGCTCAGATATAGCGGGTTAGGGAAGATTCGCTTTATCTACGACGAGGCCAATGTCTATTGGCGGCTTCTTGATGCGGATAGCAACAAAGGGCCGTTTTGGAGCAAACGGGACGGACGTTTTTTAACAACCAATGACTAAATCACCACTTACGAGAAGTTGGAACTACGCGCAAAAATGGATTACCTGGCCAACGGTACTGTATTGAGGCCGCATCGCGCACAATAAGATTCATGAATTTCGCCGGATTTTTCTCTGTCGACTGCTTGCTTATGGCGCTGTGCGCCAAACCGCACTGAATCTTTGACTCAAGTACGCATTGGGCTCGACTGCAAATACATCGCGCTGCCGCCAATCACCAGAAACAACACCACGTAATCCCAGGTAAACGCCAGATAACTCGGAAACGAAATCACCAGTAACGCCAGCGCGGTCAGCGACGCAAACGGCTGAAACCGGAACAGCGCGCCGATCAAAGTGGCGATCAACAGCATCGACTGGAACTTGCTGATGTTCACATACCAGTCACTCACGCCCGGCACGCCTTCCCACACCAGCTGATAGTGCGGCAAATACCTTTGTGTCCAGCTGTCATCCGCCGGCGGCAGCTGCTGCATGGTCGGGACCTTGAGCCAGTCGAACGGATAGCTTAAGCCACCGCCGAGCAGCAGCTTGAACACCAGCAGCAACAACAGGAAGTTCAACACCACCAGCGGCCAGCGCCACGGTTGTGCATAGATTCGAAAGAAGCCGCGGTGGTAGGCGAGCAGCAGAAACAGCACGGCGAACAGCGGCTGGTAATAATGTTGCGGCAGCCCCAAGCCGAGATAACCGAGGGCGACGGCGATGAGGCCCAGAGCCAGCGGCCAGGCCGGATGCAGGGTCAGCGCCGCGGGTGGGACGGGTGCCGCTTCCAGTGCCGCGAGGCGGGCTTCCAGGGATTTCAACCGATCGTCATCTGTCATGGTCGGCTCCGGCGATGTTGTGTTACGTTATTTCGACGTTCATCCAATTGTAGTCGCCGAATCATGCCCAGCATGCAAGCCGTGGTCATGTCCCGTACCGGTGGGCCGGAGGTGCTCGAAGTTCAGAGCCTGCCGGTGCCGGAACTGCCGAGCCCCAGGCATGTGCGCGTGCGCCTGCACGCCGCCGGGATCAACCCGGTCGACACCAAGCTGCGCGCCAACGGTACTTATTATCTCGACCGGTTGCCAACCATCCTCGGCTGCGACGGCGCAGGAATGGTGGAGGCGATAGGCGCCCAGGTCACGCGCTTTCAGCCGGGCGACAAGGTGTATTTCTGCAGCGGCGGCATTGGCGGCGAGCCGGGCAATTACGCTACCTATAATACGGTGCACGAAGACTATGTCGCGCGCATGCCGGCGAATCTGGATTTCAGCGCGGCCGCAGCCGTGCCGCTGGTGCTGATCACCGCTTGGGAGGCGCTCTACGATCGGGCGCACCTTCAACCCGCCGAACAGATACTGATTCACGCGGCCGCCGGCGGTGTTGGGCATGTGGCCGTGCAGCTCGCGCGCCACACGCTGGCACGCGTGACCGCGACCGTGGGCGATGCCGGCAAGGCGGCGTTCGTGCGCACGCTCGGCGCCGAACGCTTGATCGAGTACAAAAAAGAAGATTTCGTGCAGGCGGCGCTCGACTGGACCGGCGGCGCGGGCGTGGACCTGACCTTCGACACCGTGGGCGGCGAGACCTTCTGCAAGTCATTCGCGGCCACGCGCGTGTACGGGCAGGTGGTGACGCTGCTGCAGACCGCGTGCGACGCCGATGCCATCAAGATCGCGCGCACCCGCAACCAGGGCATTCACTACGAACTCATGCTCACGCCCATGTTCCTCGGCCTGCACGCGGCGCGCGTGCACCAGCGCACGATTCTGGAACAGGGCGCGCAACTGATCGAGGCCGGCAAGCTCAAGGTGCAGGTGAGCGAGGTGTTGCCGCTGGCCGACGCCGCCGAGGCGCATCGGCGCATCGGCGTAGGACACACCACCGGCAAGATTGTTTTGCAGATTGATAGTTGATGCAGGGTGGGCCCCAGCCCCGCCGAACAATTTGTTGTGACTCGATGGTGGGGCAGGCCCCACCCTACCCATATGACTGTTGCCGTTATTCAGGTCGAAGGCCTAACCAAGCGCTACGGCGAATTGATCGCCGTGGACGACGTGAGCTTCGACGTGCCGCAAGGCTCAACTTGCGGATTGTTGGGCGGCAATGGCGCTGGCAAGACCACCACGCTCTCCATGTTGCTCGGCCTGCTGCTGCCGACTTCCGGCAGCATTCGCGTGCTCGGCGAGGACATGCTGCAGCACCGTTACCGTGTGCTGGCGCGCATGAACTTTTCCTCGCCGTATGTGGATCTGCCGCACCGGCTCACGGTGCAGGAGAACCTCAGCGTGTACGCGCGCCTGTATGGCTTGAAGGAGCGCATGCAACGCATCCGGCAGCTGGCCGAAGAACTGGACATCGCGGCATTTCTGAAACGCGCCTACGGCAATCTCTCGGCCGGACAGAAGACGCGCGTCGGACTCGCCAAGGCCCTGCTCAACGAGCCCGACTTGCTGCTGCTCGACGAGCCGACCGCCTCGCTCGATCCGGACACCGCCGACCGCATGCGTGGCTACCTGAAAGCCTACAAGCTGCGCACCGGTGCGACCATCCTGCTGGCCTCGCACAACATGCTCGAAGTCGAGCGCCTGTGCAGCGACGTGATCATGATGCGTGCCGGCAAGATCGTGGATCGTGGCACGCCGGCGGAACTGTTGGCGCGTTACGGGCAGGCGAATCTGGAAGAGGTGTTCCTCGACATCGCGCGTGACCGGCGGCGCGAGGGTGCGGGAGAAACGGCATGAGCAGGAAGGCCGCTAACGGCGTCCTGCCTTTCGCGGCACTCGCACGTCCTTGTGCTTCGCAGGGGCCCCGCGTAGCGACGTGCAGGAGCACAAGTGCTGTGAAGGCCATGGATGACCGAGAGCGGCCGGGGATGCGACCGCCGCGAATTGCCGGCCACCGACGACCGGCAACAACAGGTCTGCTCAGTACCTCGGAGGTGGCGGTATGAGTACCGCCCAGTACTCATTTTCGCCGGCGCGCATCTATGCCATGGTGCTGCGCTACATCTATCTGCTGCGCCGTTCCTGGCCGCGCGTGCTGGAGCTTGCCTACTGGCCGACCATGCAGATGATCCTGTGGGGCTTCATTACCCAGTTCATGCTCTCCACCAGCTCGTGGCTGGCGCAGGCCTCGGGCGTGCTGCTGGCCGGCGTGCTGCTGTGGGACGTGATGTTTCGCAGCCAGCTCGGCGTGTCGACGGTGTTCTTCGAGGAAATGTATTCACGCAACCTCGGGCATTTGTTCGCTTCGCCGCTGCGCCCGTACGAGCTGGTGTGCGCGTTGCTGACCATAAGCCTGATCCGCACACTCATTGGCGTGGGTGGTGCGGCACTGCTCGCCATTCCGCTTTATCATTATTCAATATTCAGCATGGGCCTGCCGTTGCTGGCGTTCTTCGTGAACCTGCTGGTGATGGGCTGGTCCATCGGCCTGCTGGTAAGCGGCATGGTGCTGCGCTACGGGCTCGGTGCGGAGAACCTCGCGTGGGTGGCGATTTTCGCGGTCGCGCCGGTGAGCGGTATCTATTACCCCATCTCGGTGTTGCCCGACTGGCTACAGGTGATTGCACACCTGTTGCCGGCCAGCCACGTGTTCGAGGGCATGCGCACGGTTCTGTTCGAGCATACGTTTCGCACCGACCTGTTCCTGCGCGCTGTCGGTCTCAACGTGCTGTACCTCGGACTCGGCGTTGCCGTGTTTCTGGGCGTGTTCCGGGCCGCGCGCCGGCGCGGCCTGCTGATCAATGTCGGTGAATAACCGGGTGTAGCAGCGAGTTGCGCCAGCGGGTTCCGGCGACGAATCCGATGCGATATAGTGCGCGCGCACAAACCTCCAGCATGCGCACACGAGACAGGGAATGAACAAAAAGATTCTGATTGTCCTGGCCCATCCCCAGGTCAAAAGTTATTGCGGTGTCCTGGCACAGGCCTATGCCGACGGCGCGCACGCCGCCGGTGCCGAGGTGCGGCAGGTGAACCTGGCCGAGATCACGTTCAATCCAATTGGCTCGGGCAGCCTCGACAAGCCGATGCAACTCGAACCCGTATTGAAACAGGTGCAGGCCGACATCCAGTGGGCCGAGCACTTGGTGTTCGTCTACCCGATCCTGTGGGGCACGATTCCGGCCCTGCTCAAGGGTTTCATCGAGCGCGTGTTCGCAGCGGGCTTCGCGGTGAACTTTCGCAACGATTCACCACTCTGGGACAAGCTGCTCAAGGGCCGCAGCGCGCGCCTGATTGTCACGCTCAATACGCCACCGCTGCTCTACCGGCTGCTGTTCCGGCGCGCCGGTCACATCACCATGAAGCGCTCGATCCTGGAATTCTGCGGCATCACGCCGGTAAAAATTACCGACATTGGCCCGATGAAAAATTCCTCCGCCGAGAAACGCGACAAGTGGATACGGCAGGTGCGTGCCCTGGGTGCGCGACAGGCTTGATTAAAAAAGAACAGCAGAGCGCCTACACCAGCTCGGTTTTTTCTTTTCCGCAGCGCTGGCAGCGATAGAGTGTCACCAGCTTGCCCTGGCGCACGTCAAACTTGCGATCCGACACCACCACCCACTTGTGGAAATCATGCAGGCACAGAGTTTTGCCCTGGTTCTTTTCTTTCGGAGAAGGTTTTTTGAAAGACAGGATCTTGGCCATGGGCCACGCCTCGCCCTGATCAGCACTGCCGGACCAGGTCGTGCACCCGGTCATAGCGCGGCTTCCAGCCGAGCTCGGAGCGGGCGCGCTTGCTGTTCAGCACCAGCGGACGTACCAGCGCATCGATGCAGCCCGGTGCAGTTTCGAGACGGCGCGCGAGCCGTTGCGTCGCCACCGGCAGACGCAATCTGCGCGTCTGCCGGTGTAATTCGCCCAGCGCCGCGGCATCCTTGCAGGCGAGATTGAAGGCACCGCGCAGCTTGCTGTGCAGCGCCAGCAGGATTGCCTCCATGACGTCCTCTTCATGCACGCATTGCAGTTGCGAATCCTGCGCTTGACGCAAAGTGAGGCGCTGGCGCAGCAGGCGTGCCAGCACCGAGTCGGCGTGCGGGCCCAGCATCCAGTGCGGGCGCAGCCGCAGCAGGCGCAGTGCCGGGTACGCTGCCTCGAAGTCATCAAGCCAGGTCTCCACCGCCTGCAGCGCCTCGGCGGCGGCGCAGCCGGGCGCGGCGCCATAGGGGTGGCTTTCGCCAACGGCCTTGCCGGTCTGTGCGCCGTAGACCAGTGCGCTGGAGAGGTGAATGAATTGGCGCACGCCGGCAGCTTGCGCGCTGGTGTAGAGGTTCTGCGCGGCCTCCAGGATTTCGCCGCGTGCCGCGGCATCGTCGCCGCCGGCCGGCGCCAGATGAATCACCGTCTGCACGTCCTGCAGCACGCGGGCAAGCTGCGGTGAGCGCAGATCGAGCTCGATCTGCACATAGCGTTCGTGCGTGAAGAGGTTCTCGCGTTGATCCACGCCCAGAATGAGTTCAACAACCGGATCGGCGGCCATCCGTGCCAGCAGGATCTGCGCGAACCCCGAAGCGCTGCCGGTAACGAGGACGTTCATGGGCGATCTGTCATTCGCAAGTGCATGGCTCAGGAGCATAGCCCATCCCGAGCGCGCCTGCCCGGCGGTTGTTCTGTGCATGGCCGGCGGCGCACACTATGGGCATGAGCTTCCAGGATCATTTCTCCACCCAGGCAAATGCCTATGCGCGTTTCCGGCCGGTCTATCCGGACGCGCTCTATGCGTGGCTGGCTTCCGCGGTGGCGACACGCGAGCTGGTCTGGGACTGCGGCACCGGCAGCGGCCAGGCTGCGGTCGCACTGGCCGCACATTTCACGCAGGTGATCGCGAGCGACCCGAGCCGCGAACAGATTGCACACGCCGCGAAGCATGCGCGCGTGCGCTACGTGGTGACGAGCGCCGAACAGCCGCCCGTTGAAGCACTGGGCGCGGATCTGGTGACGGCCGCACAGGCGTTGCACTGGTTTGATTCCGCGCGTTTCTATCCGGCTCTCGAACGTGTGCTCAAGCCGGACGGCTTGTTTGCCGCGTGGTGTTACGGGCTCATGCGTATTACGCCGGCGGTGGATGCCGTCGTGCTGCACTATTACACGGATGTGGTCGGACCTTATTGGCCACCCGATCGGCGCCACATCGAGAGTGGCTACCGGAGCCTGCCGTTTCCGCTCAAAGAACTGACGGCCCCGGAATTCGAAATGACGGCACGCTGGACACTGGAAGATTTATACGGCTACCTCGATACCTGGTCGGCGACCCGCCGTTATCTCGCGGCGCGTGGCGTAGACCCGCTTGTGTCATTGCGTCCGGCGCTGGCCGCGGCCTGGGGCGGTGCACTCGAGCGGCCCGTGTCCTGGCCGCTGTTCTTGCGTATCGGCCGCCGCGTATAACAAAGTATTACAGTCAGTCTGGTTCCCGCCGGGTTGAGATGGCTGGACCCGGAAACCCCCCATGTTTCACCATATGAAATCCAAAGCGTGTATCCCCCGCTCAAACCGTGGCTTTATAGCTTGCGCTAACCCTCCATGTTGTCTGTAATAGACGCGTTTCCATTTATAGACCAATAAAATAAGTATTGGCTGCAGGAAATCAATAGATTATCAGCGCCATTCGGAGGCCCTCCTGAGCGCTTGAGGGTCTGGCAGGAGCAGGCTTACCCAGGGAAGTTGAAACAAGCCGATCAGAGCGGCATCCGGTATCGTGACCAGAGCTAACGTGGACAGATCCACCGACAACCCGGTTTCCCGTACCACAGCCGCCGGCGCGGTCCTCGCGCCGGTGATTGAATTTCTTGCGCGCCATGCGCCGTTCGATCGCATGGCCGCCAAACACCGCGAATTTCTCGCCCAACACGTGCAGCTCGCGTTCTACGCCAAGGGCGAGGCGATCACTGATCCGGCGCAAGGCACGGCGGGACGGTTTTACATCATCAAGCAGGGATTGGTGCGTGGCGAAGTCGAGCCGGGCGGTGACCATAATGCCTGGGAATTGCATGCCGGCGAATGCTTCCCGATCGGCGCCTTGCTGTCGCGCCGGCCAGTGCGCATGGCGCAACGCGCGGTGGAGGACACGTTCTGCTTTGAATTGACGCGCGATGATTTCGATACGCTGTATGCGGACAGCCCCGAATTCCGCGATTTCTGCTCGCGCCGCCTCGCCAGCATGCTGGACCGTACCCTGCACACGCTGCAGGTTGCCATCACCGCCCAGGCTTCGAGCGAAACACCGTATGGGGCCACGCTCGCCAGCCTAATAGGTCGCCCCCCCGTAACCTGCAAGCCCGCTACCCGGTTGCGCGATGCACTGGCGAGTATGCACACCGAGCGCGTGGGGTCGATAGTGGTCACTGACGAATCCGGCCGGCCGCGCGGCATTTTCACCCTGCACGACCTTCTGGCCCGGGCCGCGGACAAGGAATTTTCTTTCGACACGGCCATTGAGCTGGTGATGACACCGAAGGTGTACACGCTCGCGCCGTCCGACACGGTGCACGAGGCGGCACTGCTCATGGCGCGCGAATCCATCGGTCACGTGTGTGTGGTGGAAAATGGACGGCTGCGCGGCGTCGTGTCGGAGCGCAATCTGTTCTCCCTGCAGCGCATTGGTCTGGCCAGGCTCTCGCGTGTGATCGCGCAGGCAACGGATGTCGACAACCTGGCGCGCCACGCGCGCGACATCCACCAGCTCATCGACCAGATGCTGGCACAGGGTGTGTCGGTCACGCAGCTCAGCCAGATTATCAGCCAGCTCAACGACCGCGTGACGCGCCGCGCAATCGAGCTTGTGCTGGCCGACAGCGCAGCACCGGACGTGGCATTTACCTGGTTGGCATTTGGCAGTGAGGGCCGTGAGGAGCAGACCCTCAAAACTGACCAGGATAATGGCATCCTGTTTGTGTTGCCCAAAGGTCGCAAAGCCGAGGCAACGAGGAAGACCCTGCTGCCGCTGGCGCAGCGCATCAATGCGGCGCTCGATGCCTGCGGTTACCCGTTATGCAGCGGCAACATCATGGCGGGTAATCCCGAGTGCTGCCTGTCACTCGAAGAGTGGAAGGCACGCTTCAGTCACTGGATCGACCACGGCGCCCCCGAGCACCTGCTCAAGGCCAGCATCTTCTTCGACTTCCGCAGCCTGTGGGGCGACGATGCGCCAATCGCGGAACTGCGCCACTGGGTGGGTGAACAGGCCGCCGGCAATCCGCGCTTCCTGCGGCAGATGGCAGAGAACGCGCTGCGCAACGAACCACCGCTCGGCCTGGTGCGCGACTTCGTGCTGGAAAGCGGTGGTACGCATGACCGCGAATTGGACCTCAAGCTGCGCGGCATGACGCCATTCGTCGATGGCGCGCGCCTGCTGGCGCTTGCTCATCGGGTGGACGAAACCAGCACCCAGGCGCGTTTGCGAGCGGTAGCGCAGACCGGGGCGCTGGCAGAAGCCGAGGCTGAGGCCTGGTGTGACGCCGCCTCGTTCATTCAGTTGCTGCGCATGCGCCAGCATCAGCGTCAGGCGCGTCACGGCGAAGCACTCGATAACTTCCTCAACCCGGACGAACTGAATGAACTGGACCGCCGTATTCTAAAGGAAGCATTCCGGCAGGCGCGCAAACTTCAGACCCGGCTGCGCCTGGATTACCAGTTATGAGTTTCCTCGGCTGCCTGTTCCCGACGCCGTCTACCTCGTCCGTCCCTGGACTCGTGACCCGTCTGTTCCGGCCGCATGTCGAGCTGCCCGCCGACGTGGCGCGGCGCCTGTGCGCGTGGCAGGCGTTGCCGCGACTCAATGAGCGCACCGCGCTCAACACGGCGCGCTTTGTGGTGGTGGATGTCGAAACCTCCGGACTCGATCCGCGTCGCGACCGGCTGCTGGCTATTGGCGCGGTGGTCGTTGAGGCCGGCCGCCTGCGGCCCGGCGAGGGATACGATGTCACGGTGCACAACCCGGTTCCGAGTGCGCGCGCCAATATTCTGGTGCACGGCATCTCACCCGATGCCCAGACCGCCGGCCTTGCTGCCGATGCCGCGTTGATGGGATTCCTGGAACTGGCGCGCCACGACGTACTGGTGGCGTATCACGCCGGATTCGATCAGCGCGTGCTGGATCGCGCGGTGCGCACGCAGCTCGGTGTACGCTTGCCGAATTTGTGGCTGGATATCGCGCACCTGGCGCCAGTGCTGGTGCCCGGTGCGCGCACCGGCTACCGCAATCTCGACGACTGGCTGGCACATTTTGGCTTGCGCGCGCATAGTCGCCACAACGCGGCGTACGACGCCTATGCCACGGCAGAGCTTCTGCTGATATTGCTGTCGCGCGCGACGCGCGCGGGACATGCGAGCGTCAGCCAGCTGCTGGCGGCTGGTGAACGTCAGGCACGATTCTTATCGTAAAGAAGGGGAGGAACCATGCAACAGAAGAAACGGGGCGTGACCCCCGGATCGGGACGATCCACGTCACAAAAAAGAACGTCCACCAACAAGAGGAGAAACGGTATGCAACTCACCGAGCGTCACCGCGAGTACTGGCGAAAAAACGTCAGGCTAACGGCCATCCTGCTCGCGATCTGGTTCGTCGTAACCTTCGTCGTGGGCTTTTATGCACGTGAATTGAACACGGTCACGATGTTTGGCTGGCCGATGGGCTTCTACATGGGCGCCCAAGGATCGTTGATCATTTACGTGGTGATCATCTTTTACTACGCCCGCTACATGAACAAGCTGGATATAGAGTATGGCGTCGCGGAGGAGGACAAATAATGGCAACGCAAACCCAGGCACAATTTGGTCAGCAGCTGAAAAAATATTACAGCGTCTACACCGGCGGATTCATCGGCTTCGTCATCCTGCTGGCGATCGCCGAACAGATGGGCATGACGCCGAAGTACATCGGCTACGCCTTCCTGTTCGCCACCATCGGCCTGTACGCGGTGATCGGCATCATGAGCCGCACTGCGGACGTGTCCGAGTACTACGTGGCCGGACGGCGCGTACCGGCGTTCTTTAACGGCATGGCGACCGGCGCCGACTGGATGTCGGCGGCGTCGTTCATCGGCATGGCCGGTGGCCTGTACATCCAGGGCTATGACGGACTCGCGTTCATCATGGGCTGGACCGGCGGCTACGTGCTGGTGGCGGTGTTTCTCGCACCTTACCTGCGCAAGTTCGGCCAGTTCACCATCCCGGACTTTCTCGGCGAACGTTACGGCGGCAACATTGTGCGTTCGATCGGCGTGTTTGCCGCGATCCTGTGCTCGTTCACCTACGTGGTGGCGCAGATCTACGGCGTCGGCCTGATCACCAGCCGCTTTACCGGTCTTGAGTTCCAGGTCGGTGTGTTCGTCGGCCTTGCCGGCATTCTGGTGTGCTCGTTCCTCGGCGGCATGAAGGCCGTGACCTGGACGCAGGTGGCGCAGTATGTGATCCTGATCATCGCCTACATGATCCCGGTGGTGTGGCTGTCGGTGAAGCACTTCAACTTCCCGGTGCCGCAGCTTGTTTACGGTCAGGCACTGGCGAAAGTGACCGAGCGCGAGAAGGCGCTGACCGTCGATCCGAAGGAGATCGAGGTGCGTACCATCTTCAAGGACCGCGCTGCCTCCGCCGACGCCAAGCTCAAGGACCCGGCAGCCGCGTATGCAGCCGACAAGGCCGCGGCCGAGAAGAAGGCTGCCGACGTCAAGCGGGACAAGAAGGCGACACCGGAAGCCGTCGCGGCGGCCGAGAAGTCGCTGGCAAACTTCCCGAAGGATGAGGCCACCGCCAAGAAGGCGTGGGAGAAGGACAAGGGACTGGCAGCGCGTGCGGCTCCGCCGCGCCCGCATGCCGAGGCCTTCCCCGGCAAGGATGAGGCCGCGAAGAACACCGCGCGTCTCAACTTCCTGGCGCTGATCCTGTGCCTGATGGTCGGCACCGCGGCCCTGCCGCATATCCTCATGCGCTACTACACGACACCCAGCGTGAAGGAAGCGCGTGACTCGGTCGGCTGGTCGCTGTTCTTCATCTTCCTCCTGTACTTCACGGCACCGGCGCTCGCTGTGCTGGCGAAATACGACGTCTACCACTTCCTGGTGGGTTCGGAGTTTGCCAACCTGCCGGCGTGGGTAGCAAACTGGGCGAAGGTGGATCCAACGCTGCTTGCCATCGCCGACATCAATGGTGACGGCATCGTGCAGCTCGCCGAGATTGTGCTCGGTCAGGACATCATTGTGCTGGCAACCCCGGAAATTGCCGGGTTGCCGTACGTGATCTCGGCGCTGGTGGCAGCCGGCGGTCTGGCCGCGGCGCTTTCAACCGCGGACGGTCTGCTGCTCACCATCGCCAATGCCCTGTCGCACGACGTGTACTACAAGATGCTCGACCCGCATGCGTCCACCAAGCGTCGTCTTGCCATCGCCAAGGGCCTGTTGCTCGTGGTGGCGGTGATCGCGGCCTTTGTGACCTCACTGAAACCAGGTGACATCCTGTTCCTGGTGGGAGCGGCGTTCTCGCTGGCGGCCTCGTCGTTCTTCCCGGCGCTGGTGCTCGGCATCTTCTGGAAACGCTGCAACAAGTGGGGGGCGATCACCGGCATGGTCGCCGGACTGGGAACCTGCATGTACTACATGTACATGACCTACCCGTTCTTCGGTGTGAAGGCGCCGCTCTGGTTCGGTATCAATCCGATCTCGGCCGGTATCTTTGGCATCCCGGCGGGCATTATCACGATGGTCGTGGTGAGCCTGCTGACCAAGGCACCGGACAAGAAGATCCAGGAGCTGATCGAGCATGTGCGCTACCCGCATCTGAAAGGAACGGCAGCACGCGCCAGTTAATTTTTCGGTAACAAGCCTGGCAAGGGGCTTCGGCCCCTTGCCATTTTTTTTCAGCTCTCAGTGTTCAGGTGTTCGCGCCAGGCGCGGAGTCTTGAACACTGAATGTTGCGAGGAATGCTCCAGACATGTTAACGCTGATTGTCGTGCTCAAGGCACTGATCGAAGTGGCCGGGCTCGCGTTGCTCGGGCAGGGCATCCTGTATCTGCTGGCCGGCGCCAGCCGCGATAAGAATGTTTTCTACCGCGTGCTGAAAACGCTGACGATGCCGGTGTGGCGCGCGGTACGCATGGTCACGCCGCGCATTATCGTCGATCGACACATCGGCTACCTGGCGTTTCTGCTGCTGGGGCTGGTCTGGTATGTGCTGGTCGGCTTGCAGGCCGGGCAGTGCCTGGACCAGCTCGGGCATCCGAGCTGCGAACGACTGCGGGACGACTACGTGAAGCGCTGTGATGCAGGCTCGACACAGGCCTGCGACCTGTTGCGTCGTCAGGCGACAACGCCGAAACCCGCCAGTCCGTGAGTGTCAGTCCACGCGGCGCAGGTCGGCGACCAGATGCGCAAGGTCGGTGCGGCCAGAATCTTGGATCAGTCGGTGTGCCATATGCCGGTCGAAGCGGTGCAGGTGTTCGACCACACCCTTGACCTTGTCCGGGTCCTGCAGCGTGTGCCAGGCCATGCCGAGCTGGTACCAGATATGCGGATTCATCGGCTGGAGTTGTGCGGCGCGCTCAATGGCCTGCACCGCCTCGGCATGCTTGCCCTGTGCGGCCAGTGACAGGCCGAGGCCATACCAGGCCCGGTCGAATTTTGGCTCCAGGCGTACGGCCGCGCGAAAGGCGTCGATGGCCTCAGTCGTCTGGTGTGACTTGTCGTACAGAAAACCGAGATTGAACCACGCGGTCGAATTGCGCGGGGCAAGCTCAACGACCTTGCGGAACGCTGCCTCGGCCTCGCTGTTGTGTTCCAGCGCGGCCAGCAGGTAGGCAAGCGCGTGCGCGGCGCGCGCAAAGCCGGGATCAGCGCTCAGGGCATCGCGGTACGCGGCCAGCGCCGCCTCTGGCCGTTTGAAGGCACGCAGCAGGCGCGCGCGTAGGTAATGGCGCCAAGCATCGAGGTTCATGTTGTTTTGTGATGGCAGCGGCGGATCGAGTGGCTATTGTGCGGTGTTGCACCCGGCCGGGCAAGGGATCGGTCGCTTGGCTTGAGCCTTTGCAGGTGAGCGTGCACAATCTGTTCATACAGTTGTGTTCATTCAGGCAGGAGGAAACATGGCCAAGGCAAAAACAAAATCCAAGAGCAAATCCAAAGCCAGGCGCAAAACGAAAGCTAAGGCGGGACCGAAAAAGAAGCCGCTGAAAAAAGCCGCCACGAAGAAAGTCGCCAAGAAGGCGCAATGGCGCCCGGCGAAGAAGCCGGCTGCCCAAGCGAAGAAGCGCACGGCGGCCAAGGCGCCGCACACCAAGGTGTATCCGGTGCCGGCGCTGGTCGCCAAGCGCGCGCACATTGACGCCAGAAAGTACAAGGCCATGTACGAGCGCTCGGTGAAGAAACCCGATGCCTTCTGGGCGGAGCAGGCCAAAGAATTCGTGTCGTGGTCGAAGCCATGGACCAAGGTCAGCGACTGGAGTTATGACGCGAAGAACCTACACATAAAATGGTTCATCGACGCCAAGCTGAACGTTTCTTATAACTGTCTCGACCGCCATCTCGCCAAGCGCGGCGATCAGGTGGCGATCCTGTGGGAAGGCGACGACCCGAAGGATGACCGCAAGATCACCTATCGCGAGCTGCACGCCGAAGTGTGCCGGCTCGCCAATGTGCTCAAGGTGCGCGGTGTCAAGAAGGGTGACCGCGTGTGCCTCTACATGCCGATGGTGCCGGCCGCGGCGGTCGCCATGCTTGCCTGCACGCGCATCGGGGCGGTGCACTCGGTGGTGTTCGGCGGCTTCTCGCCGCAGTCGCTGTCCGACCGCATTCTCGACTCCGACTGCCGCGTGGTGATTACCGCTGATGAAGGCGTGCGCGCTGGCAAGAAGGTTCCGCTCAAGGCCAACACCGACACCGCGCTGGAAAAATGCCCGAACGTGCACACCGTTCTCGTCTACAAACGCACCGGCGCCGCTGTGAACATGAAACCCGGCCGCGACATCGTCTATCAGGATGAGATCGCCAAGGCCTCGGCCGATTGTCCGATTGTGGACATGGACGCCGAAGATCCGATGTTCATCCTCTACACCTCGGGTTCGACCGGCAAGCCGAAAGGCGTGCTGCACACCACCGGTGGCTATCTCGTTTTTGCTGCCATGACCCACATGTACGTCTTTGATTATCACGACGGCGATATCTACTGGTGCACCGCCGACGTCGGCTGGGTTACCGGGCATACCTATATTGTCTACGGCCCGCTTGCCAACGGCGCGATCTCGCTCATGTTCGAAGGTGTGCCGAACTACCCGAGCGCTTCGCGCTTCTGGGAAGTGATCGACAAGCACCAAGTCAATATTTTCTATACCGCGCCGACCGCGATTCGCGCGCTCATGCGCGAGGGTGAGGCGCCGGTGAACAAGACCAGCCGCAAATCGCTCAAGCTGCTCGGCACGGTCGGCGAGCCAATCAACCCCGAGGCCTGGGAGTGGTACTACCATGTGGTCGGCAACGGACGCGTGCCGATCGTGGATACCTGGTGGCAGACCGAGACCGGCGGGCACATGATCACGCCGCTGCCGGGCGCGACCAAACTCAAGCCGGGCTCGGCCACCAAACCATTCTTTGGCGTGGTGCCGGGCATCGTCGATGACAAGGGCAAGCTGCTCAAGGGCGAATGCTCGGGTAGCCTCGTCATCACCCGTCCGTGGCCGGGAATCATGCGCACCGTCTACGGCGACCACCAGCGTTTCGTCGATACCTACTTCAAGACTTATCCGGGTTATTACTTCACCGGCGACGGCGCGCGCCGTGACAAGGATGGCGATTACTGGATCACCGGGCGCGTGGATGATGTGCTGAACGTTTCCGGCCATCGCCTCGGAACGGCGGAAGTCGAATCGGCGCTGGTGCTGCACCACTCGGTCGCCGAGGCGGCCGTGGTCGGCTTCCCGCACTACATCAAGGGTCAGGGCATCTACTGTTATGTGACACTCAAGACCGGCATCACGGCCACCGAGGAACTGCGCAAGGAACTGGTGCAGCAGGTGCGCAAGGAGATCGGCCCGACGGCGACGCCGGATGTGATCCAGTGGGCGCCAGGCTTGCCCAAGACCCGTTCGGGCAAGATCATGCGTCGCATTTTGCGCAAGATCGCCGCCAATGAAACCGACAGCCTCGGCGATACCTCGACACTCGCCGACCCGGCAGTGGTGGATGACCTAGTGAAGAACCGCGCGCACAAGTAAGGACCGTCACACCGCCATCCAATTTCGGATGGCGGTGTGACTCTTGGTTCCACCATTTCGTCTGGCGCACTATTCTCCCTTTATCATGACCGAACCCTTGATGATCGGCACGCGCGGCTGGAACCATGCTTCCGGCGGAGATTTTTACCCGCCCGAATTGCCGGACGACTGGCGCTTCTGCTACTACAGCAACAACCTGCGCAGCGTGCTGGTGCCGCAGGAAACATGGGATTCCGCGCAGCGTGCCGACGTCGCACAGTGGCTGGAAGACAGCGATCCGGAATTTCGTTTCGTGCTGGAGTTGCCGGCGACACTCGGCCTGCCGCTCACTCAGGGCAAGCGCGAACAGGCGCTGGCGCAATGTCTTGAAACCCTCGAACCGATTGCCCCGCGCACCGCCGGGCTGCTGCTGCGCATTGAGCCGGACACAGAGGTGTTGCCCGACTGGTTCGAGCATTTATTGAATCACCTCGCCGGTGTCGCGCCGTTATGCGTCGATCTGCCGGAAGGACCGTGGCGCGCGCCGACAGTTCAGGCGGTGCTTGATCGTCAGGGTGCCGGTCTCGCCTGGCACTGCGCGCGCGAGGCCGTGCCACATCCCGGCGGCCGGCTGATGATCGCGCTGGCGCCGCCAGCGCCCGCGCGTGAGGTGCGTCACTGGATCGAGCAGCTCGCCCAGTGGCAGGAGCACGATTCTTTCGCCGGACTATTTTTTGATGCGGTTGCTGCCAAGGCGGCACAGGAAGCGCGCCTGATCGCCGAGCTCATGGGTGTTTAGGAACGCATGCCTGCACAAAAATAGCTATTCAACAGAAGCACAATGTAGGGTGGGGCAGGGCCCCACCCCACCCTACAAATGGAGGAATGATGGACGTCCTCGAAGCCATGCGCGGTCGCAAGTCGACACGCGCCTATCTCGACAAGCCGGTGCCTCGCGCCACCATCGAAGCGATTCTCGATGCCGCGCGCTGGGCACCGAGCGGGGTCAACTGCCAGCCGTGGCAGGTGGCGGTGGTCGCCGGCGCGACGAAGGAAAGGATCGGGAAGGACATTCTTGCCGCGCGTGCGGCCAAGCAGCCGGAGAATCCGGACTACACCTATTATCCCGCGCAGTGGGAGGAGCCGTATAAAAGCCGACGCAAGGCCAGCGGCCTGGCGCTGTATGCAGCGCTGAATATCGGCAAGGACGATGTCTTCGCACGTCTCAAGGCCTGGAACGGCAACTATCATTTTTTCGATGCGCCGGTCGGACTGTTGTTCTTCGTCGATCGCACCCTCTCTCAGGGTGCATGGGTGGATATGGGCATGTTCATCGAGAATGTCATGCTCGCAGCGTGCGGCCAGGGCCTCGCCACCTGTCCGCAGGCCGCGCTCGCCGAGTACCCGGATATCGTGCGCGGCATTCTTAATATACCGTCGACGCGCGCATTGGTCTGCGGCATGGCGCTCGGTTATGCCGACGTCAGCGCGCCCGTCAACAACTACCGCACCGAACGCGAACTGGTGAGCGTCTTCACCACCTGGCATGACTGACAGGAAAGTGCGCGGCCGGTTTGCGCCGTCGCCCACCGGTCCGCTGCATTTTGGTTCGCTGGTGGCCGCCGTGGGCAGTTATCTGAGCGCTCGCTCGCAGGGCGGTGAGTGGCTGGTACGTATGGAGGATCTCGATCCGCCGCGCGAAGTGAAAGGCGCAGCGGATGACATCCTGCGCACACTTGAGGCGTACGGCTTCGAGTGGCATGGCGCCGTGCTCTACCAGAGCCGGCGGCGCGACGCCTACGAAACAGCGCTGGAAAGCCTGCAGTGCAGCGGTGCGCTTTATCCCTGTGGCTGCACACGCAAGGAGATTGCCGATTCGAGTATCGCCGGCACGGAGGGGTTGGTGTACCCAGGCACCTGTCGCGGCGGACTCGCTCCCGGGCGCAGTGCCCGCGCCCTGCGCGTGCGCACCGATCATGCCGTGATCGATTTCGAAGATCGTGTGCAGGGCCGGCAGCTCACGCCTCTCGAACGTGACATCGGCGATTTCGTCGCGCGCCGCGCTGATGGTTTCTACGCCTACCAGCTGGCCGTGGTGGTCGACGATGCGGAGCAGGGCATTACCGAAATCGTACGCGGCGCCGATCTGCTTACCTCCACCGCGTGCCAGATTTATCTGCAGCAACTGCTTGGCCTGCCGACCCCGGGGTACCTGCACTTGCCAGCGGCGGTCAACGATCAGGGCGAGAAGCTCAGCAAGCAGACCTTCGCCCAGCCATTGGCGCGCGCCAAGCCGGTCGCGCGGCTTCGTCAGACACTGGAATTTCTGGGGCAAGACCCATTGCCGGATTTGGGCGAATCCTCGCTGGACAGTTTCTGGACAGCCGCCCTGGCCGTCTGGGATGAAAAGCGGATTCCACGTCTTCGCACACAACATTGTTTTGATTGAATCTTTCCGGCACCCGCCGGGCAGTCCGGCGTAAACCACCATCCGGGTGCTATATGTGAGCGAGTGCCCATCAGCCTTTCCTTATTCTCTTCATTTCATGGCTTGAAACTAAACAGGTCCATTTCCGATTGTCTTTATTGTTGGGCAAGGAATAGACTTTGCTGATACACGCATCAACTGAAAAGGGTGCAGCGAACAGAGTCAGGAAAAATCGTCATAACAAATCAGGAGGTATCCCATGCCATCTGTTACCAGACGACAATTTCTCAAGATCAGCGCCGCCGGCCTCGGGGCATCGGGCATGGCCGTGCTGGGCTTCTCGCCCAGCGAGGCGCTCGCCGAAGTACGCCAATTCAAACTTGCCAGAACCACCGAAACCCGCAACACCTGTCCATACTGTTCGGTGGGCTGCGGCATTCTCATGTACAGCACCGGTGACAAGGCCAAGGGCGAAAAGGCCAACATCATGCATATCGAGGGTGACTACGATCATCCGGTGAATCGCGGCACGCTCTGCCCGAAGGGCGCCGGTCTGCTCGACTTCGTGCACAGTCCGAACCGCCTGCAAGTTCCGGAGTATCGCGCGCCCGGTTCCGACAAGTTCGTGCGCATCTCCTGGGACGAGGCGTTCAGCAAGATCGCGCGCCTCCTGAAGGACGATCGCGACAAGAACTTCGAGACCAGGAATGCCGACGGCGCCACGGTCAACCGCTGGCTGTCGACTGGCATGCTCGCGGCTTCGGCGTCGAGCAACGAATCCGGTTACCTCACGCACAAGGTGGTGCGCAGTCTCGGGATGTTGGCATTCGATAATCAGGCACGTGTCTGACACGGCCCGACGGTGGCCAGTCTGGCCCCGACGTTTGGCCGCGGTGCAATGACCAACCACTGGGTTGACATCAAAAATGCCAACCTGATTCTGATCATGGGCGGTAACGCCGCCGAGGCCCATCCCTGCGGGTTCAAGTGGGTGACGGAAGCCAAGGCGCACAACAACGCGCGGCTGATCGTGGTCGATCCGCGCTTCACGCGCTCGGCCGCGGTGGCGGATTACTACGCACCGATCCGCGCCGGCAGTGATATCGCCTTCCTGGCCGGTGTCATCAACTACCTGCTGACGCACAATAAGATCCAGCACGAGTACGTCAAGGCGTACACCGACGTGAGTTTCCTGGTGCGCGCCGACTACTCGTTCAAGGACGGCCTGTTCGCGGGTTACGACCTCGCCAAGCGCAAGTACGACCGGGCCAGCTGGATGTACGAGCTCGGCGATGACGGTTACGTCAAGACCGACCCGACGCTCAAGCATCCGCGCTGCGTGTACACCCTGATGAAGCAACACTACGCGCGTTACACGCCGGAAATGGTGAGCAGCATCACCGGGACGCCGCAAGAGCAGTTTCTCAAGGTGTGCGAGTTGATCGCGGAAACCTCGGTGCCGAACCGCACCATGACCATCATGTATGCGCTCGGCTGGACGCAACACTCGGTTGGCTCGCAGATGATCCGCACCGCGGCCATGGTACAGCTGCTGCTTGGCAACATGGGCATGGCGGGCGGCGGCATGAATGCGCTGCGCGGCCACTCCAACATTCAGGGCCTCACCGATCTCGGTCTATTGTCAAACCTGCTACCCGGCTACATGACGTTGCCGGGCGAGAAGGAAACTGACTACAAAACCTACCTCGAGAAACGCACGCAGAAGCCGCTGCGCCCTGGGCAGTTGTCGTACTGGCAGAACTACCCGAAGTTCCACGTGAGCACCATGAAGGCCTGGTACGGCAAGGCCGCGCAGGTCGACAACGACTTCGCGTTCGACTATCTGCCGAAGCTCGACAAGGTGCACGACGTCCTGCAGGTGTTCGAGGACATGCACCAGGGCAAGATGACCGGCTACATCTGTCAGGGGTTCAACCCGATCGCCTCGTTCCCGTGCAAGGCCAAGGTCGATGGCGCGCTCGCCAAGCTCAAGTTCCTGGTGGTCATCGATCCGCTGTCCACCGAGACCTCGGTGTTCTGGCAGAATCACGGTGAGTACAACAATGTCGATCCGGCCAAGATCCAGACCGAGGTGTTCCGCCTGCCGTCGAGCTGCTTCGCGGAGGAAGACGGTTCGCTGGTGAGCAGCAGCCGGGTACTCCAGTGGCACTGGAAGGGCGCCGAGCCGCCGGGCGAGGCCAAGAACGACACCGCGATCATGGGCGGCATCTTTCTCAAGTTGCGCGAGTTATATAAAAAGGAAGGCGGCAAGTTCCCGGATCCGATCCTGAATCTCACCTGGAACCACAAGAATCCGGCGGAGCCGGCCGCGGAGGAACTGGCGCGTGAGTTCAGCGGCCGGGCGCTCACGGATGTCACCGACCCAAAGACCAAGGCGGTGCTGCGCAAGACTGGCGAACAATTGGATGGGTTTGCGCAACTGCGCGACGACGGCTCGACTGCCTGCGGCTGCTGGATATTTTCCGGCGCGTGGACGGAGAAGGGCAACCTCATGGCGCGGCGCGACAACTCGGACCCGACCGGCATCGGCAACACGCTCAACTGGGCGTTTGCCTGGCCGGCCAACCGGCGCGTGCTGTACAACCGCGCGTCCTGCGACCCGAGCGGCACACCTTGGGATGCGAAGCGCAAGCTGATCGCTTGGGACGGCAAGGAGAAGAAATGGGCCGGTTCCGACATACCCGACATCAAGCCGGATTCGGCGCCGGCGGATGGCATGGGCCCGTTCATCATGAATCCGGAAGGCGTGGCGCGCTTCTTCGCGGTCAACCAGATGGCGGACGGCCCGTTCCCGGAACACTACGAACCGTTTGAATCGCCGCTCGATGCCAATCCGCTGCACCCGAAGTATCCGCAAGTGAAGAGCAGTCCGGCGGCGCGCATCTTCAAGGGCGACCTCGAACAGTTCGGTGATGCCAAGGAGTTCCCGTATGTCGCGACCACCTATCGACTCACCGAGCACTTCCACTTCTGGACCAAGCACGTGAAGCTCAACGCCATCCTGCAGCCCGAGCAGTTTGTGGAGATTGGTGAAGAGCTGGCGAAGGACAAGCGCATTGCCAACGGCGACCGCGTAAAGATCCGCTCCAGCCGCGGCTTCATCAAGGCGGTGGCGGTGGTCACCAAGCGTCTGCGCTCGCTGGATGTCGACGGCCGGCGCGTGCACACGGTCGGCATCCCGATTCACTGGGGATTCCAGGGGCTGGCGCGCAACGGCTACATCACCAACACGCTCACGCCGTTCGTGGGTGATGCCAACACGAATACGCCGGAGTTCAAGGCGTTTCTGGTTGACATCGAAAAGGCATAGGGGGCGATATGGCAAGCCAGACAATGACGATCCAGAAAATGGAAATCACCCAGCGCTCCGCCACCCGGGCCATGCCCGCCGTGGCGCCCGCGACCAAGGTCGCCAAGCTCATCGACATCTCCAAGTGCATCGGCTGCAAGGCCTGCCAGACGGCATGCAGTGAGTGGAACGATCTGCGCGACGAGATCGGAACCAACGCCGGCGTGTATGACAACCCGCGCGATCTCACCGACCAGTCGTGGACAGTGATGCGTTTCAGCGAGGTGGAACTGGAGGCCGGCAAGCTCGAATGGCTGATCCGCAAAGACGGCTGCATGCATTGCGCCGACCCGGGCTGCCTAAAGGCCTGTCCGGCACCCGGCGCGATCGTGCAATATTCGAACGGCATCGTGGACTTCGTTGCCGAGCACTGCATCGGCTGCGGATATTGCATCAGCGGCTGTCCGTTCAATATCCCGCGTCTGTCGAAGAAGGACAACAAGGCATCCAAGTGCACGCTCTGTTCCGACCGTGTCGCGGTCGGGCAGCAGCCGGCGTGCGTGAAGACCTGTCCGACCAAGGCCATTACGTTCGGCACCAAGGACGAGATGTTCAAGCAAGCCGAGGGGCGCATCACCGACCTCAAATCGCGCGGCTACCAGAATGCCGGACTGTACGATCCAAAGGGAGTCGGCGGTACACACGTCATGTACGTGCTGCAACATGCCGACAAGCCGGAGGCTTATCATGGTCTGTCCCGGGATCCGGGCATCAGTCCGATGGTGAGTGTCTGGAAGGGGGTTACCAAGCCGATCCTGTCCGCCGTTCTCGGCTTGGCCGTGTTCGGTGCCCTGGTCCATTACGTGACCGTTGGGCCCAAGGACAAGCACGAGGAGGAATAAGCCATGCCGAAATTCATTCAACGTTACACGGCGCCGGAGCGCGCCAATCACTGGGTGGTGGCGGTCAGCTTCATTCTGCTGACCCTTTCCGGCCTGGCGCTGTTCATGCCGGAGTTCTTTGTTCTGTCCTATGTCCTCGGCGGCGGCACCTGGTCGCGCATCCTGCATCCCTTCATCGGGGTGCTGCTGGCGCTGAGCTTTGGGCGTTCGGCGATGCGTTACTGGAACGATAACAAGATCACCGACGCAGACCGGCAGTGGATGAGACGTATTTTCGATGTGATCCGGAACCGCGACAAAGGCTTGCCCGAGATCGGCAAATACAACATTGGCCAGAAGTACCTGTTCTGGACCTGGGTGGTGACCATCCTGTTGCTGTTCGTGTCGGGTGTCGTGATGTGGCAACCGTACTTCACACACTATTTCACGGTTGGCGTGGTGCGGATAGCCTTACTGGTGCACGCATTCTCGGCGGTCGTCGCAATCCTCGGGCTGATCGTGCATGTCTACTCGGGAGTCCTGTGGGTACGCGGCAGTCTGCGCGCCATGACCCAGGGCACGGTCACGACGGCGTGGGCCAAGCACCATCATCCCGCCTGGTATCGCAGTGTCAGCAAGGGCGCCAAGTGACGGCCAACATCATCGAGCCGGGAGAAATCGCGCCGCCCTCCGGTGCGCTGCCGTTTCTGCGTTTCCCGGAGCGTAATCTTTTCCGGACACGCGCCGCGCGTCTCGACAGCCTCGCCGCCGGTCACGCCTTGGGCGACTACCTGCGGTTTCTTGCCGCCCTGGCACGCGCCCAGCACGCCGCGCTGTCGCTGGTGCGCGATGTGCCATTGCCGAACTCCGAGCAGTTGCAGCGCTGTCGCGCGCATGGCATGGCGCCTCTTGGCGCCCAGGTCTGGAAGCGCGATCCGGTATGGCGTGCGTCTTTGCAACACATCCTGACGGTACTTGCGCCCGGGGCATTGCCGGAGGCGACGCGCGCCGCTATCGCGCGCTTGCAAAAAATGAACGTTGCCGGCCTGGAGCAGTTGGCAGATGCCGTCCTGGCCGGCGATTTCTCTCAGAAGGATCGCGCCGCAACGCCCTTTATCGCGGCCGCCTTACAGGTGTACTGGCTGCACATGGCGACGAGCCTCGGCAGCGAAGCCTTCGCGCGCCTGGAGACCCACTGCGCCTGCCCGGTGTGCGCGTCGGCGCCGGTCGCGAGCGTGGTGCGCATCGGCGGTGACGATCACGGGTTGCGCTATTTGACCTGCTCGCTGTGTGGCGCACAATGGCACACGGTGCGCGTGAAGTGCGCCCTGTGCGAGTCCACCCAGGGCATCAGTTACTACGGGATCGAGGGTGGCAACACCGCCATCAAGGCGGAGAACTGCGAGGCCTGCAAGGGTTACCTCAAGATCCTGTACCTGGACAAGGATCCGAATCTGGAGGCGGTCGCCGACGACGTGGCGAGCGTCGCTCTGGATGTGTTGATGGCCGAGTCCGGCGCAGAACGCGCCGGGATTAATTTCTACCTGATAGGAGGAGACGCATAACCCGGTAAACGTTGTCGTTTTGACAATTCTTTACAGGCGGAACCGTCCTTGGTCCAAGTGCAGAATCCGCAACCTGCTGCAGTTCTCCCGGCCGTCGATCGCGTGCTGAATATGCCCGCGGTGGCGTCGTTGCTTGTGCAATACGGGCACACCGCCCTCGTTCAAACCATCCGCTCGTTGCTGGCTGATATGCGCGCCGCCCAGCGCAACGGCATCGCGCTGTCCGCGGAAGCCGTGCAAGAGACCGTGCTGGCTCATGCGCTCCAGGAACGCCTGGTCGCGGCTTTCAGCCCGTCGCTGCGGCGCGTGTTCAATCTCACCGGCACGGTGCTGCACACCAACCTCGGCCGCGCCCTGCTGCCGGCGGAGGCGGTGGCGGCAGTACAGGCGGTCATGACCCAACCCTGCAACCTTGAATTCGATCTCGACGAGAGCGATCGCGGCGACCGCGACAGCCACGTCGAACAGTTGTTGTGCGAGCTCACCGGCGCCGAGGCCGCGACCGTGGTGAACAACAACGCGGCCGCGGTGCTGCTGGTGCTCAACACGCTGGCCGAGCGCAAGGAAGTAATCGTTTCGCGCAGCGAGCTGATCGAGATCGGCGGCTCGTTCCGCATTCCCGGGATCATGGCGCGCGCCGGCTGCAAGCTGTGCGAGATCGGCACTACCAACCGTACGCACCTGGCCGATTTCGAGCAGGCCATTAACGCGCGCAGCGCCATGCTGCTCAAGGTGCACACCAGCAATTACATCGTTCAGGGCTTCACCGCGAGCGTGCCGGAAAAAGAGCTGGCGGCGTTGGCCAAGGCGCGTGGCTTGCCGTTCGTGGTGGATCTGGGCAGTGGCACGCTCGTGGATCTGAGCCAGTACGGCCTGCCGAAGGAGCCGACGCCGCAGGAAACGCTGGCCAGCGGCGCGGATGTGGTCTCGTTCAGCGGTGACAAGCTGCTCGGTGGTCCGCAATGCGGGATCATTGTCGGGCGCGCCGACCTCATCCGGAAAATAAAACGCAATCACCTGAAGCGCGCGTTGCGCGTCGACAAAATGACCCTGGCCGCATTGGCGGCGGTGCTGTGCCTCTATCGCCAGCCGGAGTTTCTCGTGCAGCGTCTGCCCACCCTGCGTTTGCTGACGCGCGCGCCCGGCGAGATCGAAGCACTGTGCCGGCGTCTGGTGCCGGCAGTGGCGCAGGTCGTCAATGAATTCACCTCGGTGGAGGTGGTGGCATGCGCCAGCCAGATTGGCAGTGGCGCCTTGCCGGTGGAAGTCCTGCCGAGTCATGCGCTGGCACTGGCGCCGCGCAAGTCCGGGCGTGGCGCCGGTACCGTGTTGAAGCGTCTGGCGGAGGCATTCCGTGGCTTGCCGATTCCGGTGATTGGCACCGTATCCGATCGCGCGCTGCGTTTCGATCTGCGCTGTCTCGAAGACGAGCCGGCCTTTGTGGCACAGCTTGCACAACTGCGGCTCGACATCCTGGATAAGCCGACATGATCATTGGCACCGCTGGCCACATCGATCACGGCAAGACCGCGCTCATCAAGTCCCTCACCCGCGTGGATGCCGATCGTCTCAAGGAAGAGAAGGCACGCGGCATCACCATCGATCTCGGCTACGCGTATGCGCCGCTGCCAAATGGCGAGGTGCTGGGTTTCATCGACGTGCCGGGCCACGAGCGCTTCGTGCACAACATGCTGGCCGGCGCCACCGGCATCGATTTCGTGCTGCTGGTGGTCGCGGCGGATGATGGGGTGATGCCGCAGACCCGTGAGCATCTGGAGATTGCCGACCTGCTCGGGATCACGCATGGCGCGGTGGCGCTGACCAAGATCGACCGCGTGGACGCGGTGAGAGTAGCAGAGGTGCAGGCGGAGATTAAGCAGTTGCTTGAGGGCAGCACGCTCGCCGATAGTCCGGTATTCCCGGTATCGAGTCCCAGCGGTGCCGGTATCGATGTGTTACGCGCGCATCTCGAAGCCGCGGCCACCACCAGACAGTCACAAGCAGACGCGGGCGACTTTCGTCTGGCCGTGGATCGCTGCTTCACGCTCACCGGCAGCGGTACCGTGGTGACCGGCACGGTGTTCGCGGGTCGCGTGCAGGTCGGCGACAAGTTGATCGTGTCGCCCTCCGGCAAGGAAGTACGGGTACGCAGCATCCACGCGCAGAACCGCGCCGCCGAATCGGGCCAGGCGGGACAGCGTTGCGCGCTCAATCTGGCCGGCGTCGAGAAAAATGACATTGTGCGCGGCGATTGGGCGCTGACACCGGCGGTGCATGCCCCGACGCAGCGTCTCGATGTGCGCATAAAAATTCCGGTCGCGGCAAGGCGCGCACTCCGGCATTGGACACCGGTGCATGTGCATGTCGGCGCCGCCGATGTTCTGGGGCGGGTGTCGTTGCTGGAGGGGACGACGGTCGAACCCGGCGCGCAGGCGCTGGCCCAGCTGGTGCTCTACCAGCCGATCGGCAGCTTGCGCGGTGACCGCTTCATCCTGCGCGACCAGTCTGCGCAGTTCACGCTGGCGGGCGGTGTGGTGCTGGATCCGTTCGCACCGGCGCGCAAGGTGCGTGCGCCCGCACGCTTGGTATTGTTGCGGGCGCTTGAGCACAGGTCAGCGCGCGCGGCATTGGAAGCACTGCTGGACAGCTCGGTCGCCGGTGTTGATCTTGACTGGTTTGCGCGCAGCGGCAACCTGCGCCGCGAAGCTGCCGAATCCCTGTATGCCGAGCTGCCGATGATCGTGGTCAGTATCACCGGCGGCCATCGTCATGGCTTTGCGCCAGCGTGCTGGACGGCGCTGCAACAGGCGGTACTGGATGTTCTGGCGGAGACACACCTGCGCGAACCGGAACTGCTCGGGCTTGAAGCGCGCCGCCTGCGGCGGCTGGCGACACCGGATCTGGCGTGGGCGCTGTACACGGCGCTCATCGAACAGTTGCTCGGTGAGCAACGCCTGTTGCGTCACGGCCCGTGGCTGCACCTGGTCAGTCATCGCGTGACGTTGACGCCGGCGGAGGAAACACTCTGGCATGCGGTAGCGCCGCTGTTGCGCGCGACCCCGTTTCAGCCGCCGTGGGTGCGCGACATGGCGACGCTGTTGAAAGTCCCCGAGACGCAGATGCGCAACCTGCTGAAGCGCGTCACGCTGCTCGGCGACACCTATGAGGTGCTGCGTGACCGATTCTTCACGCGCGAAGCCGTCACCCAGCTGGCACAGATCGCAAAGGAACTGGATGCCGCCAGCGGTTCGGTGCAGGCGGCGGAGTTTCGCGACCGCGTCGGCTGCGGGCGCAAGCTTGCCATCCAGATTCTGGAATATTTCGACCGCACCGGATATTCGCGCCGCGTCGGCGACACGCATCGCATGCGTGACCCGGCGTTGCTGACGGACAAGCCCAAGTCAATTCATGTGGGCACAACCGAGAGCGCACAGATTTCTGGAAGAGCATCGTACCCCGGTGGGGCGACCTGACTTCAAATCAGGGAAGGGCCGTCAGCCGGTCCTTGGTGGGTTCGACTCCCACACTCTTCCGCCATTTTCGTACCAAGGAGGCAGGTCATGGACGCAACGGTTCGCAATGAAACTGTCAGGCTGACCAGCCTGTCGCACGGTGGCGGTTGCGGTTGCAAGATCGCACCGGCGGCGCTCACCGAAATTCTCGCCAAGCTGCCTGCCGGTCTGGTGGACCCGGCGCTGCTGGTGGGTACCGAAACCAGTGACGATGCCGCGGTGTATAAACTGAACGACGAGCAGGCGATTGTCGCCACCACGGATTTCTTCATGCCGATCGTGGACGACCCGCATGACTTCGGGCGCATCGCCGCCACCAACGCGCTGTCCGACATCTATGCCATGGGCGCGCGGCCGCTGCTGGCGCTCGCCATTGTCGGTATGCCGCTCGGCAAGCTGTCTGTGGAGGTGATACAGCAGATACTCGCGGGCGGCGCCGCCGTGTGTCAGGCCGCGGGCATTCCCATCGCCGGCGGCCACTCCATCGATTCGGTGGAACCGATTTACGGTCTGGTGGTGCTCGGGCTGGTGCATCCGCAGCGCATCCAGCGCAACAACACGGCAAAGGCCGGTGACGTGCTGGTGCTCGGCAAGGCGTTGGGCGTGGGCATCTTGAGCGCCGCGCTGAAGAAAAATGCGTTGTCGGAGGATGGCTACCGGCAGATGCTCGCCAGCACCACACAGCTCAATGCCGTCGGCAGCCGGCTGGCCGAACTCCCGGGCGTGCACGCCATGACCGACATCACCGGCTTCGGCTTGCTTGGGCATCTGGCTGAAATCTGTCGCGGTTCCACGCTTGGCGCGCGCATCGCCTTCGAGGCACTGCCGGTCATTCCGGCGGCGCTGCCGCTAGTGCAGCAGGGTTTCGCCACCGGTGCCGGTGCGCGCAACTGGGCAAGCTATGGCAGCGGCGTGCGCCTGTCGCCCGATCTTGCGCCGTGGCAACAGGCGCTGCTGTGCGATCCGCAGACCAGTGGCGGCCTGCTCGTCAGCTGTGCAGCCGAGGCGGTCGCGGACGTGTTGACGTGTTTCCATCAGGAGGGCTTCGCTGCCGCCAGCGAGATCGGCCAGATGCGCGCCGGCGAGACGCTCATCACCGTGGATCGTGCTGCAGGCAGGGTGGTGGATGCCTAATCTCGACCGCCGTTGCACGGCCATGAAGAGTGCGATCAATCCCGGCACTAGACGCTCAGGCGTTTGCGTACCTGCCGCACGGCGATGAGATAGCCGACAACGCCGTAAGCAATCAGCACCGTCAGGTGCAGCGCGATATTGCTGAGCGGCAAGCCTGCGACCAGCGGGCGCACCAGTTCGACGGCATGCACCAGCGGCAGCCAGTGGATAATTTTCTGCAACAGCGGCGGCAATGTGCTGATCGGGTAGAACACGCCGGACAGCAGCATCAGCGGTGTCATCACCAGAGTCGTGTAGTAGCTAAACGAGGCGTAGCTGCCGGCGCGCGCTGTTACGACCAGAGCCGTGGCGGCGAAGGTGAGGCCGGAAAGAAACAGAATCGGCAGCACCCAGAGCGCGCGCCAGTCGGCAACCGCGCCGAGCGCCGCCGCGACCAGCAGGATGCCGGCGCCGTGAATCGCGGCCTTGGTCGCGCACCACAGGATTTCGCCGGCCAGGATATCCGCAATCTCAAGCGGGCTCGCCAGCATCGCGTCGTAGCTTTTCTGCGGCACCATGCGCGTGAACACGCCGAACAGCGCTTCGAAGCCGGCGGTGTTCATGGCCGAGGCGGCGAGCGTGCCGGAAGCGAGGAAGGTGAGGTAGGGCATATTCATCTGTCCGCCGATGAACATGCCCAGCCCGTAGCCGAACGCGACCAGGTAGAGAAGCGGCTCGCCGAGGTTGATCACGATGCTCGATCCGATCATCTTGCGCCACACCAGCATGTTACGCGCCCAGATGGCAAAGGCGGCGTGGTGCAGGCGCGGGGTGTAGGCGGCGAATATCATCTTAATCACGCAGTTCATGGCCGGTGAGCTTGAGGAACACATCCTCGAGATTCGCCGGGCGGTGCAGGAAGGTGAGTTCGTGGTGCTGCTCCAGGGCGGCGAGCAGGGCACGCGCGTCGCGCGTGTAGCAGTAGTGTGTGTCGCCCAGCTCCTCGATACGCGCACCGCTCACGCCCGCGAGCACCGCGCGTGCCCGTTCCGGGGTGCCGCGCACCTCCAGCACCTCGGCCTCGACATGTTTGCGGATGAGATCGCGCGGTGAGCCGCGTTCCAGCACCGTGCCGTTGTCCACGATTACCAGCTCGTCGCACAGCCGTTCGGCCTCGTCCATATAGTGGGTGGTGAGCAGCAGCGTGCGGCCCTGGTCGCGCAACGCGCGCAGCCGCGCCCAGATCATGCGCCGCACTTGCGGGTCCAGCCCGGTGGTCGGCTCGTCGAGGATGATGAGTTCCGGGCGGTTAATGAGTGCGCGCGCAATGGTGAGCCGGCGCTTCATGCCGCCCGAGAGGGTGGCAATCGGCGCATCGGCGCGGTCGCTGAGCTCCACGAACCCGAGCAGCTCGCGAATGCGCTCTTCCACCGGCGCGCCGGTCAGCCCGAAATAGCGCGCATAGACGCGCAGGTTTTCGATCACGGTGAAGTCCGGATCGAGATTGTCGGCCTGCGGCACCACGCCGCAGCGCGCGCGCACCGCGCGGCCCTCGGCCGGGATCGGCAGGCCGAACACGCGCACTTCGCCGCTCGTCCCCGGCGACAGCCCGAGTAGCGCGCGCAGGGCAGTGGTCTTGCCGGCGCCATTCGGTCCGAGCAAGCCGAAACAGACCCCGGCCGGCACGACGAGGTCAAGCCCGCGCAACACCTCGCGCTCGCCGAAGCGCTTGGTAAGTCCGCGTATGTCGACAACTGGTTGCATGCGCCTACTTTACCGGTTTATCCGTGATTGCGTAACTTTGGCGTGCTGGTAAATAGCGCCGCCGGACTGCAATGCAGGGCGGCTTGCCAAAGTGCCGGGCCTGAAAAGGGTTGAAGGCCTTGCTCAAGTATGGGTCAGTGCAGAGGGCAGTGTGACCACGACACAGAACCCGCCCGCCGGTTCGTTAAGCGCCGTCACCTCGCCGCCATGCAGGCGCACGGCCTTTTGCGCAATGGCAAGACCAAGGCCGTAGCCGCCGCTCGCGCGATCGCGCGCATCGCCCACGCGAACGAATGGCTCGAACAGCCGCGGTAGCATCGCTTCCGGCACACCCGGACCCTGATCGCGGATCACAATGCGCCAGCTGTCCGGTTTTCCGCGGTCGCGCTCGAGCGACAGAGTCACGCTGGTGTTCTCCGGTGTGTAACGAACCGCGTTGCGCACAATATTCTCGAGCGCGCTATGCAGCAGGCGCGCCTCGCCCCGGATCACGGCCGGTTCACTGCGTTCGATCGCAACCCGGCGGCGAGATGCACGCGCTTCATAGTCGGCATCGCTCGCAATGCTGGCGAGCAGCTCGGCCAAGTCCACCGGTTCGCGCGTGGCGGGCGCGACGCTGGCCTCGAGCTTGGCCAGCGACAACAGCTGGCCAATCAGGTCATTCACGCGCTCCGCCTCGTGCTCGATACGGTCGAACTCCGCATCCGCCTGGCCGGCAACGCGCTGGCGCGCCAGCCCCAGCGCCACCTGCAGACGCGCCAGTGGCGAACGCAACTCGTGCGACACATCACTCAGCAATTGGCGCTGCGAGGCCATCAACTCCTGCAGCCGTTGTGCCATATGGTCAAACGCATGGGCGAGATCGGCGACTTCATCCTTGCGCGTGCCGAGCGTCGGCGCGACCCGTGCACTCAGGTCGCCGGCGGCGTAGGCCTCGGTCGCGCGCCGCAACCGACCGAGCGGCGCGGTGAGATAGCGAGCCAGCAGAAAACACACCAGGCCGCTCACCAGCGCCGCCAGGATCAGTGGCAGCGCGACGACATGCGGCCGGTCCAGAACCCGGCCAAGCGTCACGCCCTGGTAGTCCGCGATCAGCCGGTATTCGGTGTCGTCCGGCAAGCGGATCTCGAGCCGCAAGCGCGCCCCCACCGGTCCGCGCCCCGCGTGCATGGCTTCGCGCGCCAGCCGCTCGGCAATTCCGAGCGGCAACGGACGGCCGAGCAGATCCGTGCCGTTGCGGTCCAGCAGAAACAGCGGTACCGGCTCGCGACGGTCGATTTCGTTCAGCCATGCCTTGAGGCCGTCGACGCCATCGCGTTCGGCGATACGCTGTGCGTCGCTGACGTGGCTCAGTAAACGCGCACGCGGGCTCATGGCGACGTTCTCCAGGCGGGCTTGCTCGAGATAATGTGACGCCGTGAGCATGGCCGAACCGGCAAACAGGATAAGCGCGGCCCAGAATGACAGAAAGATCTTCCAGAACAGACGGTGCATGGCGGCGTTATCAGGAGCGCGTATACTGGTAACCGACGCCGCGTACCGTCTTGATGCGCTCTTCGTCGCCGGGGAGCGATCCGAGCTTCTTGCGCAGGCTGCTCACATGCATGTCGAGGCTGCGGTCATAGCGCGTGAGCTTGCGCCCGAGTGCGCGTTCGGACAGATCCACCTTCGAGACCACATGTCCGGCCTCGCGCAGCAATACTTCCAGCACGCTGTATTCGGTGCTGGTCATGGCCAGCGGTTGTCCGCCACACAGTACCCGGCGCGTGCCGGTGTGCATCTCGAGGTCGCCGAGCGTCAGGGTCTGCGGTGTGTCGATCCCGTCGGTGTCCGGCACTGGCCCGGCGCGCCGCAGAATGGCGCGGATGCGCGCCACCAGTACCCGCGGATTACAGGGCTTGGGCAGGTAATCGTCGGCGCCGAGTTCGAGGCCGACGATGCTGTCCACATCCTCATCGCGGGCAGTGAGCATGAGTACCGGCATGAGTGACTGGGCGCGCAGATCGCGCAGCACATCGAAACCATTCTTGCGCGGCATCATCACGTCCAGCACCATCAGGTCGAATGCCCCGCTGCGCGCCATGGAGAGCGCGGTCTCGCCATCGGGCGCGCTGTCGACGTCGAAGCCCTCGGCGACGAGATACTGGGTCAGCATCTCGGTCAGCTCGGCATCGTCGTCGGCCAGCAGAATATGGTTCACTGGAGCCCTCTTGCTGCCTTGCCTATGCTGATGAATGTATCCATGGATCGAGTGTGCCACAGCCGCCGTCCGCGAATACAGCGTCGCGCTGTTGTCTTTACACAGTTTTACCCATACCGGACACACGGTTACGCGACATCGGCCTAATCTTCGGGCCGTGGACGCAGCAACCTGCACCCCCTCAACTTCAATCGCAAGGAGACAGTCATGAAAAAATCAATCAGAACGCTGCTGATCGGCACGGCCATTGTGGGCAGTGTGGTCGCAGGGCTTGCCTATGCCATGCCTCCTGGCTACGGCGAAAGCTGCATGCACGGTGAACATGGCATGGGGTCCGGCCACCACGGCATGGATTCCGATTCGCAGGTCGACCGCATGGTGGAAAGACTCGATCTGACCAAGGAGCAACGTGACAAAGTACGCGCCATTGTCGACAAGTCACGCCCGCAGACCCGCGAACTGCGCGACAAGTTCTCGGAAAACCGCAAGCAGCTGCAAACGCTGACGCAGCTGGGCACGGTGAAGGAAAGCGAGATCCGCAAGCTGGCCGATATTCAGGGCAAGCTGATGGCAGACATGATCGTGCAACGCAGCAAGGTGCGGGGCGAGGTCAACGCCGTTCTCACCCCGGAACAACGCGAAAAAATGCAGCAGCAGTTCGGGCATCGCGGTTGGCATTCCCCTGCAGGCAAGCAGGATGAATAGGGCGAGGAGTCCGGGGGAACATAACCGGAGGTCTGAACACAGACACCTGGCGACTCTCTCGATGTAACCAGGGTATTCGTGGTACCCTTTTCAGGCATAAAACGCGGAGACATGGCCCTGTGGCTATGTCTCCGCTTTCTTGATTCCGGCAGTCTGTCTAATGTGGATCTCCCGGAGGCGGGCGGGGACCATTCGTTTCTTTGACAATTGGCTGACGTATGCTGAAAAACGTGAAAGACCATAAAGACCTGCAAAGTCTCCTGGTTGCGCTACTCTCGACGAGCGGAACTCTGGCAGGCATCAGCCTGGCGCTCGTCGGCATCGTTAACCTCAAAGTCAGCAACACCAGGATCGGAACGATCGCGGATGATTTGTTCCTTCTCTCCTCCATGGGTTTCCTGGTGGTCTGCTACTTCACCTTCTTCGTTCTAAGGAGACTCAATTCGAAACGCGTGCAGTATTGGACAGGCATCATCGACGCCATATTTCTCTTTTCGCTCACGTTACTGGTGATGTCGGGGTTTGTAGTGGTATACGAGTTCCTGTAACGAATGTCAGCAAACTTTGCGTTCGAGGCCGATGCAGTGAGACAGCGTACCGTCTCCTGTTGTGTCCGTGTCGTGCGTGGCGCAATGCGGCAATGTCGTTATGATCGCCTGCCGCAGAAGCGTCCGTACGCCAGAATGGCCAAGGTGAGTCACAAGCCGTTTTTGTCCGGAGTTTTGGCGGTTGGTCTTCTGTTATCTTGTCTTTCCGCAACGGCGGCGGACTCCACTACCGATGCGCTGACACTGGACGATACCTTTGCGCAGGCAATGGTGCGCAGTGAAGTGGTGGCTACCCAGGTCGAATTGATCCGCCAGGCGGAGGAACGCTACCGGCAGGCGAACGCTGCGATTCTGCCGACGCTGAGCGGCATCGCCTCCTATACATGGCTGGACAAGGGCGCAGCCGACACCACGACCAACCCGACGCGCCAGCCGTACGCGCGACTCACCGGCACCCAGCCGCTGTTCCGCGGCTTCCGGGAATTCGCCGCGATTCGCCAGAGCAAGGCGCTGGTCGGTGCGCAGAGCGACGACTACCAGAACGCGCGCGTGCAGTTGTTCAAGGACGTGGCGCAAAATTTCTACGACGTGCTGACGCTTGAGCGGGACCTGGTCAATCTAGACGAGCAGATCGGGCAATACCAGCAGCGCGAGAAAGAACTGCAGGATCGCGTGCGCATCGGCCGCACGCGCCCCGGCGAGGTGCTGACGGTGCAGGCGACAATCAGCACGCTGCGCGCACAGGTCGAGCAGACGCGCATCCAGCTCAGTACCGCGCGCGATATCTTCGCGTTCCTGAGCGGGTTGCCGGCCGCGACACCGCTGCGCGACACCGAAATGCTGCCCAGCAACCTCGATGCGATCGACGACTACCTCATGGGCGTGGTATTGCGCCCGGATGTGAAGGCCGCGCAACGGCGCCAAGTCGCGGCGCAGGAAAACATCACTGTAGCGCGCGGCGCACACCTGCCTTCGCTCGACCTGAATGCCAACCGCTATTTGGAGCGTACCGGCAGCCTGGAAAACGTCGACTGGGATGTGCAACTCGCGCTCACCGTCCCGATCTATTCCGGCGGCAGTGTGCAATCGCGGGTGCGGGAAGCGCAATCGCTGAGTGATCAGGCCGAACTCGCCACGACACGGGCCCGCCGGCTGGCGGATCAGGAAATCCGTTCCTTCTATCAAACCGTGGTGCTGGACCGCGCGCGGCTCGATGCCCTGGAGAAGGCAACCGGTGCCGCGAAAAGCAATTACGAGACCCAGCGGGGCGACTATCGCATCGGGCTGGTCACGAACCTGGACGTGCTACAGGCCCTGTCGACCTATCTCGACAACCAGCAATCACTGGACCGGGTGCGCTATAACGTGAAGCTGAATTATCTGCGCCTGCAGGCGGCGGCCGTGCGTCGCCCGGGCATGCCGGAAGAGACCAAGCCATGAACCTGCCCGAAATCGCCATCCGCCGCCCGGTATTCGCCTGGATGCTGATGACTGCGCTGATCCTGTTCGGCCTGCTGTCGGCCTCGCGCATGGGTGTCAGCCAGTTGCCGGACGTGGATTTTCCGGTGGTCACCATCGCCGTCACCTACACGGGTGCGGCACCGGAAATCGTCGAGACCAATGTCGTCGACATAATCGAAGATGCGGTCATGACCGTCGAGGGCGTGCGCAGTGTGAGCTCCACGTCGCGCTATGCCTACGCGTCGATCACTGTCGAGTTTGAGCTCGGCCGGAACATCGCCGATGCCTTGCAGGAGGTGCAGAACAAGGTTGCCGCGGCACAACGTTACCTGCCTCCCGATATCGATCCGCCGGTCATCAGCAAGACCAACCCGGAGGATCAACCGATCCTGTTCATGGCGGTCACCAGCGACCGGCACACGCCGCGTGAGCTGATGCGCTATGTGAAGGACACGCTCAAGAACAAATTCTCGTCCGTGACCGGTGTCGGTGAAATTGTTTTCGGCGGTTACGTCGAACCCAATCTGCGCGTCTGGGTGTCGGGGCGCGATCTCAATCACTATCAGCTGGCGGTAACCGACGTGCTGGGCGCGATTCAGAGCGAACACTCGGAGTTGCCGGCGGGACAGATTACCACCGGGCGTCAGGAGTACGACGTGCGCACGCTCGGCGAGGCCAAGACCGCCGAGGAATTCAAGCATATCGCCATCAACCAGCGTGGCGGTCAGCCGGTTTATACCCGCATCCTGCTGAGGCAGGTGGCGGAAATCGAAGACGGCCTGGACGACATTCGCCGACTCTCGCGCTCGAATGGCGAGCGTGCCGTCGGTATCGGGATTCGCAAGCAGCGCGGCTCGAATACCGTGGAAGTGGCGCATGCCGTCAAGCAACGCATGGCCGAGGTGGCCAAGCAGCTGCCGGAAGGCATGAAGATCGATGTGACCTTTGACAGCACCCAGTATATCGAGGACTCGGTGAACGAGTTCAAGTTCGCGCTGGTGATGTCGGCCCTGGTCACGGCGCTGGTGTGCTGGTTGTTCCTCGGCAGCTGGACGGCGACGCTGAATATCCTGCTTGCCATACCGACTTCCATCATCGGCACCTTCATCGTCCTGTATTTCTTCGGCTTCACGCTCAATACCTTCACGCTGCTGGGCCTGAGTCTCGCGATCGGCATCGTCGTGGACGATGCCATCATGGTGCTCGAGAACATCGTGCGCCATCGCGAGTCGGGCGAGGGTCGGGTGCAGGCGGCGTTGATCGGTGCGCGTCAGATCACCTTTGCGGCCCTGGCGGCGACGCTCGCGGTGGTGGCGATTTTCCTGCCGGTCGCCTTCATGACCGGGGTGATTGGCAAGTTCTTCTTCCAGTTCGGCATTACCATGACGGTAGCGGTGCTGCTGTCGCTGTTCGAGGCGCTGACGCTCACACCGGTGCGCGCCTCGCAGTTCGTCGAGGCCGGTGCGCGCACCACGCGCATGGGGCGGGCGGCAGACACTGCCTTCCGTGCGGTGGCCGCTCTCTATCGCCGTCTGCTGCAAGTCGCGCTCCGTCATCCGTTCAAAATCATCGGCGGCTCGCTGCTGTTCTTTGTGCTGTCGCTGGTTGCACTGCGTTTCATTAACCTGGAGTTTATGCCGGCACAGGACCAAAGCACCTTCATCGTGCAGGCGCGGACACCGGTGGATTCGTCGCTCGAGTACACCGATTCGGTGATACGCGAGGCAGAGAAATTCTTTGCCGCGCGGCCGGAGGTTCGGCGTTATTACGTCGCGGTGGGAGGATTCGGTATCGG
>Ga0315270_10000035_pt1 | contig 69589 bp, 70 predicted proteins | sample C1_bottom_MG_FD_204932 | JGI IMG/M metagenome (GOLD analysis project Ga0315270, IMG submission 204932) | Sediment microbial communities from Yellowstone Lake, YNP, Wyoming, USA - C1_bottom | ecosystem: Environmental > Aquatic > Freshwater > Lake > Sediment | place: USA: Wyoming | collected... | reverse complement strand
TCTTGCCAAATCTGTCAAACCCACCTGTGGAGAGCGTCGTCTGTTTCATCGTTCAATTCCGTTTGTTCGTTCTTCGATGCTGACATTATGAATCAAAATCGTTCAGGACTTAATCAGAGATTCCCTAACACATTGTTTTGGGTGTTTCTTGTATATTTGCAGGGTAGGTGCACATGAGATTACTTTTGATGCAGCCGCCGAAAGTGAAGAAAGGCGGGCCACACCACAATGAGCAATGTAATCAAATGGCGGATGAGCAGGAGGGTTCTTTGGTCAAATATATTCGAAGCATGATAAACAGAGGTACGCATGAGTAATATTTTTGCAAGCGTGTTAATGATTGTTGGAGTTTTGTATTCCCTGCCGACATGGGCTGGGTTAATTTCATCTTGCGATGGAGCCTCAAAAAATTCCAGGCCTGACTGGGTGGTCAAGCCGGATTACAGCCTGCCGGGTTATTACGTTGGCGTGGGCTCTATGGAGAAGGAGGATAAAAGCCGGGACGAGCAAATCAAAGCTGCAGAAAATAATGCCAAATCGGATCTTGTGCAGCGCATCGAGGTAACAATACGCGCCGAGAATGAGCAGAGTACGCGCATAAGTAATCAGCGGGTGCAGCAGGATGCTCTGAGTAAGGTTACTGTGAATGCCGAGGAGGTGTTGCGCGACTTGCAAATCAAAGGGCGCTGGATAGATCCGGATACTTGTGCGATCTACACGCTAATGGCAATCAGCAAAGTATCTGTGGCGCAGGCCAAACGCGAAAAGCTGATGAAAAGGCGCATCGAGAACTTTAAAATGCAGTTGGCGGAAGGTGTGGATCGCACCAGGAATCGCGATATAAAAGTACGTCGAAAATATCTGGAAGACGCCCAGTCCCTGCTGGATGAAACTGATTTTAGTTTGTTGCCAGAAGAGCTTAAAAAGGATTTTTATGCAGCACGTCTGATTGATGCGCTTGCGCAGTTGAGCAAAGAAGCATCGCAGGTGAAGGGGCACATGGCGTTAGTTGCACTCAATCAGGATGGCACGCTTCGCGCAGAGGTAGTTGGAAAGATACTGGACCAATTAAGGACCATCGATAACACGGCTGACAGGCTCTTGGGTGATTGCCAGACAGAGCCTGAATGTATCAGCCTTGCCACTGAGCGAGGATTCAGCAAGCTGGCATTGTTAAAGACGAGCAGCCAGGTTGGGGTGAGTCAGATGGGGGCGTACAAAGGTACGCTCACGATTACCAAGACGGTGTTCGATATTGAAAATCACAAGAAGCAAGGCCCGCGCACAGCATCAGCCCAGGTAATAGGCTGGAGTAATGAAGAGCTGGATTGGCTTTCAGCAGTAGATAAAGCGATGCAAGAGCTGAAGTAAGTGAAGGAGGGCTAATGTTATTACGCAGCTTGTTAGGTATGTCACTCCTTCTGTTGTCGCTACCCTTCGCTGTGTATGCAGCAGATGGTGGTCCCGAAATCGGACGGTCTGCTCCAAATCTCATCGGGCGCACACTGGATGATAAATTATATCGTCTGAAAAATGACAGGGGCAGCCCGAAAGTGATCAACTTCTTTTGGGTGGGTTGTAAACCATGCCGGCAAGAAATGCCTGAACTGGCCAAGCTTGAGCAGCAGTTCGCAGGAGTGAAATTCATCTCGGTGCATAGTCAGCAAGAAAGTCCGGAGGCCGTGATGAAGTTCGTCAAATCCTTGGCTGGAGCACCTGCAAACATAGTGCTGACATCAGGTGGTGTGCAAGAAATCTTCAGTTACACCGGTCTTCCACATACCATCGTGCTGGATAGCAACAATGTTGTGTTGATGAATATTTCAGGTTATACGCCAGACAATATGCAAAAGCTCAGCAAGGCTTTACAGCAACTGACCAAGAATTAGGGAAAACAGTATTTGCTCTTTTTTGACGAGAGATTTTTTTATAAATGAACGATGAATATTTTATGCGCGCCGCTCTCCAGCTGGCGCAGCAGGCAGAGCTGGTCGGAGAGGTGCCTGTGGGTGCGGTGGTGGTTAAGGACGGCGTAATAGTGGGCCGTGGCAGCAACGCGCCTATTGGCCGGCATGATCCTTCTGCGCATGCCGAGATGCTGGCGCTGCGCGATGCGGCTCAAAACGTGGGGAATTATCGTCTGGTGGGGTGCGAGCTTTTCGTGACGCTCGAACCTTGTCTGATGTGCGTGGGAGCCATGTTTCATGCGCGAATTGCACGTGTCGTGTATGGTGCCAGCGATTCCAAAACGGGTGCGGCAGGCAGTGTGCTGAACTTATTTGAAGAGCAGCGTCTTAACCATCATGCGGAAGTGCAGGGTGGGGTGCTTGCCGTGGAATGCGGAAATATTCTGAGTCAATTTTTTGCAGCGCGTCGCGCGCAACAACGATCATGAAAATTAAAATTTGTATCGCAGCACAAACTTTGGAGCTGCTTGATGACTCGGGTGGTGCATTGAAATGCTACCCGGTTTCTACCGCTATAAACGGGGCGGGGGAAGAGGCCGGCAGCTATTGTACGCCTCGCGGCAGGCATGTTATTCGCGCCAAAATTGGTGCGGGCCAGACCATTAATACGGTGTTTGTGCGCCGCAGGCCTACCGGGGAAGTCTATACGCCGCTGCTGGGTGCGCAACATCCGGGAAGAGACTGGATACTGACGCGCATCCTCTGGTTATCAGGCTGTGAGCCCGGCTACAACCGGCTGGGTTCATGCGATACCATGCGGCGCTACATTTATATCCATGGCACTCCCGATGAGCGGGAAATGGGCAGGTCTGCTACACACGGCTGTATCAATATGCGGAATTCTGATTTGCTTGAGTTGTTTGACCTTGTGAGTGTGGGGACAATGGTGCATATTTCTGCATGACACACTGAAGATAATCCAAAGGAAGACATATATGACGCAATCCGGACCACGCGAAATTGTAACGCCCTTCAGGCCTATTCCATTGGTCGTACCGGAGGGGATGAAACACAATGAATTTTTTAACAGTACTGAAAATCTGAACGATCTGGTGCATAACAATGGCCTGCTGGTGAACCCGGAAAACCTGTTGCTCTATCGCAAAGCATTGGGTCATAGCACGGCGTTTGACTGTTCGATTATTTACAACACCTCGCAGATCGTGCTGAATCCCCTGGGGCGTCCGGTACGACGCACTCAGGTGCCGGACAATGTCAAGCATGTATGGAACCGGATGAATCAGATCATTATCGACTACATGCTGGAGCTCTATCCCGATCCGGATGAAGCGCTGATACTGGCTGGCGAGGCCAGCCTTGATGCAACCTGGCCGCTGACCTCTCCCGGTGTGCCCAGTATCCGCATGCTGCACAATCACTTCATTGTTTTTCCCAAGGATGAGCTGCGCCGCGCCAAGCTGGCCGATACCAATAATCCCAATCTGACCGACGGCGGCCAGCACAGCCTGTTTCAGGCCTATATGCATGATGTCTACCGTGATTTTTTCGACAAGGCGCTGGACCTGAAAATTCTCAAACCGGCCAGCGAAGCCGACGCGTGCATAGGGCTGACCGGCTATCCACAGGGTTTGCCCAGCTGGGAAATACAGGGTGGTGCTGCGGCGTTGAAAGACGTGCGCTTTTGGAAAGAGTACGACGAGGTATTGAAAGGTTTTATCGATTTCTACCGCACATTTTTCTCGCAGGTATCCACACGAAATGCAGCATTGCCGCAGGATGCTTACTACCCGGAGGAAGTTGAGAGCGTGCTGCTGTTCAATAATGATTTTTTGAAGACCGCAAAGAAAGTGCGCGACCATTGCATCGTCGATGCTAAATACGCCAATGCCATACGCTGGCAGCCTGCGTTCAAACAGCTGATCTATCGCAATGATGCGGGCAAGCTGATCGTCACAATCAGCCAGAATTCCATCGGCAATGCGATCACTGAAGTGTTGGGTGTGGTGGTAAACCGTGTGGCTGATGCCGAGGCTTACAGCCAGCTTGAGCCCAAATTAATCGAGCGACTGCTTGAGGTGCGTCGGCGCTTGATTGAAGTTGATCTGGGTGAGGGTATCAGCACTGATTACTGGGGCAAAGAGTAGAATGCCATTTATGAATATTCGTTTTTTAAAATGAAGTCGTGTTCAGTAATGAATATTTGAGTAAGGAATAGCCATGAGTGATCGTACTACTCTCGTGTTGGAGCTTATCAGTAACCCAAAAATGGTTGATGCTATCACTCAGGAATTGTCTGAATATGGCTGGCATAGTGATAGTCATTTGGCAGTTGTTACCAAACTGCATGTGCTTGCTGTTTTGAAGCAGTTTGAAAATGAGCTCCTGAGTGCTCCCGAAGTTCAGGTATGGGCGAATGCTATTTGTGGACGTGCAGATGTCGGCTTTGAGTTTGGAGCCGACGGGGTAGTGGAAGAGACGCTTTGCTGGCTTGCGCATCCGGAAGTAAAGGGTCCGATCGACACAACTCTTTGCCTGCACATTGTTGCTTTGTATGAGAGGCGCGCTGCCAAACGGTAAGAACTTTAAGCAGATATTCGAATATTACTGCTGTCAAGGGTGTTTGCTAATAAATCATTAAGGGCATAAGGTAGGAATGTTGAATACATCTGCGCTGTCGTGAGCAAAATACGGCACGGGATGGTAACAAACCGCACCTTCTGCAGAAATTATTTTCAGCATTCCGTTGGCAAGGCGTATTTCCTTGTAAGGCTGCTTCAAGTATTGCGCCAGCGAACCGGCGGGAGTATGGAGCTTCTTCTCCTCCTGGGCCGCGTTGTCCTGCGCGGATTTTCGGGCTTCGTCCTGTGCGATGTTTTTAGCTGAGTCCATCAAATGTTGAATGTCATAACTGGGGACTTCATCTGTCGTAGAAATTGGCTTGGTTTGCACTGTTGGCTGTGTGTTTAGTATCTCTGGTAGAGTCGAAATTTTCGCTGGATTGCCGCGTGTTTCAGAGTCAATTTTGGCTTTTGACAAACCGGGATGTTTGAATTCGGACGGGGTTGAAAGATATACCTCCATCGCGTGTTGCCGGTTGACATCGAAATTTTTTGCCACAGGACGAATGAGCATGAAAAACACAATATGTAACAATAGCGACAACAGCATGAACGGCGCCAGTAACCTGGCAGTATCTGCATATGGTGATGGAGCAAAGTGCATTTAGACAGGTTGTAACTTGGCCCCGCCCCGTTTGCTTGTAACATCCGACGGTGCGGGGTCATTCAAGGGTAGCAATTTTTGTAGCGCCATGATGTAGTTTTTTAATGCCTCACGCCCGGTTTGGGTCAGGGCGTAGCTGGTTTGAATGCGACCCGCACTGTCATCCTTGCGAACATTGACGTAGTCGGCAGCTATCATTTTTTTAAGGTGCGAATCCAGGTTGCCGTCGGAAACGTCCAGTTTCCGTTTAAGTTCTGAAAATGTGGCCTTGCCCGCCCCCGCCAGAAAGGCGGCTAGCTGGGTACGCAGTGGCTGGTGCAGCAGGGGGTCAAGTATTTCCATGGTGGTAACTCTCCTCGGGGGTTTATTTTTATATGTAACAAGACTGCTTTGATGATTAAGCGTTTGACTCTTTGTGGTGAAGTGTTCAAGGTGATGAGTGCGCCGGGATAGCCAGCATTGATTGGGTAATATATTTTTCTGTTGCAGTGTTACCATTCCGGTAAACAGTATCGAAGTCCTCTCCGCTATTGAGGCGCTCGATGAACCGAAGAAATCCTGCGCTTCCCAATGTCGCGAGCCAGGGACGCAATTCGTGCCCTGCCGCGGTATACACAGGTCGAACTTCAGGTTCTCCCTTCGCTTTGCGCTCAAGATTCTGTGTCTCACCATATCGGTGTACTGCTTCTAGCCACTGCTTCATTGATCTGAAAGCAAGTAACTCGTCACGGCTTGGGCGAGGGACATTGGTATCAATCAGGAATTGCCAATGGGTTTCCGAATTTTCCGGTGCCTCACTTATTGCAACGGCTACACCTTCATCAAACCATTGCGGCATATGCCGCCAGGCACTGAAATTTAGACGGGTCCGTATTTCATCGTGAGACCATTCATGTGCAAGGTAATGCCAGTTCAATCCGCGCGGCGACAGGAGAATTCGGTCGCCAAAAATCTTCGCTCTTTCGGCACCCCTTCCTCCAAATGATTCATAACACTCTTTGCTGATACACGCGTGCACGATGGGTCGCGATACCACACTTCCATATGCGGCACGTATGGAACTCTCGGCTTTCACCATTGCTTCACGCAACGTCGTCCGCGTTGTTTCGTCTGCGCCAGATTCAAGGTAAATATTCGGACCGATCTGACTCAATCCAAAACTTTCCGGCATCAGGAGTTTTGCGGGTTGCATCGTGCCGCACCCGCCAACGAAGCCAAACGAGACTAGAATAAACAGGCTGTTCCGTAGACGCATGATAGTATGGGCTTAAAGTGCTGGTTGATGTTTCGTTGCAACTTCCAGTCTGGTACGTATCTCCGGCCCGGTTTGCGGGGGCAATTCCACCCTGATCATCGGTATGCGCACCCAAACGGAGCCTCGGGCCAATGACCATGGGTCTCCGGGGTGGCGCCACTCTCCGCTGGCCTGGCCTTTATCCATCATGATTTCGACAGGCTGGTTCAGCACCAGCGGTAATACTGCCGTATTGCTGGCGCGAAAAACATCGCCGGAAATATCGACTTTTACCGGGATGATGGTGCCTGCGGGCAAGGCGACTATCTGCTGTTTATCGGGCTGTTGCATGAACATATTCAGTGTCACAAGCGGCACATCTGATGGCACGAAAATATTGTCAAACTGCTGTGCGACTAGTGGTGGCACCATTACACACAACATCCAGCCTGATGCCTGTACAAGACGCAGCCGCACGGAACGTTGCCGGCCACGGTCAAGCATCGTGGTTAGCAATGGCAGACCCAAGCCCAGGGTAGAAGCGGCAATCCACTGGGAAAGCGTAGGAGGCAGGCTTAATGACAGCATACCAATACCGATGGCGATAAGAAGTGCGCCTGTCCATTCCAGTAACTCTTCAGAAAACAGACCGTGCACGTATAACCCCAGGCCAACAAGTACCACCCAGGCGGCGAAGATCATATAGCCACCGCCGTAGAAAAACATGGCAAAAGTCAGTAGCACCCCAACTGACATCAACAGCCACCATACCTTGAGCACTTGCCTGTGGATGAATGACCAGGCTTCGTCGCGCGCTTGTTTGGCGCGGCGGGTAAGATGCCAGTCGAGCAGGCCGACGCCGGAGACGGCGAGTACAAGCAGGATCAGCCAGGCGATTGCACGGACATCTGGCGCTGGGATTTGTTCTGGTGTGAGGATATTGTTGCTGAACAGAATGATCCCGCCACTGCTCGCGCCCCATAGCAAGAGACTGTGGCGCTCGATACGCAAATTGCGGTGTCCCGCGGACAGCATGGAATGAATGGCATCAAGTTGTTGTGTGGCAAGTTGTGGCATTGCGCCCCCTGTTATCAAGATCGGTAGTGCATTTTTTTGCGGGTTGGAATGCAGTCTGAATATCAGGCAAAATTTCTGATATGCAGGCTCTTCAAACAGCAGACAGACAGCTTACCGTACAATTTTCTTCAGCAGGTAGCCGGAAGACATTAGCCGTTCTTCGCCGTTGATTTTTACTATGCGAACCGTATCGCCACCATCACCCAGGGATCCCAGCAGAAGACCTTCGCTATCAGATATTGGAAGCAGGGGTGTGTGTATTTTCTCTCCTTTAGCACCTGTCGGGGTGGTTTCGACCAGCAATATCCCACGCTCTTCCATCAGGCGCATATGATTCGTAAATTGATAATCATCATTCGAATTGGTAAGTTCGTATTCCCCAAGATAGCGCTGCCACGCACCCGGATTTGGATATGACGGAATGCGCTGGCCAACCAGCATTTCCTGTGAGCCTACGCGGGCAACGAGCAGGTCACGTCCATTCACGGTGCGCCGGGACAGGCCAATGTCTCCAAGGGATCCCAGATTGATATGAAAAATTCCAAACAGCGAGTAATCGAGTCTGAGTAAACCATCGGTGCCTCTTATTAAATCGAAATCGCGACCCGCAGCATTCACACGCAAACCATCTTTATGTTTGTATACCCGCGCGAATCCAAGCATAGAAGTGTAGTTTCCAACATAGTCCTGTTCAGTTTCTGCAGAAAGTGGCTTGTCGTCTGCCAAGGGCTTGCTGTGTTCAGGCTGAAGGATTCCAGTTTTAGCCTGCAGAGCCAGCGAGAGGGTTTCGCTGGCGATATGATCGACCATTTGCCCGGACGTACTGGAGTTGGAAAGCACCACGACGCCCAGCTTGTGCTCGGGCAGTATGTACATCTGGCTGCGAAATAAAAGCGTCCCCCCGCTATGATGGGCTACAGTACCGGCATTTTCTAACGTCGATACGCCTAGGGTGCTCAACATCCAGCCCAGTCCGACACGAAAGTTGAAGTCCAGTGGAACATCTGTATTCTGCGGGCGCAACATCTCATTGATTGTCTCTGCCTTGAGGATGCGATGATCACCGTATGTGCCGCCAGCAAACATCATGGAGATGAAATGACTCATATCAGAAACACTTGAGTTGAGACCTCCTGCCGGGATGTCGCGCAGAGGCGGATCAATCGCTGGCTCGAGGCCCTGATAGCCCTTTGCCATCAGCAAGGATGTTGAAAGCCCGGTATCAAATGAAGAATTCGTCATGCCCAGCGGGGCCAGCACGGATTGCCGCATATGCTCCGCAAAGGGGATTCCGCTCTGATTCTGAATTGCGTTGCCGAGGAGCGTAATGCCCAGATTGGAGTAAGAAAATATAAGGTTGGGCGGATAGGCTGCATAATCTTCGCGGATGTCTGCCGCGAGTTCAGTGAATGGTGCCGGATGCGGAGTCATGAAGCCCTTCAGCCTGTCCCGGGGTAAACCTGAGTGGTGCGTCATCAGCATACGCGGGGTAATTTCGGGCGTATTCTGGAAGTGTGTTTTTATCGAAAATCCGGGAAGATAATTGTGTAAAGGTTGATCGATATCCAGCCGCCCTTGCTCTGCCAGTTGCATTGCAGCGGTGTCAGTGAATAATTTGGAAATTGAGCCTACCCTGTACAACGTCCCAGCGCTCGCCGGAATTTTATTCTCTTGATCCGCATAGCCGAATCCTTCAGACCAGACGATGCGTTGATCGTCTACAAGCGCAATACTCAAACCTGTCACCGCGTTTTTTTTCATCTCATACTGAATCAGATTTTTGACATAAGTTTCGGTAAACGTGTAGTCGTTGTGGGTGATGCTGGTGGGACGGGGAGGTGCAGACGTGCAAGCAGAAAGCAAGAGGCTGGTGAGGAAGAGACCAGTGAGCAAGAGATAAGAAGATTTCATCATTTCATGTCCTGAAGTTGAGGGATGTGATGTTGCTGAACAAGCTGCATTCGACCTTTCGGGTACTAACTCTGTTTTGCAGAGTATATTACTCTGCAAAACAGAGTGTCAATGTAATTTTGTTGGGTTAACACAATAAATTGAGGGAGGTGGGTAGAAAATCAGGAATTCTTGTTTGGCGATGTCAGCTTTGTTTTTTTACAGTATCAAGCAATTCAATCGACTCGGCGGCAATCTCACGCACTTCCTCGCTGCTATCATTTACACATGTAGCAAGGTAAGGTCGTGCAGCTGCACTGCCACTCAGGCCCAGCAGATTGCATGCGTCGGCGCGTACCCTGTGGTCTGCATGCTGTGTAAGTTCAGCAAGCCGGGGCAGCAGCTTCTGTAAAGCGGGAGTGTTGCGATAAAATTCCAGCAGGGCATCAACTCCAACGCGCACCTCTATGCTTTTCCCGGGATCGGCGACAATTGCAAGCAGCGGTTTGAGCCTTTGCGTATCTTCGGCTATGAAGATACCGGCCTGTTTAAATCCGCCTTCTTTTAACAGGTGCTCAACATAATGTGCGATGCCTTCTTCACCGCTGCTCCATTCAACCCACTGGCGCAACTCTGCCGGTGAGTGCGCGCCAGTGAGGGTGAATGGGCCGAGGCGCAACCAGGGTGCCGCGCGTACGCCATATTCGGCGGCCAGCTCGGGATGTGCGGCAACATTAACGACGGTGAGTTTTCCGATAACGGCTTGTTTGGTCAGTTCGCTCAGTCCATGCAGTACCGCAGGGCAGTGCGGGCAGCCGGGGGTGATGAAAAGTAGCGCGTCAGGTGCGTTGGCGGACATGTTAAAGTTCCTCTGTGATATTGCATATGTGTGCTGACTAAAACTACGAGTTTCGCGTTCACTTTATATTATTACGGGGCCTTGATGGAATACGGTGAAAAATTTAATACCTACACCCATCTGGCAGGTGCCTTGCTGGCGCTTGCCGGTAGTGTTGTGCTGGTCGTGCTGGCTGTGATTAGTGAAGACGTGTGGAAAATTGTCAGCTTCTCTATCTACGCTACGACTTTGATTATGCTTTACAGTTTTTCCACGCTGTATCACAACGCAAGCCACGGCAGGATCAAGTTTTTTTTACAGAAGCTTGACCACAACGCTATCTATCTTTTAATCGCCGGCAGCTATACGCCCTTTACCCTGGTTAGCTTGCGCGGACCATGGGGGTGGTCCCTGTTTGGCGTGGTTTGGGGCTTGGCATCATTGGGAATTTCACAGGAATTGTGGCTGAAAAAAAAGACACGGTTAGTGTCGTTAATTATTTATATCCTGATGGGGTGGGTCGCCCTGGTGGCGGTTGTACCGCTGTTGGCGGCATTGTCGTGGTCCGGATTTGCATGGCTAGCCGCAGGGGGACTGGCTTATACCGTGGGAATTGTTTTTTATCTGTATGATGAAAAATTCGCACATTGGCATGGTATCTGGCATCTTTTTGTGCTTGCCGGCAGCACCTTGCATTATTTTGCGATCCTGCTTTATGTTGCTTAGGGAAGCTCTGAATAAGTAACAAAAAATGAGAACGACTCGCGCACAATCCGCTGTGGAAATTCGAATTGGCCAGAAATTACCCTGGCAAGGATCATTTCGTCGACCATTCCGGTCGATTTCCCGTTCATCAGACGTACCTTAGGGTTTTATGTTGCCTGGTGTTTATCTTGCAGGGAGTTGCAATGTTATTCATCCCCTGATTTTTTTTTGCTGGCGGATTTGGGCATGCTGATTACATTGCTTTTCCTGGGATCGTCGGTGTACGAAGGTTTTTCATTCCTGTCGGGTTTTGTCTGGTCAGCCAGTTCAGCTTCGCGCTCGGAAATCAAACCAAAGAGATCGCGAATGTCGTAAATCGTGCTTTCCTTCAGGGGGTGGGGCATACCGGGAGCCGGGGTGGCATCCTTGACAATATTGGCGAGCACCTTGCGCAGAACGCGCAATATGCGCTGTTCTTTGGATAACATTTCTTCATTCACGGTCTAGCTCCGGTTTCTATAAGGCTGTAAAAGGCGGGATTGTCCTGTTTGCTGCTTCGATATGTCAAGCAAACAGGAGCGAGTAGGTGAGTAAGCGGTGTGGTTAAGGCCGGTTCCGATGCTGGCTGGCATTGCTATGGTTCGATTTGAGTTAAGTCCCCGATTGAGTTACAATGCGCGCCCTGTTTGTTCGGTATGGTACTGAATAACAGGAAATTCACACATCCGTTCATGTTGGGGTGCTTGCAAGGGGAAAGTTCTTGCGGGTCAGGCTGACGGGTGGAGGAACTTAACCCTTAACAATTGGAGTTGGCTATGTCAGGTACTACTATGCGTGAAATGTTGGAAGCGGGCGTCCATTTCGGACACCAGACCCGTTTTTGGAATCCTAAGATGGCACCGTTTATATTCGGCCATCGCAATAAGATCCATATTATCAATCTGGAAAAAACTGTCCCCCTGTACAACGATGCGCTGAAATTTGTGCGCAAGACGGCAGCGGGAAAAGGAAATAATATTCTGTTCGTGGCTACCAAGCGTCAGGCTCGCGAAATCATCAAGGAAGAAGCAATCCGCGCGGGTTGCCCATACGTTGATTACCGCTGGCTGGGTGGTCTGCTGACTAACTTCAAGACTGTACAGACCTCTATCAAGCGTCTTAAGGATCTTGAAGCGATGGAAGCCGATGGCAGCTTTGACAAGTTTTCCAAAAAAGAAGGCCTGATGATGCGCCGTGAACTGGAGAAGCTGGAGCGCAGCCTGGGCGGTATCAAGGATATGGCCGGTTTGCCATCCGCTATTTTTGTAATCGACGTGGGTTACCAGAAGGGAACGGTTACCGAAGCACAGAAACTGGGTATTCCTTTGATCGGTATCGTGGATACCAACCATTCACCTATCGGCATTGATTATGTTGTGCCTGGTAACGACGACTCAACACAGGCAATTCGTCTGTATGCCCGTGGCATGGCAGATGCCGTGCTGGAAGGTCGTGCTCAGGCACTGGCAGACTTGGCGGCACAAGTCGAAGAGCGGGCAGCGTAAGCAGCCTCATCGACAAGCCTGGATGTTGCGTAAATTAGTGTGATGATCGCGCAGAATTTTGTTTTGCAGGGGAAGTTTGTGAAGGAGTGGCGTAGTTATTCATACGCCCGACTGAATAAAGTTTCCATGCGAAACAAAAGACCAGCGAGGGCGCACGAATTTATGGAACATCCAGGCTAGGAGGGGCGTAAGCCCCTTTTTTTATAAATACAGGGCGCTGCCGATTGGCGGTGTTCTAAAGAATTTGAAGGAGTTTGACATGGCGGAAATTACAGCAGGTATGGTTAAAGAATTGCGCGAGGCAACAGGCCTGGGCATGATGGATTGCAAAAAGGCGCTGGTGGATACCAATGGCGACTTTAAAGCAGCGGAAGAATTGCTGCGTATCAAGAGCGGAGCGAAAGCCAGTAAGGCCGCCTCACGCGTAGCAGCTGAAGGCGTGGTGAGTTCTTTTGTCACAGGGGATGGCAAAATTGGCGCTGTAGTAGAAGTTAATTGTGAGACTGATTTTGTGGCCAAGAACGACGACTTCGTTGCCTTTGCTAACAGCGTTGCGCAAACTGTCGCCAAAAATAAACCAGCGGATGTGGATGCACTGGCTAATCTGGCTATCAGCGGCGGCAGCGGGACGGTTGAAGAAGCACGCAAGGCTTTGGTGATGAAGCTGGGTGAGAATATGACCGTGCGTCGTTTTTCCCGCTTTGAAACAAGCGGCAAGCTGGCTACTTACCTGCACGGCAGCAAGATTGGTGTAATGATCGACTTTACCGGTGAAGATGCATTGGGCAAAGACCTGGCCATGCACATCGCGGCAAGCAAGCCCAAGTCTATTGATGCTACCGGTGTAAGTGCCGAGGAGATAGCAACTGAGCGCCGTATCGCCATCGAAAAGGCCAAAGAAGCCGGCAAGCCTGAAGCAATGCTGGAAAAAATTGCAGAAGGTTCCGTGCAGAAGTTCCTCAAAGATGTCACTTTGCTGGGCCAGGTGTTTGTCAAAGCTGCGGACGGCAAGCAACTGGTTGAGCAACTCCTGAAGAGCCAGAACGCCACTGTAAAGGCGTTCCAGATGTTTATCGTGGGTGAAGGTATTGAAAAGGCAGTGGTAGATTATGCCGCTGAAGTTGCCGCTATATCGAAAGGTTAAGTTATGGGTGCTGCCCCTGCATATAAACGTGTTCTTCTTAAACTTTCCGGCGAAGCCCTGATGGGTGACGACAGCTACGGTATCAACCGTAGTGTGATTGAACGTATCGTGGTTGAAGTGGCTGAGGTTGTTGCCATGGGTGTGCAGGTGGCAGTGGTAATCGGTGGTGGCAATATCTTTCGTGGCGTTGCACCGGCTGCAGCGGGTATGGACCGGGTTACCGCTGATTACATGGGCATGCTGGCCACGGTGATGAATGCGATGGCGTTGCAGGATGCAATGAAGCGGGCTGGGCTGGACAGCAGGGTGCAGTCAGCTTTGAACCTTGAACAAGTGGCAGAACCTTATATACGTGGCAAAGCGCTGCGTTATCTGGAGGAAGGCAAGGTGGTGATTTTCGGTGCCGGCACCGGCAATCCATTCTTTACCACGGATACTGCCGCCGCTTTGCGCGGTGTAGAAATGAATGCCGAGGTGGTAATCAAAGCCACCAAGGTTGATGGTATTTATACCGCCGATCCCAAAAAAGACAAGACTGCTTCCCGCTACAAAACTTTGACTTTTGATCTCGCGATTTCCAAAAATTTGCAGGTGATGGATGCGACTGCGCTGACGCTGTGCCGTGACCAGAAAATGCCGATTATCGTGTTCAATATTTTTAAGGACGGCGCACTTAAGCGAGTCATATTAGGCCAGGAAGAAGGCACCCTGGTCAATTGCGATTGAATGCGTGTCGCCGGGAGATAAATCATGATTGCTGACATAAAGAAAACCGTAGAACAGAAGATGAGCAAGTCCCTTGAAACCCTGAAAGTTGATTTCAGCAAGGTGCGGACGGGGCGCGCGCATGCCGGCATTCTGGATCATGTGATGGTGCCTTACTACGGCAACCCTACATTGATTACCCAGGTTGCCAATGTAACCCTGATTGACAGCCGCACTATAGGCGTGCAGCCGTGGGAAAAAAACATGGTTTCGCCTGTGGAAAAGGCGATCCGCGATGCTGACCTGGGTTTGAATCCTTCAGCCAATGGCGACGTTATTCGTGTGCCTATGCCCATGCTTACCGAGGAGCGTCGTCGCGATCTGATCAAGGTGGTTCGTGGCGATGCGGAAAGTGCGAAAGTGGCGGTGCGCAATATTCGCCGTGACGCCAATGAACAATTGAAAAAACTGCTTAAGGAAAAATCCATCGGTGAGGATGATGAGCGGCGTGCGCAAGATGATGTGCAGAAATCTACTGACCGCTTCGTGGTTGAAATTGACAAAGCCCTGCAGGCTAAAGAGGCCGACTTGATGGCGGTTTAAGTAGCTGAGCATCCAGAAGCGGCGCTGCGATATATTGGCCGATTCGCAGTGCATCGCTTAATCCATGTGGGAGTATTGAATTCAGTGGCATTCTTTCAAAGTTCTACTCGCACTATTCCGGTTGTGCAAAAAGTTCCAAGGCATATTGCTATCATCATGGATGGCAATGGGCGTTGGGCCAAGCAGCGCTTCCTTCCGCGTGTCGCCGGGCATCAGCGCGGCGTTGAATGCTTGCGTGAAACAGTCAAGGCCTGTGGCGCGCTGGGTGTGGAGTATCTGACTGTTTTTGCATTCAGCAGTGAGAACTGGCGCCGCCCTGCTGAAGAAGTTTCTTTCCTGATGCAGCTGTTTCTCAAGATGTTGCAACGCGAAGTAAAAAAACTGCATGACAACAATATTCGCCTGAAAGTGATTGGTGATCTCAGTCGTTTCGATCTGGAGCTTAATCGGCATATAGCAGAGGCCGAGCAACTCACTGCCGGCAATACCGGACTGACGCTTACTGTTGCCGCCAATTATGGCGGGCGCTGGGATATTTTGCAGGCCGCACAGGCTATGTGGCAGGCCAGGCCCGAACTCTTGGGCCATTTCAATGAGGCTGATCTTGATCCCTACCTTTCCATGAACTACGCGCCCGAGCCCGATTTGTTTATCCGCACCGGCGGTGAACAGCGCATCTCCAATTTTCTGCTGTGGCAATTGGCTTACACCGAGCTTTATTTCACCGATACGTTGTGGCCGGCATTTGACCGCGGAGCTCTGGAAGCGGCAATACTATCCTATCAAAAACGTGAGCGCCGTTTCGGGCGGACCAGTGACCAGCTCGTGGATGATAAACAAGAAAATCCTTTAGTAAAAGGAGATCAGAATAATGCTTAAACAACGGGTGATTACTGCGCTTATTCTGGCTATTTTATTTCTCGCGGCTGTGTTTTTATTGCCATCATCAGGCTGGTCTGTACTTGTTGCGTTGGTTGTTATACAGGGTGCCTGGGAATGGTCAAAGTTGGCAAAGATGCAAGGACTGGTGGCGGGGGGATTTTTAGCCGTCATGGTGTTATCAATATTGGTAATCATATTAATGTCTGTCGTTTTGCATACGCAACAAAAATATCCGCTGCAGATTTTAATATACGGGATTACTGCCGTATTTTGGCTGTTCGTGGTTCCCATATGGTTCAAGAAAGGCTGGAAGTTTCATAACGTCTGGTTATTGGGTCTTGTAGGATGGTTCGTGTTGATCCCCACAGGGATGGCGTTGCTTGATTTGCGAGCAGAACTTCCGCAGCCCTGGTGGCTGCTGGGTGTGATGGCGATGGTGTGGATGGCCGATATTTCTGCCTATTTTGCAGGTCGAAAGTTTGGTAAAAACAAGCTTGCTCCAAGTATCAGCCCCGGTAAAACCTGGGAGGGTGTGGCGGGTGCAATGCTCGGGGTGATGGTTTATGTGGCGTTGGTCATGGTCGGCAGCGGCATGACACAGCGTTATTCACTGTTTCTGTTTGCAATTGTGGGTGTAGCACTCTCAGTCATCGGTGATCTGTTTGAGTCTGCGATTAAGCGGCAGGCCGGCGTGAAGGACAGCGGCACTTTATTGCCTGGCCATGGTGGCTTGCTGGACCGCATCGATGCGCTTACTTCCACCTTGCCATTGGCCGCGCTTGCGCTGATTTTGATGAGATTGGCATGATGCGGGTCGGGAGTGATATTACTTTTCTGACGGTGCTGGGCTCCACTGGCAGCATAGGTACCAGCACGCTGGATGTGGTGGCGCGCCATCCGCAAAAATACCAGATTTTTGCACTGACTGCGTATCGCCAGGATGAGTTGTTGTTTGAGCAATGCCAGCGCTTCAAGCCACGCTATGCCGTGCTGATTGATGAAGCCGCAGCCGCCAGACTAGTCCGGCGCATTGCGTCAGCAGGATTGACGGTTGAAGTGCTGTGCGGGGAGCAGGCGCTGGAGCAGGTTGCCTCCTTGCCCGAGGTGGATGCGGTGATGGCTGCCATAGTCGGCGCGGCCGGCCTGCGTCCCAGCCTTGCCGCGGCGCGTGCAGGAAAAAAGATTCTGCTGGCCAACAAAGAAGCGTTAGTGATGGCGGGACGAATTTTTATGGACGCGGTGCGCCAGAACGGTGCGACATTATTGCCGATCGATAGTGAGCATAATGCAATTTTTCAAGCCCTGCCGCGGGATTACGCGGGTGATATGGCTGCCAGTGGCGTCAAAAAAATATTACTGACCGCATCCGGTGGTCCTTTCCGTGATACGCCATTATCCGGATTAAAGCAGGTTACTCCGGAGCAGGCCTGTGCCCATCCTAACTGGGTGATGGGGCGCAAAATTTCGGTTGACTCTGCCAGCATGATGAATAAAGGCCTGGAGGTGATCGAGGCGCACTGGCTTTTTAATGCGCAGGCCGATGATATTCAGGTGGTGGTGCATCCGCAAAGCGTTATTCACTCCATGGTTCAATATATCGATGGCACCGTGCTGGCGCAGATGGGCAACCCCGACATGAGAACACCGATTGCGCATGCGCTGGCTTACCCGTTGCGAATTGAAGCGGGCGTGGCTCCGCTGGATTTATTCAAGGTGGCTACACTCGATTTTGTGGAGCCGGACTTTGAACGCTTCCCCTGTCTGGCCCTGGCTTACCGGGTGCTGCGTACCGGCGGCACGGCTCCCGCTGTATTGAACGCTGCCAACGAGGTAGCAGTGGATGCTTTCTTGAACAGGAAGATTTCTTTCCTTGAGATACCGCGCTTGATAACAGATGTTTTGGAGACCCAAATCAGCGTGGCTGTAAATACCCTGGAAGATGTGCTGTTGGCGGACGCACAAGCACGTATCGCTGCGCATGAGTGGATTTTAAAATGACGACATTTTTAGCATTTATCGGTGCCATTGTGCTGCTGGTTGCATTTCACGAGTATGGGCACTATTTGGTTGCTCGTTGGTGTGGCGTAAAGGTGCTGCGCTTTTCAATAGGTTTTGGAAAAATTCTGTACAGCAAAAAATTCCGCGGTGGCGAAACCGAGTGGTCAATTTCAGCCATTCCGCTGGGCGGCTACGTCAAGATGCTGGATGAGCGCGAGGGAGAGGTTGCGAGTGAAGATTTGCCGCGTGCATTTAACCGTCAGCCAGTGTTGCGGCGCATGGCGATTGTAGTGGCCGGACCGCTGGCGAACCTGCTACTGGCCATCGTTTTGTATTGGGGTTTATTTATCTACGGCGTACCGGGACTCAAGCCGGTATTGGGCAGTATCATTCCTGGTACGCCTGCTGCGGCCGCGAAACTGCAAGCGCAACAAATCATAGTCAGCATAAACGGAACAGAGACACCTAGTTGGCAGGATGTGCGCTGGGTGTTGCTGGATAGTGTACTGCAAGGTGGCAAGGCTGCTCTGGAAATCCGCACCTTACAAGGCGTTCTGTTAAAACGCGAACTGGAGATGAGCAGCTTGACGGCGGCCGACCTGGACAGCGACTTTATGCGCAAACTCGGTTTGCAGCCTTACCAGCCTGTGGTGCGAGCCGTGATAGGAAAACTGATTGATGCTGGCGTGGCGCAGCGTGCAGGTTTGAGAGCTGACGATCTAATCCTGAGTGCAAACGGCGAGCCGGTTGTTGACTGGTTGAAATGGGTGGAAGTAGTCCGCAGCCATCCGGGGAAACCGTTGCATTTGGAAATTCAGCGCGAGGGTCATCTGCTTACGCTTGATCTCACACCCGATACGATAATTGAGGGTGAGAAGCAGGTTGGAAAAATTGGTGCCGCCCCGCAAATAAATCAACAAGAATTTGATGCACTCATGACCGTGGTACGTTACTTGCCTGTGCAGGCACTTGTGCAGGCGGTGCGCAAAACTTGGGAAACCAGTGTGGTCAGTTTGCAGATGATGGGCCGGATGATCACGGGGCAGGTATCCCTTAAAAATCTGAGTGGGCCGATTACGATTGCGGACTATGCGGGTCAGTCAGCCGGCATGGGTATGGGGGCTTATCTGTCTTTTCTCGCGCTGATCAGCATAAGCCTGGGAGTATTGAATTTGCTGCCTATACCTTTATTGGATGGCGGGCATTTACTGTATTATATGGTGGAGAAGATTAAAGGCAGCCCTGTTTCAGAAGTGCTGTGGGAGGCGGGGCAAAAGGCTGGTATGGCATTGTTGTTTACTCTCATGGCGCTTGCTTTATTCAACGATTTTAGCCGATTGATTTTAAATTAAAAAAATAATGAAATTAATAAAATTAGCGGGGCTTGTCCCGCTGTTGTATGTCACGTCTGTTATTGCGATGGAGCCGTTCGTGGTGAAGGATATTCTTGTTGAAGGTATTCAACGTACGGAAGCGGGTACTGTGTTTAGTTACTTGCCGATCAAGGTGGGTGACACTTTAAATGATGATCAGTCTGCTGCTGCGATTCGCGCATTGTTTGCGACCGGATTTTTTACCGATGTTCGCCTGAAAGCTGAAAAAGGTGTGCTGGTCATTATCGTCCGCGAAAGACCGTCTATTGCCAGTGTGGAAATCAACGGGGTGAAAGATATTCCCAAGGATCAGCTGCGCGATAATCTGAAATTTGTGGGATTGGCAGAAGGCCGTATTTTCGACAAGGCTGCCCTGGAAAAATCGGAGAACGAACTGAAGCGTGCATATGTTGCACGGGGCAGATACGCTGTGTCAGTCAAGACGACAGTCACCGAACTGGAGCGTAACCGCGTGGCGGTTAACTTTGATGTGGTAGAGGGTGACGTTTCAAAAATTCGCCAGATTAATATCGTGGGTAACCAGGCCTTTAGCGAAAAAGATTTGCTGGATTTGATGAAGCTGACCACACCCACTCTGTGGACATGGGCAAGCAGCAACGACCAGTACTCCAAACAAAAGCTGTCCGCAGATCTGGAAGTGATACGCTCTTTTTATATGGACAGCGGGTACCTGGAATTTTCGGCGGATTCAACACAAGTTTCAATCACACCGGATAAAAGAGATATCTACATCACAATCAATATCAATGAAGGAGAAAAATACAAGGTTTCGGATATAAAAATGCTGGCACCGGAAAATATCCTGCCGCATGAAGATATGCGCAAACTGATTGAGATACAGGTTGGTGATGTGTTCTCGCGCAATAAATTAACCGAGTCGCAAAAGAAAATTTCTGATCGTCTGGGCGACGACGGATATGCGTTTGCCAACGTGAATGCCGTGCCGGAACTGGATAAAGTCAAGCATGAGGTTGCATTTACCTTTGTAGCTGATCCGGGACAGCGTGTTTATGTGCGACGCATCAATGTGTCGGGAAACACCAAAACCAAGGATGAGGTAATCAGGCGAGAATTCAGGCAGATGGAAGGAGGGTGGTTTGCGACGAAAAAAATTCAAAAATCCAAACAGAGAGTGGACAGACTGGACTACTTTAGTGAAGTGAATCTGGAGACTCCCCCGGTGCAGGGCACTAAAGACCAGATTGATTTGAATATCAGCGTCAAGGAAAAACCCACCGGAAGCTTTAACGTTGGAGCGGGTATCTCCAGTTCGCAGGGATTGGTACTTACAGCAGGCGTGACACAGAGCAATTTTTTAGGTACGGGCAAGATCCTGTCCACACAGGTGAATACAAGCAAATCAAACCAGGTTCTTTCGGTGTCATATACCAATCCTTACTATACGGATAATGGTGTAAGCCGTGGTTTCGACGTCTACCAAAGAAATCTGGATACTACCAGTACTTCCATCAGTCCATACAAGACGTTTACATTTGGAGGGGGGGTACGTTTTGGCGTCCCTATCGGTGAGGATGAAACCATGCATTACGGACTTTCGGCAGAGCAGGCGACATATGAGTTAACTCCGGCCAGTCCAATACAATTTGTCAATTATGTCAATATTTACGGCAACACGACAAATAACCTTCTGGGAACCGTGGGTTGGACGCGCGACAGCAGGGATAGTGCGATCTATCCAACTGATGGTAAAGTACAGCGGGCCTTTGCTGAAGTTGCAATGCCTTTCTCCGATCAGCATTTTTACAAGCTGACCTACCAGCACCAGAAATTTCATCCGCTTACCAAGGATATCGCGTTAATGCTGAACGGAGAGGCCGGGGTGGCGGGTGAGTATGACGCGAAGCCTTTGCCCTTTTTCAAGTATTTTTATGCGGGTGGCGTGGGTTCGTTGCGCGGTTATGAACCTAACTCTGTAGGTCCCCGAGATATAAATGGCGCAAACCTGGGCGGGGACAAGCGCTTGCTTGTGAGTTCGGAATTGCTTTTTCCTATGCCAGGCAGCGGCAAGGAAAAGTCGGTGCGTTTAAGCGCATTTTTGGATGGAGCTGCAGTTTATGGCCCTCCCACTGCAATTCCCGGTTCGGATGGACCGCGTTTTTCAACAGGCGTTGCCCTGACCTGGATATCCCCGGTTGGGCCGCTTAAAATGAGTTATGCTTGGCCTATTGCGGTCCAGTCTGGTGATAGGTTGCAGAGGTTCCAGTTTACCCTCGGGCAAATTTTCTAAATTAATATGGCTGTATTTATGATAGTTTGATGACTTGGTTGTCTATGCGGGAGCAAGAAATGAAAAGCATAATTAAATTCACCACTTCAATCTTGTTGGTGTCAGCAGTGTCCATAGTCTGGGCAGATGATTTTCGTATAGGCGTGGTTGATACCGAGCGTATTCTCCGCGAATCGGCACCTGCTGTTCAGGCGGAGAAAAAAATCGAGAAAGAATTTGAACTCCGCGATCTGGAAATGAAAAAAATTTCCAAACAGGCCAAGGAAATTCAGTCATATTTTGACAAGGAAGGCATGACCCTGATGGATGCCGAGCACCGCAGCAAGGAACGCGAATTGGCCAATCTCAATGTGACATTGCAGCGCATGCAGCGCGAATTTCGCGAAGACCTTAATTTGCGCAAGAATGAGGAATTGGCCCTGGTATTGGCACGCGCAAATAAGGCAATCAAGGCAATTGCCGAAAGCGAAAAATATGATCTGGTGCTGCAGGAGGCGGTATATCGCAATCCGAAAATTGATATCACAGAAAAAGTATTGCAGTATCTGTCAGCCGAAAAATAACACGTTTTTTAGTATTTATTATGCAGCGAAAACCTTATCGTTTAGTGGAAATAGTCTCGCGCTTTGGCGGCCGCATTCTTGGCAATGGCGAGACCCTGATCAGTCAAATTTCTACACTGGATAGTGCCCAGGCACACCAGATCGGATTTTTGGCGAACAGTAAATATCGCGCGCAACTGGATGCTACACGAGCGGGTGCCGTTATTCTCGGCGCTACGGATGCCGATTCGACTTCAATTCCGCGAATTGTGTGCGATAACCCCTACGCCTATTTTGCCAAGCTCTCCGCATTTTTGAATCCCCTGCCACTGGCAGTTGCAGGCATCCACCCCAGTGCAGTAGTGGGCGTGGGTGCCACTATTGCTCCCAGCGCGCAAATTGATGCGCATGTAGTGATAGGCGATGGCGCCAAAATCGGGGCCGGCAGTGTAATCATGGCTGGCTGCAACATCGGCGCAGGCGTTGTTATCGGTGAAAATTCGCGCCTGTATCCCCGTGTTGTGGTCTATCACGATTGTGTGTTGGGGAATAATTTGATTGCGCATTCCGGCGTGGTAATCGGTGCAGACGGGTTTGGCATTGCGATGGAAGAAGGGCGCTGGCTAAAAATTCCGCAAATCGGGCGTGTCATCATAGGCAATGATGTAGAGATCGGGGCCAACACCACCATAGACAGGGGGGCGCTGGATGACACCGTGATTGAGGATGATGTCAAACTGGATAACCAGATACAGATTGCGCACAATGTACGCGTTGGGGCGCACACCGCAATTGCGGGGTGCGTGGGAGTGGCCGGTAGCGCCACCATCGGTAAATACTGCCGCATCGGCGGCAGCGCGGGTATCCTGGGGCATTTGCAAATTGCAGATTATGTCGAGATCTCATCCTTTACCCTGGTTGGAAAATCCATCAAGGAACGCGGTAGTTATTGCGGGATATTTCCGTTCAGTACGACCCAAACATGGCGCAAGAATGCCGCTCAGCTCAGACATCTCGATGAATTGGCCGATCGTATAAAAACGCTTGAGCAGAATCTGGAATTATTAAAGAATTAACTTAGGGGAAATTATGGGTATTCAGATGGACATACATGAAATTTTGCAGCACCTGCCGCACCGCTATCCGTTTTTGCTGATAGACCGTGTACTGGACTGCGAACCCGGTAAAAACATTGTTGCATTGAAAAACGTAACAATGAATGAACCTTTTTTTACCGGCCATTATCCTCACCATCCGGTGATGCCGGGTGTGCTGATTATTGAAGCGATGGCTCAGGCAGCAGCATTGTTGTCATTCAAGACCATGGGCACCAGGCCCTCTGATGACTCGGTATATTATTTTGTCGGCATCGACGATGCACGCTTCAAACGCCCTGTCGGCCCCGGCGATCAGGTTATTTTCAAGGTGGAGATCCAGAGTAATAAACGCGGTATCTGGAAATATGGCGCAGTCGCCGAAGTGGACGGCAAGGTTGTTGCAGAGGGTAATTTGATGGCCACATTGAGGGACAAGTAATGCGTCATCCGACTGCACTCATACATCCCGATGCCAGACTTGCCGATGATGTGCGGGTTGGCGCGTACTCTATTATTGGCGAACATGTTGAGATCGGTTCGGGTACGACGATAGGGCCGCATGCAGTGATTACCGGTCATACCCGCATTGGTAAAAACAATCAGATTTTTCAATTCTGCTCAATTGGCGAGGTGCCGCAGGACAAGAAGTATGCGGGCGAACCGACCCGGCTTGAGATAGGCGATAACAACGTAATCCGTGAATCCTGCACCTTCAATATCGGTACCGTGCAGGATGTCGGCGTGACGCGCATGGGTAATAACAATTGGATCATGGCATATGTTCATGTCGCTCATGATTGCCAGATTGGAAATAATGTTATTTTTGCCAACAGCACCCAGCTTGCCGGACATGTCATCATCGACGACTGGGTGATACTGGGCGGATTTACCGGGGTGCATCAGTTCTGCCAGATCGGCGCGCATGTGATGACCGCGGTGGGTACCGTCCTGCTGCACGATATTCCGCCCTATGTAAAAGTATCGGGCAGTCCGGCGGAACCGCATGGTTTAAATTCAGAAGGGCTGAAGCGTCGGGGCTTTTCCAGCGATGCGCTGGCGGGACTTAAGCGGGCATACAAGACGCTGTATCGTTCCGGATTAACCCTGGAAGAAGCCAAAATTCAGTTGGACCAACAGCTATCAGACTGTGCGGAAGTAAAAATTATGGCTGATTTCCTTAATCGTTCCCAGCGCGGTATCGTGCGCTAATATTTAAATATGACTCAAGCTATTAAAACTATTGCCATGGTGGCGGGTGAAGCATCGGGTGATTTGCTGGCGAGTGAACTGATGCTTGCAATCAGGGAAATGATGCCGAATGTGCGTTTTATCGGCATTGGTGGCCCAAAAATGCTGGCGGCTGGCATGCAGGTGCTGTATCCGATGGAGAAGCTGTCGGTGATGGGCTATGTGGAAGTATTGCTGCATTACCGCGAAATCTCAGGCATACGCCGCCGCTTGCGCAAGCAGCTGATTGAAAATCCACCCGATCTCTTTATTGGCGTCGATGCACCGGATTTTAATTTTGATCTTGAGCTGGTGCTCAAACAGCGTGGCATTCCCACCGTGCATTACGTGAGCCCTTCAATCTGGGCATGGCGTGGCGAACGCATACACAAAATCAAGCGTGCCGTTACACATATGCTGGCCCTGTTTCCGTTTGAAGTGCCTTTGTACGAAAAAGCCGGGGTGCCGGTAACCTATGTCGGCCACCCATTGGCGGACATCTTGCCGGAAAAGCCCAATCGCATGCTCATGCGCGAGCAGATGCGCATACAGCCGCTGAATGCCAGGGTCTTTGCCATGCTACCGGGCAGTCGCAAAAGCGAAGTGCACCAGTTAGCCAAAACCTATATTGAGACCGCCAAGCTGATACTTAAAACGCATCCCGACGCGCAGTTTCTGGTGCCACTGGGCAGCCGCGAAACGCGAAATATTTTCGAAGAGGCTATCTGGCATGCCGATGCGCATGACTTGCCCATTACGCTGCTTTTCGGTCATGCGCATGATGCAATGATTGCTGCTGATGGTGTATTGGTTGCATCAGGCACCGCGACGCTGGAGGCGGCTTTGCTCAAACGCCCCATGGTCATCACTTACAAAATGTCGGCAATTAGCTATTGGCTTGCAAAGCGCAAGCAATATCTGCCTTATGTGGGCCTGCCCAATATTTTGGCCGGAAAATTTGTAGTGCCGGAGCTGTTGCAAGACGATGCCACGCCAGAAAATCTGGCGCAGGCGTTACTTAATCTGGTGGCCAATAAACAGGCGGTGAATGAACTGGAAGCAAGATTTACCGAGATGCATCTTATGCTTAAGCAGGATGCGGCGAAAAGGGCTGCTCAGGCAATACTTCCCTTTTTAAGTTCGCATTAATGACCCCCGTTTTTTTAGTCTGCGGAGTGGACGAGGCCGGACGGGGCCCGCTCGCAGGGCCGGTGTATGCAGCGGCAGTGATTCTTGATGAAATGCGTCCGATAAAGGGCCTGGCTGATTCAAAAAAGCTCAGTGAGCGCAAGCGCGGCTACCTGGCGGGAGAAATCAAGCTGCATGCCAAAGCCTGGGCAATTGCGACTGCATCGGCAGCAGAAATAGACGAGATTAATATTTTGCAAGCCAGCTTGCTGGCTATGAAACGGGCAATCGAGGGCTTGTCTTTGCGTCCGCATGAGGTACTGGTGGATGGCTTGTACTGTCCCGATAGCGGCATAGCCAGCCGGGCAATCGTGAAAGGCGACAGCAGCGTGGCAGCCATTTCAGCCGCCTCCATACTGGCTAAAACAGCGCGTGACGAGGCCATGCTATTGCTGCATGAGTGCTATCCGCAATACGGATTTGCCGCGCATAAAGGCTACCCTACAGCGGCGCACCTTGCCGCATTAAAATTACACGGAATATCGCCCGAGCACCGTAAAAGTTTCAGACCCGTTCGCGAATTAATATAACCATACCGCGAATTTTTATAAAGGAGAGCACTATGATGTTATTCATGAAACTCGTTCATCTGTTATCGATTGTAGTCTGGGTTGGGGGCATGTTTTTTGCGTATGTCATACTGCGTCCAAGCGCTGCCGATATATTGCAGCCACCCGAGCGACTGCGTCTGTGGGACAAGGTGTTTAGCCGCTTTTTCAACTGGGTATGGCTGGCGGTATTCCTGATTCTGGTGAGCGGCTCCTATATGATCTATCTGTTTGGCGGTTTCACGACTCTGCCTCTGTACATCAACCTTATGCTCTTGTTGGGCCTGGTAATGACAACAATATACGGGTATGTGTTTTTCAAATGCTATGCGCAGTTTAACCGCCAGGTCAGCAAACAGGAATGGCCTGAAGCGGGTGCAACACTGGGTACGATCAGAAAGCTGGTGGGTTTGAATCTGACCATCGGCTTACTCACGACCGCGGTGGCGATTATAGGCAGAACGATGTAACTGAACTCGGCGGGTTGCAAAATATCAGCGCTGAAAATAATATTTAAAATAGTGTTTTCTGAGTCACACGCATATTTCGCAACTCCAGATTTGTCCTGGTTAACCAAAATTTAACCTCCCTGTAACCTGATTGTCACCTTGGCTGCGTAACTTGGCCTTATCAAATTTATCGATAAGGAGACAGTTATGTCGCAACTGCAAACGCAAGTCCAGGTTAAAGAAAAACAGCAATTCACGACGAGTATGGCGCGCACAGAAAGTGAAGTTCGTGAGGCGCAAAAGTTGCGTTACAAGGTGTTTGCGGAGGAAATGGGGGCGAAGTTGCCGGGCAAGGATGAGCGCCTCGATCAGGACCGATATGACCGTTATTGTGACCATCTGCTGGTGCGTGATACAGATACCAATGAAGTAGTGGGGACTTACCGTATTCTGTCGCCTGATCAAGCCAAGAAAGCAGGGGGCTACTATTCCGAAGGTGAGTTCGATTTATCACGTTTGAATAATCTGCGCGATAGCATGGTTGAAGTAGGCCGTTCGTGTGTGCATCCAGATTACAGGGGCGGCGGCGTTATTACTTTGCTGTGGGCTGGCATGGCACAATACATGGTGAAGAATGGTTTTGAGTATCTGATAGGCTGCGCCAGTATCAGCATGGCGGATGGCGGTCATAATGCCGCCAATATTTATAACAAAATCAAATCTGATAGTATGAGCCCGCTTGAATGGCGTGTTTTCCCAAGTTGCGCCCTGCCCTTTGAAGCCCTGGGTAATCAGACTGAAGAATTCTTGCCGCCATTGATCAAAGGCTATTTGCGCCTGGGAGCCTGTGTTTGCGGTGATCCAGCCTGGGATCCGGATTTTAATACCGCCGACTTGCTGGTGCTGCTTCCCATGTCTCGCCTTAACAAGCGTTATGCCAAACATTTTTTGGGGCAATAAGGATTGAATAAAAACCGCTATTTTGTACGCAGTTATCGTCTCAGCCGTATGGCTGTCCACCTCCTGTATGCTTTGCTTATTACGGCGTTTTTGCTTCCGTGGTTGTCGAAAAATATCCGCACACGCGTTGAGCGTCGCTGGAATAGCGGTTTGATGGACATCCTGAATATCAAAATACGCTTGTGTGGGGTAGTACCGGACTTGTCCGTTCAGAATGTCATGCTGGTATCCAATCATGTGTCATGGCTGGATATTTACCTGTTGAACGCGGTGCGCCCCGTAAGGTTCGTATCAAAAATCGAGGTGCGTTCGTGGCCGGTTGTGGGCTGGCTCGCCAGCAAGACAGGAACGCTGTTTATTGATCGTAGCAAGCGCCATGACACTGCCAGGATAAATCACGAAGTGTCCGACATATTGAGCAATGGCGGATGTATAGGCGTGTTCCCGGAGGGCACAACCAGTAATGGCAGTCACCTGCGGCCATTTCATGCATCGTTGCTGCAACCCGCTATCCACAGTCAAAGCAAAATATGGCCCGCAGCCATACGTTATTCCCATGCAGACGGTACACTCAATATAGCGCCGGCGTATGTTGATGAACTTACTTTTAGCGATTCATTGTTATTGATATTAAGCCAGCAAACTATTTATGCCGAGATTCAGTTTATGCCACCTATCCAAGTGCACGGCAGGCAGCGGCGCGACCTGGCCAGAGAGGCGGAAATGGTGATTGCCGCCGCACTCAATCTGGCAGTAAGTAACAGCAAAGTTGCAATATCGGCCTGTTGAATTTTGCATAAATCGTGAAATTTTAACATGTTGGATTCAAATTTAAAGCTCAATACCGTGCAGAAGTTGAGCGGACATGCAGAGTAAATCTGACAGTGTGGGCACTGGGGCCAAGCTACATATCAGGAAAAACGCTCTGTGTCCTGTGTACTGTTTGCACCTGAAATGCGTTACGTTATTTATCATTTGATGATTCAGCGCTTCGGATCAATTGAGAGCAAGCGTGCGGCCGAGCTATCCTGCGATACCCCTTGAATTGCAAGTATCATTCCCCAGATAACATTAGCACCGTCTAAATAACACCCACGCAGAAATAGATGTGATGCTGTAGTTTTAATTTTTGCCTGAAAAGTTGTTCTATCCATGAATACGAATGAATAAAAAGGAGAAAATAATCATGAACAAGAAAATTCGCGCCGCTATTGCCGTTCTCGCTGCAGCATTAGTCATGAGCGCTTGCGTCAGCACCGGCGAATATAACAAGATGCAGGCAGGTAAGGACGCAGAAATCGCGAAGCTGTCGCAGAACAACGCCGTATTGACGGAGCAGAACACGGCCAAACTGCAGCAGGTAAACACTCTGGAGCAGCAGAAGTACGCATTGCTCGAAGCCAACAAGCAACGACAGAAGCAGTACGATGCACTGGTGCTGGGCCTGGCGAAAGAAGTAGAAAAGGGTAATCTCCAGGTACGGCAGTACCAGAACATGCTGGCCGTGGATCTGGCTGAGAAGATATTTTTTGACTCAGGTCGTGCGGCCCTGAAGCCAGGAGGCAAGGAAATTCTGAAAAAGGTCGGTGCGGCTCTGAAAGGGTATGAGAACAAATTTATCAGGGTCGTGGGGCATACCGACAATGTACCGGTGGCCAAGGCTCTGCAGGGAACATTCCCGACGAACTGGGAGCTTTCGGTCGCACGGGCAACCAATGTGGTCCGCTATCTGCAGGAAGTCGGCATCTCTCCCGAGCACATGGTGCCGTCAGGCAGGGCCGAGTACGACCCCATAGCCACGAATGACACGCCAGAAGGTCGCCAGAAGAACCGCCGGATCGAGATCTTGCTGATCGACCATAGCCTGGTGGACGAAATGAGCAAACAACTCAAATGACGCCCGCTGCCTTTACGGCAGCATAATCAGGCGATGCTCTAACGTGCAGTGGGTGATGATCGGTGCTTCGACCCCAATTCGCAGTGCGGGCCGTGCGCTGCTCCGGCAATACCTTTCCCATAGGCATCACTACACAAAACAAACGCCTGCAACGAGGCCTGGTGGAAGAAAAATACCAGCGCCTCGCCAACCGCGCTCCGGACATGAATAAAGAAATAGAATTGATTACGCATCCCTGCGGCTTTAAATATGCGCTGTAATTGAGCCGTGAATCTGGGCGTACGGAACAAACTGCGGGGCAGAATATGGCGATGAATTTGCTTTGTCCTTAACCGGCTACAAGAGCTTTGCACGTATTTTATGCTTTACGAGTATTTTACAATTTTCGGGTTGAAGTTTTTTTAAAAGCCCTACACCAAGGCAAGTTGGGGGTATAGTAGTAAAAAATCGAGGGGGAACGATCACGGCATAAGGCCAGCAAAAAAAGAACCATGAAGCAAACAAACCTAAAAATAAACCCACTCTGTCACCCTCTTAAACCAGCTTTCTCTATTGGTTTGCAGCGGCAATTCTTCGTGTGCGGTACAGGCTCCGCAAAATCTGTATGCCTACCGGTATAAGGGAACTTGTGTGTGAAAATATCTGGCTTTAATCCCAGGCAGGGACTGGTAAAATTTTTTTGGTTGTCCAATGCATTCTTTGCCGGGGTGCTATGCCTTGCTTTATGGTTTAGTTATAGTCAATACCTCCAGAATGCCCGGGAGCAGGAAAAAAATATAACCCTGACGCTGGAAAAAAGTGTCTCCGGTATGTTCGAGCAAATAGACATGCTGCTGATCGCAATGGTCAATGAACTGGAGCAGGACATCACCCACGGCAAATATAACCAGTCATCAGTAAGTAAAAAGGCAGCGCAATTGGCTGGCAGGGTAAAGATATTCACGAGGATAACTTATTCAGATGCAAACGGTAACGTCGGGTCCAATAATGGCATTCCACAAGGCATGCCGGAAATAAATATTCAGGACAGGGATTATTTTTTGCAATTGCGTGCTAATCCAGATATCGGTCTGGTCACTTCCAAACCGATATTGGGACGCGCAGTTGGTAAGTGGGTTTTGGTTTTTGCCCGGGCTCATAGAGATCCAAAGGGAAAATTTGCTGGCGTGATGTACGTTAGCGTTGAACTTGCATCCTTTGCCGAGCTGTTTGCCAATTTGCAGTTGGGTAAACGCGCCGTTACCAATCTGCTGTCCGATAACGACTATCTCAATCTGGTCAGATATCCGGCGCCCAAAGATGCCTCTGTGATGGGTAAGCGAATTCTGGTGCAAAATATTATCGATCAGATGAAACAGGGCAGGCCGTTTGTCAGTTTTATCGAAACCTCAAAAGTCGATAATGTGGAAAAAATATATGCCCTGCGCAAGTTAACTGATTGGCCGTATTTTATTTTGCTGGGGCAAAGCACGGAGGAGGTATTTGCCCCGTGGCGCAATCAGCTTTATATGGCGATTGCCGTCCTGCTAATTTTCTCGGGTCTGACAGGAGCCGCCGTGTGGCAGTTGCGGCGCGGATGGCGTGTGCAGGAAAAAGCACTCTCAGTTCTGCAGGCCACGCTTGAATCAGGCGATAACGGGATTCTGGTGGTCGATGAGAATGGCAAAATACTGCACCGCAACCAGCGCTTTCTTCGGTTATGGCGCATTCCTTCAGAATTGGCCGACAGCAGCGACGATAAGGCGCTGATCAGTTGTATGTTGGAACAACTGAATGAACCGCAGGTTTTTATTCGCAGCACACAGGCTGTGCAGGATGGTTCTGGCACGGAGTATTTTGATGTATTGGATTTCAAGGATGGTCGGGTATTAGAGCGGTACTCCCTGCCCATGCGGATGGGCGGCCAAATGAGCGGTCGCGTTTGGAGCTTTCGCGATGTCACTGACAGAAAAAATGCGGAAGAATTGCTGGCCCATGAGAAGGCCTTGTTTGAGGCAATCTTCAGGGGAATACAAGACGGCATAGTGTATGCCAATGTAAAGCAGGAAGTGATTGCCATCAACCCGGCATTTACTTCTATTTTTCATTTCAATATTCATGACCTGGCGGGGAAGACAACTTCATTTTTTTATGCAAGTCAGACGGAGTATGAGCGCCAGGGCAAGCTTCGTGTCAATTTGACGGCAACTGAACATGCACGTCCTTACGTTGTTAGCTACCGTAAAAAGGGTGGTGAAGTATTCTCCGGAGATACGCTGGGAACGGTGATAAAAGACAGCAATGGGCAGGTGCTGGGCTACATTGCAGTCATTCGCGATATCACCGACAAACTGCGCCTTGAAAAAGAATCATTAGATATGCGCGATCAACTTGCCCAGGCTACCAAAATGGAATCAATAGGCCATCTAACGGCCGGTATTGCTCACGACTTTAACAATATGCTGGGTGCGATAATGGGATACAGCGAGCTCTCCCAGCACATGCTGGCAGCAGGAAAACCGGAAGCAGTATTGCCCTTTCAGGAGGAGATACTCAAGGCCGGCACGCGTGCCAAAGAGCTTATTGCACAAATGCTCACTTTCAGCCGAACCTCGCCAGAGACAAAGGCAGAACTTGCGCCGGTAACCCTGCTGACACCGATTGTTAAAGAGGTGGTCGCCATGTTGCGCTCTTCTATACCCAGCACTGTTGAGCTAACTTGCCGCATAGAGACCGAGGATTTAAAAGCGCGCATTCAGCCGGTGAATCTCCATCAGATCATACTCAATCTGGGAGTGAATGCGCGCGATGCCATGGGTGAATACGGCAAGATCGACATCTCGCTGTCTCGCTATCATGGTGATACGCAGTTTTGCAACGCCTGCAAGAAGCCGTTTTCAGGCGACTATGCCAGGATCAGAGTCAAAGACAGTGGCAGCGGTATACCCGAGCACAATCTGGATAAAATATTTGATCCCTTCTTCACCACCAAAGGCGTGGGTAAAGGCACCGGCATGGGCTTATCGGTGGTGCATGGTCTGGTGCTTGCCGCCGGGGGGCATATCCTGGTGGAGTCAAACGCGGCAAGCGGGACTGCATTTCATATTTTGCTGCCATTGGAAACATCCTCTCCCCGCTTGCAGGACGCCGTTGAAGCCGCCGCCGAGGCCAACATTAAAGGCGCGCGTATTATGGTGGTGGATGACGAGCTGCCGCTTGCGAGGATGTTGCACGAATACTTGTCGTCTTATGGAGCGCAGGTTATCTCGTTTACCGACCCGATAAAGGCGCTTGATGCATTTATCCTGAATGCAGATAACATCGATTTGGTGATAACCGATGAAGCCATGCCCGGAATATCAGGCATGTTATTGGCAGAAAAATTGCTGATAGTAAAGCCGGGCTTGCCGATTATCCTTTGTACCGGCTACAGCGACCACGCGAAACCGGAAACTGCGGCAAAAATCGGTATTGCCGGTTTCTTCCATAAGCCTCTGAGCATGAATGAGCTGATGCAGAAAATCATGGAACTTTGTGCAGCAGGCTAGTTGTCTGTCTGATGAGTTATGCAAATTGAGCAAGTGTGGTCTGGCTATGCCAAGCATGAGGATGCGAATGCTGTATCTTTTTCGGTCATCAGGGGAGGACTGGCTAGGGGAGCCATTTATGTTATTGGAGCTTTTTTGAAATTTTACCTTTGCAGGAAGGCAAGGATAAATCTACTGTTAATTGATTTTTAGATCGTACATATGGTCTGCCAAATAACGTTGTCAAATTGACGGAAAATCTGATTTGACCGCCTTTAATCAAAATGCTACTTTGCAAATTGAAATTACTTTCGGGCCGGGTAATGTGGATTAAGAAAGTTCCAGCCTCAATTTTTTCGGGCATGTTCAGGTTGCTCGGTTCATCCACGGCAATGCGCTCTGGCTGGCTGGTGATTGCGCTGTTTTTCTCCCAGGTTATCTGGTCCGTCTGGAGTGATTATCAAAACACCCTTGATAGTGAATATGAAAATCTCGGTGTTCGCGTGCGCCTTGTCGAGGCCGAACTTTCGGGCAGTTTTCGCAGCCTGGACCTGTTCTTGCGCGCCTTGGGAGACAAGCGCATCAAAGACAGGCGCGCATCTGTCGAGAGCTTCCGGCATGAGCTGCAAGACGCGCTGGGCCTGATACCGGAAATATCGGGACTGTTTTTAACCAATGCCCAAGGTATTGTTAAGATCAATACCGATTCCACCCTCGAGGGAGATGACTCCTCTCAACGCGATTACTACAGATACCATGCACAATCAGTGTCCCCGGATAGAGGGCTATTTGTAAGCAAAAGTTTTAAGGAAACATCGGGACGCCAGATCTTCACCGTGTCGCGTGCGCTGCGCAGCACGGCTGGAGAATTTCTGGGGGTGATTGTAGCCAGGCTCGAAATCAACACTTTTGCCGAAGTCTTCCGCCCTTTGGTTCCGGCAGAAACGGGCGCGCTCACCCTGATTTTTACCGACGGGGAGATCCTGTTTCGCTGGCCTGATCCGGAGCGTTTCATCGGCAAAAATGTCAGCAAAGGCATTGCATTTTCCGAGCACATTGCTTCAGGCAAACAGGAAACAAGCCACCGCACTATAGCGCTTACGGATAGTGTGGATCGGCTATTGTTATTTCGCAGGCTCGTTCCCGATAGCCTCACGGTGACAGTTTCGCGGGATATGAACGAGGTGACAGCACGCTGGCGCCAAAATACATATCAGAAGATCGTTGAGCTGGTCCTGATCGTTGTCATCATTGCGTTCTATCTCTTTGCGATTCAACGTCGGCAACGGGAGATCGAACGGGCTCAGAAGTTTGCTGAAGGGATCATCAAAATGAGCCCGATAGGTATCTGTATTTATGATAGCGAAGGCCAGTGCATCTCCGCCAACGAGGCAATGGTGAAGCATGTTGGCGGCACCATGGTAGGCGTGCTGGCGCAGAACTACCATCAAATCGAGGCGTGGAAAAAGTCAGGTATTTATGAGCTGGCCTGCCAGACGCAGCGTACTGGTGAAAAGACCGAAAAGACCATACACGTCAAGACCAGTTTTGGCAGGGACGTGTGGCTGGGCCTGACTTTCAATTTGCTGGAAACGGACGGACGTATGATGCTTTCGTCATACGACCTGAGCGAATTCAAGCAGGAGCAGTTGGTTCGGCAGGAAGCAGAAGAACAATATCGCACGCTGATTGCGGTCATTCCGGAAGGTGTGGTCCTGCAGGACGAAAACTCGGTAATCATCGCCCACAACCAGAGCGCGGAACGTATATTGGGACTCAGTTCAGACCAATTACACGGCAGAACCTCGCTCGATCCCCGCTGGCGCTCTATACACGAGGACGGATCAGCCTTTCCCGGTGAAACACATCCGGTTGTGATGACACTTAAAACCGGGCTGCCGCAGACCGATGTCATCATGGGCATCCACAAACCTGACGGCGAGCTGACCTGGATTTCGATTAGCGTTCAGCCTATTTTCAAAGAGGGGAAGACCACCCCCTACCGTGTGGTCGCCACGATGCACGACGTTACTGAACGCAAACAAAGAGAAAAAGAAGCCGTAGAGATGCGCGAACAAATTGCCCAGGCTACCAAGATGGAATCTGTGGGTCATCTAACTGCCGGTATTGCCCATGATTTCAACAACATCCTGGGAGCGATAATGGGCTACACCGAGCTCTCCCAGCAAGTGCTTGCGTCGGGTAAAACCGATGCACTTGGCCGCTATCAGGAAGAAGTTCTCAGGGCCGCTAACCGCGCAAAACAACTCATTGCACAGATGCTCACTTTCAGTCGTTTGTCACCCGAGGTCGAGGGAGTACATCCACCGGTAACCGTATTGTCGCCGATAGTTAAAGAGGTCGTCTCCCTGCTGCGCTCATCCATACCAAGTACCATAGACTTGAATTGCAGCATAGCAAATGAGGATTGGACCGCGTGTATCCAGCCCATACACCTGCACCAGATCATCCTCAATCTTGGTGTTAATGCACGGGACGCTATTGGTGAATACGGAAAGATTGACATCTCGCTGAGCCATTATCATGGTGAATATATTCTTTGCAGCGCCTGCAAAAACTCCTTCTCGGGCGACTATACCCAGATCACCGTCAGGGATAGTGGCAGCGGTATCCCCGATCATGTCCTGAATAAAATATTCGACCCTTTTTTCACAACCAAGGGGGTGGGCAAGGGGACCGGCATGGGGTTGTCGGTAGTACACGGTCTGGTGCATGCGCTGGGTGGTCATATTCTGGTGGAATCAAGTACCGAAGGCGGAACCTCATTCAACATCCTGCTGCCTTTGGCCTCATCTGCAGCAGGAGCAACAGAGAGTAGCAACACTGCACCGATGGTAAATATAAAGGGTCTCAGGATTCTGGTGGTTGATGATGAGCAGGCACTTTCCACTATGCAGTATGAATTCCTGACTTCCCATGGTGCGCATATCGATGCATTTACCGATCCGGTCCGTGCGCTGGAATCCTTTGTTCAGAATGTAGAAAGCATCGATCTGGTGATTACCGATGAATCCATGCCCGGCATGTCCGGGATGCTCTTGGCCAGGAAATTATTGAATATCAAACCGGGTTTGCCCATTATTTTGTGTACCGGTTATAGCGACCACGCAACTCCTGAGTCCGCAGCAGAAATCGGCATTGCCGGATTTTTCCATAAGCCGCTGAACATGAATGAGTTGATGCAGAAAATCCAGGCGCTTAGAGGAATGGGCAAGCAATTATAGACAATATGTTCGATCAGAAATTGCGTCATTTATTTATCAACAGGAGCGTGAAGCCATGAGTGAATTTCCACAAGACATTTACACTGAACCATCCGATATTGATGTTGATACACTTAAAAACCTGGGTCCCTTGCGCGGTATGGCGGGTGTCTGGCAGGGACAACGCGGGCTGGATGTGAAGCCGAAAGCAGAGGGGCCGAAGAAGCAGGTTTTTAATGAGCGCATAGAGTTGCAGCCCATCGATCCGCAGACGAATGGGCCCCAATTATTTTATGGCCTGCGTTATCACACTCATGTAGTAAAACCGGATCAGGTTAAAACCTATCACGACCAGGTGGGCTACTGGTTATGGGAACCGGCCACGGAAACTGTGATACATACCCTGACGATTCCGCGAGCGCAGGTCGTGATGGCTGGGGGGAAAGCGAGTGCCGATGCAAAGGAATTTGAGCTGGTCGCCACGCATGATTCCGAGCATTTCGGTATCCGCTCGGCGCCATTTCTGGATTATGCATTCAAGACGGTTGAATTCCGCATAAAGGTCACCATCCACGCAGATGGAACCTGGACTTATGATGAGGATACAGTGCTGATGATCAAGGGCAAGACTGAACCCTTTCATCACACGGATCGCAACACCTTGAGCAAGATTGCCGAACCCACGCCGAATCCGCTGGCACGAAAGTAACTGAATAATTTTTGTTTGGCAGGCTGGAACGCGCTTATTTCAGGTTGAAATCTGGCGACTCATTTTTCTCTGTAGCAGCATCTTCCTGCTGCAATTTTCCCCTGTCTTTCTGGTAAGTGCCATAACTCTGGCTGGGGGTCATGGCCCGTTCATCGGGCGTCCTTGCGGCATCCTTATAAATATTGTTGCCTTCATAGACGCCCTGATACAGGTTGCTGCAGCCAGCCAGCAACAAACCGGATAGCAGGATAGATAGTGTCGGCCAATTCATAGGGTTAGCCCCCTTAATTTTATGCCTTCGACCTGGCCCACGAGACGATACCGTTTACATCCATAGCCCCGGCCTGTCTTGCCACTTCGCGGCCGTTTTTGAATAGCGCCAGGGTGGGGATGCTGCGGATGTTGTAGCGAGCGCCGAGCTCCTGTGCTTCTTCCGTATTCAGCTTGGCCAGGCGCACCCCGGGTTCAAGTTTTGCTGCTGCCTGCACAAAGGAGGGAGCCATCATCTTGCAAGGACCACACCACGGCGCCCAGAAATCCACCAGCACCGGGATGTCGTTGCGCGTGATGTGCTTCTCGAAGTTGCCGCCGGTCAGCTCTACCGGGTGTGCATCAAATAGTGCTTTTTTGCATTTTCCGCAGCCGGGCTGTGCGCTCATTTTCTCTGCAGGTATGCGGTTTACTGCGTCGCAATGGGGGCAGACGATGTGCAGTGTATCGGTCATTTGTTAAATCCTTTAATGTTTTCTTCTGTTTTGGATATGTGGGTGAGGGATGGATGTTTCAAGTCTGGACCGGTAAAGGTGTGCTTGCAACGATATTCTTTGCCGGGTTTATGGGAGCGCCGACGTCCCCGTCGGCATTTGTTGTTTTGAAATAGGCCGACGAGGACGTCGGCGCTCCAAAAAAATCAAAACGAGCAGCTTGTCGCAGGGAGTGCTTAGTGTCTCCTTAAGATAGCTTGAAGCGCATGGACAAATCAATGGCCTGTATATCTTTGGTGAGTGCGCCAATGGAGATGCGATCCACACCCGTTTCGGCGATGGCGCGCGCACTGTCGAGATTCACCCCACCGGAGGCTTCCAGTGCGGCACGCCCCGCGTTAAGCTGCACCGCGGCGCGCATAGCGGGCAGGTCAAAATTGTCCAGCAGTATGAGTTCGGCTCCTGCATCCAGTGCCGCGCGCAACTCTTCCAGTGTCTCCACTTCAATCTGGATGCTCATGCCCTGTGGTGCTATCCGCCTGGCTTCCGCCAATACTGCAGATATTCCCCCTGCCGCCATGATGTGGTTTTCTTTGATCAGGATGCCGTCGTAAAGGCCGCTGCGCTGGTTGTGCCCGCCGCCGGTTTTGACCGCATATTTAAGCGCGATACGCAGGCCGGGCAGGGTCTTGCGGGTATCGAGTATCTGGGCGCGAGTTCCCTCAATCAACTCGACATATCTCCTAGTGCGTGTGGCTACCGCCGACAGGGTTTGCAAAAAATTCAATGCGGGGCGTTCGGCAATGAGCATGGAGCGCGCCCTGCCGTGCACCTCGCACAGCGTCTGGTTGGCGCTGACGGCATCGCCTTCTTCGGCAAACCAGCTAATGGCGCAGTCCGGATCGAGTGACTTGAAGCAGGCATCAAACCAGGGTTTGCCGCAGAGAACTGCATCCTGCCGGGTGATGATGGTGGCATGTCCGCTCTGCCCAATGGGTATGAGCCTTGCCGTTAAATCGGTGGCCTGAAATTCTGCTGCTTTTTCGCCATGCCGTTTGCGCGACAAGGGGCGCAGGTCTTCCAGCAATGCTGCGGCAACGTTTGCCTGAATGTTCAAGTTGAGTTCGTGTTGATAAGTCATTTCATTTATTCCAGCCATCGAACCAGATAAAAAAGTCGAAATCCCTCAGACGAGCGCGAGGGACCAAACACCACCGCAGGCACTATATTATTGGCGGGGTCTGCACCGGCAAGTGCTTCAGCTTCATTGGCCACCACCGTCACGTTGTTTTCCGGAAAACGTTTGCGCTTGAGGCTGGGTGCATCAATCAGCGCATAGCACTCTTGCGTCAAATCTGAACTGGGATCAATCAGGTGGGGTTTCATGTTTTATATAATATGAAATATTCGAAAGATAGTGAAGTTTATCAGGTTGTGGTGCAGTTTGAAGCATGCTGATCGCGCGCGGTCGCATAGCTTGGCTATGATTTTGTAGGGTGCGCCCTGAAGGGCATAAACGCCATGCGCACCATGGTGCGTGGAAAGCACCCTACGAAAGCTACATTTTATTGAGAAATAGAATGTACGCTTGAAATTCCCATTGCCTCCCCCATCTAGCCGGTAGACGAATTAATTTTGAAGGGGTTGTTATGCGTTTCGACAAATTCACTACCAAATTACAACAGGCGCTGTCCGATGCACAGGGCTTGGCCGTAGGCGCGGATAACCAGTTCATTGAACCTCAGCACTTGTTGCTGGCCTTGTTAAATGATGCCGACAGCGGTGCGGGATCGCTGCTTTCGCGCGCGGGTGGCAATGTCGCGGCGCTGAAGGCGGCTGTGGCTGAAGCTGTATCACGCCTGCCCAAGGTGGAAGGTCACGGTGGCGAGGTGCAGGTGGGGCGTGACCTGACCAATCTGCTTAACCTGACAGACAAGGAAGCGCAGAAACGCGGCGACCAGTTTATTGCGTCGGAAATGTTCCTGCTGGCACTGACCGGTGACAAGGGCGAGGCAGGGCGTCTGCTGAAAACCCATGGTGTGTCGGCTGCGCCGCTGGAGCAGGCGATCAATGCGGTGCGCGGCGGCGCATCAGTGGAAAGCGCAGAGTCCGAAGGGCAACGCGAGGCTCTAAAAAAATACACTATCGATCTGACCGAACGCGCGCGCATGGGCAAGCTTGATCCGGTGATAGGCCGTGACGATGAAATCCGCCGTGCCATCCAGGTGCTGCAGCGCCGTACCAAAAATAATCCGGTGCTGATCGGCGAGCCCGGTGTGGGCAAAACCGCGATTGTCGAAGGACTGGCGCAGCGCATTGTGAACGGTGAAGTGCCGGAAACCCTGAAGGGCAAGCGCGTGCTGTCGCTGGACATGGCGATGCTGATCGCCGGTGCAAAATATCGCGGAGAATTTGAAGAACGCCTGAAAGCCGTGCTGAAAGAATTGTCGCAGGACGAAGGCAAGAACATTGTGTTTATCGACGAGCTGCATACCATGGTGGGGGCGGGCAAGGCCGAGGGCGCGATGGATGCGGGCAATATGCTGAAGCCTGCTTTGGCGCGCGGCGAGTTGCACTGCATAGGTGCGACCACGCTGGACGAATACCGCAAGTATGTGGAGAAGGATGCCGCGCTGGAACGCCGCTTCCAGAAAGTGCTGGTGGGCGAACCCAGCGTGGAATCCACCATCGCGATCCTGCGCGGCCTGAAGGAAAAATATGAACTGCACCACGGCGTGGAAATTACCGACCCGGCGATTATCGCGGCAGCCGAGCTGTCTGACCGTTATGTAACCGATCGTTTCTTGCCCGACAAAGCGATTGATCTGATCGACGAAGCCGCGGCACGTATCAAGATGGAAATTGACTCCAAACCCGAGGTGATGGACAAGCTCGAGCGCCGCCTGATACAGCTCAAGATCGAGCGTGAGGCGGTGAAAAAGGAGAAGGACGAAGCCTCCAAGAAGCGCATGCAATTGATCGAGGACGAGATCAAAAAGCTCGAACGCGAATACACCGATCTGGAAGAAATCTGGAAGTCCGAGAAGGGCGCAGCGCACGGTACTGCACAGGTGAAAGAGGAGATCGACCATATACGTGCGGAGATCACCAGGCTGCAGCGCGAAGGCAAGCTGGAAAAGGTGGCGGAACTGCAATACGGCAAACTGCCACAGCTGGAAGCCAAGTTGAAAGAGGCGACAGCCCTGGCGGAATCGCCCGACAAACCGAAGAACCGCCTGTTGCGCACACAGGTGGGAGCGGAGGAGATCGCCGAAGTGGTGAGCCGTGCCACCGGCATTCCTGTATCCAAGATGATGCAGGGCGAGCGTGAAAAATTGCTGCATATGGAAGAAAAAATCCATGATCGCGTAGTCGGTCAGGATGAGGCGGTGCGCCTGGTGTCGGATGCCATACGCCGCTCGCGTTCAGGCCTGGGCGACCCCAGCCGCCCCTATGGTTCCTTCCTCTTTCTCGGCCCCACCGGCGTGGGCAAAACCGAGTTGTGCAAGGCCTTGGCCACCTTCCTGTTCGATTCTGAAGATCATCTGATCCGCATCGACATGAGCGAATACATGGAGAAGCACTCCGTGTCAAAGCTGATCGGCGCACCGCCCGGCTATGTGGGCTACGAAGAGGGTGGCGGCTTGACCGAAGCAGTGCGTCGTAAGCCATACTCGGTAATTCTGCTCGATGAAGTGGAGAAGGCGCATCCCGATGTGTTCAACGTGCTGCTGCAAGTGCTGGACGACGGCCGCATGACCGACGGTCAGGGCCGCACCGTGGACTTCAAGAACACCGTGATCGTGATGACTTCCAACCTCGGTAGCCAGATGATTCAGCAAATGTCCGGCGATGATTATCAGGTGATTAAACTGGCGGTGATGGGTGAAGTGAAGACCTATTTCCGTCCCGAGTTTATCAACCGTATCGACGAAGTGGTGGTGTTCCACTCACTGGACGAGAAGCACATCAAGTCGATTGCTCGCATCCAGTTGGAGTATCTGGAAAAACGCCTGGGCGCGATGGAGATGAAGTTCGCCATCACCGATGCAGCTTTGTCGGAGATTGCGAATGCAGGGTTTGATCCGGTCTATGGCGCACGCCCACTGAAGCGGGCAATCCAGGCTCAACTGGAAAATCCGCTTTCCAGGCTGATACTGGAAGGAAAGTATGCGCCTAAGGATACGGTGAAGGTGGACTGTGTGAATGGCGTGATGCGGTTTGAAAAAGGCTGATCAGTTGCTGTAAAAGAATTGCCCGGCGATGTCGGGCTTTTCCATTTTGTATGTTGTCAGGTTTCTTTTTAAAGTTTGATCCTTAAATTTTGTTCACGCTTCATTAATCGCATAAATATTGAAAGGGATTCACCATGACTAAGCTATTTTCTCCCGCCACACTGGGCACGTTAACCCTGCAAAACCATCTGGTCATGTCACCGCTGACGCGTAATCGCGCTACCGGCAATATTCCGAACGAGCTGATGGCTGAGTACTATGCGCAGCGCGGCACCGCCGGGCTCATCATTACCGAAGGCACCTCGCCTTCTCCCAATGGCCTTGGCTATCCGCGCATACCGGGGATTTTTTCTGCGGAGCAGGTTGCAGGATGGAAGCGTGTTACTACTGCAGTGCATGCCAAAGGTGCAAAAATGTTTATACAGTTCATGCATTGCGGCCGTATCGGCCACCCTTTAAACCTGCCTGCAGGCGCACGTGTTCTGGGGCCGTCAGCCATTGCGGCGGCAGGTGATATTTACACCGATGCCGAGGGGATGAAACAGAATGCAATGCCGCAGGCGATGAGCGATGCGGACATCAAAACTGCAGTGGAGGAATACGCCCAGGCTGCAAAAAATGCGGTGGCAGCGGGGTTTGACGGTGTCGAGCTGCACGGCGCCAACGGTTACCTGCTCGAGCAATTTATCCGCCCGAGTTCCAACCAGCGTACTGATAGTTATGGTGGCTCGATTGAAAACCGCGCGCGTTTCCCGCTTGAGGTTGTCGATGCGGTCATCAAGGCCATCGGCAAAGATAAAGTCGGCATCCGTCTCTCGCCCTACGGTGTGTTTAACGACATGCCACTGTACGACGCAATGGATGCGGACTACACCTATCTCGCACAACAACTCAATGCGCGCGGTCTGGTTTATATCCATCTGGTAGATCACTCGCCGATGGGCGCGCCCAAAGTACCAGACTCAATCAAGCAAATGTTCCGCAAGGTGTTTAAAGGGAAGCTCATCCTCTCCGGTGGTTATGATGCTGCGCGGGCAGAAAAAGATCTTGCAGATAACAAATGCGACCTCATTGCCGTGGGGCGCGGCTTCCTTGCCAACCCTGATCTGGTTGCGCGCTGGAAAGCAGGCGTACCTGAAAATGCAGTGGACATGGACACGTTTTACACACCCGGTTCCAAGGGATATACGGACTACCCGACAAAAAATTGATTAAGCAAACTCCGTTCGCCCTGAGCCTGTTGAAGGACTTACTTTGATTCCAATTCCCTCTCCCCGAGGGGAGAGGGTTAGGGAGAGGGTGAAACCCGGCAGCGCCGTGTGATTGTTACCGAACAGTCATTTGCGGAACTGGTGCTGTGGGAGATACCCGAGCCTCTTTCTGGCAGTAAACATAGTTAAAAATACCGGCTGGCCTTCGTGGTTGCCGGGACATGCGTACTGCGTTATGACAACGAAACTGGAAAAGGTGATCACAGACATGTGCATGGCAAGAAAGTGAAATACCGTTTCATCTCGGTTGATAAACTGGTGGCGGATTTTTTTGAAGATGTTAAGAGGTGGCGCAATGAAAACGGTGACGATTGATATCCGGCCATTGGCTGACCCGTTAGGGGATTTTACTCGGGCATGGAAGGGCGGAAAGACTTCTGCGCCGCGCATCAGTTTTGAGTCGCCCGAGTTGCTGTTCAAGGTGTTGTCCGGCAAACGCTGGGAACTGCTAAACGCGATGACGGGCGCGGGAGCCATGTCCATCCGCGAGGCTGCACGGCGCGTGGAGCGAGATGTCAAAGCAGTACACGGCGACGTGACCGCATTGCTCAACGCAGGGTTGTTGTCGAAAACGGATGATGGAATGATTGTTTTTCCATACGATGCTATTCATGTGGATTTCATGCTTAAGGCGGCTTGAGGCTTAGAATAACAGTGGGCTAACATTTGATATTGAAAAGCTAAGGCCTGATTTCGAGGATTCTCGTTATTTCAACCAGAGACAGGCACAAAAAGGAGCGCACAATTTATGAGCAAACAACTTAAACCCATACCCAAGTTTGCCTATGCAGATGAAGAACAGGCCTTTGGGGAATAGCACGACTCTACGGATTATGTGGATTGGACAAAGGCCCAACGCGCTGTGCTGCCTAATTTGAAACCGACAACCAAAACGATTTCATTGCTTCTCAACAAGGGCTAAGGTAGCTTGGAAGTTGTTGTAAAAACAAAGCCCGGCATTGCCGGGCTTTGTTTTGGAGCGCGCCATGAGACAATGCCAGCAAATGAATACAATAAACAATACCAGCGCCACGGGCGACAGCTCCGTCATATCGTGCAGCTCGTGCAAGGCATGCTGCTGCCGGCTGGAGGTGATGTTGATGGGTGACGACGACATTCCGCCTGAATTGACGGAACAGGATCGCTGGGACGGATGGGTTATGGCGCGCCTGGCCGATGGCTGGTGTGCAGCCCTAGACAGGCGCACCATGCTGTGCACGATCTACGAGCGCCGACCGACGATTTGCCGTGACTACCAGCTGGGTGAAAGCGACTGTATCGGGGAACGACTTCTGGGAAACCAGCCGGGTTGATGATTATCGTTCCACAGCGAAACCGGTGATCCGTCCTTGATTGTTTTTTTCACCTGTTAGGCTATCTTCTTTTCCCCGGCAGCCAACAGCGCTTGTACCTAAGGAATCATGTGCTTGGGACTCTATTGATTGCGGTATTAGTTCTTGAGCTGCCAATTGTCATACCGTTCCCGACGCTCCAAGCGATAATTAGTAACTTCAAGTTGAATACCATCGGGGTCAGTAAAGTACGTTGCCCAATAGTCTTGAGCGTATTCAGGATAGAGCTTCGCCTCAGAGGCGTTGATGTTAGCGCCACGAAGTTGAGCAGATACAGTTGACACATCAACCGCTGAATCAACACGAAGACACAAGTGGTGTAAGCCCGGTGCATAGAAATCGTATGCAGCATGGGTGTGCGATGGGCGCAGTACATAGCCAAAGTGACGGTTGAAATAGTGAACGTGGGCATCGCCACCGAGAGTGAACATTTTTTTGCTAAAGCCCATGATCTCCACCAGGACGCGGTCGTAAAAATTCTCCGACCGACGAAGGTCCGACACCGTAATGTAGATGTGATCAATCCCGGTTACTTCTGTCATAGTGCAGTCAATAGTTTGCTCGCTTGCGGCCACTTGCGAACGGCAGAAGTTGTCCGCCCAGCGCAGAATAATGCCATAAATTCAGGATTTTTCCACGGCCGCTGTCAGTAGAACAGCAGACATTTGATGAATTATATATTGAATGAACACGTCTTGAGGAGGTGCAGTCATATATCCAAAGATTGGGTCATGGGCTTGTGTGCCCGCTTCATTCATTTGCTCATGTTAATGCATTGACTCAAATGAGATATTCATGACGGCAGCAAATATTTCGAACCTTAAGATCGCAACAAGTTATAGGTAAAATAATACGATCATTTTTGCTTCAGTATTTCCTCAAATTTCTCTATCGAAAGTGGTTTGCTAAAGAGATATCCCTGGAAACAAGTGCAACCATTTTCAAGAAGTAATTTGCGTTGTGTTTCCGTTTCTACTCCTTCGGCAATGACTTCTAGTTTTAGGCTTTGTGCCATAGCAATGGTGGCACGCACAACTGCTAAATCAGTGCTGTCTGCGGTGATATCTCGCACGAATGACTGATCGATTTTTATCTGGTCAAGTGGCAATCGTTTCAGGTACTGAAGTGAAGAATAACCTGTACCGAAATCGTCCAATGAAAATTTTATGCCAATATTGCTTAGTGCAGTCATGATTGCAATGGTATCTTCGATGCTTTCTTGCAACAAACTTTCAGTCAGCTCCAATTTTAGCAAACCTGGATTGATTGCAAAATTTTGAACTGCTGTTTTTACTTGGCCCAGAAAATCAGTCTGATGAAATTGTTTGGCACTCACGTTTATTGCCAACGCAAGGCCGCGGGTATGAGGGGCTTCTTGCCATAATTTAAGCTGAGCACAGGCTTTATTCAATACCCATTCCCCGATGGGCAGTATCAACCCGATCTCTTCTGCCAATGGTATAAATTGGATAGGAGAAATCAAACCTTTTACAGGATGTATCCAGCGTATCAATGCTTCTGCCCCTAAGGGGCGAAATGCGCTGTCAACCTGTATTTGGTAGTACAAGTGAAATTGCTGTGACTCAATTGCTGCGTGTAATTCATTCTCCAGTAAGACCCGGGCAGTAATACTTTCTTGCATTTGCTGGTCAAAAAAGCGCAATGCGTTGCGTCCAGCCTTTTTCGCCTGATACATGGCGATATCTGCTTGTTTCATCAACTCATCCGAATCCTGTATGGTATTGTTAAACAGAGTGGCTCCGATACTTGCAGAAGAGCGGTAGTCGTATTTATCGAGATGGTATATCTGATTCAGGGCAGTAAGAATTTTCTCACCAATGGCTTTTGTTTGCGATGCGGCCTCTATGTATTGCTCACTTAAATCTACCAGCATCACTACAAATTCATCACCGCCAAGACGAGCCACAGTATCGCATTCGCGCAAACAAAATTGTAATCGCTGGGTGACTTGTTGTAATAACATGTCTCCGATGTCATGACCCAGGGTATCGTTGATATTTTTAAAATTGTCCAGGTCTATAAATAACAAGGCACCTTCCCGGCCTGTACGTGAACTTGAGGCTATTGCCTGTTGCATTCGATCAATCAGAAGTTGCCTGTTGGGCAAATTGGTGAGGGGATCGTAGAAGGCCAGATGCAATATTTTGTCTTCATCTTCCTTTTGCTTTGAAATATCGGTGAACATCGCTACTCGATGCAACACCGAACGATCTGCATTATGAATAGTATCGATTGTTAACCACTTGGGATAAATTTTTCCATTTTTATGCTTGTCCCAGATTTCACCACTCCATTTTCCTGTGGATTCGATACTTCCCCACATGGACTGATAGAATGAACTGTCATGCCGGCCCGAATTTAATATATTAGGATCATTGCCTATAGCTTCTTCAGGGAGGTACCCGGTAATATTTGTGAATGCTGGGTTGACAGAAATAATCCGATTACTAGCATCGGTAATCAGGATTCCTTCACTGCTGGCAGCATAGACAGACGCGGCAAGCTGTAATGATTTTTCAGCTTCAGTGCGTTGTATCTCCCGCTCAAAATTGTCCAACGCAAAAGAAATGTCTCGAGTCATTTCATCCAGCAACGCAATTTCTTCCTTGTTAAATCCTTCAGGCAGGGGGCTGTAGACCTGCAATACTGCATACGAATTTCCTGCTTTCGGTATCGGAAAGGCAGCAGTTGATTTACACAACTTGGTAAACTCTTTGCTTGATTGACGCATAAGAGTTGGTAGTGCTGATGAACCGTTGATAATAACGTGCCGATTTTCTCGCACCGCTGTACTCACTGGCCCCTGACCTTCGTGCCCGCCGGGTCTTGATGAGATAACCACACTTTGCAGTATTTCATTATTTTTTCCGTAACTCGCGACTGGCTTAATTAGTTCGTTCTCTTCGTCAACGAGACCTACCCATGCCATACACATACCACCGAAATCAACCGCGCAACGACAGATGAGAGGAAATATCTCAGCTTGCTGATCCATGCGTACAATAGCCTGGTTTACTTCGCTCAAAGCTTTATACAGGTTGGACAGGTGCTGTGTACGACGTGCTGCATATTGGCGTTGTATAGCCATGTGCAATAGAAAAAAAGTCATTGTGCCAAACACGAAAAATAAACCCAGAATCTGCAGGCCAAGTTTGTTATTGCGTTGATAAACTCCTTCCAGATTCATGCGCGCATTAAATGTCGCGTTGCCATGGTAAGAATATTTAATATGAGATTTCAGTTCTATGAAGTTGCTTTCGACCACCGGGCTCCTGTAACTGCCCAGATTGAATCCATTATCAGAATCGAGCCTTAACGCCAGGATATCTTTATTGGTGGCCGCCCATTCGTTGAGAAACTTCTCAATATCCTGATATTGCCCTGAATCAATTTTTGTCGACAGAATGGATGCAATTAACTGAATTTGTTGTTCGTCGATCTTGCGCAAATCTGTTAAGTCGTCATTGAGTTTAAGACGTAACAAACCCCATGCAATCGCTGCCAACACCAGCAGGATAAAAATAAGTGTTAGCCAATACCATCGCGGATTTGATGAGTTGCCCATATACAGTTCAGGGTATCTTTTTCAGGCCTTTTGCACCTAGCATAATGCGCAGGTTGTCGAATTCACTATCCTTCGGGATGACTAATCCAGTCATCTTTGGATGAATAGAGGTCATGATTGCTTTTCCTTCTGGAGAGTTGTTTAACTTTAAAAACAAGTTGCGCAGAGTCTCGATCAAATCCTCAGGAAGTTTGGCGCTTGTGACAAACAAATGGTCATATACCATGGGCAAATGGGCTAATGAGCGCAAACCTCTGGGTGCATATTTCTGAAACGTTTCTTCTTTTACCGCACCGGCATCATAGTCACCAGCCAATACACCCAGAGCTACGTTATCGTGACCTTCCAGAAACTTATAGCTGGATAATTTTGTTAGTGGAACTCCCGCTTTTAAAAGCATGTACTGAGGCAACAGCGAACCCATTGTGGAACTGGGATCCGTAAATAGAAAGCGCTTTCCTTTTAATGACGATAGCGATTGAAGCGTGCTGTCTTGCCGAACAATAATTTCGCCTTTCAAATACGGCTGACCATCGATTATCTGGCGAGCCAATAACGGCTTCTTTCCATAGCTGGCAACTAATTTTACATATGGAACTGGCCCCATATAGGCAATATCTACATCATCAGTGCCAATGGAGTTGATATGTTCTTCATAATCTCGGCCCACCCGTACTTCAACCGGTCTGCCTATAGAATGAGCAATGTAATCTGCGAGGGGTTTAAATCGGGTTAGCAGTTCGTCTTTCGGCAAGTAGGGATGAACCGCCAGAATTAATGTTTTTTGACCGGGAGAATCGGCTCCGCAGGCAGTATTAAAAAAGATTATAGAAATAAATATGAAGATCACTCTGGATAAGCAAGACATATTCCCCCCTAAATAGCATGACTTAAAATATACGAGCGTAAATAAAGTTGCCGCTTTTAATGATTGTGCATCATATTGATTTATTGCATAAAGTGATACTACTGCTTAATTATGCTAAAAACTATAAATTTAAGTTATAAACCTTCTTGAGTTTAGGGAGTTAAAAATGTTCTTGAACAAGAATGCAAACCAATAATGAAACTGTATTGGTATAGACAGTAAAAGGGATGGTGGTTTATTTGGATTTTAAACTACCCGATAACGATCACCCGTGGATGTCACTATATCGCAGACTTTGTCCGTCCTAGGTTGAATAAATTTATGATTAAATTTCATTCGACCGCAGTTATTCAATTTTCATTTTTGCTATCTTCACAGCCCGTATCAGCTCTGTTATTGAAGCAGTTGTTTCGCAGCAATAAACAATGCCGGATCAACCATCGCCCCGTTCAATATCACGCTCCAGTGCAGATGCGGGCCGGTGGCGCGGCCGGACATACCGGAAAGCCCCAGCTGCTGGCCTTTACTGACGGTATCGCCAGCCTGCACATCGAACTGCTCAAGGTGGCAGTACATGGTGATTAGCCCATTACCATGGTCGACAAAAATCGTTTTGCCGTTGAAGAAGTAATCCTCCACCGCCAGCACGGTGCCGGGTGCGCTGGACATGATGGGCGTGCCGCGCCCGACTGCTACATCCAGGCCGGCATGTGGTGAGCGTGGTTGGCCGTTGAAGAAGCGGCGCAGGCCGAAGTTACCGGAGAGTCTGCCCTGGGCGGGTAGGATAAATCCCAGGTCGGTATTTTGCTCATCACGCCAGTGGAGCTTGAGTTCCTTGATGGTGCCGATTTCGCGCACCGCGCGGGCTTCGTCCTCGGGGGCGAGTTCTACCTTGCCCTTGTCTTCAATCGTGATGTGTTGCTCGGGATATTTTTTATTTTTTACGCGGAAGTTGACCACTCTTGATTTATCGCCCATTTTTACATTGAGCTTGTGCGGGCCTGGCACGGTATTGAGCGGCAAGCCGATCACTGCATACCATTGTTTTAATTCAGCTTGCACGAGCACAGCTTGATTGTTAAACCAGGCTTGCGGTTTTGTTTTATGGGTAAGGGTATTGCCGAGTTGAATGATGGCGATGCCGCCGGGCACGCTGCTGGACTGAGGCAGCGCGGCATGGGCAAGTAACGGCAGCAATGTATATAAGACTATGATTATATTAAATATATTGTGCTTGATGGAGGTGGTCTGGTGCATGGTTATGTTACACTTTGTTGAATTTGGAATTAAACAGCTTGGGATTGGATAAGTTGCTGAGCAATATACCGCATATTGCCCGTATGAATCACTGCACGGTTGGTTGTCGTAACGGGTAAATTACCCGTCTGACGTCCTAGTCAAGCGCATAATATATTGTTTTAATTGAACAAATAGTTTATGAATTTGTGCTTGACTACGTATATAACTACGGTGTTTTAATTCAGTCTGCATGTAAGGCGGGGGCAATTGCATATGCCCGTCATATCTAGTTGAGTTAATACAAAGGCGTAAAAATGAAATCGTACAGTTGGGTACAGTGGGCCAGGGAAAATTTTCAGGCATGGCGCCAGGCAAGGCATGAGAGTCGGCTTGTCAATGGCATCAATCGCGCGTTGCTGGAATTGCATCGCAAAATTTCGGCAGAAGATCCGCAGTTAAGCGAAAGGGAGCGTTTCAACAAACTGGTGATGATGCGCAACGGCTGCGACGAAATTGCAGCCTATGAAGTTCTCCGGAATGCGGAAGATAGCTATGCTGCCTGGCCGCTGGAGCGAGAGCTGACACTGTGCGATGTGATCCATTATCTGACCGTGCGTGAATTTCATGCCAAACAGGGGGATGAGTATTCGATGGGCGTTAATGATGAATATTTGATCGGTGTTAATATCGCAGCCCGCGTGAAAGCCCTTGTGCCGAGCAAACTTTGCCATACCCACCTGAAACTACCTCATATTACCGAAAGAAGAAAAAATTCCCGTGCCATTGAGGGTTGATCATCGCTGCAAGATTAATGATACTTGGTCTTGAGTGAATTTGCCGTTGCCATTCTGCATGTTCCAATGCTTTACAAATAAAATCCTTTTATTCACTCCTGTTTTAAAATCGTAAACAAGTATGGGCATGACACGGCTTAAAATTCCCGATCGGGATTGCAAGCGGCTAGTTAACGCAGATGAAATTCTGCCGCAACTGCTCAGCTTGAAAGGGTCAACCAAACTAGAGCCGGGCTGAGAAAAGCGGAGTGAACACGCATCGTAGCGCAATTGACCGCTGCCGTGCTGGCGCTGGAGGTGGACCGGATCCGGCTGGCTAAGAAACTCGCTATTGCCGAAGAAATTTAATATTTAGCGGAGGGTGTGGGCCGCATCAACTCCCTCTCCCACCAGTGCGAGAGGGAGTCAAGTACCAGCCGCAACGAGCACCATCGGACGCGTCGTGCAGCAGACGCGTATACGGTCTTTCAGTAACAATTCAATCCCTCAGGCTTTAGCGGGTGCTTGTTTTCTTCCTGCGGCTCACCGCATTCAGGTACAGCGCAACCAGCCCCGCCACCGACCATAAGCTGGCAATCGCGGCAATCCAGAAACCGGGAGCGCCGCGTGCGGGGCCGAAAGTTTCGGTCAGCCCCAGCAGGTAGCCGCCACCGAGACCTGCCCCCCACAGCAAGACCACATAGATCAGCATAGGCACCACCGATTTTTTGTAGCCGCGCAGTGCATTCACCGCCACGGCCTGCAGCGCGTCGCCCAGATGGTAGAGCGCAACCAGAGAGATCAGCGGCATGGCCGCCGCCTGCACCCGAAGATCGGTGGTATACAGCGCGGCAATTTGTGGTGCGCCGATCCAGAAAATCAGGCTGACGATAACCCCGATTGTCATGCCGAGGCCTATGCCCTGCCAGCAGGTGCTGCGCGCGTGATCAAACTGCCCGGCACCGATGGCCTGGCCGGCAAGCACCGCGGTGGCATTACCCAGCGCAAGCGGCACCATGAAAGCCAGGGCCGCCAGGTTGGCGGCGATCTGGTGGGCGCCTGAAACGATGGGGCCTAGGCGCGCGATGAACAGCGCCATAAAGGTGAAGGCTGTGACATCCGCGATAAAGGTGAAGCCGATGGGAAGACCCAGCTTGAGAAATTCTCGAATGGCTTTGAAGTCCGGAGCGGCAATGTGTTTGCGCAATTCGAATTGCGCGTAATCCGGATGTGTCAAACACCAGCCCCAGGCGAGGACTGCCATTAGCCATACATCCACTGCGGTGGCGACGGCACAACCCGGCCCGCCCATTTCGGGCATGCCAAACAAGCCGTACATGAACACTGCGTTCAGTGGAACCTTGATCGCCAGCGACAGCAAGTTGAACAGCATCACCGGGCGCGGGCGGCCTATCCCGGTTGAAAGGCCAAAGAATAAACGCAAGGCGAAGATGCCGGGCACGCTCCAAGCCGAAGCGTCGAGGTAGGCACGCACTTTGATTTCTACTGCGGGCTGCAATTGCGCAAACGATATAAGCGGCCCGGGGAAGCGCAGCAGCAGAATCGCCACGAGAGCCAGAACCAGCGATATCCACACTCCCTGATGAATTTCGCGACCAATCTCGGCTTGCTGCCCCGCGCCGTAGAGGTGGGCAATGATAGGGGGCAGGGCGAGCAACACGCTGATCAGCGACATCAGCACTGTGCCCATGATCGCAGCGGCGATGCCGACGGCGGCAAGGTCGATCGCGGATAGGCGCCCAGCCATAGCGGTGTCGATGACGGCATTGGCCATCATCGCCAGCTGTGCGATTAGCACCGGCCAGGTGAGCTGCAGGAGTGCACGGGTTGAGGCGGTGTGTCTTTCCATATTGGCCAGTAAAATGGGGCAGGTTTGCAGGATTCATGGAGTCAGTTTTAACTTAAACCCTTCCCCGCTGTGATTGCCGGGGTAGCCAACATACCCAGACTGAATTTCTTTTGCAAATATTATCAGGATGCAAATAATATTCAGGATTTAAAAATGGTATTCAAGCCTTGTGCTTTATTTTGGTGTAAATTGTATCCATGCACGCTGCATTCTCAATGGGAGGTATCAAATATGAAAAATATAGTCTTGACAATGATCGCCACGCTGCTTCTTTCAGCCTGTATTTCGGCTCCCGAGCCCAAAGAGGAAGTGGCTGCTGCCAAGCCCGCAGATCAAAGCGTGAAGCCGGCTGCGGACACGGGGGCGGTCACGGCTGGTGAGGTGACTACACAAGGCATGACTGAAGCTGCCCTGGCAGCCCAGCAGCGGGGTCTGCAAGACAAAAGCATCTACTTTGATTTTGACCAGTTTGTAATCAAGCCTGAATACCGTAACCTGTTGCGCCAGCATGTCGAGATTCTGCAGGCTCACCCCAAAGATTCGGTCACGCTGGAAGGCAATGCTGATGAGCGAGGTAGCGGTGAATATAACCTCGCCATAGGCAATAAGCGCGCTTATGCCGTCAAGGTGCAATTGTCGCTGCTGGGGATTGCCGGGTCACGTATTCAGCTGGTGAGCTTCGGAGAAGAAAAGCCCCGCGCAACATGTCATGAGGAAACCTGCTGGCAGCAGAATCGCCGGGTTGATTTTGTGTACCGCCCGAATAACTAAGGAAGCGAAAAATAAGTTGTCATGCCTGGTTTGGCTGTTCAAGGGCAAAAGAAAGGGGCTGCCAATGGCAGCTTTTTTTAATTCGAAATTGGTTATATCAATCCAATTAACAATGCAGCCCTTATTTAATTCAGTCGTTTGACTTAATCAAGTGGCTGAATTATATTGTGACTCTTCTTTTTTTACTCAGTGATGAAGCATGGTTGCCAAAAAGGAAAACCGCTGCCTGTTATTTAAGGCAGCCCAGCGTTTGCTTGGCCACCAGCCAAGTGGACAGGAAGAAACGCGCTGGCGCTTGCTGCAGGCGGCGACCGAGGTGTTTGCCGAGGTTGGATATCACGCCGCGACGACGCGCGCCATATGCCGCCGCGCCGAGGTTAATCTGGCGTCCATACATTATTATTTTGGTGACAAGGCGGAGTTGTACCGAGAGGTGTTTCGCCTGCCTTTCTTGAACGAAGGCAACACGTTCGCCACGCTCGATGTTGTGCAAGTCTCATTGAAGGCGGCGCTGAGATTCTTCTACCGGTGGTTCTTTCCGCCCATTGCTGAAGAAGATCCTATGATGCAACTGTTTTTGCGCTTGCATGCGCGCGAGGAGGCAGAGCCCAGCGGTGTACTGGGTGATGCAATGTTGCAGGCGTTTCGTCCCAACCACGAGAAAATACAAGCATTGTTATGCCATGAGTTCGGATTGAAGAAACCTGATGCGGAGGTGGATAGATTAACTTTTGCAATTCTTGGTTTGGCTACAGTCTATTTTAATAATCGCACAGCGCTTGGTTATTTTGCCGCACATTTGGTTGACGGGAACAAGTCCAGAGATACGATGGTGGAAAGATTGGTTGAGTATGCCGAAGCGCTGATCGATGCCGATCGCAAGCGTCGTGCCGCATCAGGACGTGTGAAGAAATGAGCCGGCATGTGCAATCTGCTTGAGAAATTATCTGCAGGATGGATACGCATTTTGTCAAATCAGGTGAGATACAAATAAGTTTTAAAAGGAAAAAAACAATGGGCATCAACACTATCAAACAGCATCCGCTATTTTTAAAATCCGCCTTGCCGGTTTTGTTATTGTCCGCCATGGCGACAGGATTTGGCGGTTGCAGCAAAGGGGAGCAAGCCGCAGTTGCACCCGTGCCTGCGGTCAGCCGACCCGCACTGACGGTGCGTACCACCTCGCTGCGTGATGACAAATGGGCACAAACGCTGTTGGCCAATGGCAGCATTCTGCCGTGGCAAGAAGCCATTATCACGGCACAGGTGCAGGGACTGCGCATCGCGGATGTAAAAGTCAGTATTGGCGATCATGTGAAGCAAGGCGATGTGCTGGTAACTCTGGATAACTATTCGCGGGCCGGTGGTGAGGCTGCCGAGCATACTGCTCAAGGACGCATCATTGCGCCGGATGACGGCGTCATATCAGCAGCGAATGCCAATGTCGGCTCGATGTTGCAACCGGGCACTGAAATGTTCCGTCTGATACGTTATGGTCGTCTGGAATGGCGCGCGGATTTGACGGCGGAAGAATTGATGTTGATCCGCAAGGGGATGCAGGTTGAGGTAATAGTGGGAGAGAATCGTGTCATCAAAGGTACGGTGCGTGCAATTTCGCCAGCGGTGAATGCGCAGACGCGCTACGGTTTTGCACTGGTTACCTTGCCGGACAGTAGCGGGATTATTGCAGGTGCTTTTGCGCGCGGCACTTTCGATATAAGCGGCGGAAAAAAGAGCCTGCAGTCGTTGCCTCAATCCGCAGTCATGCAGCGCGGTAACACTACCTTTGTACTGGTCGTGGGAGCAGATAACCAGGTGCATGAGCGAGCCGTAACAATAGGTCAGCGCTTCACTGATCGCATCCAGATCAGGCTGGGGCTCAAAGCGAATGAACTGGTGGTTGAAAGCGGTGGTGCGTTCCTGACTGAAGGCGATATTGTAAACGTGGTGAAAGGCTAATCATGAACGTTTCCGCCTGGTCGATACGCAATCCTATTCCGGCATTACTTGGTTTTGTGCTGCTCACCTTCATGGGTATCATGGCTTTCAAAGCCATGAAGATTCAGCTTTTTCCCGATATCGACTTGCCGATGGTGACGGTGACTGCCTCGATGCCCGGCGCTTCACCGGACCAGATGGAAGCCGAGGTGGCGCGCAAGATCGAAAATGCGCTGGCGAGTGCGCAGGGACTCAAGCATATCTATACCCAGGTAAAAGACGGTACGGCCATAGTCTCTGCCGAATTCCGTCTGGAGCGTGATTCGCGTTTGGCCCTGGAGGATGTACGCTCCACCGTCTCACGTATACGCAGCGACTTGCCGCGCGAGATGCTTGATCCGGTCATCAACAAGGTGGAGCTGAGTGGCAAACCTATACTGACCTATACCATTGCCGATCCAGTCATGAGTGAAGAAGCTTTGTCCTGGTATGTGGATAACAACATAACCAAATTATTACTCGGTGTGAAAGGTGTCGGGGCGGTCAATCGTGTCGGTGGTGTAACGCGGCAGGTGCGGGTGGAGCTTGATCCAACCAGGATGCTGGCGTTGAATCTCACCGCAGCCGAAATATCCGGACAGTTGCGCCAGATTCAGCAGGAAGCGCCGGGCGGACGCACCGACTTGGGTGGTATGGAACAGTCCGTGCGCACCGTGGCAACGGTGAAAACCGCTGACCAGTTGGCGCAGATGGAAATCAGCCTGCGCGATGGCCGTCGTGTTCGCCTGAATCAGGTTGCGTTTGTGAGCGACACCATAGCCGAGAGACGCTCGGCAGCGTTGCATAACGGCAAGCAAGTTGTCGCATTTGAAATTATGCGCTCGCTGGGCGCAAGCGATGTCGAGGTGGGCAATGGCGTTAGCAAAGCGTTCGAGTCCCTGAAGGCTGCTCACCCGGAAATCACCGTGGAGCGCGTGTTTAACACCGTTGATACGGTTTATGAAACCTACAAGGGCTCGATGGAGATGATCTTCGAGGGATCCTTGCTGGCGGTGATAGTGGTGATATTTTTTCTGCGCAACACGCGCGCCACCATCGTGGCGGCGACTGCACTTCCGTTGGCTGTCATCCCAACGTTCGCGCTCATGTACCTGTTTGGCTTTACCATCAATCTTGTCACCCTGTTGGCACTGTCGCTGGTGGTCGGGGTGCTGGTGGATGATGCCATCGTTGAAATTGAAAATATAATGCGCCATCTGGAGATGGGCAAGACACCCTATCAAGCATCGATGGAGGCTGCCGATGAGATCGGCATGGCGGTAATCGCGACCACCTTTACACTGGTGGCAGTGTTCTTGCCGACAGCGTTCATGAGCGGTATTGCAGGCAAGTTTTTTGTTCAGTTCGGCTGGACCGCTGCGGTTGCGGTGTTGTTTTCGCTGGTCGTGGCGCGCCTGCTGACACCGATGATGTCCGCTTATTTTTTGCGCCCCCGTGTCGAACATGCGACCCCCGGCTGGATAGAGATCTACCTCAAGTGGGCGCAGTGGTGTCTGCATCACCGCAAGCTGACGCTGCTCGCCACCGCAGTATTTTTCTTCGGTTCATTCTTTTTGGCAGGGACCTTGCCCACAGCATTTCAGCCCAAGGACAACCAGTCCCAAACGCAGGTGACGCTGACCCTGCCGCCCGGCAGCAAGTTCGAGCAGACCCTTGCACTGGCCGAACAGGCGCGCCACATTATCATGCAAAATCCGAACGTGATCCTGGTGTATACGGCGATAGGCGGAGGCACCGCGGGAGGCAATGCATTTGAGCCGGCCGGTGTTTCAGAAGTACGCAAAGCGATTCTTTCCATTCAGCTCAAGCCGCGCGGAGAACGTCCGCTAAAGCAAAACATTGAGGGAGATTTGCGCGAGGCGATGACGGTATTACCAGGCGTGCGCGTCAAGGTCGGTATGGGCTCGTCATCGGATAAGTACCAGCTGGTGTTGACCAGCGAAAATGGCGAATTATTAAATGCACATGCATTGAAAGTGGGACAGGAATTGCGCACAATACCGGGCATTGGTAATGTGGTTTCCAATTCCAGTATTTTGCGTCCCGAGGTAGTGGTGCGTCCCGACTTTGCTCGTGCTGCCGACCTTGGTGTAACCTCAAGCGAGATTGCCGAGGCTTTGCGAGTGGCAACCAGCGGCGACTACGACCAGTCACTGGCCAAACTCAATCTGCCGGATCGCCAGTTGCCTATCATTGTCAACCTGCGTGACGATGCGCGGCAAGATATTAAATTGCTGTCCCGTCTCGTGGTTGCCGGTTCGCGCGGACCGGTGATGCTGGGTAATGTGGCAACCCTGAGCCTGGAAAGCGGCCCTGCGCAGATTGACCGCTATGACAGACAACGCAATATCACTTTTGAAATTGAGTTGGCAGGTCAGCCGTTGGGCAAGGTGCAGGCCGCAGCGCTGGCATTGCCGTCCATCAAAAATATGCCGGAAGGGGTGGCGATGGCACCGATAGGCGATGCCGAGGCCATGATGGAATTATTTGCGAGTTTTGGTCTGGCCATGTTCACCGGGGTCATGTGCATCTATATTGTGCTGGTGTTGCTGTTCAAGGATTTTATGCAGCCCGCCACGATACTTTGGGCGCTGATATTATCGGTTCCCGGTGCATTCCTGGCACTGTTCCTGACGCATACAGCAATCTCGATGCCTTCCATGATCGGCATCATTATGCTCATGGGAATAGCGACCAAGAACTCCATCCTGCTGGTGGAATACGCTATCGTCTCGCGTCGTGAGCGCGGTATGAACCGTGCCGAGGCGCTGCTGGATGCTTGCAAAAAGCGCGTGCGCCCCATTGTGATGACCACGATGGCGATGGGCGCGGGTATGTTGCCGGTAGCACTCGACCTGGGCATGGGGGATGGCAGTTTCCGTTCGCCGATGGCGATTGTGGTGATCGGCGGTTTGATTACATCTACTTTCCTGAGCCTGCTGGTTATCCCCGTTGTCTATACCTTTGTGGATGATGTGATCGAATGGCTGAAGAGGATGACGCGGAAATTGGGGACGGGCTCCTCAACTGACAGCGCGGATAAAAGTGCAGGGGATGTGGTTGGGCTGAGCAACGTAGACTGAAACTGGGCTTCAACAACCCAGGCAGAAAATACTGATGCCGGACTGGTAACGACCTTGCGTCACACGCTCAACCCGTCGGGGATGTCAGCCTGCTCGCATCTTTTATCTGCAACACAAAATCAGCGCCGAAAGCGGTGGCCGGTGTCATGGCGCCCGCGAGGCGTTGTTTCAAAACTTGCTCTACAGCCAGTATGCACGCAGAGGCAGTGAAATAGTAACCTTCTCCCGTTTCAAGTGTTGCTTCAGCCGTTTCGCCGGTATGGCCGGTAACCTGTGCCCATACCCATGAGTGTCTCGCCGTATCAACCGCTTTTACGGTGTTTGAAGCTCTCCCGTTCAGCCATTTGTTAAGCTGCTTGCGCAGGGCATGCCATGAAAGGGTTTTTTGTACGAGAGGTAACAGGAGACGAGCAACGATGGGATGCAGCGGTACTGTCATGTATACGTTGATGTTGGAGATGCCTGTTGCCAGGTAAGCTGCCTCCAGATCTCCTGATGGAACGGGCAACACACTGTGTTCGCTATTTCCAATCCTGATGCGTGTTGCGCCCGTGCCAAGCGGAGTTGAAACCAAAACCCCTTTTCTGCGCACATAAGCGCCGCGTGAGATTGTTTCCAGTGTGCTTTGGGCGGCGCCTGTGCTTTTGTTCGCAATATAGGGGGAGATGATAATGTCCAGCGAAACGGGTGATGCGATCCGCTCACACAGATACCGTGCTAGACAGTTGCTGGCAACGGTGCCGAAGCCAATGCCCGGAATGAGCAATATACTTTGCTCTAGCGCTTGACGGTGGCGCGCTTGTGCGGCTTGCACGACAGTGATCTCATTGGAAATATCCAGGTAGTGCGTCTTTCCGGCCAGACACGCGTCCATCATGGGCTCGCAGGTCTTGTCGAAGTGTCCGCCAGCGTGCAGGATGAGATCTACCAATTTTGCAGCTTTGCATAAAGAATCCGCGTCATCAAATGGAAAGGCCATCCACTCAAGCTTCAATCGCTCCGCGAGTACGCGTAATTTTTCAGCGTTGCGTCCGGCGAGTATCGGTTTGTGACCCCGACGCACTGCTTCCTCTGCAATCAACGTTCCCGTATAGCCTGTTGCACCATAAAGCATCCATGATCTCTGCATTTTATCCTCCCTTTGAGTGGTTATCGTTCTTCGATGGATTGATTTCTGGCGGCCAGTAACACCAGTATATAAATGAAAGCAATGGGCACTGCAGCCCATTTGATTGAGGCAATAACAGAGTGTATGAAAAAAATTGGCACTGAAAAGTCAGCTGGGTTGCTTAGAAAAAAAAGCTCGATAGTGTTCTCGGTAAAATCAAAAAATCCGGCTATAAATGCCAGGTAAACCACAGCTCGATAGGCGAACAACTTTTCTTTTCCTTTTTTCAGGATCAGAAATGACAGCAAAGACGCAAAAAAGAAAGCGTAGCTAATCGCAAAAAGGTAGTCAGTAAAAATCCAGCGTTCGAAATTTGCTATTCCGAATTTTCCCCAGCTGTTTACAATATCGATAGCCGCTTCTTTCTTAAATGCCAGTTGCAGCTTGATAACACTGCTACCGTTTCCACCATCAATGAATGGATTGACATAAACGGTGATAATGACAAACATGAGTATCATTAAAAAAAGGGATGTAAATAGTACCGTTCTGTTGCTTAGCGTATGTATCATGGTGTATCCGTTTTTATGGTTTTTAAGTTAAGGCTGGTGGCCCAAGCGCACTTCAATTTTTGGATGATTTGCAACGAGCTCTTTAAGACGTTTCAGGTTCAGCAGGTTGCGATCGTTGTCATCGGTAAAGTCTCCCGGTTCTACCGTGTTTTCCCAACCCCAACGGGTGTGGCAGGTGTCGCCTGTCAGGAGTATGGGTCCTGTCGTGGTGCGAACCAGATAGGCGGTACTGCCCGCCGTATGTCCGGGCACACTGATGGCAAATACCGAGCCATCTCCGAAGATATCAATGATGCCCTCAAATTTATTTTGCGGATCGGGCTGAAAATTCCATTCCTGCAGCGCTTGTTTGTTTGCCAAAATTTGATTGGTAGCCCCGCGGACAAACATATTTTTGAAGCTCGTTGCTGAGGTTTCATGTGCACCGATATAAAGCGGCACATCATCGGGAATATCCGGCATGCCGCTTATATGATCGATGTGAAGATGGGTAAAAAATACACCTGACAATTTTCCATCCAGCCCTTGCAGTATCTCAGCTGTACTTTTTCTTGGTTTCAATTTTTCAGTGTGCATGACGGATCGAATGAGCCAGTTCATGCCTTCTTTGCCGGGATCATCGATCATTTTTTTTGACACACCGGTGTCCACCAGATAATTCCCGCGCTGGGGATGGGTCAGCAAGTGCGCATAAATTTGTATGGGCTCATCCCTATCCTTCAATCCTGCCTGAACCGCAGCCGGGCTTTTCAGGTTTAGCAGACCGGCAAGCGTAACCGTCCAATCTGCGCTGTTGATGGTCTCCAGTTTGATGGGGCCCGGCTGGTCAATCAGGCTTTCCATTGCAGCGCTGGTAGTGGTTGACCCGAGCCCTGGCTTGTCTAATGGATGATTGCTGAAGGTGCATCCCTGCATAAATAAAATCAGAGCGCAGCCTGGTGCCAATAAAATGGGGTGATAGATTTTCATTGTTTTCTCCTTTAACTTTGTTTATCTTTGCATATCCATATATCATCAGGCAACTGGCTAAATATGGATGATGTTATCCATATATGGATGGATGCGCACTTGCTTCGGGAATTTAATATGAAACTGAGATGGGATGATTTGCAACTTTTTTTAGCGGTGCATGAGCAGGGTAGCCTGAGTGGTGCGGCCCGCTTATTGAAGTTGGGCCAGCCAACATTAAGCAGGCGGATAGCTGAGCTGGAGGAGTCGGTGGGGGAGGCTCTGTTTGATCGGCTCAGTCATGGTGCCAGTCTGACTGCGGCGGGATACAAGCTGCTACCCGCAGCCCAGAGTATGGCCGAATGGGCCAACGAAGCGGAGCTCGGCGTTTCCAGGCAAACCTATCTGCCGGAGGGAAAGGTACGCATCGCAGCACCACCCGGCATTGCCTATGAACTGCTTGCACCTCTGGCTGCCAAGATACGGCGGCAATATCCACGGGTGCAGATTGAAGTATTGTCCGGCGTGGAGACCTTGAATCTTGGACGGGGGGAATCTGATTTGTCACTGCGAACAGAGAGGCCAAGCGATACTGATTTGATATGCGTAGACGAGGTGTCCAGCGTATTGCGGGTATTTGCAACCCAGGCCTATGTAGTCCAACTCCCATCCAGTCCAGCCATCGCGGATCTGGATTGGATATCTTGGGCCGCCCCTTATGAGAATCTGCGGGGTAATCAGGAGTTAAGTACACTGATAGAAAATTTCAAGCCTGCCTTTACCTCTGACGATTACATTGTGCAGATTGCCGCCTGCAAGGCAGGTGTGGGCGCCATGATTTTACCCCGGGTATTGCACCATTACGCGGGTTTAGGTGAATTGCAGGAGCTCGTGGAGCTGAATATCGACCTCGGATCAACTGCGGTCGGCAGCTTGTTTCTGGTGTGCCATAAACGCCATCATCATCTTCCAAAAATTAAGCTGGTGATGGATTTTATTTCAAGGGAGTTTGAGATATTGCGCCAGGCGCAGGACGGGCGCTGTGTTAACTAATTGGCTGTGCAGTAGGCCCCAGGTTCACTGGGATGGAGCGCATTTATTGCTGTTTGGACTCGCCATAAACCTTCTGCAGGAGCATATTTGCAGTTTTTTCAAGTAAAACAACATTCAGTGTGCCTATACATTGCTCGGCCATATCGATGCCGCTCAGCACAGAGGGACGTTCGCTTGCGTTTATTTCCCATAACCCAGTCGCATCGCCTCTTTCACGCACGGCAAGCAAAGTTTCAATGGCGGCGTTCAGGGTGGGAATGGCCTGCGGAATTTGTGTCTGGTGTTGTTCGAGTGCGGATAAAACTACAGATACTGCTGCGGCCAGACGGCTGAAGGAAACGACGTTAAACTTCCCCCTGCATGCAGCTTGGTAGGCGGCATGCATGTCCATTGCGTAGATGTCCTTCAGGCCGTGCGTAACCGGAATGCGTAGCGAACTTCCTTTTTTTGTCTTCATGTTTCTTTAGAGCGGGTGTGTGGCAAGTTTCTTACTGGGTTTGTTTTTCCACATTCTGCTGGGTTTCCTGCATTTGCTTTTGGACGGTAATATCCACCTCTTTCGCCTTGTCCAGCGCGTTGCGCTGTTCTTCAATCAGTTTTGTTTTTGGACTGTTGTCGGGGCCACATGCAAGCAGTAGCAGGCTAGTCAGTATAAGGAGCAGATAGTTTAGCGATTTCATTTTGATCCTTCGACAAGTAGAATCGCAACGAGAGTAAAAGCTCACGCTGGTTGTCAATTTTTTTCAGAAAATGGGACTCCTGCATGGATGCGGGGAGTATCCCGGCGATCGTGTCCGGTATATTGAACATTGCCATGGGTTTTATACAAGATGCCCATGATGCCCGCGAGTAACAAGCCGAATACCGTAATGATGGTGTAGATGCTGAAGCCTTGCCACTCAAGCAGCGTGTACAAGCCCAGCATGGCGAAGATACTCAGGTTTTCGTTGAAATTTTGCACGGCGATAGAACTGCCCGCACCCATCAGCAGGTGTCCACGATGTTGTAACAGGGCGTTCATAGGCACGACAAAGAAGCCGCCCATTAAACCGATGGCGATAAGCAGTACGATGGCTAACGCAGGGCTGGTAACGGGGATCATCACCAGTACGATCAGCCCCATGCCTATACCCACCGGTAGTACTTTTACCGCCTTGTCTATTTTGACGAATTTGGCCGCAATCAGGGCGCCCATGGCGATGCCGAGTGCAACGTAAACCGTGAGCAGTATGGCTCTGCTGGCGCTGTAGTTCAGGGCGACCGCTGCCCATGCCAGTACAATCAGGCGCAAAGTGGCACCCGAGCCCCAGAACAAGGTGGTGACGGCAAGAGAGACCTGACCCAGCGGGTCTTTCCACAGCAACCAGAAACAGTGGGAAAAGTCTTTAAGTAAAAATACCGGGTTGTTGCTAAACGGTTTATGGTCGATAGCAACACGCGGAATGTAAAGGTTGAACAGGGCGGCTACGGAATAAATCAGGCTGATAATGGTAATTGCGAGCTCGGGTGCGGTGTCTATGCCGGTATCAATCAGCGGTACATCCCATAAATTCAGCATGTGGCTGGCAAAGACGGGGTTGATCAGAGCAGCACTTACTCCGCCGCCCAGCACAATTGCTGCGACGGTAAGGCCTTCAATCCAGCCGTTTGCCATGACCAGTTTTTCCGGGGGTAAGTACTCGGTAAGAATGCCGTATTTGGCGGGTGAGTAAGCCGCTGCGCCAAAGCCTACCAGGCCGTAGGCGATGAGTGGATTGACGCCAGCGAGCATGGCGATACAGCCGAAGAATTTGATAGTGTTGCTGATAAACATGACCCGGCCTTTGGGCAGCGAGTCTGCAAAGGCGCCAACGAAGGGTGCCAGTACTATATAAGAAAATACGAAGAAGCCTTGCAGTATCGGGGTGTGCCAGCTGGGTGCGTGAACTTCCTTGAGCATTGCAATTGCCGCAAACAGCAGCGCATTGTCGGCGAGCGCGGAAAAAAACTGCGCCGCCATAATTGTGTAAAAACCTCTATTCATCAGGAAAGCGTTTTTATTGGGAAGACGTTTTATATCACGAAAAGGTCACGCCTGCTATCATTCGCCTTACTTAATCTCACTCCATATCTTCAATTTTTAGTTTTTTATGTCACGTCCGATACAAGCCCGCATTGATCTTTCAGCTTTGGAGCGCAATCTGCACGCTGCGCGCCGGTTAACCGGTGCACGCATTATGGCGGCGATCAAGGCCAATGCTTATGGTCATGGTGTATTGCGCACTGCCGAAGCACTCAATGCCGCGGATGGTTTTGCCTTGCTGGATGTTGCCGATGCAGTGCGTTTGCGCGAAGCGGGATTTCGTCAGACGATGCTATTGCTGGAAGGTATTTTTACTTCTGATGCGATGCCCTTTTTGGCCGAGTACGATATTGCCACCGTGCTGCACAGCCCCCACCAGCTTGCCATGCTGGATGCTTATCCGCGTCGTGGCAGTTTGTCTGTGTGGCTAAAAGTGAATACCGGCATGAATCGCCTGGGCTTTGCACCGCAGGATGTTCCCGCTGTCATGGCGCAACTCAAAGAGCACTCTGCAGTGCGTGATGTCACGCTAATGACGCATTTTGCTCAGGCTGACGAAGCGGCAGGGGTGGCGCAGCAATTGGAGCGCTTCAACACCCTTGCAGCCTCCTATAATTTGCCGCGTTCCCTGGCTAATTCTGCAGCCCTCTTGCGCTACCCCTCTACCCACGGCAACTGGGTGCGTCCCGGCATCATGCTTTACGGCGCTTCGCCTTTTGCAGATAAAAGCGCCCAGGAATTGGGCTTGCGCCCGGTGATGACGCTTAGCAGTGAAATTATTTCCGTGCATGAAGTCGAGTCCGGTGAACAAGTTGGCTATGGTGGAGTATTTCGTGCGGATCGCAGGATGCGTATCGGTGTCGTTGCCTGTGGTTATGCAGACGGTTACCCGCGTCATGCTCCAACCGGAACACCTGTGCTGGTGCACGGGCAGCGCACACGTACGCTGGGGCGTATTTCCATGGATATGCTGAGCGTGGATTTGTCTGCCCTGCCGGATGCGGATATTGCTAGCCGGGTTACCCTTTGGGGGGAAGGTATGCCAGTGGATGATGTCGCGAAAGCAGCGGGAACGATCAGCTATGAGTTGCTGTGCGCGCTGGCCGCACGTGTGCCGGTTGTGACTTGAGAGGCAGCTTAAGATTGCTGGGACCGCTTATTAGCCACTTCAAGTAGTTGACTTGTCGCACGCTGCTATGTCAAGGTTCGTCCATGAGAATCGATATCGTTGAGCTGGTTAATGGTGTGGGGGAGCTGGTTACGTTGCCGGATATTTTTATCCGCATTAACCAGCTGGTCGAAAATCAAAATTGTTCAACTGCCGACATTGCACAGGCAGTCAGCCAGGATCCAGCCTTTACCATACGGCTGCTGCGAGTTGCCAATAGTTCGTTCTACGGTTTTTCGACCACCATCGATACTGTCTCCAAAGCGGTTTCCATTATCGGCACCAGCCAGATTCGCAACCTCGCCTTATCTACCGCAGTCGCAAACAGCTTTTCCGGCATGCCCAATAGACTGGTGTCGATGGAAAATTTTTGGCGTCACAGCCTTTATTGCGGGCTGGCTGCACGCAAACTGGCGAAGCTGGCGGGTAAGTGCGATGCCGAAGCGGTGTTCACTGCAGGCTTGTTGCATGACATCGGCGAACTGGTGATTTTCAACCGTTTACCGGAGCTGGCAAAAGAGACCTTGCTTCTGGTGCTGGATGGCGCGGATGAGTTGCCTGTTTATCAGGCCGAGCAGCAAACAATGGGAATTGATCATGCGCAGGTGGGGGGAGAGCTGGCACGACAGTGGAAACTGCCTCCGATGCTGGAGGAGTGCATTGCCTTTCATCACGACATTCATGCGGCTCAGCGTTATTCCCTTGAAGTAGCGCTGGTGCACATCGCCAACATTCTTGCGCAGATGGCAGAAATAAATACGCTGGAGCTCTCGGATGTTGCAGCTATTGATCCTGAAGCCTGGGAAATCACCGGCTTATCGGCAGCAGAAGTGATTGAGACAACTGTGCGCGAGACCCAGGCAGAGATTGTTGAGGCTGAAAAACTTTTTTTTGCCAGAAATTAGAACGGGTAATAAGGACAATGGCACTTACTCCACCTGCACGGCTGCCCCTGGTTTTGCCGGGATTTGAAAATATAAAAAGGGCCTGGAGCAGCGCTTATGAGACGGTTGCATCCCGTTTGTTACCCGGGGAATATTTTGTCACGATGCATGATGAAGCGGTTTATACCACGCTGGGCTCGTGCATTTCGGCCTGTATCCGTGACCGGGTTAGCGGTATCGGCGGGATGAATCATTTCATGTTGCCGGCCTCGGCCAGCACGGATATGTTGAAGGCGACAGACAACAGCGCATCCGCACGCTACGGCAACTTTGCGATGGAACATTTGATCAACAGCATCCTTAAAAATGGCGGCAAGCGGCAAAATCTGGAAGCAAAGATATTTGGCGGTGGTCGCATCATCGCGAATATGACGGATGTGGGCATGCGCAACATTGCTTTCGCACGCGATTATCTCGAGACTGAGGGCTTGAAGATCACCTCGGAAGATGTCGGCGATACATTTCCGCGTATGGTGGTGTATTTCCCCGCTACCGGAAAGGTGCGGGTAAAGCGGCTGCGCTCCTTGCACAACAATATTATTGTTGAACAGGAAACCATGTACCTGCAAACCATCGAGAAAAAGCCGGTCAGCGGCGATATCGAGCTGTTCTGATTCTGGTGCCCCGAAAACGAATCGAACGTCCGACCTATTTCTTAGAGTCCGATTCGATGTTCTTTTGCCGATAGTTATACTGGAGATGCAAATTTGTCGGTCTGTGAGGTTACAATCGTCCTTCAGCAATAGCGGCTAAAAACAACAACAAGGACAGTACATGCTCACAGGCGAACTTCGCAGCCAAATCAACGCCATCTGGGATGCGTTCTGGTCCGGCGGTATTTCCAACCCGCTGGAGGTCATGGAACAAATCACTTACCTCTTGTTCATTCGCAGGCTTGATGATGCCCACACGCTTGAGGAGAGCAAGGCGCTCATGCTCAAGAAGCCGATGGTTAAACGCATCTTCCCCGAAGGTAAAGACCCCAAAGGCCGCGACTACGACGATTTGCGCTGGTCACGCTTCAAGAACTTTGCGCCGGCTGAGATGTATACCGTGGTCGGTGAGCATGTTTTCCAGTTTATGCGCAGCATGGGTGGTGACGGCTCCACCTACAGTCATCACATGAAGGATGCACGCTTCACCATCCCCACGGCTGGGTTGTTGTCCAAGGTTGTGGATATGCTAGACCACGTGCCGATGGAAGACCGCGACACCAAGGGCGACCTCTACGAATACATGCTGGGCAAGATAGCCAGCGCCGGGCAGAACGGCCAATTTCGCACCCCACGCCACATCATCAAGCTGATGGTGGAAATGACAGCACCCAATGCCAAGGACGTGATTTGTGACCCCGCCAGCGGCACCTGCGGCTTCCTGGTTGCGGCCGGGGAATATCTGCGCGAGAAGCATCCGGAAATCTTCAACGATGCCAAGTCGCGCGAACACTTCCATCACGGCATGTTCAACGGTTAAGACTTCGACAACACCATGCTGCGCATTGGCAGCATGAACATGGCCCTGCACGGCGTGGAGAATCCGGACATCCGCTACAAAGACTCGCTGGCACAGGACCATGCCGGTGATGAAGAGAAATATTCCCTCATCCTCGCCAATCCGCCTTTTGCCGGGTCGCTGGATTATGAGAACACCGCCAAAGACCTGCTAGTCATCGTCAAGACGAAGAAGACTGAACTATTGTTCCTCGCGCTGTTTTTGCGCCTACTGAAACCCGGTGGTCGTGCGGCTGTTATTGTTCCATCCGGTGTGCTTGAGTCGGACAGCGTGGCACACAGAACACTTCGTAAAAAATTGATGGATGAAAATCGTCTTGAAGGAATCATTGCATTACCACACTGGATATTTAAACCCTATGCAAGCGTTGCAACGGCGATTCTATTATTCGGGAAGTCTGGTCAGACTGAATCCGTTTGGTTTTACAGACTAGATAACGACGGATATAACAATGATGCAATTAAAAGTCCAAGGGAGGGAAGCGAACTACCTGAACTACTCAAGCTATGGTGCAATCGGCACTCATCAGAATATAAACCAAAAAAGGGAAAACACCGCATCGTTAGTCGAGACGAAATAGTTGAAAGTGATTACGACTTATGTGACCGTGTGTATCTGAGCGGCTACGATTACCCAAAAAATGTGCCATTGCGACACCTTGATGAACTTTTTTGTGGCAACTTGGATAATAGCTTTGTGGGGCAGTAATACCTGTGCGATTGATATGGATGGGAATTTCCAAGGGGCCGCAGGGGCTGTAATTCAGTCGATTTTGGAGTTTATGTTTGATTTGAAGTCTGACTTCAAAATCAGTGTAGCAATTTTGGCGCTCCTCACATTGCCGCAAATATTCAATTACATTTTGAGTGGCTTGTTTGGCTGTGCTTCAATTCCTGTGCTATTCAAAGAAAGTATCAGTTTCTTTGTCTGGGGCTTAGTGAAATCTTTTGTAATTGTTGCTGGAATTTTATTATCCATGACAATATTTGGATTGTATTATGATTGGTTCGACTGGACATGGATGGTTGGTATTGCATATTTATTTGTATCCGTCATGCTGATTTTCTTTTCTTTCTGCATTTTGGTCTGGTATCGTGACTCTGAAGGCCTAATGATATATTTACAGAAGATTTGTTCTGGTTTTTTTAGAAAGCAGCGCGTTAAGATACATAAATGGTTTACTAGGAAAATGGGCAATCAAGATTTGTCTGGTATTGCTCTTATAAAAAACAATAATATTACCCAACTAGATAGAGTCAGCCAAAGTATTACCCAGCTAGATAGAATCAACCACAGTATTGACCAACTAAATAGAGTCAATCCAAATATTCCATCCTACTTTTTTAATATGAAGAAGTGATTTATTAAAATGTTAAAAATACCTTGTTCGGAATAGAGGGGCTCAAATTTTCACACTTCCTTGCCTTGCTCCCCCTAATAGGTTGCGCTGGTTCGTTAAATGAACAAATACGCTTGAGATAACCGCTGAGGTTTTATAGAAGGTGGGTGTGGGGATTGCTTCCATGTAGACCTGAAAAACCTACACTAGGCCTACATGGTTTTTAAAACGAGAAATAAATTAGGACTATGAGCTTCCCCCGAAAAATAGTCTTCCAAAGGTGACGTAAAATTAACGTTATTTTTGAAAGGAAAGAAGATGAAAAACATACCGAAGCGGGAATACACGCCCGAATTTAGGGAGCTGGCTGTCAA
>Ga0315270_10000034_pt1 | contig 70632 bp, 44 predicted proteins | sample C1_bottom_MG_FD_204932 | JGI IMG/M metagenome (GOLD analysis project Ga0315270, IMG submission 204932) | Sediment microbial communities from Yellowstone Lake, YNP, Wyoming, USA - C1_bottom | ecosystem: Environmental > Aquatic > Freshwater > Lake > Sediment | place: USA: Wyoming | collected... | reverse complement strand
TGTTATAGTGACCCAATGCATTGTCAGGTAAATCTTCAAAAGGTTTTTTCATTTTTTTTGTATAACGAGTAACCTCAAAGTTTTTTGGTTTATTTGATTTCCAGTCTGTTATTAAAATACCAACCTTACCATTTGTTCCAATAACCAACCATACCTTATCGGGTTGACCGGTATATCCAAGTTCAGGGTGGCCTAAAACAATCTCAGTATCAATCAACACACATCCTCTTTCTTTGAGTAATTCAATATATCTTTTACCTGCAATTATCATCGTATCACTTTTGATAATTTGTTCGGCATCACAATCAAATATTGGTTGTCGAACCACTTTATCAATCCCAAACTCATTAAGAGTGTGTTCCTCTAAAAAGAAGTGACAACGAGACCCCAAGTTAGCTGATTTTCTTCCTAACTCTGCCCATTCATTAACCAATCTTTCGGCCTCATCGGGATCTCCTCCAGCCTTATTAAATGCCGCCTGTTCGGTTGGAAACTCGTCGTAAAAAAGTTTCATGACTTTAGATACCGATGGAAAATCTGATTTTAGAACACCGTTTTTATCCAACATGGTGTATTTATGACTTTCCTCCTCAAAGGTGAGTTGGAATTCTTTTTGTCTTTCAGAGATGATGTCTCTTATTTCTTGTGCAATTTTTTTTAAATCCATTATTTTATTATACGATAATATTCATCTTTTATTTCACCTCTCAGATCTGCAATATCTGAATCTTCAGGTAATTTTATTAGTTTAATTTTTCCCCATAATTCACCACCATTTAACTCGTGATAAAGTTTAACCGCATTTTGCCAAGCATCGGCATCTAAACATATTGTTATATCACCCTTAGCTTTCATATATATTGTTTCGAATAAAAGTTCTGACATATGTTTACCAAGCATGGGTATTGAGTTATCTAAAAATAGACCATCAAAAGCGCCCTCAACCAAAAATATATCTTTTTTCCAATCAATAAGATTTTCCCAAAAAATAATTTTATCTTTTTCTGCTTCAGGGTTTTTATATTTGGCCCTTGACATTGGATCCCAACTTCTTGCGATATAGTAATTCAATTCTCCCTTACCACCATAAGATGGAATTATAATTCTACCGGCATGATCTCCCTTATCACAAAACCCAATTTGATATTTTTCAATCATATAATCGGAAATTCCCCGATTATATAGGTAATTTATTGCTTGTCTTCTAATTGGGTATACCTTACTTGAGTCTTTGAATAAGGTAAAACTTTCGGGAAGTTTAAGTGTTTTTTTCTTTCTTTCTCTTTTTACTACAGTTTCAGGTTTAAAAACTTGATATAGTTTTTTTTGTTTTTTATTTCCGTATTTATCAAATATTCTACCCAAAGGTCCGTGTGTGTTTTCACTATCACCGCAGGACCAACATTTATAAACATTATCTATGTAGTTAATTTCCAAATTATGTTTATTTCTACCATCATCACATACAGGACAGTTAAAAGAGATTTGTCCTTTATTGGCGTAGTGGAGTCCGTGATCACCAAGAACTTCCTCCAATAACTCAACTAATGCTTCGTTTTCTTCCATTCCTTATAATATAATCATAAACTTTCAATACATCAACTACACAAACTTTTCTGTTCTTTTATATTTATTGTTGATATGCCAACACAAATAACAATAAACACATTAGCAGGATTGTCACCTTTTGATATATACACATGTGATACAGGGTACACAACTTGTGTTTATGTTTCAACAATAACATCAGGTCAAATTCCATATATTTTTATATTACCATTTATTCAAGAGGGCATGAACCCTATAGGTTTAAGGGTTGTGGATAACTCTAATTGCATAATCGAAGAAAATTTAACTTTATAAAATGGCGTGTGTTCTTTTTAGTATATATACTGGTACAACTTCAGCAGGATTATGTGAGGGTAATGGTAAAGAAATGCAAGTTTATATTGATGCCACAGCACCTTTTCCTGATTTTACAACAGTTAACACAGACCCTGGTTGTTTAACACCAGCAAGTGGAAGTTTTTTCTTCTATTATCAAAACTATGTTTATGATTACTCTGGTGTGTATATTGTATCATCGACTCGTTGTCCAACACCAACCCCAACACCAACTCCAACAGTTACACCTACGTTAACAACAACACCAACTAATACGCCAACTGAAACTCCAACAAATACGCCAACTGAAACTCCAACAAATACGCCAACTGAAACTCCAACAAATACTCCAACTGAAACTCCAACAAATACGCCAACTGAAACTCCAACTAATACGCCAACTGAAACTCCAACAAATACTCCTACACAAACATTAACACCTACTAACACAAAAACCCCAACACCAACACCAACATTTACCCCAACACCTTCATCAACCCCAACATCAGATTATTGTGTTCATAATACAATAACTTACGACGGTGATTATTTTTTTGGTGGTACTTATGACGGATATAATTATTATAACAATACAACATTATTGGTTGGTTTTATTTTTTATTCAATACTTGAAAATAGATGGTGTTTAGCTGCGAATTTAGGTGATCCTTGCGTTGAGTTTGGGCCATATGGTAGTACTTCGTCTACACCAGATTTAGACGATACTGTGATGTATATTGGTATTTGTGTCACAACAACCACAACCACAAATCCTTGTGCGAATTTTGACTTTGACGCAATTTTTGATTGTTTTATTCAACCAACACCAAGTATCACACCTACCAACACAACAACCCCTACTATAACACCAACCCCTTCTGTGACAGCACTTTGTGGTGGAAGGTCTCTTAGTGCAAGCATATCGTCAATTTCTCCTACCCCAACTGCGACTCCAACAGTTACACCTTCGTCAACACCTGTTATTACAAGACCTTGTGTTTTTTCGGGTGAAGTAGTATTTAACTCCATAAATCAAATTATTGAATGTGCTAATAGTAAGAAATTTAAAGATTGTTTTACAGGAATTAATTACTTTACATCAGGATTAGTTTTAGTTTCAGGTACTACATCACCAAAAGAAGGTTATGTGTATAACGCAACGATCAACGGATTAAGTTATTGTGTGGTATTTGAAGGTTTATTTGAAAACATAAGTGGTGTTGATAATATTAGTTTAACAAATGAAGTTGGCCCATCTAACTTAGGTTCGTGTTTAGAATGTACACCATCTTTACCTGAACCAATTTTAGAATGTGTTATTGCTAGTTCCAAATGTGGTACTTCTTATGCTACTCCAGGTCCGTATATTAATGGTAAACTATCATATACATGGAGTTTTACTTTACCTATTTCCCCTCAGTACTTTTATAAAATTTATTGGGATAATATCAATGACCGATGGAATGCAACTGAAACCACAACAAATGTATTAGGGGCTTATTTAGAAATAGATAGCGAACTTCCAATAGGCACAGCATTAGAGTGGGTTATTGGTTTAACTACCAATCCATCCGTAGGTTGTTTTGATGATACTTTTACCACAACCCTATTAAATGTTCCTTGCCCGACATTAACACCAACACCTACTCCAACACCAAGTGCAACACCTTGTGTTCAAAAGAAATATCGTGTCACTAATGTGAGCCCATCAGTCATAACATTTCAATACACAACTTGTGTTGGAGGATCACCCATAACTGTTTCTTTGGCTGGTTATGCATTTAGTGTGATTTGTTCCTCTACGGTACCTGTTTCAAACAACCCACAAAATGTATTCATAATCCCTTTGGGATTTGTATGTTAAAAAAAAATATCACCTAAAGAGGTGATATTTCAAATGATTGGTATTTTAAACAATATTATTTCCAAATACCTTTTGTTCTCATAAAACCTAACACACAAGCGTAGGCATCTGTTTGATCAAAATTTTCTTTCTTAAGTGTGTTATTTCTTGTATACAACCATTTTATTTGTGGTTCTCTTTTGGCGACTTTATCCCAAATAATCATTTTCTTATCCACATCTTTTGGCAAACCTCCAAATAACACAAATTTCTTTTTATCGTTTTCTTGTACTAATTCAGGAAATGCAAACTTTCTTGAATTATATGTTGATATAAATTCAGGAACTATATCTAATATATTATATATCTCCTTGAAAACAAAACTATTAAACCTCAAGAGTGTTTGAATTGTATAAACATTATTTGAGTTTAAAAGTGGTTCTTCAATAATTACCCTAACTATCCCTAAGTCTTTATACTCTTTAAGTTTTTCTGAAAATATTTCAGACTTTAAAAGAAGTTCTTTAAGTTTATCTTCATCTTTATCCACTTTAGGTCTTGGTGAAACATGGGTTAACTCTAAAAGTTCTTCAGTTTGGATGTCAAAAAGCGCCCAACCTATTGTTTTAGTTGAGATATCTAAACCCAAAACTTTGGGTGAGTTTTTAATACTTTTTGTCATATAATTGTTTTGTTAACTTAATATATAGAAAGAATGTTAAAAAATTGTAGCTTTTTAAAAATCTAATTTAATTACATACTGTTGAATCCCTTGTCTTAACACTGGTGATTGCATTTTTGACATAACTAATATATCTTCGTTTTCATCTAATAACGCAATTTCTGTAACATAAGATGGTGTTCCGAATTTCCATGTTGGGTTTTGAGAAACTAAGAACTCAGAAGAACTTAAATTAATTTTGTACTTCATTTCGTAAATTGTTGCTTGAATGTCGGTTTCTAAATTTCCATAAAAGAAATACTCATCACCAAAATTCATGCTTGTTCCACTATAATTTAAAGGTACTAAATCAATATAATCGTTAAGATTGTAATAATTTGCCGCAGAATAATTGTCTTGTGAGATAACAAAAGTTGTTCCTGTAAGAGACTCCTGAGTTACAAAACCATTTATAAACATTGAACTTATCTCACTTGTAAAGTCTATTATTTTCCAATTTTCGGCAACTGGTCTTTGCCCAACAGGCACTTTTTGAGCCAAAACTTGGAATTCAGTTGCATAAAAACCTTGAGGTACAACACAAGTAGGACATCCTGTTGGTGTAGGTGTTAAAGTAACTGTAGGTGTTGGTGTAGGTGTGTTAAATTCTGTTTGTGTGTTAGTTACGGTAACACTTGGGGTTAGTGTTTGAGTATTTGTAACACTTGGTGTTATTGTATTTGTTGGTGTAACCGTTGGTGTTACAGTTGGTGTATTAGTTGGTGTTTGACATCCAGGACAAGCTCCTTGATTAATTACTGTTGCAGTACCATTTGTAACAACAATCCCACTAGAAGAACAAATATAATAGCTAGTTCCTGCATCATTATCAGTAAATGGTGAAGTCAGTGTCTCTCCACAACAAGGTGTAAATGTATAAATGACGCCATCGGCATCTCCTTTAACACGGTAATTGAAACAAACCTCAGTTGGTGTTGGTGTTGGAGTTTTAGTATTAGTTGGTGTTACTGTAGGAGTTGTCGTTGGTGTACTTGTGGGGTTAGGAATTGGAATAAACGATGGTTGTACTAAACATGAAAAATCTCCTCCAAATCTAACTCCAACATTTCTTGGTGTATCTGGTGTACAAATATTTTCAGTTCCTAAAATACTAGTGTAGTAATTACAATGTAATGAATTTGTAAATGTGTCATGATTTGATAATCTATAAGTAACCCATAAAGTTTCCGCACCACCTGTAAGTAATCCTGTAGTATTTGATGTACCACATGTGTTTGGTGTGATAAGCGATAATTGAGGTGACGGTAATGTCCAGTTTCTATTTGATTTATAAGAAAGTGCCGCTACTATTTCTTCATCATCAATAATCACCATTTTAGAATCAGGATATACTTTACCAATTCTACTTGGTAATCCATTTGGTTGTGCAAATGTGTCCCAAAGGTTATAGTATCTTAAACCAGGTTGGTTCATGTTTTCAGATACAGTAGACTTTGTATATTGAACTTGAAATAAATTTTTATTATCAAATCCCGAAGGATCAACATAAAATGTTTGACCAAAACAACATTCAGGGTTTTTATGCCACATTAATGTTGGTATGTGTAATTTAAAATTTCTTGCTTGTCCTTGTGTATTTTCAGGATTCTGAGCATCGTAAGGTTGCATCGCAAATTTCTCACCATAAAAGAAATCAATAGTTTGATTTGTATAATGTATTATAGATATTGCTTTTTGATTTTGTGGTGTTACAACTTGTTTTTCCCCAAATGAGTTATAATGATATACATCATCTGTTGAGGTTTGAGCACTTGTTGTATAACCAAAATACTCTTTAGACCCAATATATTGTACAGACCCAAACTTAGTGTAATTTTGGACTTGATTTGATAATAATCCCGCTGGACTTTCTGTCCATGGAATATTCATATTCCAAATTTTAACATCAAACTGATCGGTATCACAAACAGATTCAAAATCAATAACACTATCATTCCAATGCGGTCTAGGAGTAAAACTATCGTAAAGAGGTACCATTTTAGGTGGATAAATCAATGCTCTTGCAACACATTGAGTTGCAACTTCTAAAAAATCAGGAGTTGCTCTATCTAAAGTTAATAAACTACCACATACCGCAACAATTCTATAAGTTAAAATTGGGTAACAACCATAAACCTGTTTAGTACATTCAGTCATTGGTGGTACTGGACATACAGGACTTTGTGATACTGTAATACAAGGTGTTTTAGTAGGTGTTGGTGTTGCCGTTGGTGAGGTACAAGGACCAACCCCCGAACTTGTAACTGTTGGTGTTGGTGTTGGTGTTTGATATTGACTAGCCGTTGGTGAAATAGTTGGTGTTGGTGTTGGTAAATTTGAACATGAACAATCTAAAGCCGCCAATCCATCGTAATAAATTGTAATAAAGTCACCAACTTGTGGTGTTTCCGTTATAGTTGGATTACAATTTAAATTATAAACTTCAATTTGGTTTGTTCCACTTAAAGATGACATGTTAACAACATAATTAGGTGTTGAGACATAATTACTACTTGTGAAAGCCGACCAATTAATTGTTGTTGCTGTTGTATTACCTGTAAAAAAACCTCTTGGTGCTGCCCTATTAAATACTGAATCAAATATAGAATCCATAAATGGAATTCCATAAATATTTGTTTCTCCTTGGTCAACCAAATAAGGATACTTAATATATTGTCTGTTTGATTCAGGAACACCACTACTGTTTTGAGCGTTAAACTGTGGTTCCAAAATCACAGTATTTGCTTGGTTATAAGTTGATGGAAGAGTGTTATATGAAACCTCACTATCTCCTATAGCAAAATAAGCAATATTAAAGTTACCTTCAGATAGTTTTTGTCTACCCGTATCTGTAACTCTAGTGTTAACTAAGCCTGAAGTATTTTTTATTATGTAAGCCATTTAAATATAAATATTAGTTTATTAAGTTCATACCACTTTCTAAAAATTAATTTACAGGAGTGTCTATCTTAACTATACAACAATCGCAATTTTTTATTTGTGGATTCCCCGCTTGAATTACATAAGTACCGGAAACGCTCTTACAATAACCAGCTATAAAGTTAGTTATTTGATCTGTAACCGTACCATAAATAATTTGACCGCTTGTTAGTGTTACCGCCGAATAATACGTGTTATTAATTTGATTTTGAATTGATGGTGAATTCACTTGAGTACAAGGTCCAGGAATATTTTGCGTACCTGTTAATGTACTATAAAATAGAAGTGGTCCAACGCCAGTTATTGTTGCAAAATTATTGTATGATGGAATAGGAGTCATTGTGTTAGGATAATAAACTAAATTACTAGTATGAACAAGATCAAAAGATATTGATACTCCTACTGGTAAAGTTTGAGCGGAAACTGAAAATGTGTCATTTGCGTAATTAACACTTAGTGTTATCGTATATGTTATTGGTTGAGTTGCATTAATAATTATTGGGGTAATTATGCTTGTAACATTATTAGAATCTTTTGTAACTACATAATAAGTTCCAGGTTGTAGATTGTTGAAGATAGGTGATGCTTGATAGGATTGACCTGTATTAATTGAATATTGATATGGTGAAACGCCATTGTTGGTGTTTATAGTTATACTTCCTTGTTGATTACAAATTGCGTCATTAGCAACAATGTTATTATTTACGGTATACGCTGTAGAACAAATTCCTGTTAGTACCGTCATATTTAAAACCGTTGGTGACCCTAAAATTTGCCAATTAGATAATGGTGGATATGTTGGGTCGTAATTAATCAAACTAGTAAGTGGATATCCTGTCATAATCCATTGTGATGGTGTTGATCCTGTATTCCAATAAATTAAATATTGTGAAGTTACTGAAGTCCAACTTGGTTGTCCATTTATTGTACTTGCTGAGTACATTTGTATTTGGACAATTTCGCTTATATATCCTACATCATCACTTCTAACCTCTAAATTAACACACAGATTATATAGATCTTTTGATATTACAGGAATATTACAAGACCCTTCATAGGATTCTGTAATATGGTAAAGGCTATTCATATTAACAATCCAATCTCCTGTAGTTCCTGTTGGATAAAAATATCCTCCGTTATCTAAAGTATTATAAGGAGATCCTTGACAACTTAGACCATTACAGAAAGTCCAAAGTTCTGTTTGTCCATCCCAATAAACATATCCAAGTGTGTTTACGCCATACTGTAAATAATAATAAGGTTTACCATTTAATATCCCTTGATTTTGACTTGTTATATATACAACTTGATTTTTAATAACACCTGAAACCACAAAACACATTGCTGATAATGATAAAGTTTCTGCGGTTAACAAACATGTTGTTGTTGCTGTAAAATCACCATAGTAATCTGTAACCGTTGCGGTGTAAGCCCCTACACTTAAATTTATTAAAGCCGGAGCAAAACTACCAACCTCCCAAAAAATAGTATATGGAGGTGTTCCTCCAGTTATAATTAAAGCAGTTGATCCGTCAAAGGTTCTATCATTACTTGGTTGTTGTGTTAAACATTCAATATACATTGGAAATATTGTAATTACATCACATTCGTTTGGTGGTTTAACCGTTGGTATTGTTGGGGGGCATTGATTATCTTGACAAAGATCCGTTAGTTTTAAAGGTATCTGTACTGTTGTGTCAAATTGTGGGTATACTTTACTACAAATATTATATGTTAATCCTGATTGTATTGTCTCAACAACAATATCATCATTACAATCCACATAAGTTACATCTGTAGTTTCGGTTGCGGATCTAATAAAATAACAATAACAAGGACAATCACATGTTACTCCTGTAACAGGTATTACATCTTCAGTAACTGAACAATCTACTTCACCTAAACTTAGCACATAAAAACAAGTATTTGCGGTAATTGATATATCAACTATTTCAATCCCTATAAAAGTCGAGGAATAAGCGCTGAATCCTGAATAGTTTGATACTATTGGCTCATAACTCCCATCACAGGAATAAAGTATATAACAATCTTCTACCATTTACTTACAATAAATAATCAACTTTCGTATTTTTTTATGTATGATTTCATATTATCTATGTATTTCACCGTTGAACTTGTATTTTCAACAAAATCAAAAAAATTAGGATCCTCTTTTAATTTTTGAATTGGGTCAATATTAATAAATTTGCCTTTATAAAATTTTCTATTTTTCATGTCGTCTGTTACTCCTGCCATATGTAAGATAGGTCGTTTTTTGTATATCTCAATACTATCTGTTGCCCAAGAAAAATCTAACTCTTTTGTTATTTCTGTTTTGTATCCATGTAACCAAAGATTCCAAAGTAAACTCCACATTTCTGCGGTCCAAAACTGAATTTCACCTGGTGAAATCGGAAACCTTTTTTGGTAGTCTAACATTTGATCATATAACAAAGTAGAATCTCTATATATTTTATCCCACAAATCTGCATCGGTATTTTTAATTAAGTACTGACCTCCTCCCGCATTTTTACGGTTTTCTTTTATTAGTTCAACATCTAAACCAATAACATTTGCCATTTCATTTATTAGTTGGTTTTTTTCTGATTTTGGATGTTGTATTTCATATCGGTTACAACAATCAATAATATAATCATAACCAATATACCCAACGGTATCGGATAAATAAATTACCTCATCATTTAACAACTGATCAAAATTTGGTAGTTCCCTAAAAATAATGTCAGCATCGTGAAGGAAAAATAATTTTTTGTAATCAGGATTTGTTTTTAACCAACTTGCAATAAGAAATGGTTTTATAGATGGTATGTAGTGTTTTTTTCTTCTAAAATCAGAGAAATGATGAACATTAATACCAAAATCTTTTAGTTTTAAAGATTCTTCAGATGGTGTTTCATTTCGATGTACAATACTAAAAACAACATGTATTTGATTTGGGTCAATTCCCTTCTCAATAAAATTATGTACATATAATTTTATTTGCCAAATAAAGTATGGTACATCAGGTTGTGCTGTTACAAATAATATATTTTTCATTAAAAAAATTATAGATATTATTTTTTGTAAGTGAATTTAACAACCAGGGCAAATACCTTGATTACTTATTCCTACCAACCCACTTAAAACAATTGGTTGAGTGGTTGAACAAATATTAGTAAATTCATAAGGCGCCAAATTATATGGACTTGTTTTTGACTCACCACAACAAGGCGTAAATGATATTTGTCCTGCTGACCCCGAATTAGATACTTCCCAATTAACACAACCTCCCGTTAAACAATCAAGACACGATGATCCACCTGTAAATTGTAATAGTGGTGTTATTGTTGCGGCACTTGTTGTTGGGGAATCTACTGCAAACATACAAAGACCATTACTACTTAAGAAAGTATTTCCTGTGAATCCTGTTAATAAACTCAAATCAATAATTTCAATCTCAGCACCACTCCCACATCTAGTTGCAAAATAATTATTTAACATTGTACCACTTGGCGTAGGTGTTGGTGTTGGTGTTGGTGTTTCAGTATTAGTTGTTGTAGGAGTATTAGTGTTTGTAGGTGTAGAAGTATTAGTATTTGTTGGTGTCTCTGTGTTTGTTGGTGTAACCGCAGGTGTTGCACTATTACTTGGAGTAACTGTTGGTGTTGGAACTATTAACCCACAAATAACGGTTTCAACTTTTTGACACCCTATTGAATCGATCAATGTTATATTAACTGATGGAGCCGAAACAAATTGTGGTGTTAATGTAAATGTAATGGGTACTGTAGTTCCACTACCGACATATGAACATTGATTTCCATAATAATCACAACAATATGCGCTAAATGGGGGTATTAAACCCGTTATTGAGGATATTGTAATGTTATTCATATATTTAAATACCCAACGATTATATTTTTAACCACAAAGACTAATGCTAACAAGGACAACCATATACCGCAATACATGCTGCACAACTATTTGTGCCCACAAAAGTAACTCCGGCTCCAACGGGTGACCCAACAGATGTTGAAACTGTGGTCCAACAATTATTATTGTAAACTACTCTTTGACCCGCAATAGTTCCTGGAGGTAATATTAAAATAATATTTGAAGCACATCCGCAACAATCAAAAACTAACCATTTGTCTCCACTTGTTGGTGTTATGGTTGGTGTTACGGTTGGTGTTTTAGTTACGGTTGGTGTTACGGTTGGTGTTTTAGTTACTGTTGGTGTTACGGTTGGCGTTTTAGTTACGGTTGGAGTATTAGTTGGTGTTGGTGTTGGTGACGGGCATGTATCACAATCAGCTCCCGTACCATAAACTAAACCATTCCAAACGATAGTTGATGGTCCTAATGTGGGGCTGGTAATTATATAACAACCACCATTAGTCGCTCCAACGACATATAGTATATCCAAATTTTGATATATTGACGGTATACTTATTATTTCATTCGCCCCTACACCACAAGGTATTGCGTTTGCGTATGCGTATGGTGTTGTTGGTGTTGGTGTTGGCGTTGGTATTGGTGTTACTGGAGTACATGAAACACAAGCGATGTCATAGTCAATAACAAGATTCACAATAACTTGTGTGTCTTGCAAAGGGTTTATTGGTTCAACAATACAACCTTTTGGTACATCTTGACAAGTAGTTTGTATTTTAATTCTATTATTTGTTATATCAACTGTTGTTCCCGATATACCAACAAAAGAATCTAATGTATCTATAATTGTTTGTGCCCATAAAACATCTGAAGGATAGTCTGTTGATCCTGATGAAGTATAAAATATGGTTTGAGCAGATTGACTCCCTACTTCTGCAAATATTGAAAATGTTGCATCATTAATTATACAATTAGTATCCCCACTTGTTAAATCAGCATAACCTTCAAGATACATTGATCTAATATTTCTTGGACCGATAAAACCACTATCTTGGAAATTATCTTGGCAAATATTGAAATATCTGTAGTTTGAGTACCTTATAGTTCCACTTAATCTTATTTGTTTAATTAAAGTACATCCGTCTGAATCCGTAACCGTAAGGGTATAAATCCCCGATGTTAGTCCTGTTGCGGTGTTTCCTGTTTGAGACGCTGCGTTTCCACCAGTCCATGTATATGTGAATGGTGGCTCACCTTGAGTTATGTAAGAAGATATTGACCCATCGTTTCCATTAATAGGTTGAGAAGTTATATAATTAAAAAATACATTTTGACTTTGGTCAATATAAATTGCATAACTTTGTATACAATTTGGGGTACTTGAATCTTGTACCGTTAAAACATAATTTCCATAGTCCAAATTGGAGAATGTACTTATAGCTGTTGTTATAGTTCCAGGATTTTGACTTGGCCCAACTAATGTAAAAATATATGGAAGAGTCCCCCCTGTTGAAACGGTAACTTGTAAAACTCCGTTTGTAGATCCACATGTAGTCCCTGTGGTTGCCGCTGTAACTGTGTAAAGATTTACAGAACTAACACTTGTAGTTGCGGTATAAACACAACCTACGGTAGATACTGTAACCAAATAAGTATCGTTAGGTAAACCAAAAAATGTCTGAACCGAATTGCCCAAAGTACCTATTTGTTGGGTACCTGATTGTCCTGATATAGTAATTAATAAATTAGCTTGATTTGAAAATCCGTTATCAACTATAACTTGTATTGTTCCGTCATTGACAGAACAGTAAGATGGTGTTGTATTTACTTGTACGGTACTAAATGAGTTTGGTGTTATTAGTGAAATTGAATCATATATGGTACAAAGACCTGCGTCTGTAACTGAAAAATTATATGTCCCTGATGCTAAATTTGTAAAGATTGCCGATTGGTCAAATGTTATTTCAACTTGCCCTGTAGACGCACTAAAAAAATACGGCGCAGTTCCTCCAGAAACTATAAACTCAACAGACCCGTCATTTTGAAAACAACTTGGTTGATTAAATACAATAAATCCCGCAGAACCTATTGGGTCCACAGACTGAACAGTAAAAGTATTAGAAGTTACACAACTATCTGGATTAGTTATTTCAACAACATATGACCCACTAGTTAAACCTGTAATTGTTGCCCCTGTTTGTCCATTAACATTTGTTAACCAATTTATTGAGTATGCTGAGACCGGTAATGTTAATCCTGTTAAAAATATTTTTCCACTTGGTGTTCCAATACAACTACCATCATTTACAACATATCCACTATATGTGAATGCGTTTGACGGGTTAATAATAACAGAAGCGGTAATGCCCGTACATCCACCACCATCGTCTGCGACAACATAATATGTTCCTGCGGATAGACTTTGGAAGTCATAAAAACTGTTAGATGTTGACGCTGAGGTAATGTAATTGTCTGACCCATCATATATTGCAAAACTTGCATATCCATAAACACCTGAGGTAAATCCTGTTACACTACCATTATCAAACCCACAAGTTGTATTTGTTGAGTCAATACTAGCGGAAGTACCTGAAGATATATAAACACTTAATATAGTTCCGTTTGAAGCTCCGTCAATTATTTGTAAAAAATAAGTGTCACCTGATAAACCAGTTGCCTCATAACTATAAAAAGGAGCTGTTAATGCTGAACTTGGCGGTAATGATGAATTTAAACAAGTAACCGCAAATGGAGGTGTGGTGCCCGTTACATTAAATATGACGGCTCCTATCGATGTATTACTACAATCACCAGTGAATCCATAACTATTTACTAATATACTCATTATCCGTTACAATATACATTAAAATTTATTCCTACATTGATCTGTAATTCGTCAAAGTTAGGTTGACAGTTATTATTAAATACAACAATTTGATTATCTGTGGTATCAATATTATAACCATAACCGTATGTTTGTAAACTTTGGAATGTTTCCTCTAATGCCGTTAACCATTGTGTTGGTGTTGGGTATTGTACTGTTCCTACACCAATGAAAAATTCGTATTGAGTTAAAATAGAACCATTTACTCTAACGTCAACAAACCAAGTTGATTGTACCGTATTAACTTGACAATTTGTTGGGTTTAATCCAACTGATGTGAAATAACTATTTAATAAATCATTTAAAACAGTTCCAAAATTTGTCATATTAGGATCTGATTCCCAAGGATATATTGGACATGTAACTTGTTGTGTCGGGCAATCCAACACATAAAGTTGTGTTGTAAGATTACAAGGTTTACACGGAACAGGTACAAATTTACATCCTTCTTGTCTTCTCCATACAAATTTTTGTCTGTGGAAAATTGAGTTTTCTAATCTAACTCCCGTATTCCAAATTGTTGTTGCAGGAACCATTTGTTCAACAAGCCTAATCCAATAATCGCCCATACCATTTACAAAGTCGATCATGGTTTGATAAGTAAAATTATCATTTGGTATACCGGCTAAAGTTTGTGACTCTAAATAATTCCAATATATTGATTGTAATGTTGGGTACCCACCTGTCTTACCATCCGTAATAAATTGTCTATTTCGGGTGTTAATCATGTTTCTCCAAAATGTCTGTGCAAATTCAAAGAATGTTTTTTGTTTTGGTTTTGGTACTATTGTTGTCCAATCCACACCACCTAATTTAGGGTATGGGTTAGGTACATAACATGGTGAAGGAGGCGTATAAAATAATCCTTGTTCGGGGATTGGGAAATTGGTGTTTCTTGACATATACCAAACATCATATGCCAAACCTTGACCAGGATTTAACATAATGTCAACATTCTTAACATTTAAAGTTAAACACTCTTCGCCAACAGTATAATAAGCATTAAAGTTACCATCAAAACTTGTTCTTAAAAAAGGATTTGTGTCAACCCAACTTTTTTTGTTGTCAGCAATTTTTCTTAATTTATAACCCAAATCCATGTATGGGAAATATCTATATCTGTATAGGTATTCTTCCCCGTAATTGAATGGTAAAAGTTTTGTTTGATAATCTGGATTATTTCCTGTGAATACTTGATTCGTAGGTATTGCAAACTCAGGCATTCTGTGTTGTGGTGTTGACTCATACCAACCTCCTCCTATTTGGAAGAAAAAACTTTCGGTTGCGATTGGCATTTGTGGACATCCAAAGACATCCACAGGGTAATCATTTCTTGTTGTTGTTACCGTAAAGTTAGTTGAGAATGTGGTAAATCCTGTATATTGAACTCCTTGAATTGAAAAAACATTTGTTGTTTGTAAAACAGGAAGTTGTTGTACAACATTACCTGTACTTATCTCAACAAATTGTTGATTAAACTCGACCATATTAATTCTTTGGTCAGCAACATATATATACTCATTAAATTCAATTAAAGCATCTGGTGCCCCAACCATTCTCAATAAAGCCTCAATAGACTTTCTTGTTCCTTTAGATTTAAAAAGGTATGCCGAATTTAAAATTAAATTTCTATAAAACTGATAATTAATTTGTTCAGGGGTTTGACCTATTTGTAATCCAGTAAAAGTATTTGGTTGTGTTGTGAAAACTGCCTGTAATAATTCTTCTTGTGATATTGGAGAGAAATTTGTTACCCAACCTAATGTTTGTGCTAAATTTTTAAGTAATTGAGATGGTATATCATTCCCAATATTGTAATGAACACTGTTCATATTACTTAATGCGCTTATGAATGATTTTGTCTCATCAAAACTTCTACCATATATCTGTAATAACTTTTCAAACTTTTGATCAGGAGTATCGAAATCTTTTAATGCTCCTGTTGTTAAAAATCTAGAAATAATGTTTGTATTATATTCGTCTAATTTAGCAGAAAAATCATTAATTTGGGTTAAATAATTATCAAAACTAATTGATCTAATATCTAAATTCCAAAGACCCGCTCTTGGCCAAGTGACAAGTTCTTTTGTAATAATATAAGTACCGTTTTCTTGTTCCCTTGGTACATAAAATTGTGAAGTATAAGGTGGTGTTACTTCTCTATTTAAAAGAAAATTTTCAACTTGATCTAAGTTTAAATTGTAAACTTTATTTGCCTCATAATCGCTTGGTCTAATAACCAAATAATCATTTGAAAAACTTCCACTACTAAATGGATTCCCGTCAACAATTAATTTAAGTGTGGTAGATCCAGTTGTCGTTGGATATAAATAGTTTACAGGATATTGTTGATTGTTTAAGTATAAAATATATTTTTTATAATTGAGTGTCATATTTCTTAATGTAGAAATTTCAAACTCATTAAACATCATGTTTGTTGCCGCATTTTCGGTATAATCAATTTCAAATGGATTCTGTATTGAGGAAACATACACCTCAAATGTAGTGTCATTATCTATAGGATCATAAGAAATGTTAATTGCTGTTTGTTGTGTTATAAACTTTGGTGTCTTTGGATTAATCTCTAAACCAGCGGGAAAATAATTAAGAATTTTAGTAATTGACACTGACATTCTTTTAACAAGAGACCCATATTCGGTAAAGTTAGTAACTTGAGATAAATCATAATTTGGGTAAACTCTATAATTGTTTGCTAAAATATCTGCAGACTCAACATTGTTTTCAATATTAATAGACTCCAAGTTAATTGGTTCTGAGAATGTTCCAATGTTGAATGTGCGATTTTGTTTTTCGCTAATTCCTGTTGTAAAGTTAAAATTTGCCTGCGTTAAACCTCCGCCAGTAACTAACTGAACGCCAACCAAGTTATTTGAAAACTGATTGACCGCACTACTTTGTGGTGGACAAGTAAATTTATTTATAGCCATTAAACGGTTATATTATTAAAAGCCTTAGAGAAGTCGATATTTTCACCACGATCCTGTCTAACTTCATAAAGAAGTGTATTGAACTGATCTTTGATTTCGTACAAATTGTATTGTTTGTAAATATTGTTATTCGCATCATAAATAGTGTAGATACCGTCTTCAATTGATTTAGTTTGATTGCCATAAAGCGCAATTGCAAGTGTTGATATATCTTGATCAACAATTTCAATTTCAGTTGTAATGGGGTTAAAATAAGTATTTGTTATAACAATACTTTGATTTGGTTGTCCAATATACGGAGTCGCACTTGGTTTGTTTGTTGGTGATGATGAAGGTGACACAGTACAATAAATTAAATTGGTTGCTCCCTCAACATACCTATATCTTATAGATTTTTGAATTGTATTGGTCAAATTTTGGACAACTGGTTCACAATAAAAACACGATGTGATTATTCTAAAGAAATTAGGTATTTTAGTGCCGTCAGGATTTAAATACTCAATTCTAAATCCAACCAAACCTTGGTTAACAAATTTGTTTTTATATTCTGTTGGCACATTATTTAAATCAATTACAATACCTTTAACATTTGGCAATGAAGATAAAACACCACAATCTGTGATTATTGTTCTGATTTCTGCAGGTCTAATCATAAGGGTGTAAATTCCCAATTTAGTGAATTGATCCGCAGGTAATTTTAAATTATATAAACCACCCAAAATTTCTACCGAGCTACCACCAGTATTTGCGTTGTTAAAATATGGTCTCAATACATCTTGAGAATTAAGCGTTGTTAATGTAAAGTTTTGCGTGTCATCTCTTGATTCAGTGTAGACCATTACAATCTGCACATCTTCAGGACTAACATCCGCTGGTCTTATCGTTCCATAATTTCCTGTTGCCATAGTATGTTTTACTTTTTAATAAATATTTATGTAGACACTTTTTCTATAATAAAAAACTTGTATCCGTATTTTTTTAAATCACCAACACTATCAACCTCACCCAATCTCATGATATATTCCAAAGGAGAATTTTTTCCCCTTTCAATAAAAACATTTGAAACTATTTCAGGTTGGTCTATTACATTAATAAGCGCCTCGTTTTTTGTTATCGCACTTAACTCCAAATCACCAGGTACTAAACCATATGAATCGGCAAAATAAATTGTGAAATCTTCATAGTCATGGTAGATCACACCATTTACGGTATATGCGGTGTATGTATTTGTAATATCAGGACCAAAGTAAGTTCCAATAACTCCTGTTGTGCCTGTTACTTGTAATCCCAATTTATATTTTCCTTGAGCTAAATTAACTTTTGGTCCAAATTGTGATAAGTCATTTAAAGTTGATTCAGTAAAACCTGTAATAGGAAAAGGCACTGTTGTATAATTGTATGAATAGTAATCAACAATGTTGGTATTTGAGTCCCCCGTAAAAATATAGTCATAGCTTACTGGTGTTGCTGACCAACTACCTCCAGCAGGATAAAAAACCATGTTACCTTGAGGATTTGTTATTGTAACATTTGTAAATGGGACCACCAAAGGTTTTTGTACTTTTGAAATCCCCCATGGTGAATTAGCAGTTAGTGTTATTATGTACTCCGTACTAGCATTTGGGTATGTGTGTGATATTGGTGTGATTCCTAATACCACTTGTGGTGGTGTACCGTCACCCCAATCTAAAATATATGTTACAAGTTGTAAAAATTTTATTAGTTCTAAATCTGAGGTGTTATAAAATTTGAATGTGTATGGGTTAATTGTGTCACCTGTAACAATAAAGTTGTTTAAAACATCTTTTTGTAAAATCATACCATCGGTAGGACTGTAATATCCTAAATCTACTGTAGATTCTGTGATCATAATATTGACCGATAAACCCGTTAAAAATGAAGTACCCCCTGTGTTACCACTTAATAGATAAGACATTGGTAAATAGACTCCTGTCGTTCCTGTGGTTACTGTGGTAGCGGTAGTTGCCGTTAAACAACAAGGATCTATTATTGTTGTAATATCAGTTTCTCCCGTATATGGAACAAATACTAAATCACTTTTAACATTTTCAGGTGAAACAATAAAATTATACTGTTGTAATTCCATTATGGGTTAACATATTCATACCAAGTTATCGGTGAATTATTATCTCCAAGTCTAAGACCAGTTGAGGTAGAAAACACTTCGTATGTTTGATTACTATAATCTAAGTCTACTTTATAGTACTTATAGTCTGAATTGTTAAATGTAAACTTACCAGGAAGTAATAATGTTTGTTTTACATTAGTCATTTGTTTGAAAACTCCTGTTATTGCATCAAAAAACTTTGCGGACATATAAAAAGTATTAACATCAATAAAATCACGACTTCTTAACCAATAAATAAAGAATCCTTCTTTATCTGAACCAATGTAATCTAAAATCATTTCTGGTTTTTTTATTTCAACAGGTGGTAATGTTGGTGATAAAGTTGCCGTTTGTGTTAAACCTTGTTGTGTAGGAAGAATAATCGACAAATATAAATTTTGTACCGTATCATTGGGACTATCATAAAAATCCAATTTAAAAAAAGACTTTGTAAATGACTTTGAGTAGTAATAAACATCCTGTACTGAAAAACCATTGTTCAAATAATTGGGGGACCAATTACCTACAGTTGTTGCGGTTATTGGTTGTGAATAATCATAGAAATTAAACACATGTTTTATTTCTGTGTTGTCCTTTAAAAATATGTTGTGAGCAAATCTTATTATTTCAAAATCTTGTGGACCACCAATTACTTGATTAACGGCATCTACCTCATAGTCCGTAATACTATCATCTCTTCCCATGAAATCCCATTGCATATTAACAGGAACATTAATAAATTTATTAATATCGTCTTTTACAATTTTTATTCTAGTCGCATCCATCTATTAAAGGTTCTGCTATTGTGTTTATGTCAAATGGTACTTTACCTCCTTGATAAGTATCTATCTGAGATGGATTTATAGGTGTTGCATAGTCACTTGGTATATTATAATTTTCAGGAGTTATTCTAAAAATTGTACTAACAAACGGATAATGAGCATTATTTAAAAATGGATAATCAACACCAACACCATCAGAACTAACAAAACCATAGGAATACAAATCTCTCCATCTAAAGGAAGATATTAATGTTGAGTAGTAGGCATAATCAGGTATCCCAACAATATTTTCTGAATTAGATTCTTCAACATAGTCTGAAAATACTCTTAACTGAATTGGGTTATGTGGTTGATAAAAATATCCATATTGGTTTGTTGTTGTTAAGTTGTCACTTGGTAACTTAAACCAATCATTGTTATATGTTATTTTATGTTGATAAGTAGAAATAACTCTTTCTAGTTGTTCATAATTATTCCATTCACAATAATCACCATCCAAAGTGTCACCTGTTGTGTAAAAATTGTTATAGAAAAAAGGCGTTGGGTTGTTAAATGTAAAATATTGTGATTGAGAAACCGAAGCGTTTGAGTCCGCATTATTTTGATCCCACCATATTTGTGGTTTACCATCTTTTAAAAATGTGTTAAAATCCCAACCTTGTTTTAATTTTTGTGTCCAACCAAAATATCCTCTCCAAATTGTGGTGAAGAATAATTGTGTTAGTGGTCTGTTTTGGTTATCCCTTAAATTATCAATTTTTACATCACAATTAAACGAAAGTGTGTACGATCTTGATCCTTCTTTAACTGAAGTTCTTTTTCTTTGATTTGGGGTTAAAGATTTAATTTCACATTTTGTTTTGTCATTATAAATGTTTTTTTCGTACCCTGCATTAACTAAAACCGCACATTCAGCATCTGTAAGTATTTTATGTTTTCTAACATAATATTGGCTAATTGTGTCTGCGGAGTTTGTTGCATCTAAAACTCTTTTAAATGTACCTTGATTTAATGTAATAAATGTTGTTCCTGTATATCCAACATTTTGTATGTTAAAAATATATTCCTCAGATCCTGATCCTCCGTTTCCTAATCTTGAGACTTGGAAAAATGAATTCCCATTATAGTTTGAAGAAAGTAATACAAATTGACCTGTTGATAAACCATGTGGTACAGGACATTTAAATCTTATAAAACCTATGGTTTTATCTGACCCTTCGGTTATAACAAATGGTATGCCGTCTGAGGCGGACCAACTCCAAGAAATTTGGGTGTTAGGTTCTATTGCATACATTTTTTTCTGATAGACATTCAAATAAGGGTAACTAACATAATGTGACCAATTATATGTTGTTGCACTTACGGGTTTAAACTCTAAATGTTTTCCATTTCCAAATGTGTAACCCGAAACACGAGAATCGGTTCTGATAAAATCAAACTCAGGGTATTGTGGGAATCCGTCCCAAGGAACTGTAGAATTTATTGGTTGTGGTGGAACTGATGGTACATTACCTGATGGGTAATATGAAACCGCATTTTGTATCGCATTTGTGTAATACAAATTGTCTCTAAATGGTACATATGTTGTGGATCCAGTATAAGCATTTTCAAATAACAACGTAAATTTTGTAATTGGTCTAAAAGTTGGTGAGGCTTGTCTTTCTTCATCAAATACGGTAATCAAACTAATATCCACAGTTCTGTCAAATTCTATCAATTCTTTCATATTTTGAGTGAAAGGTATGTTTAGAAATTGATCACTTAAAGGTGCTGATTTATACCTTTGATCCGACTGAATTATTCTTGTTGTTGGATCTACCATAACTATTCTTCTGTTGCAACATAAAGTTTATAGAACCTATCTACCGCTGTTTTTCCATTATTTAAACCAAAGTAAAAGTAGTAAGGTGCCCCAACAACTATACCATCTTTAACTGTACTTTCTTCAATTGGATTTTGTCCCAAATACGGACTTGGATCACCTTGCAAAATTGCAGATAAAGGAGTAATTGGCATTGTCCCCCCTGTTAAATTAAAACTTGAAATGAATCCAAGTTGTGTTAATGTTGTTTGATATTTTTCCTTAGGGGTTGTAAAATCTAAGTCTTGATATCGTTTATTAAAGAACCCGTATCCAGTAGAACCTGAATAAACATCAGTATACCAGTTATTATCTTCAGATCCAAAAATATTAGGTGTTCCAACATATGTCTTTGGTTTTTTAAGTAACCATTTATAATGTGGTACATACTGAGATTTGGGATATCCAAACTTCTGTTCAATTAAAGGATTAAAATTATATGTTTCAATCCCTGGAGACATAATTTTTCTATATCTTAATTCTTCGGTCGATGAAGAGAAAAATAAACCTAATATTGGTTTAATTAAATCACTTGATATAGACCCGATACTTCCGTTTTGATTATCTCCAAAGTATATATAACTACTCGGTACATTCTCCGTTATAAAAGGAGAAACTTTCCACTCTGAATTTATAGACAACATTTGAGCCCAATCACCATCAATTCTATAACCGCCTCTATCACTATTAAAGAATTGTATTATTCCTTTGCCCTCACTGTTATTATCACCAGTTGAGATTGGTATAATTCTTTGTCTAACACCTTCATTTAATATTCTTGATAAGAATCCTAATTGAATGATGTCGGAGTTATCTTGATATGATGTTGTTTTAATTTGATTTGCGTAATATGCTCCAAATCCACCATCCTCCGAAGAACAACATACCTCACTAATAAACGAGTCTCTTGGCCCTAAATCGGTTATAGTTGTTGGAAATTGGATTTGTCTTTTGTTATATCCATACCCCCCACCTGCAAAATTAGTACCAAATGGACTTTGAGTAGGACTTTTTTTACCAATAAAATTATTACCGTCCCAAGGAGATGATCTGTAATAAAATGTATTACTAATTTTATTAAACATTATAACATTTTCACAATAGCCATAAAGTGGTTCTGCAAGAGCATTAAATGTTGTTCTCTTGTTAAAATTAAACATATACAAAGATCCATTAATCCAATTGTTTTGAAATACTTGACCAAATATTCCTCGACATGCCGCAAAATTCATAGTGAATCTAACTTTCCATTCTAAGAATAATCTTACATCTCTAAAATATTCAGGAAACAAATAAAGTTTAGTGAAAAAAGGAATATTTGTTTTTTTATAATTTAATAAACAATAACACCCACCAACCATTCTATTTGCCTCTATTTCACAACAAGTTGAGCATTCACCATAAGGAATAATCCCCACATTGGTTCCGCTCCCTGAATAACACTTCAAAGGTACCATACCCTCACAAGTTAATGTTTCTGTAAATTCCGAGGTTATAGGATCAAGATCTTGATACTCACCTGATGGTAAATCAAATCCTGCGGTAGTAACTGGAGAACTTTGTGCTCCATTTGCAAGGTAGAACGCAAAGTTATCATTTTGGTGAAGAGCATAACCCGTTTGAGTTCCTGCAGGTCCGTTTTGGACTTGGGAAGATGTTGGTAATCTATCACTTCTCATTACAATTCTGTTTGGGTTTGAGAAGTTTACTCCTGGTAATGTGTATCTATAATATGCAGGTGAATAAAGTGCCGTTAGATTACCACCTTGTAGTTCGTTTAAACCCTGATAAAATGTTGATCCAGTGTTAAAGTATTCAGCTATTTGACAATTTTGATTACATGAAGGCGAACTCAAGGGCCATCCTGTCCACATCAGCATTGGTGGATTGTTAACATTGTTTACCCATCTCATGTAAGTTCCACCAACCATATAATAAGAAGTACTTAAAGGTAAGTTATAAGTATTGGTTAATGTCTGTGTTAACGAACCCGAAATTGTACTGTTTTGATTTGTTGCCCATACAGTAGGATAAGGTGAGTAGTTACTCGCATCTGCGGCTCCTGAGTTATCATCTGTATTTAAATAATAATATGGGTAATTAGATGTAAATGCTGTCCAACTTGATACATTAGGAGTAAAAGTAAAAGAAGGAAAGTATAAATTTGGGGTTGAGTTATCAACAGTATCATGTTGTATAGGTTTTATTCCTGTTGACTGTATAGGATAATTTAAATAATAACTTCCGCTTACAATTGGTCCCGTTCCTATAGATTTACCAAATATATTTGATAAGTCATATTTTATTTCTGGTTGTTTTACGGTATGCGGATCGACTCCTCTAACAAAAATACAAATCTCATAATTTTTATAATTATTCATTTTTTGTATAATGTTAGGAAAAGTAAGATTATACACATTACATGCCCCAACATTACATGTCATATCATGTAATAAATAACTTGCCGGGAAAAATCCTGTACTTCCAGTGTTGGATAAGGTAATAAATTCAGTGAAGGTCATTCCTGTTATTAACTGAAAATACTCCATATCTGTTGGATATTGTAGATATGACTGTTCCACAGTTGTGTCACCTGTTACCGGTAATTGACTAACCTGAGGTGACTCAATTATTATGTTAGCCGATAATTGTCCTGCGTTTGGTCCTGATGGGTTTGCATAATATATAATCTTAGGAATTGTATTACCTGTTAATGTTGTCCCTGTAATTGAGTTGGTTTGGAATTGATTTATTGTTGCTCCTGTAAGATTGGTTAATCTATTTCCAGGTATTGTATAATTTGGGTTTACATAATTTGGGTCTTGGAATGTAACTAATTCCCCAATACCTAATTGTTGCGCAGATCCTTGATTCATAAGGACAACCATAACTTGGTCAAAATATGGTGTTGATCCTGAAGTTGGGTTTACGGTTGTTTTTATTTTATTTACACCACTGTTTGTAAAGTTTGCGGTGCTTGAATAAAAATATTTATCTCGAGTATTGAACTCGTTTAATCTTTGCGAAAGAGTTACAGATGTCGGGTAGGCAAAATATCTTTCATCGGGTTGATTTACTAATAATGGTGGTATTATCCCATTCCTATTAGCAAAAAATAAGAATGGTTGCGGAGCCTTTAAAAGATACGCCTCATTTGGTATATATCTATTAGGATCAGTAGAACTTAATACATCGTAACCTGAGGCCATTCTTGTAAAATCTAATGATGCCCTTATTATTATATCAAATGTTATAGTAGGTGAGTTTGAAGTTAATAAATCAGTAAGAGTATCACATGGCCAAAATGGCTTCTCATTATTTATTTCTTGTAAATTTGGGTGATCTAAGTTAAATGACCCAGAGTAGTTTACAGGGGCAATTAAAGAATTTGGTGTTGATAAAATTAAATCAGACCCATTTTCTTGTTCTGATTGATATGCTGCCGCGGCTTGATTTAATTGATTGGTTATGGAGTTTGTGTCAAAATCATCATCTAAGGGTGCGTCTTTACAATCACAGTCACAACTTGTACAATCAGGATATGAAATCATGGGTAATCCTATCCTTGGAAAACCTTTTATTCTTATCGCTGCGTATATGGCAAATGCCGTATACGCCAAAGCATATACTATATCAAACGCCGCAATTGCAATGAAAGAAATACCTTGCAATATTAGTCGAGCTGTTTCCAATACAGTACCAACACTGATGTACATGAGCGCCGAGTTAATTGCCATTATTCCTAATTGAAATAGATACGCGGATGACCGAGCAGCCCCTATAGTTAACATTATGCCAACTGCGATTAAAACATATTTTAATATTGGCCACATAAATGCAAACGCGTGAGCAACAAATAACAGAGTTAGAATTGGGAATGTTAAAATATTTATAAGAATGTTAAAAATAAAAAATATTGCGTCAAAGTTTCTTATAATATCGTTTACTGGGAAAGTATTAACATTTGACCTACAAGATCTATCGTCAATTTCTTTTATTCCCAAGTGTTTAGCCCTACCAATCCCATTTTTATATCTATCCAAAAACATTGCGGTAGTATAAACTTTGTTATAATAGAATTCATAGAAACTATCTTCACAATCTATGGCATCTTGACTATCTGCATAATCATCCCAATCTGTTGAAAAAGCGTATGATTTATAAACATCAAATAAAGATTGAGGGACACTTGTAAAACTAATGTTAATTGCTTGTGTTGGGTCAATTGGAGTTGCAACAATTTGGAATGTATCACCGTTAGTGATCTGAATTGATTCTGTTGACCCAAAGTAATTAATTCCATTAATGAATATCGTATAACTTTCAAGGTTATAAAAAACGGGATTTATTAACCCAAAAGAACTTGAAGCTGTGATTGTGGCCCCTGAATTAACTCCAGCAGGAATTGTTGGGTAATTATATATTGACTCACTATATATCAGAAAAGGGTCTTGTTCGTAATCTGACCATCCATGTTCTTTAACATTTGGAACCAAAAAATCGGCTCTTAAAGAAGTTCCTTGTAACCCTTGTTGTGTTTGCCATTTAAATTTAAATCTGTATTTACCTTTTGTTGGTATTCCTTTTTTAGGGTCATTTGAAATGATTTCTTCTCCAAATTCATTTGTATATATATAATCCAAGTTCATTGGTACATTTACTAAAAAGGTACCATCCCCATCAATTACTTTACCCGCTTGTTCTATATCCCATCTTTCCAATATTGGTAGACCCATAGAATCGGAATATATTGTTTGTCTAATGCCTTGTATTTCACCAGGCCCCGCAACCAACTCACATAAATTTCCTGTGTTGTTTTTTGGTTTACAACTTATTTTAAGGGAGTCGTCATTTGTGTTAGAAATGATTGAACCCATGAACACTGAGCTTGGTTGGATTGTAATATTTGCCAATTTAGTAAGGTCAAAGTCTGCCCTTGTTATTCCAACTTGACAAAAATCTTCAGCCCCCCAAAATGGTCTAACATCAATGTTATATATCAGATTTTTAATTTGTGGTAATTCTCTTAAATTTGTTGAGGACTTAAATCTTGCCCCATTAACTTGACTTTCTGTCGCTAATCCTTGTTGGATTAAATCTTGCGGAGACATTGAGAAACACCCTATATCTGAAAGATCCACATCCATAACTATGGTTTGTTCTCCAACAGGAACACCAAAAATCATAAAGTCACCACTCTCATTTGTTGTTACGGTAAATCTATAATATTTGTCATATACTTCAATATATGATTCGTCCATAAGAACATCACCTTTATTTGGGAATGTTCCTGTTGAGGCATGTCCTTTGTATGATGGTAATTTTGGAAGTAGGTTATATCTATAACCATCTTCATTTGTATCTCCAATTGTTTTAAAAGGATATAATTCAGAAATAACTGGGTCTAATTCGTCAGTATCGTCAAGTGGAATAAAAACGGATACCTTTGCATTTGGCAAACCATACCCACCATTAACAAACACTCTTCCCGTTACAACTCCATATGTTGAACAAAATCTACTGTATACATTGTTCGCAAGGATCTTTAAGGAAAGTATCTCCAAAGATTCCCAATCTTGTTCTAAATTGACATTTATATATTTATCAACACCGACTTCGGTTCTTATTCTATATGATTTAGACATTAAAAATTTGTTTTTTCATAAATAGTTTATTTCCTATTTTCATAAAAAATACACCTGTTCTGAAAAAAATAAACCACTAAGAGAAATTAACAGATTTTAAGTTTAATACTCTAATATTAATATCTTTATTTGGGTATCTTACTTGATAGATTTGTGTTGGTGTTGCAAATATTGTATCTGCGGAAGGTTGGATTTGTCTTGTTACTGTGTCAGCGTAAGGCATTGAGGTTTGACTTGACGAATATTGACCACCTACTTGGTTGTAAAATAAAACATTGTTTATACTAACAATTCCATTTTCAGATTGTATTAATCTTCGTAATTCAGATATGTTAACATTTTGTCCTAAATTTCTAACAAGGGGATTAAAGAAGTCAGTAACAATTTGTATTGTTTTAGCAATAACTGATCCTTGATTTTGACTATTATCTAAAACAACATCAACTGTAACCGCTAAATCTATTGTTTCGGCCGCCTCTATTGAGATGTAGTCATTTATCATTCTATAATTTGATAGATAGTTTGCAACATTTTGTTTTAATGTATTTGAAACAACATTAGTTAAAGTCCCACTAGAATCGTAAGACAACATTTTAATTCTAATCTTATTGTTTTCTTCAGTAATAGCCACTTTTGCTGGTGCCCCATATTGTGCCGGCATTGTTCTTAATATTGAATTGTAGTCATTTACGGTTACCGCTCTATTTTGTGCCGCAAAATTAAACGAAACCATGTTTCTAACATCTTCAGTTGTCGGTGGGTTAGCTCCTCCAATTGCTGCCGTTACATTATTACATTGTAAACTATTGATAACATTTCTATTAGCACTTTCAGATGGTCCATTTACCGAAAATGATACGGTACCAATTTGATTGATTGTATTAATACCAACATTGCTAGATAAACCGCCGCCAATTCTATATTGTACAAATAAAGTACTGTTTGCTGTAAGTGCGGCTCCCAATGAATAGTTGTTCGTATATCTACTCAAATCAAAACCTTTACCGTCAATTGCAAATTGTCGTAATTGTTCATCCGCAGAAATATTTCCACCCCCAAAAGTCATTTTACAATAACCTTGTGGAGTGTATTCTGAAATAAGCTTGTTAGAAGTTGTAATATACAAACCAACTTTAACTCCTGGTTGATCAGAAACTTTTGTAGGGTCTTCAACAAACACTCTATCTTCTACAAGAGCATCAACTTCAAAGAATCTTTCAGGGCCTATAACTAAAAAATCTTGTGGATTTGGTATTGTTGAATACTGAGTACCTTGTTTTAATAAAACACTTGAAATACCTAAAACATTTTTTTCAGGAAGGAATAACTCTAAATATGGTTTTACATCATTAGGGGTTATTACTCTTTTGTAAACTTTTGTAATCCCGTTTACAACAACTTCTCTTTTTACGATCGTATAATTTATAAGTTTTCCACTTGAATCAAAATTTGGTATTTTAACCCTATTTGGTGATCCTTCAGCATTTACTGGCGATTGAAAATCTATGTCATAAACAGTTTCAAAAGGTTGTCCCGCCCCACTAACTTGGGATCCTCTTCTTAATATACCACAATATCTTAAATCTTCTCTGTCTCCAAAAGCGGGAACTGTTATTGAAAAGTCAACTAACGCTACTGAAGGTCTTTGCCCCGGTACTTTTAAACCATAGGTTCTTGCAATATTGTAAATTGAATTTTTTTGTTGTGCAAATTGTAAAACTGTTTCTTGAATACTTCTATCTATCTGATAATTTAAGTTATCAGTTACGGCAGCGTTCAAATCTAACATTACGGAAAAAATACCCGCATCGTTAAAATTTTGCACTAAATCGGGATAATAGGTTCTAGTAAAATTTATAAGTTCTGTCCTAACCCCTTGAAAATCCCTTGCGGTATAGGAAATCTTTTTTTCTGCCATATAAAATTAAATATTTAGAATTATAAAATCTTGAGATTCAAAAGCTGAGTCGGTAATTCTATAGTCTATTTTTATTCTTGCCGTGTGTTCTAAAGTTGCAATATTTGTAACTTTAAATTCTCTTTCACCGTATTCGTTTACGGTAAATCCTTTATCTTCCAATCCTGCTGATGCCGGTTCAACTGTCACATTTGTAACTTGTAAATTTGGCATATATGTTTTAACGGTATCTCTAATTTCTGATTCAATATCTGAAAATGTCGGACCATCTAATGGTTCAAATATATATTCATATAATCTTGTCCCAAAATCAGGTAGAAAATATCGACTTCCCTTTCTTGTTAACAATAAATGAACCAAGTTTGTTCTAGTCTCACCTTCTGTTGTTTCAGTAACATCAAGATACCTCCCCGTAAAAGAATCTACAAAAGGAAAAGAAATCCCATAAGTTATACCATTTGCCATATGACATAAATATATGTTATCGTTTTTTTAAGTAAAAACTATAAAAATATGTCAAAAAAAAATCCCAACTTAATGTTGAGATTTTAATACTTTATTACCTTTAATTTTTGGTGGATAAAAAGCACAATGTAAACATCCACTACCACAACAACTTCCTCTAAGTTTATGATATTCTTCAGTCATAACCATTTTACCTTCACTATTATAGTAAAAATGATTTGGTTGGAGTTTAGATCCGAATTCTCTAATATATAATTGTTGAACCCAGTCTTTTGATGCGTTTACAGTCATAAATTACACAATTTCACATGCTCCACCAGCACAAGCCGCTTCACCTCTAAGGTCTGTATTATCTTGTAACTCAATTACTTTTGTAAGATCAACATCCGATAATGTTTTAACTAATCTTTCATATTCTTCCTTTGTACAATCGGAAAACGGAGCCTGGGTATAAGAACCACCATTATATGGTAATACCGATAGTCCGTTATAGAAATCTCTATTATTCCACATCCAATCACCAACTAAATCCCACTCATCTTCTTTAATAGAAATGGTCGCAGATACATTGTGCGTATTCTGTCCGTTTCTATGTCCTGGTTTAATCCATTCTTGAGACACTTTTTTAACTCTTTCTAACATTTGAAATACAGACTCATGTCTTATGATTGCACCTTCTGGTGCTTTTTGTGGTATACCAATAACCGCAGTGTCGTGAGGACGGAAAAACTCATCTTCAATCAACTCAGGGTGATTATTCACCAAATAAGAATATATTGATTCATTCTTGCCTACACGGATTCTTCTTAGATAATAATCATTATGCCAAGCGTGGATTCCTGACGATGTTCCCAACACTAACGATGAGGTACCTGATGGTTTAACCGTTGTTGTTCTTGCTGATTTATTAATTCCAATCATCTGAGCAACTCTTTCATTTTCTTCTTTAACCATCTTAGCCGCTCTTTTCATATCATAACCCAAAACAACACCCGAACCAATACCTGTCATTCCAACACCAATAAGTGCGTCTTTTTCAGTTGTTCGTTTCCAAATGTCTCTTAGATAATGGAAATCAGTGTATCCCGCTTGTAATGTACCAATGAATGACGCCGCTTTAACTCTTGCGTCAAAATCTTCTTGTGATTCAATATCTGAAGCATTAACCTCACACAGGTTACAAAATTGGAATGGTCTAAGTGCAATTTCACAACAAGGGTTTGTTCCCCAATCTTTATCGTTAGATAAATAAATTCCTGGTTCTCCTGCTCCTGATAATTCAATTCTTTTCCAAAGACCTGTAAAGAATTCTTTAGTAATTTTGTGACGAAGAAGTACTGCCGAGTTATTAGCTCTACCTCTTTGTGCGTTTTGTTCCCACCAACTACCAGATTTACAAGAAATCATTTCTTCATCGTCAGCCGAGAATAATGAGATAAGTGCCGCTCTTCTAATACCTCCTGCTAATACCGCATCTGCAATATGACATACAATATCGTGAGTTTCAATTGGTGTTAATTTTTCACCATCTTTTTTGTTATCCAAAACTTTTGTAATATTATGAATACAATCTTTCAATGGTTGTGGTCCTGGCGCCTTTCCTCCCGATGTAACAAGCATTGCCCCCTTTTGTCTAATATCTGAAAAATCAAATATAGGTGTTGACGATTTGTACCCTAAATAAGATTCCATTAATACTTTAATAGCATCTGCCCATCCTTCAATAGAGTCACCAATTAGGTATCGTCTTGTTCTTTCTTTGTTTGGTTTTTTAAGGTCGGGTAATTTTTCAACATGATGTTTTTGAACTGAATACCCAACTCCTGTTCCTCCTAAAAGTAAAAACATTGTTTCAGAAAAAGAGTCAACATGGTCAATTGGCATATAAGCACAGTTGTAAACCCTGTTTGGTGAAATTTCAATTGATTTACCACCAAACTGTAAAGATCTCATTGACGGTAATACTTTTTTATCATATACCATTTTATATACCTCTTCGATTTCACTTGTAATTTTAGGGTATTTTTTTTGGTGCATTTCTTTGTTACGAGTAACCAACTCTTCCCAAGTTTCTCTCCTATTTTTTTGGGGTTGGAACTTGGCATACTTCATAAAGACAGTAATGTCACTTAATATTTTTTGCGAAATATTCATTTTATTTAAATTTATTTGTTAATTGTTTTGTGTTTGTCTTTCTTTTCTTTTTTCTAAAAGTTCTTTAACTCTTAGTCTTTGTCTTTCTTCTTTCTGTTCCTCAATACCAAGAAAGGTCATTGAGCTTTCAGTATCAATATCAATCATTGCATTATCAAACTTACAGTTTTCAAACACAACGCCATCGTCTCCGATTCTTGATTTTGTAATTGCTATTGTTGCCAACTTTAACTCTTTTTGTTGTAGAGTCTTGGCTACAGTTATAATAACATGTCCCACTTGTGCCTTCTTAATTGATCCACCCATTTGATCTGTTGTCACTACTTCGGACGATATTGAAGCTCTGTTACCTTGTGTTGCAGTCCAACCTACAAGATTCATTTCGTGACACATAGCTTCAAATGCTCTCATTACCGAACCTTCACTTTTCCATTCATCCCCTAAATGTTTGTCAGGTACTACACAATCAATATAATCCAATAATACCATATCAATCTTAGTACCATCCGCAACCATTTTTCTAATTTGGTTCTTAATTTGTAACATAGTTACAGTATCTGATGGTAATTTTTTTAAAATTAATTTGTTTGTCATTGTTTCCTCAACTTCTTTAACTTTTAAGATAACTTCTTCTCTTTTTTCTGATAAATCATCAGGATGTATTTTTGTCCATAATGTGTAGTGTTTTCTTTGAATTACCTTTTGGTTATCCTCAAAAAATATTTGTAATACATTATTTCCCATATTAAATGCGTGATTTGCAATCTTAGTTAAAATAGTAGACTTACCTACACCTGTTGGTGCTAAAATAACCCCAATTTCACCTCTTGCTAAACCACCTTTTAATAGTCTGTCAATACCTGGTATTCCCATTGGGATTGGGTGTCTATAATCATCTTCTAACACTTGATCAATATTAGAAAATACATTTAATATACTTGTGTCTTTTGCCCCAACTTGTAAAGCTCCTCTAACCAATTCTTCAAGAGTGTCATAATTTTCAAATTCACCACCATCGATGATTTTTTGAGCCTTACCCATCACTTTTTGTAACTCTTGTTGTTTACAAAATTTTAACGCCTTTTCCTGAACAAAAGTTACACCATCTATAGGTGAGTCCTTAATTTTCTTAATTGTATCCAAAACTATTTTGGATGCAATCTCTTGTTGTAGTTCAGATTTTGTAATCTGTTCTAATGTTTCAAAGGATGGTGTGTGATCGTATTTAATATAATACTCTTTAACCATTTGAATAATTATTTTAAAGTACTTATTTTCAAAATAATTATTTTCAATAACATCAAGAATTGAGTGTGAAAAGTCTTTATCTATAATAATTTGATTTAACAATTGTAACTGAAATGTATTACCTAAATACTCAAAATTTTTGATAGTCGCCATATTTTTTTTTACTTTAGTAAAGATAAATAGTCCTAGTTTTTAATAAATTCGGGATAAAAATAATTAAATTTTTGACCTGAAAAAATGTCAGTTAACTCCGCCATGATAGATTTTAACTTTGGGCGTAGGTCTACGGTATATCTGACCTTTGGGGGGTATGGTTTTGCGTCAAACCGTCTATGACAAATTGTCATATCTCCTACCTTAATAATTAAATTAAAATTTTCTGGACCATCAGTAATTGATGTATTAAGTAATTCCGGATTCTCTAAAATATCGTATTGGTGGTCCAACATATAAACTATTGATCTCATTTTTAAATCATTTTTGAGATCGCGGCAAAGATAGTCAACATGATTATAAAATTCTTCCGATTTATGAGCGTTTTTGTTAAACCCTCTAACATTAAAGAATCTTTGAACTACGATGTTGTCGTTGCACATTAACAAAAATTCTGTCTTTGTAATATCCTGTTCTTTCATTTTGTTTTTTTAATTTTTTTTGTTTTTAAATTTGTTTTTTTCTTTTCTTGTTAATTTTAGAAAAGGTGTCAAAAAACTAACCCAAGCATCGTCCCTCTTAGGTAGGTATTTGAAGAGTCCGTCTTCCATCATCATTCTAATTAAATTCTTATGTCCTCTTCCGTCGGGATCCATCGACTCGGAATAATAAGATTCAACTAATTCTTTTCCTTCTTCACTTATTAGTGGTTCCGATAAGTCCACAAGTTTTTTATTTATCTCGTAATACTCATCACCAAAAATACCATCTTTTGTTCTACCACTTAACAGGTTTTTTAATGCGGGATTGTCTTTATCTTCTTTTAAAAGTAATTCCCCTTTTGTTAAAATATCGGAGATATTTACTTCTTTGTCAAGTAACTCAGGAAATAACTTAACTAATGTTTTTTCTCCCAAATAATAAATTCCATTAATGTTGTCTGACTTATCACCAGATAATATTTTCCAAGTTTTAATGTTATAATGAGGTATTTCAACATCGCACATTTTAATCATATCCCCATTCTTATAATGTTTTTTAGTAATTGGGGAATAGATACTCACATCTTCAGAGATAAGCTGTGTAAGGTCTCTATCGCTTGAGAATATAGTTTTGTGTTCGTCTTTAGATATTTTACAATAGTACGCAATAATATCATCAGCCTCACAATCATCAATTTCAATATGTCTTATAAACATCTCTTCAAGATATTGTTTTACTCTTGTTTTTTGATATGAGAATGAATGGAGTTGTTCTTCGGTATTTGCTTGTCTTCGGTTAAGTTTATAATTGGGGTAAAATAATCTTCTCTGTGTTGAATTACTTTCGTTATCCCAACAAACCACAACTTTATTGTAGTTTCCTTCATCTAAAAATCTTTTGGTTGTGTTTAAGAAATGCCAAATCCCACCAACATGTTCTCCGTTATTATAAAAATCTTTGACCCCACAAACCCCAATCTTTAGTAGATTGTTGCCGTCAATAACAAGAGTTTTAATCATTTGTATTTTTTAAAGGATTCTTAAATATTTTTTACTGCTAAAAACCAATCCCATATATGATTTATTTTCTCAATGGTATAGTTTTTTCTTTTCAAAAGTTCAATACATTCATCAGTATCTTTATTCCACTCAGGGTTAATTCTATGATGAAAACTAACAACAATTTGATCAATATTTTCAAAATCTTCATCAGTAAAACTTCTTAAAAGATCGTATTCCGCTCCTTCAATATTTAGTTTTAAAACGGATATTTTTTTAACATTGAAATTGTCACAGAACATTTTCCATGTAATAACATCAAACTCGTCTTCACCTTCGGTAAATATTGTTGTTCCAACACCATTATTTTGTATTTTCATTTTACCATCAAAGTTCCATACTATCCCTTTGAATAGTTCGGTTCCTTCTTTTTCATTCTCATAAGGATCTGCCCCAATAACTCTTTTCTTTCCTATAAAAAAATTTGACCAATCCCAATCTAAACAACCTAAATCCACTATGTCCCCATCATGGGTAAGACATCTTTCATCAATACTTGAGTAATCCCACTCAGGTATTGTTCTAATTATTTTCCAATTTTTCATACAATTCGATTTATTATTTTTTATTTTTTTTGTTATTCGTCAATATCATCATCAGATTCGTCTAAAGAATAATCTGAATAACCTAACTTTGTTTCCCAATAATCTGAATATTCTTTCTTATAGTTATCCAAAGATTCTTTTGTGTCTGCAATATAACCTTGTGGTACTGCAATGATCTTACCATCTTTATATCCAAGACCATTAACATGGTTCTTTAATATAGAAATTTTTGTTCTAATTGCAAACGACACTTTTCTACCATTCTTAGTGGCGTCAATGTGACTAATACCCGCTTTTTTCTGATTACCAAATAAGAACACTAATGATGATGCCAACCATACCGCTTCACCACCTTTAGCCTTGATTTCAGGTTGTCCAAATGGATTATCAGGAAGTAACACCCAAGGCTGATTTAAAATCACCAAAGTGTTATAATAAGGATATTCTTCTTTTTTAGATTTTGAGATTCTTGAATGAATCCCCATACCAATCTTATCTGCAAGTACCTTAGCGTTGTGCATTCCACCGCCTTTTCCATCAAAAGTCATCTGACAAGGTACACTACCAATACTATCCCATAAAAACAATAAATTATAAGGTATATCTCCCTTTTCTTGAGAATCAAGTATTTCATTAATAAACTCAGTTGCTTGTTCAATCACATCAAATGAATCGTTAAAAATAAACATACCATCATACTCACCAAGTTCGTTTTTCTCCGCTTGCAATCCTAATTCAATTGCATGTTCCCAAGACCATTTTTTCTCAGTAATAATAAGAACAGGTAAATGACCTTTCTTTTGTGCGTCAGCCGCAGCAAGAATCATTGCCGTTGTTTTTGAAGTATTTGAGTGCCCTAAAAACATGTTAACACCCCCCATTACAGGTCCGGGTAATCCACAAGAGTTCATAAACGCTTCCCCGCAATTATAAAAACTTTCGGGTTTATATTTTGTTTTGGTGGAAAACTTACTTTTTATTGCGTCTAAACTAAATTCTTTCTTTTTCAATGCCATAATAATTAATAATTGTTATATAAAATATACATAAAAAAACGGGAACAATAAACTGCTCCCGTTATAGTTTTTTTAATTAAATTAGAATGGTAAGTCTTCGTCTACTTCATCATTTTTTTGTGGGTCCGCAACCTCAGTAATTGAAACTGATTTTGTGCCTCCAATAGAAACTTCAGATGTTTCATTGTTTGAATAAGCGTATCCGCCCTTTTCAGAATCCCATCTTGGGGTTTCTCCTCTTGCAAGTGCCTCAAGGTATTCTACAGGTTTTTTTGAATAAACATCCTCCCAAGTCATTTCATTACCAACCCAATCAGCCATTTGATCCGTATCCTTAGAAATTGGGGTTGGGTCGTCATACATAACAGTTTGGATAACCGTGTAAGTCGCGCCTTTTGGTGTTTTAGCTTTTGTTAACTCAAGAATTAAATCACGACCATTATCAGGATCTGTAATATCTCCTTTAGCCTTCCAAATAGGAATGATTTTGTCAAGGATACCTTCTTGTTTGTAGTTGTGTTTAAATCTCCAAAATTTTACGCCATCCTGTTCGTTATCACGATCAACAACTTTTACAATATAAAACTTACGAGATCTATATTGTGTTGCTAATTGTTTGTCAGATTCTTTTCCTGTTGACATAAGTTCTTCATAAACTTCATTCAAAGGTGAACGCTCATTGTCATTCTTTGCTGGATCGTAAAATTTTTGCCATTTACCGTCTACTTGAACTTCGTGAAACCATACTTCTTTGAATGGTGAAGATCCGTCTGTTGTAGGTAAAATACGGATTGTCCGTTGACCTTGTTTTTCGTTGTCTTTCAATATTGCCGCGAAATATTTTTTCATACGGTCTTCTGAAGACATTTTTGATGTAGCGTTTGAGCTACTTTGTGATTTTTCGTACTGTGAAAGTACTGCGTCTAATGAATTTGTCGCCATTTTAGTTAAATTTAAATTAAAGGTTTATTGTAGAATTATAGGTATATAAAAAGGTATAGTCAAATAGTATTGTAAAAAAAGTTTAAGGTCTATATTTTCGACCTTAAAACTTATGAATTATATCTGTTTAATAAAATATCGTCTTCGTCTTCCATTGGTTCATTAAATGTTTTTTCAATGTCGGAAGGGCTAAAGTTTTCAACTTCATCTTGGGTTAAAACATATTCGTTTTTACCTGTTTTTTCCATTTCTTCTTCTTTGTCTTTGAAGAAGTCTGCTAAGTTTTGTTTGTATGGTCCGGAATCTAAACTTCTTAGTTCAAGTTTTTCTTGTGGTGTCTTAGGTCTATATCTCTCAACTTTAGCGTCCAATATATCAATTTTTTGAACTATATTGTCCATTTCGGCCAATTTTTCTTCCATTGTTTTAATTTGATTAAACAAGTTTTCAAAATATTCTTCTTGTTTATCTGCCATAGTTTTTTGTGAATCAACTAAGTCCGTTATATCTAGTTCTTCAGTTTCACCTTCACCCTCTGTTCCTTCTTCATCATCACCAGGTAATTCTTCAACATCAGGATCTTTAGATAAATCAATAGGTTCTCCTGCGGGTGGTGCGGGTGGTGGAGTCGCTCCTGCCGCTGGTGGTGCTCCTGCGGCATCAGTTGGTGGTGGTGGTGCTCCTGCTCCCGCTAATGCTGGATCCTCAACCGGTGGTGGAACATCTTGTTCCATGATATACTTATTTATTGATTGATATCTTGCAATCTCATTTAATATTTTTTCGTCAATTTTCATCTTATCCGTTCAATAAAGTTTTTATACCATTTTTGGTTTCTACTTGAATTTTTTTGAATGTCTTCATTGTATTGTCAACTCTTTCAATCAATCCGTCTTTTATTCTTACAGTATAACAATCTCCTGTGTCTAAATCACAAACTTGTTTAGTACCATCACCCATATCTTTTTCTGAAACTCTTGTATTTTTACCCAAGTAGTTATCTAATATTAATTTAGTGTTCATATATGTTTTTATTTATAAATATCATGTTTATTGTAAAATTGCCGTTAATACATTTGCCGCGCTTATAAACTCCTGTCTTAATTTATCTATTTGATTTTTGTCCTTTTCAATTTGAGTATAAACATTAGAGTTTTGGTTTACAGGATAATACAAAACATAAAGTTTTGCATATATAAAAGGTAATTCATTATCCCCAAAGTTTTGTAATTCCGCTTTAATATTTGTTGGTAAATTTCTTACTGAATAATGAACAAAGTTTAGAAAATCATATAAACTTCTGAACGAAACCACCGGAAGGTTAGGGTTAGACCCTCTAGAAACACAATAGTATCTTCTGTTTATATACTCAAAAAATTTATCAGCATAAACTTGAGTTAGATCAATAGTGCTAAAATTATTCTCATATGCTTTTATTTCTGACCCATTACCAGTTCCTGAATCGACAAATACAAATGTGAACATTAAAGATACTAAATAACCAAAAGTACTTCCGGTTTGAGAATATTTATTATCTAAAAGAACTTGTACAATTGTATTATATAAATCTTTTGTAGAAAACGAAGTCGGTGTTGGTTCATCGGTTGCAACAAATCCTTGATATCTTGACTTTATTTGTGCCGCACAATCTTGATTTTTTGTTAATGTATCTTCACTACTTAAATTAGCAATAGTATTAGCCGCTTGTATTTGTACATTCTCTGATTTAGCTTTGTTTAATTCTTCATTTTCTCTAACTTTAGTTTGTAATTGAGAAACTAATTTTTCATTTAATGTCTGTAAAAAATTATCAACTGTCGGTAAACTATAGAATGGTTGTCTAATTCCTTCAAATTGTGTTTTGAATCCGTTTTCAGAAACATCATGAGTAACTTTAGTGATCATATATGGTCCTGAAAACATTGGTATATTTCTAATATTAAAATACATCATTGGTTGGATTAACGCACACCCCATCATATCAACAGAACATGAGTAACTTCTATTTTTGTATAAGTTATACAAGGAAACATTTTGAGTTGTTGATCTTCTGTTTTTACCTAAGTTAGCCATTTGGTTTAAAACTTCCAATGATTCTGATGTTGGTTTACCAGGATCCTGAGCAACACTGAACGATGTAAATATTTGTTGATTCTCTCGTGTGATATCAACATTAAAACCTACAATCTTATTAGATTTATCCCAATCATTTTTATTTGTCAAGTTTTCAACTAATGGATTGTCGCTTGCCCTTCTTAAATCAAAAGCATCATCTCTAAATCTATAATCAATATTGTCATTCAAGTTAAGATGTTCACTTGGTTTGTTTACATAATAACAAAGGAATTTAGGAGAACTTTGTCTATAATCCACATTTAAATAAGTACCAAACATCATATTACCAACTTCGAGTGTTCCATCAGGTCTAGGTGTTGCGTTTTTTTGTGCGTCTTGCACATTATAAAAATTAACATAAGACGGTAACATAAAGTGTTGGAAGTTATTCTGTACTAAAATAGTTGTAACCATGTCAAGTAATGTGTTCTTATATGAGTTTGACCCTGAGTGTTTTTCTGTTGCACCATCTTCTAATAAATTAATAATACCAAAAATGTCCACTAATATTTTATCTCCAACATTTCTACTAGCTCTATCAACCAACATAACATCTTCAAAAAGTGTTTTATTTTGAAAATCAAATCCTGCAATCCATGTGTCATTTAACGCTTTAAATGTCTCCCAAAGTTCTGTTCTTGTTTGTTCTGTAAAACCTGCTTCTAAACTAGCCCTATTTGCACTATCGTCATTGTTTATGAAAACATTAGGTAAACCATTTCTTACAACTGGTAACATAGTATTTAAAACAGTCCCAATATAAGTTTCAGAATCTATTAAATAATTGTCCATCAAGTTATAAAAACTTGTAACATTTAAGTTACTGTTTAATAATTTTTGAGTTGCAAATATTTTAATGATTGGTGAAAAATCTTGAACATTTTTTTCATTAAACGCAACATTCATATTAATAAAAAAGTCCGTAATATAAGAACCACTATTTTTATATTCTAACTGAGGTATTGTTGATGTCCCAACATATTTTTCTAAAGCCAACCAAGTTTTTGGATTTTGTTGTTTAGATTGTGATAAACTTACTTGTGGTGGTAAATTTCCTTGTTCGTATGGTGCATAAATAATCGGTTCCTCAATATATCTTGTTGAAAATGTATAGTATAATCTTTTATTAAAATTACTTGGATTTCCAAATTTAAATGCGACATTGTAATTAACAAATTCTCCCAATACAAATTGGAATCTTTGGTTTTGTTGTGTAATTACATTTTCTAATTTTGTTTCTGGTGAGGTTCCTGTTGGTTTATTTATTATCAATAAAGACCTCATTAAGTATTGAAAATTTTTATAACTTTTTTCTTCTTCACTTACGCCATTAAGCAATTGTTTTGATCCAGGAAAACTTTCCTCTTGTACAAGATAGTTGGGTAATGTGTCGTTATAATCGTAAACAGATCTGCTGAAGTTTAAAAATTCCGACTCAAACTTATCCATTAATTCAAGTTCAAATGTTGTGAACAACTCTTCAAAGTTACTGTATTGTGTTATATCACCATATAATGAAAAGTTTTGTTGGCTAGATTGGTTAAACAATATTTTTTTAAGGTAGGTATCGGGACTATTTTTTACAATTTTTGAATTATCAAACCATCCGTATTGTGGTGCGTTCCAAAATAACCTAACACTACCATTAAACATTGCTGGATTATTAGATAACTCAACTTTCATTTTTTGATTCTTAAACGCTTCAACTTTTGCTTGATTAATATTAGAACCAAATGAAGGTAAAACATAATATGAATCAGGAAGTAATGTACTTCTAACAACAACAGACCAAGGACTAACTCTCATAGATCTTTGATTACTATTTGGGTCAAATCCTGATGTTTCAAAAATTGTTGAGTTTTGTGTGTTAAACATCATTAACTTATTGTCGTTAAGATAATTTTGTATTTGTTGTGACCCAATTCCCTGAACATAAGCATTTTGAACAACAAAGTTTGATGTGTTTGCCGTTTGTATTGTTGAGGTTTGGTATAATCCTATTCCCCCTGTTGAACCTGAAACTTGTGATGTAATAACAACATTACCATTAAGGTTTTGTCCGTTTAATATTGACCCATTTGTTATTACATTATTTGAAATTGCAATCACTTGTATTGGTGGATTCAACACAGTATAATTATATGTTTCTGCCGATGTGCTTGTTAGTTCATAAATTTGAGTGACTCCTGTAGTTGCACTGTATATATTTAAAACTGTAACCGCAGATGTAGATGGGCTACCACCAATAATTTGTCCTGGTTGTATTGGGTATGGTGTTGTATTTGTTAAGTAACCATATGACCCCAACACAAACGGTAAGGTTGTAAATGCGGCGTTAAAGTTTAATGGTGTGGTGTAGTATCCAATACCTCCTGTTGTACCAGTTACTTGTGTCACTAATTGTATATTAGCATTTAGTGAAGGAATAAAAATTGTATGTGGTAAAGTAATAAAGTTATTTGATATACTATTAATTGTAATACCAGTACCATTTGTGGAACATGTTCCCGTAACTTGTATAACATTACTTGCTCCCGTAATTGTTTGTACAATACATGTTCCCGAAACTTGTGTTTGACCACTAAACAATTTAAGACCTTGTATAAACACATTAAAGTCATCCATCAATTGTGGGTAGAATCCTGTATTAATATCCGTAAATGATGGAGATCCTGTTGTGGTATCCAAAACTAAATTTTTTTGTGTCCCATCAACAACAAGATTATAGTTATATGTTGCGGCGGAAGTCGCAGGATCCCAATTTTCTAAATAATTAAAGTCTTTCCACACATCATCTAATATGTCGACTCCTGTATCTCTATAAATTTTATATCGGTGCCAAATTGATCCGTACTTTAATATCCATGCATATGGTAACTTATGTACAGCCCCAAACTTTTTTAGTGTTGCAACAATGTAATCTAAATCAGTTTCAGTTTCATTCGAGTATGTCTTATATTTTTCTTTTAAAGTCGCTAAAGGCAAACTGTTTAAGAAAAGATAAGCAGCATTTTTGTAAGGATATAAATCATTTTGTTTGTATCTGAAATTAAATACCCCCTGTTGTATTGCATTAATAAAATATGGGGTATTCAACATTGATGTCGTTTGAGAATCTGTTAAGTAGTTGGTATAGTTTTCATAATTTAAATTACCTTCAGTAATCAACTGACTTGCAAACCCTCTTGTTTCATAAAAAGTCTTAAGGTTTGATGTGTCGATTGTGACATTTAAATTTATAAAATTAAAATGTGTAAATGGTCTTTTGTCGTTATTAGTATCTGAGAGCGTAAAGTTTGTTACGGTTTTATGGACTTCATTATAACCTATAACTAATTTAGTGTCTATTACATCTGTAACATTATTTAAACTTTTCCCATTAGCCATATTTGTTTTAACCCAAGAAAAATTTGTAAATGGGTATGTATCCACAAAATCAAATTCGTTAGATACTGATGAATTACTTAAGTACTTATTTATGTTTGTAATATTATTAGTGTTTGATAACGATACGGATGGTTGAGATTTAAGAGATGAAAAAATAGACCCATTGTAAATAACATTTGGGTTAGCCGCATCATTTTTTAGGTATGGGGTTACAAATTCACCTCTAGAGAATGTTTGCCAACTCTCACCTTGACCTTGATTTGATATATGCATTAAAAATGGGACATAGTTGTTTGAATCTAAAAGATATTCTTTTAATTTTTTAGATAAGAATGGATTGTCATTGCCTAAACTTTGTAGGATATTTACCGCTTCACTATCAGACTCAACTTCATATATACTTAAATTATATCCACTCTTTCTATTGAATCTACTATAATAAGAATTAACAATAAGTCTTTCGTAAATCTCATAAAAGTATTTAGATTCTTCTTTATTTTGAAAGACCTCATTTGAGATGGGGAAATCAATCGAATTTAAAGATTCTCTTAATGGTTGGGTGTTACTATTGAATACTTGGAAATCAATATCCTTATCGGCCAACCTTTCCGTATACCCTTTAATAAATTGTTCAACAAATTCAACTTCAGGCCAAACTTCAGGGCTATACGCCCTATAAGTACTTGCTACGGTTTGATCACCAGGATAAATAACTTCAAATTTTTCTTTATTATCCTCACCAATACTTTCTTTAATTACTTGTGGCCATGGATAAATTGGTTCGTTGTTTTGTGATGATGTTTTTACATCAACGCTAGGTGCTGCGGAAATATTACCAAATATTGCCGCTCTTCTAAATTGATTTTCTCTTTGGTCCCAAGCTTTTTTATGAACCTCATCTAACAATCTAAGAAACGCTTCTCCTTGACAATAAAAGACTGCAAGTATATTTCTAATTGATGGTACGAATCCCAAACCACCATTACCTTGTGCGTTAAATTTTGTAGCTAAAGAGGCACTTATTTCATATTCAATTTTTTTTCTAAATTCAGATACCTTTTTTGCCATAGAATCTGTTATTGACATAAACGAATTTGAACCCTCAAAAAACCAAACGGTGTTATTATTTTTCTTTAAAATTCCCTCTAAAGTTTGTTTAAAGTTAATAATAACAGCATCACTTTCTTTATAATCTCCTTTAGGTGCATTTTTTTGTGAAACATAGGTTGTAACCAAATCAATTTGATTTATATCAACTTGTTTTTTTAGTTTTCCTACCGAAACATTTGATGGTATGTCTGACTTAGTTTTTATACCACCAATTGTGTAACTACCATTAATCCCAAAAATACTATTTTGACCTAAGATGTCATTATATTGTTGTATGTCTCCTTCAAGTTTTGCGACCGCAATACCTCTTTTTTCTAAGTCTAATACTTCCTTAAAAACAAATGTATTTTCTTTTGTTTTTAACACAATAGGATTTTCTCTATCCATGTTAGTTGAAAACCATGATCCATTCCCATATAGGAATATAATTTGTTGGTAGGTTAAAAGATTGTTTGTAAAGAGCGTCATGTCTGTAAGAAGACCCATGTTTTCCTTTTCAAATTGAGCTAAAACATCTGTTATAAAGTTTTGTAATCTATATTTTAATTGTAGTAATGTTATCTCAGGAAAGTTATCAGGAATAAGTCCTTTAGATTTATAATCAGAATAAATCTCTTTCATTTTTTGATATCCTCTACTCACAGTTTGTGGTGCGGTAACAGAGTCAGAACCAGATGTGGTATTACCTTGTTGTTTAACTACAGGTGTTGTGGTAATTGTACTTTTATACATTTGAGGAACCGCCATTAAAGCTCCAAAATTTACATAAGACAACAAAGTATATTTGTACCCATAAAACTTTAATTTAATTTGAAAGTTGTGCGTTGATGGGTCAAATGTTGATGTAAAAGACTGTAACATTATAGGAAACTTAATTGCTTTCCCATAGTATCCTTTTAAGGTTAATGTGAATTGTGGGTATGGTAATTGGAAAAACGCAGCATATGGTGAGTTGTTTCCACCTTCAAATAACGCTCTACCTTTAACATCCTCTAAATCAACATCAATTACAGGTAAAAAATCTGTACCAATTGATACCCTAATGGCTTTCATACCTAACAAACCATTGTCTACCGCACCTGGAGTACCATTAGACCAAAGGTTTTGTGTCATATAATAATCGTCAGATTTATTTGGGTTTTTTACCGAGTTTTGTTTTGGTTGATTTACACCCTGACCTGAAAGAGTATCCTTGCCCGTTACTTCATCCGCCCAATTGGTATCCATGAATGTTTTATTTCCGGGATTTAAAAAATTAATTTTACTAACTGATATAGTTCTTGATGAGTCGTTCATTGCGGTACCAACCGCTAACTTTGTTCTTGGTAAAACATTGCATTCTAAATTAGCATAATAAACTAAGTTTTCTTGTTTAACCAATCTATCGCTAACATTACCAAGTTCATCAACAGTTTTATTTGGGTCAATTAAACTAATGTTATCATAATCAAGTTCAACTAAAATATTTTCTTGATCACCTACCATAATAGAAGAAATAGTTTTCGTATGTATTTTTATAGTCTTGTAGTGAAGCAACCAAAGGAAATGGAATTGTTAAAACTGCTCCATCAGGGATTGAGTATTCATCTCCTGAATATTGGGGGTTTGCCGCTTGTATTAACCACCCAAAGTATGGTGTGTTATAATAAAGTTGCGATACTTTATCCAATCTAGATTGTCCAACAATATAGATGTAATTTTTATCAGATGATTTTGAGGGTAATTGCACATACGGTACAACAGTTTGTTCACCATTGAGCAAAAAATCCGAATACCTATTCCAATATTGATATGCCATAATTAATTAAATGTTACTTTCCCGTTGAATGTTGATTTTTGTTCATTCAAGTTATTTTTTGAATATAAGTCTTTAATTCTTTTAGTTTTTGTGTTTAAGTTGCCTTCAGCCGGAGTTTTGTAACCACAAGTTTTTACTGTGTTATCTGGTATCTTCCAAGTTGAGGCTTGTATATAAATTGGGTCGTCAACTAACTTTTTCAATTCTCCCTCCCAATAAGTTTTAAAAGGTGCGAATTGTGTGTTTTTTAAATTTTCACATGTACTTTTAATAAGATCAACCAAATTAGTATCACCTTTAACTTCATTACCGCTTGTCAACTCATTAACCATTGTTTGGTATTTATTTTCAGTTAAGAAGAATGGCGACATAAGACTATAATATCTATTAGTAGGACAATCAACAAAGAAAGATTGGTTTAACCCAACAACAACAGACGAACAACCACTTCCACTATCAATAGTAGAGTTACTTTTCTTAAAGTAATCACCTGTAAATCCTCGAGCATAAATTAAACCATTAAAACTTTCAATAATATTTTTCACTTTAAATGTGAGTACATCTATAATAGATCCGCTATTTTCGTTTACACTGAAGAATGTATCACCACTTAAGTCATATAATAATGGTTCGTTTGTCCCTTGTAACCTTCCATCTAATTTTGATGATACCACATCTAACCGTCTAAAAATATAGTTCAATTCATTTTCTACAGAAACTATGTTAGTCGTGTTGTTAGTTATTGAGTTTAATATCTCCCCTTTACCTGTAGAGACTTGTATTTTTAATTTTTCTTCTAATTCTCTTTTTTGTTTTCCGGTTATACCGCCCGATTTATTTATTGCCGCAAATAAAATTGGGTTATCTCCTTGATTAATGTCTTTTACTACCTCACCATATAAATCATCAACAAAATTTTGATACTCATTAGACTTACCGTAAATAACGGTATCAACCGCTTCATTTATGTATCCACAAAGTTCACCTTTAGTATAGTTGTTATTTTTCATAGCAATTAAAGTTGCTCCATATGAATAATCCAATGTTGTTTTACTCAACATATCGCTATAGGCTTTAAAATACTCTTGTAATTTTCCTTCTAACTCTGTATATATCCCTGCGTAGTCCATAGTAGTCCCATCGACCACTGTACCAACTGTATCTCCACCTTTTTGTGGTTGTACACTATTAATTTGATTGACTTGTTGCTGACTAACAGGTGGAACTCCTCCTGTTATTTTATTTACAACATATTTGTCTAACTTACTTGTGTCTTCAGTTGCGGTCGCTCTTTCGTCATAAATTTCTGTATTCGCATAAAAATTAAATGAAAGTGCGTTTTGTAATTGTTGTACAGGTTCTTTAAGTCCCATACCTCCAATAATATTAAATCCCAATGTTACTTTTGCTAACATTGGTTGTATTCCAATACCTTCAGGGTTTAAATCTAATCCTTCAAATGTAAGACCAAGTTGTGTTGGTATGATTTTAGTATTGAAAAAGTCACCAATTCTTAACACTAAAACCGGTGGTGCCCCAAATGAAGTATTTAATGCGTCGTTATATTTTGGTCTACCGTCAGGTCCAATAATAGGAATTGTTTGTCCAGGTCTTGTACACTGATGTAAAAATGTTAATCTAGCATTTAAACCTTCAGGTGTCATTGAGTGGAATGATGGGCTAAAGAATTTAACTCTATCTTTAATGGTGTCGTAGATCATCGGATTGGTTTCTTTAATAACCTCAAAATAATCACATTCCGTAAATAAATTTCTTAATATTTTTTTAGAAATTCCTTCTTTTAATTTTTGTTCAATAGTAATTTTAGGTTCGGGTTTGATACTTTGAGTAATCCCTGTTAGAATATTTTGTGGGTTGTTACTAGTTGTTTCAATTACCACAGGTGGTGGAATAACGGGTACTTCAGGTTTCTTTTGTACTGTTGCAACAATTTTATTTATGGCAACCCTTCTACATGCCATTGCAGGAACACTATACCATTCGGCCTGTGAGGTCACTTTAGGTGGATTATAAAATGCATCTTTAACATTATTTCTACAATCAACACTCGAAGTTAAAATATTTCCTCCTTGAGCATTATTAACACTTACATCGGTAGGTGTTTCCGTAGCTGCCGCCTCTGCTCTTGTTTTAGCAATTACAATTTCTTCACCATTAGGGTTTAATACAAGATTAAACTTTTTATCGTCATAATATTTTTTAATTGTTGTACCTCCTGAAAGTGGTTGTTGTAAAAACCATTGGAGTACTGAATTATTTCTTCTTTCAGAGAGGGATTGATTATACGACACTGCCGCAACTGCTGAGGCCGAACCTATCATTTCAATATCAATTTTACCATTTTGATTTACCAAAATCTCTTCTATCTGTTTTAATAATTCTGTTGAAATAAAATTAAAATTACCAATAACAACTTCATTAAAGAAATTTTGAACTCCTGATCCTAAAAATACATCAGTACCTGATATAACTTTTTGTGGTGCTTGTGTTGTGTAAACACCATTTTGTAAACCCAAGTATGCATTATAATAATCATTATATGGACCAGTTGTTAGCTTTGATTTTGGAATGTCATTATGGAAATAAAAACCATATCCCTCATATTTTGATGTCAAATCAACAGTTTCAAATTGTGGGTTTTGGGCTTCTTGATTTCCATTTGCGGTAGAATTTGGGATATCGTCGGCGTTTGAAACCTTACCTACATTACCGCCTTCATTATTGACAGGAATACTTTGTAAAACTTGTATTTGTTCTTCGGAAGTTAATCGTGGGTTATTTAAAATTTGTTGGTAAGTATATAAATCTTTAGAGGGTATTGTGTTAAACTTTGCCGCCAATTCATATAAATCATACTTCATACAACCTGCAAAAAACGAATCAATAATACTTTGTACTCTATCTTTATTAGCTCCCTTCATTTGTTTTTCAATGATTGTATTCATCATGGCTGGATTATCAACAATAATTGTCCAACTTAATTGTCCACTTCTAGCGGTGTTTTTGTAGGTATATATTGGTTCAGGTCTACCTAAGAATGTTGTTGGGTTAAATTCAGGTCGTGAATCATCAGAGAATGTTAAGTTATAAGGTGGGAACCACATAATTCTTCCTCCATTAGGCCCTTTCTCACATGTTGGTAATTCATCGTAAGTAAATCCAGGTCTATCTGAAGTTCTCCAAGCTAAGTTCTCAAGGGAGAACATATATTTTTTTACTTTATTGTCAACTATATTTGTTGATCCAGGGTTTCTTAAAGGAGCAATGTTCAAGTTATAAGTGTTATCTAACACTGAATAATCAAACTGACGACCTGTTTTGGTAATACCGTCAGATTTTTGTAAGTCAGCGTAAGTATAATAAGGGGTGTCTTTTTGGAAAACTCTACAGTATTCTAATCCTGCTTGTGTTCCATCCGCCTGATTAACATATGATAAAACTTGTGATCCTTTTGTTAATTCTTTGTACCCATCATTGAATACTTTTGAGACCTGATTAATTGCGGTTCCAACATGTTTTAATCTAGCCTGACCTTGTAATTGATCTGCGGATTCAATTAATCTTTGTGTGTTATATAAAATTGAGCCAGGTTTGAATGGGATGTCAACAGATTGGTATTGTAAGTAATCCGCAGATATTTGATTAAAGTCGTCATCAAGACTTCCCGCCCCACCACCTTGTGTTGCTCTAAAACCTGCGTTACCTTTGTATTTTGGTGAAGTCCAAACTAATTGCCCTGTAATACCACCACCGTCAGTATATGATTTACCTTTAAGACCAAATTTTAATTGACTTTCATTGCCTTCATATAATATTCCAAGTTCTTGTGGTCCATAAACAATTGTTGCTTGTTGTTCTCCAAACTGATTAACGGGTACTTGGTTTGCTGGCGAATCAATTAAACTTGGTTCTGAATTTGGACTACCAACATAATATGTTCCAGTCTCAGGACTATCTTGCCCAACAAAGGCGTTTGCCAATGCCGAAAGACCTTGTATTAACCCAATGTTATAAGACGGCCGATATAGGTTATAATTTAACGCAGCAAATAATGTTGATCTTGTACCATTACCTGAATTTGCAACAAAAATTTCTGATGGATTTCTAGTTTTATTTAATATTGGAGATAATAAACCACCCGTTAAATTATTAATGGTATTTAAAGCACCATTTTGTTGTTGTGGATTTACATAAGGCGAATTCTCATTAAAGTAATCACCCGGTATAAATGATACAGGAAAGTATGTACCTGTAATTCTGTTTATTAAATTAACGGCATTTGCTAATGGATTTTCAGGTACCGTAATCCTCCAATCTCTTATAAAGAATGGTTGTTGTCCTGTGGCTAATAAGCTAGCGGTAAATGGATCCGTTATGGTGTCTAAATTAATTACACCAAGTGTTGCCTGATTAATTTCTTGTGCAACCCTTTCTTCAAATGCAAACTTAAGTTGGGTTGCTCCTATCTTTGCTAAGTAACTATCCGAAGATAAAGACCCGTTTGAACCAATTGGGTCGTCTTGGAAAATAACATTATATAACGAATATGATGAATAGTTATAATACCCTGGATTCCAAAAAGGTTGATATATTGGGTTTGTTAGGAAAGTATCGGTAATTATAACTAAATCTTTATAACCACCTGAAGGTCCCCATTTGTTTGTTACATATGCAGACTCAATATAAAATTCGTTGATTAATGGTAGTCCCTCCATTTGACCAGAAGTCAAAGGATAATAAGGTCCTTGGTTTGGTTCTAAAACAGGTGTTAAATTTACACCAATAGGGACTCCAAATCCGCCTTCGGGTCCAAATTCATTTAAAGGATATAAATCAGACGCAAATAAATTTGTTGAGACATAGTTGTTTGGTGAGTCCGTAACATTACTAACGGTTAGATTAGTTTCATAATTAATTGGGTTACCAGGTGAGTTGTAACTTCCTGGCACATTGTATGGTGATAAATTTCTTACCAATAACTGTTTTCGGAATGTTTCTGAATTACCAAACGATAAAAAACTTTCGGCCATACTACTTTATTCTATAAATAGATATTATGTGTTTTTTTTGTTTAGTGTAGACCTACTTATTTTTAGAACCTGTTGCTGCCGATGGAGCAGAACCTCCGTCTAAATTTGAGCTAACCATTACATTAATGTTTGGGTCGGTTGTTGATGTGTTTAACATTTTATCAAATGTTTCTTGATTTATATTTTTAGTTACATTAGGATCACCAGTAATATTCCAATTAACATTAAAAGTTTTTGTTTCATTAACCGGTTTATAATCGCTACTATAAGTTTTTTTCAAATCTTCTTTTCTACTGTTAATTACATTAGCAACAAAACTTTCAGATGCACTTAAAAAACTATCTTTTATGTCAGACGCCCCCTTAGTAAACTCTGCCATTGCCTTTATTACATTTTCCTCTTTACGTTCTGCCATAGCAACAAATAAATCTTCTGTAGGTCCCGCAACTCTTTCAAACTTATTTCTTAAACCTTGGGTTGTTCCAATCTCATCTCTAAATTTACTTGCAACATCCTTATAACTATTGGAGACAAAATTTGTTAGTTTTTCCATTGTTGGTGATGTTGCCCTTGCGAATTTTCCAGCGTATTCAGAACTTGTAAGAATACTATTAGTTTGTTTTGTTTCATCTAATTGTTTAACTGCAATCTGTTCTATCTTCATGGAAGATTCATCATTAGCCTTTTTTAAATTCTCAATATCTTCAGGCGTTAATTCTTCAACATTTTTCTCTATTAAATTACCCGTCTCCATATCCTTGACTTGGATTGTTGCAACACCACTAGAATCAAGTTGAGCCATAGAAGCTATTAATTCTTTGGTTGCATCATCACCTTCCGCCAATGAAGGCATTCTAATTTGTTTTAACTTTCTATCAAAGTCTCCTGCCTGAATTGACATTTTTGCAAACTCAGAAGCGTCTATGTTCAACTCTTTAGCAACCTCTCTTAGTCTTCTTTGAGCTCCAGGTAGAATTTCCATTTTACCTGTTTTCTCATTGAATGTTGTAAATTCCTTACTTAAGTTAACAATTTCTTTTTGTAACGCTTCAGGGTCGTTTTGGGCTAAATCCATAGCTCTTAGTGGGTCTAATAATGCACTTGACGCAACTCCCAGCCTTTGGAGTCCTGCCGCCATATTAATTGCGTTTTCAGGTGAAAATAACTCTTCGGCAATTCTGAATGTATTAGTCATTGAAAGCCCGAATCTTTCTGAAGTAGCCGCCATCTTAGCTAAACCTTGAACACCATTGTCAAAATTATACAAATTGATTTTTTCAATATTTTGTTCAACTCCTGTTGAAATTGTTTTAACTGACATTCCAACACTTCTTGCGTAGTCAGTAACCCCTTTCATTTCTTCACCAACCTTTTGCATTGAGATCCCGACACTTCTAAACCCCTCAGCTAACTCGTTAACATCTAAACCTGTGACTTTTGAAACCGCTCCCATTTCAATTAATGTTTGGGTACTTAACAGAGCTGAGCTTTTTAACCCGTCCATTGAGTCGGCAATTAAATCGGCGGATTCCTGTTGAGTATACCCCATTTTTGCCAACTCAGGAGCTGCGTCGGCAATTGCAGTTTTAAATTCACTAACTCTTCCTTTTGCTAAACCAAAATTTTGTTGTATTGTATTACTTAGTTCGTCTAATTCTTTAAATGTACTGAAATCTTTAATATTTGCAACCCCAAGTATAGATTCTTTCATAGACTCTAGTAGACCACTAACATTCGCCAATTTTAATGGATCAAAAGCATTTCCAATACTACTTGTGCCATCAACTGTTTCATCCGATCCAGTTTTGCCGCGGGTCTTGTCTTTTTTTAATTGATCGATTTCAGTTTTTTGGGCATTGATCATCTCAATAAGCTCATCTTTATCCTTCTTGGTTAATGAAATTGGATCTACACCTGCCATTTAACTTTTATTTATAAATATTTGATTAAGTTTTTTTTGTTTCTTCAACATATTTACCAATCAAATACCTTCTAACATAAGTTGGCATACACATAAACTCAGAATATTGTGTTCTAAAAATTCTAGAGAAATAATAAAATTCGTCTAATAAACTTGTTTTATATTGATATGAAAGGCCGAAAAAATTCCACCCCAAAAGTAATGTCGACCATTACTCTTTCTCCTGACGGGGCGATAACTTCTTTTGATAGGTCTAATCTTGGTTCATTATCTAAAATAAATCTTCTAATATATTTAGAGTCCGCAATAGGTAAAGTTTCAACAAATGTTGCAATTTTTAAATTGTCAGAATCTCCCTCAATTGAAACAATGTGTTTGTTAAGTCTTGAGGTGATAGTTGGTGCGGTTCTTTCTGAAGGATAAGAATTTATTAATTGTTCAATATCAAGTTTGTCTTTTAAACTAAGAAGTTTTAATAGGACTTTTTTTCCTGATACAGGAAGTGTGGTTTCAAATAAACCATCTTCATTAGGGGCAGACTTTGTTTTTTTGTAATTTAATTCGTCTAAAACAATCGTTGTTTTAAATCTATCGTCAGTTTTAGGGTCTACAGCATTAATTGTATACTCAGGACCAAATGAAGTGTTTCTTAAAAAAATTAAAATTGCCTCAATATCGCCATCAAGCATTTCTTCAGGTCTTAAATCTCTTTCATAAACTTTAGTTCTTAAAAGGGGAATAATAATACTTTCTTGAATACTCTTTCTTGAGTCAACATTTGCAATAATGTTTTCGTCAGCGGCGGTTAAATAACCAACTTTTATCGATTTCTTTTTTGATTTGTAAAACACACCTTGACTAGGTAATTGTATTACATCGTGTGGTAAATTAAATTCTGCTTGACCAGCTTGATATGCGTCTTGTTCCATAATATAAAGTTCTTTTTTTATAAACATAAAAAAGACCTATCACTAGTAAAGTAAATAGGTCTTAATGTTATGTTTTATTTTTTTTAGTAAGTTTTTGATAAAAAATCAATAAACTAATATACAACGGTCCATTCTCATGTTGCAAGTAATCTTAGCGAGACCATCTGTGGAATATGTTAAGGAACCCCCATCATATCCTGTTAAGAAAGTTCCTTCTAAAATCCATTTCTCAACAACAACTCCTGTTGGGTCCAACATCTCAAGGTCAACATTTTTTTTGTAACCTGCTGCGTAACCCATACGACCTGTAACTGACTCAGCACATAGACGAATCCATTCCATAACCGCTTGAGACGCAGAAGGTCCGATTGGGTCACGGAAAGTAACGGGTAATTCACCCCAGTTAAATCTACCTGCAACATATGTTGAAGTATTTAAGAACTGAATTTCAGTTGCGGCAATTGTAAGTTTTGGTCTTGATGTCGTCTCAACATACCACTCATTAATACCAAGTGATGATGGAAACCTCAAAATCCACCTGTTCTCCCTTTTCGGTTCGTAAGGGATCGGCATTTTCATTAATAAATCAGCCATATCTTATTTTTTTTAATTTTTGTTTTGTTTTATTTTTTATTATAAATACTGCGAAATAAAAATTTTTCTATTTACTTCAATTATTTTTCAAATTATATCTTAACTAGAACTATAACTAGTTAAAATTTAGTTTTTTTTCCTCCTCCTGTATGATAAATATCTAATCCACTTTCATTATCAAAATGTTTCTTCATTGATTGAACATTCTTTAGGTCATCATCTGAAAAACCAATATATGGTGTAAAATAATTACTAATTTTGTTTTTAATATATGCCTTTTCTTGAAGTTTTTGTGATAAAGTTCTAACATATTCCATAAATTGTTTCATGGCACTTACTTTAAGTTCTTCTGGATTCGCAGCCGAACCTTCCCCAAAACTAACAGGATGCCATTTACACATTTCTAAATAAGTCTTTATAAGTTCGTCATCAGTCATATCCTCCTCATCTGTAATATCTCTATACTTTCTTAAATTTTTAACCAACTCTTGTTGATTTAAACCATGTTTGTTTTTTTTAATTAAATTATAAGTGGCATTTTTTAAAACACTTGGTGTGTGACCTCTTGCAGTAACTATTGCAAAAATAGACCCGTTATTAACCGCCTCCACAAAGTCGTCCCACGCAGGACCTGTTGGGGCTTTCATTGCATCATTTAAAAATTGTTTATCACCTGTAACTCTAAAATTTCTAAATGGTTCATCATCAAAATCAACTATTGTATGTCCTTCATATTCGAAAGGTTCTTTTCCAACTTCAGACCTATATTCGGCAAAATCTTCTGTTGACATGCCAACACTATTACCGTCTTTATCTTTTAAATAAATTTTAGTTGGCATATACATAAGATTATCATCCCAATCAAAAGCATAATATTTCATTGTTGGTGTTAACTGATCTTGTATAATTTCAGAAATTATTTCTTTAACAACTTTTTTATAACGCATACTAATAAATATCATATAAATAAAAAAAGGGGAACTTTCGATCCCCCTCTTCTTTTTTATTTACCACATTAAATATTCTCAAACGATGCTCCTGTTGGAGTGATGTAGAATGTTATGTCTATAAATTCAAGAGATCTTGTGGGTTTAATATAGATCTTACCTGTCATTTGGTTTCTATCTAAATCCTCAGGATTTGATGAAACTGTTACTCGGAAGTCATACAAACCACGGTCTCTTCTTATTGAGTCTAATATTGGGTTAACAGCGTTTAAGAAGTCTTGTCTTACTTGTGCGTCGTTTTGTTCAAACAATAACCTTACAGATACGGCTGAAATCAATTTACGAGCTTGTAATAACAATCTTCTCACATTGATTCTATCAAGAGCCGATTCCCTTACTTGTAGAGTTTTGTTACCCCAAATTACAGTACCAACATCAGAGAAGGTTGCGATTGGGTTAACTCTACCGTTGTAAAGAATGTCTCTATCTTCTTGAGTTAACTTCTTACGAGCTTTAATACAGTTAACAATACCACGAGTGTAACCCGCCGCTGCGAACCAAGGGAATGCGATGTTATCTGTTAACGCTAAATTTCTTGTTACCTCAGCTGTTGGTGGGATATAGATTTGAGTATTGTTTACACTATCTCTTGTTAATACCCAAGGGTAGTAAGTTGCCGTATAGTTAGAGTCAATTCCTGTGTTAAATAAGTTATCAACCGTTTCAGTTGGATATATAAATATATCTTGACCACCTGTTAATGTAGGACTAAACAAATCAACATCAGGGGTTGTACAAACATAAAGTGAGTCAGCCCTATTGAACTCTATCATAGTAATTGCGTCTTCAACAAGATTACTATTATTAACATAATCAATACCTGGACTTACAAATACATTAATGTTTGTTGCTTCAGGATTTGCAAATGTTTGTTGACCTAATAAGTATGCGTAGTAGTCTGTGTTTCCAAAGTCCATGGTACCATCACCAATAGAAATCTCTTTGAACGCTCCCCAACCAACTGCATTTGGATACCTTGATGTTGGACAAGCTCCGTTAAGGAATCCTGATCTACCAATTTGGAATCTGTCTTCATTGGTTCTCCATTCTCTATAGATATCCCATCCGTCAAACCCACCTTGTACTAAGAATGTGAATTTACGAGCAAACAACCTAAAGTACACATTTGTTGGTAATTCTGGTTCTGTAATGAATGGTGAATTACCACAAATAAATCTTGTATCTCCAGATGTTGAATATAAATCGTTTATTGTTAATGCACTTGCATTTGCATCCATGTGGAAACCTGCTGATATATAGTTCCACGGAACTGAATCAATATCACAAGTACTATTTGGTTCCGTCTTACCAACATATTCGAAGTATGCAGGATCCCATCCGTAACTGTTAGATATACCTAAATAAGTTCTTCTTACATTATCACCTTGACTTAATGTTGAATTAACCGCTCCTGAAGAAAGTGCAAAAGGTGGGTTCCATACAGTTTCACCAGGGAAATCATATTTACCTTTAATAATTGGGAATGGTGATTGTGCTCCTGAATAAAGACGGAAGTTAAATCCGTTAAATCCACAAGGAAGAGCGTCTATTGGCGCATCTTCAGACATTTCAACCATTACATATTTTGAATTCAACATGTATTCACCATCTAATGTACCAACTTTATTTCCAACAAAACTATTTTGTCCTGGATCCATTGTACAGTTAGTAAACTTCTCAAGTACTACAGGATTTGCATCTGTATCGAAATAATCTCTAATTAAAATATCAAATGTTAGATTTGACCAAGATTGGTTAATAATTGAAATCTTTAGTAATGTATTTGCCGCATCACCATCAGAAATTGTATAGAATCTAAATAAATCATATACTTTATTACCTCTTAATTCTGACACAACAAAAGGAGAGTTTGGTGTTTGCCATCTATCTAAATACCAACCAATTGAATCAAAATCCCCTGATTGTGCAGAGTCTAATGAAATTAAGTCAGGGTTTAATCCTCTGATATAACCTTTTTTCCATGAATAGTTCAACCACGATTGGAAGTTCTCCTCAGCAAAAACAGGAACTTCTATTCTTGGTTTTTGGAAGTTAGTAATACCAAATACTTTTGACCAATATTCGGGATCGTTTTGAGAAAAAGATGTTTCAAAACTATAATTTGTCCCAAACTTATCTGTTACATTTACACCAAAGGTCAAATAAGGATTTTTAAGTACTCCCGAATATTGACCTGCCATGTTTAAAGACACATTAGTTATTCCAGTTACAGAGTATACTGGGTTAGTTGCGTTTGTGTAAGTTGCAACACCTCTTGATCTTAATGTACCTACCACAACATTATCGTAATCACTATAAGATGTACCTGTATAGTAATATAATTTACCATATATAGTACCGTTGTAACAATTTACAGGTTGTACTGTAGTCGTTGTTGTAGTTGTTGGTATTGGTGTAGGACAAGGACTAGTTGTAGTAGTCGTTGTTGAGGTACTAGTTGTTGTTGAGGTAATAATAATCTGAGTTAATCCAGTTACATTTGCGTAGAAGGAATATCCTGAGTACTGATAATTACCCGTATTTTCAAATAAAGCGTAATACCACGAATCGTTAAGTGCTGAAGTCAAATCAGTATCGTTTAATGAAACAGAAGGAACTTCGAATACATTTGTTGATGCACTATATCCTGAAAGTGCGTCATAATCAACCGTTGGGATAGAACCAAAGTAAGAAATTACTTCATCTTCTGCGGTAGTTGGTGAGTCAGCACTAATTACGCTAAAAATTAAATCTTTAATTTGTTCATCTAATGTTGATGTACTTCCGTTGTATTGTTCGTATTGGTTATAAAGTATTGCCTGTATCTCATCAGGAAAATCATTATTATATGCGATAGTTGCGGTATCATTTGAACATCCTGAGAAATCAACAAAGAATTCGATCTCTTTTGGGTCTACACAAATAAAGTCACAAGTGTTAACACTTTGAGTACCACTAAGACAGTAGATACCCACAGTATTTACATCAACATTCGCAACTGTTGCTACAGACCAAGATGGTCCTGCGTCATAACCCGATAATCCAAGAATTCTTGTAACAAACAATTGGTTAGATTGTTGTAAGTACGCCTTAGCAATATAAGACGCTTCATATTTTGGAATTTGTGTGTTTATATATTTTTCTGGTGATGTTCCACCGAACACAGTTTGATACTCATCAAAACTTGTGATGAATATTGGTTCAAAAGCCGGTCCTATTAGTGTTTCGCCTACAATTCCCAAAGTAGTAACTCCAACACTTTGAGCTACAAAACTTAAATCAACCTCTGAGGTATAAACACCAGGAGAAACAAAAACTTTACTATTAGTTGCCATATCAAGTATTTCTTTTTTTAGTTATTTATTTTTTTTTATAAATACTTGGTAAAACATCAAAAACTTTATATTACTAAAACTATTTACATTTTGGTGAGATTTTATTCTGCCTTTTTTCTGCCCCTATGCCTAAAGATAACAAGATGATAAAAAATTTAAAAATAGACCCTGAAGTTCATGCGGTCCTTAAAAAATATTGTGATAAAAGAGGGATTAAAATGTATCGATTTTTAGAGTCTTTAATTTTAGAAAAATGTACTGAAAAGAAAGATATCTATGGAGAAAACTAAATTAGTTTTTGAGTAAATACTAATTGTGGGTCTTCACTAACTTGTCCTATTATAATAACAATTCTTATCAAATCATCACTATTAACTTGGATTAATGTTACATCATCTCCATAGTATTGGTTATTTATGTAAACCGAATATGACCCAATATTTCTACTATCCTCAAAATATAAGTTACATGTATAATCAAAATGAATTTCTTTAGTTGTTGCACTATTCGGATAGTCAAAATAAATTTTTTCAGGATTAACGGGTTCTTGTCTTTTTTGTTTTCTTTTTGATGTTCTTTGGTCAACCTCAAATACTTGGAATGTCCTTGATAACGCTGGTGATACCTCAAATTGATCTGAATCAATTAAAAATCCCATCATTGTAAAATCATATTTTTGTATGTAATATTTTCTTTTTTCTAAATCTAAAACTGATTCGTCAGTAAACCCGTCATTTATAATTGGGATATAGTGACCATTAATTACTTGGTATGCCTGTCTTGATGCAAATGTTTCAAGAACCCTTTGGTTTAAAGTATTAACTTCTCTCATTCTATTACAAACAATTGCAACTGTATATTTGAAGTCTGCAGGGACTGGTTGTGGAATTTTGTAAATGTCTGCCCCCGCTCTATTGCCATCCCAAGTCGGTACTTCCATGTAATAATACATCCTTCTGTTAGGTATGTTATACATAACTGCCGGATTGTTACCGTACTTTACTTCAGGATTCCTAATTATTGTTAAAAAAGGTGGTTCTATATTCTTGTCTATATTTTGAAAGTCCCATGTCTCAACAAATTGTGACCAATTCTGAGTGGTTATTATAATATCAACCACAGGTATTTTTTTTCCTTCTGAAACTATATTGAATTTTTCTTTAACAAATTCTAAAAACCCTTTATCCAAATCAGCATGAAGAAGGGACTTAGGTAGATAAGTACCATCCTTAGTAATCATATCTTTTATCTGTTCCCTTCTTGGTAAAAGAATTTTGGAATAGTTCAAAGGTATTGTTGGTTTAACTGGGTGACTTTTTGGTAATGCCATTATAATCCTCTAAATTCATTTGGTCCAACAGGAGCCGCGATTATTGTTCTATAAAAAGGTTTAAATCCTTTATATGTGTGTTTTGTGTCAGATATTACACGACCATCGTTAATAACAGTATAATAACGAACAAAATTTTCACTGTCATAGTATCCAATGTAGTCACCAAAATCAACATCAATGTTTAAGTTTTCTAAAGTTTTTAAATAAACTGAAATTGTAATATTACCTGGCTCAAACTGATCCATTCTTGTAGTGCCAATAAATTTGTTTTCAGGCGCAGCAACCGTTATTTGAGCGTTAAACTCTATAGGTGGTAAAAATTTAACTCCGTCCTCAGTAACTTCACCATAAACATCGTCAGTTTTAATTTTGTTTCTATCAATTTTATACAGAACGCAAGTATAGTTCATGTCACCAATAAGCCATTCCTGACCCATCTCAACTTCTAATTCAAAATCTCTATCTCCAAAGAATTTACCTAACCTTGTTATTGGAACATTACTTCTCATTTAGTTATTTTATTGATAAATATTTATTTTATTGTTATTTTTATTAAAAGACTAAATTTGGAAAACGAATCTTCCTTAGTTGAGCATCAGGCTCTCGAAATTCTCGAGTCATATAGCGGCGCAAATAACTATATAATTTTTTTAAAACAGAAAAAAAAAAACTCAAAAAAGTTTTACCCAACAAGAGCTCAATCTGACTACATAGTTAATTACCATAACGCCGCACCAAAGGTTGCCAGAAAATGGGTTGACCTTGACACATACTTTGCAAAAAAGTTTGCAGAAGAAAGATATTTGATACAGACACCTGAACAAATTTATATTGAAAAATTACTTGTAGAAAAAGAAAAATCTTACCATATTTGGGGTAAGTTTTTTGAGAAAGATTCTTTATCGGAATTTTGGGTACCTAAATCCGCCCTAATTAAAACACACAATGTACAATCTGTTTCTATTGATTATTCTAAGTATTCTCATCGTCCTCCGCTTGATCATCAGAAAATTGCGATAGAAAAATTGGCAGGATCAAAAAGATTTATTTTGGCCGACGATATGGGGTTAGGGAAAGCGGAATTTGTTGAGAATAAAGTGTTTACCCCATATGGTAGAAAAAGAATTGGAGATTTAAAAATTGGAGATGAAGTTATTGGTAGTGATGGTAAGAAATGTTCTGTTAAAGGTGTTTATCCTCAAGGGGTAAAAGATTTATATCGGGTTACATTTAACGACAATGTTTCTGTTTTAGTTTGTAAAGAACACTTATTTTCTGTTAAATCTAGAAGTTTTGGGTACAACACAAAAAATTTTCGTAATAAAAATTCTATTGTTTTGTCGGTTGAACAAATGTTAGATAATGATTTATTTTTAGAAATAAATGGTTCTAAAAACAATTCAAATAGAAATTACAAATTTAAAACTTATTATAAAGAAAAAGGTGGTAGTAATAAATGGCAAATACCAATAGTTAAACCAATTGAATTTATTTCTAATGAGTTACCATTAAACCCATATTTATTAGGATTAATTTTGGGGGATGGTGGTATAACGACAAATAGTGTCTCATTTACAACTGAAGATGTCGAAATCGTTGAAACAATTAAAAGTATTTTACCTGAAAATTCACAAATAGTTAAAAATGGAAGTTCTAAATATGGATATAGATTAACAAAAAAGACAGGTCATACTAACCCAATTATACAAACCCTAAAAGATTTAAAATTGATGGGGTGTGGTTCTCATGATAAATTTATACCAAACATATACAAATATTCGTCTATTAATGATAGGTTAGAAATTTTAAAAGGATTAATGGATACAGATGGAACTTGTTCAATTAGTAAAAAAGAAAACTTTGAGGGGACTGAATTTTCAACGGTATCGGAAAAATTATGTGACGATGTTATTGAAATTGTACATAGTTTAGGTGGTATTGCCAGAAAAAAAAGTAGAACAACTTTTTACACATACAAAGGCGAAAAAAAGGTGGGTAAAAAATCTTATAGGGTTAATATAAAATTACCTTCAGGAATGAATCCGTTTAAAATTAAACGAAAATACAAATTATACAATACACCAGAAAAATATAAGGTTGGTAGATATATTAAAAATATTGAATTTGAGGGTAGTGGTGAAGCTATTTGCATTTCAGTAGATTCTTTTGATAAATTGTATGTTACCGAACACGCAATTATTACTCATAATACTACATCTACAATTATTGCTGCATTAGAAACAGGGGCTAAAAAGATTTTAATTGTTTGTCCAGCATCTTTAAAAATTAATTGGCAAAGAGAAATTGCAAATTATTCAGATAGACCTGTTTATATTGCAGAAAGTAAAAAATTCTCAACTGAATCTGATTTTGTTATTGTTAATTATGACATTCTAAAAAATTTCCACGACACCGATCCAAAAAATAAAGAAGAATCAATATTACTACAATCAAACTTTGATATTGTTATTTTAGATGAGGCACACATGATTTCTAATGTTCAAGCACAAAGAACTAAAATCATTAACCACTTTGCCAAAAAAATTAATAGAGTTTGGTTGTTAACAGGAACCCCAATGACTTCTCGACCAATGAACTATTACAATCTATTAAATTTAATTGAGAGTCCTGTTGCTCAAAATTGGAAAGCATATGCGATTCGTTATTGTCAAGGATATCAATTCACAGCTGGTAAAAGAAAAGTTTGGAATGTAACGGGAGCATCTAACCTTGAGGAATTAAGGGATCGCACATCAAAACAAATTTTAAGAAGACTTAAAGAAGAAGTTTTGGATTTACCTGACAAGATTATCGCACCTGTTTACTTAAGGTTGAAATCTAAAGAATATGAAAACTTAATGGGTGAGTATTTTGATTGGTACGATAAAAACCCTAACGAATCATCCTCTCTTACCGTTCAGTTTTCCAAATTGATGAAAGTTAGAAAGGTAATTGCAAATGAAAAAACAAAACAAACAATTGAGTTTGTGGAAAACATTTTAGAACAAGGTAAGAAAGTAATCATCTTTACAAATTTTACCGATACCCTCCAAACAGTTTATCAACATTTTAGCAAACATGCTGTTTATCTTGATGGTAGTTGTTCTAATTCGGTTCGTCAACAAGCGGTCGATAAATTTCAAAACGATGAAAAAGTAACCGTATTTGTTGGAAACTTAAAGGCTGCTGGCGTTGGGTTAACCTTAACCGCCGCTGAGGTTGTTATAATGAACGACCTTTCATTTGTTCCCGCCGAACACTCACAAGCTGAGGACAGGGCTTATCGTTATGGTCAAAAATCAAATGTATTAGTTTATTATCCAATTTACGATAACACAATTGAAGGCGCAATATATGACATTCTTAATAAGAAGAAAGAAATTATACGAACCGTAATGGGTGATCAAATACAAGAAAATATTGGTGATATCGCTGAAGAAATTCTTAAAATGATAAATAAGTATCGATAGTTATATTTATCTATAATGGAAATCAAAATAAAATTTAATGACACTAAATTTCAAAAAGAAGATAAAGAACTTATTGATAAGTTTATAAATCTTTTACAAGAAAAATACCCACTAAAAAAATCAATAACAATAAAATTTTTGGGCAAACAACTTGGTTCAATGTCTACAGGATCAAGAACTAATAATGGTGAATTAAAGGTTTTAGCCAAAAACCGATTGAATCGAGATATAATGAGAACATTGGCACACGAATGGGTTCATGAATATCAAATGTCGGTCCAAGGCAGAGAACACGGTCCTAATATTGGCGGAAAAAACGAAGACGAAGCAAACGCATTTGCGGGAAGATTGGTTAAAATGTTTGAAAAACAATACCCTGATTTAGAAAAAAAACTTTATGAAACAAAAACTTTATCAAACAAAATTTCTTTACTTGAACAAAAGTTATTGATTTCGGAAAAAGACCAATTACAAAAAAATTTTATAAATGAAATGAAAAAAATTGGTATTGATAAATTACCATATTCATATTCCTCTTTAAAAAAATTCATAGATTCCAAAACTATGGATGTTCATTATAATAAACACTATAAAGGTTATGTTAAAAAACTTAACAAAGCTCTCTCAAGTAAAGATGGTGATATGGAACTTGAAGAAATAGTTAAATCTATAAGTAAGTTTGATAATACGGTTAGAAATAATGCGGGAGGAGCATTTAACCACGCATTATTTTGGAAAATGTTATCACCAAAAAAACAAATCCCAAAAGGCGAGATTTATCAACAGATTAAAAAAGACTTTGGTAATATTAAAAAAATGAAAGATGAATTTAATGCCGCCGCTAAAGATAGGTTTGGGTCAGGGTGGGCTTGGTTATATTTGGACAACAAAGGTAAATTAAAAATAATGTCTCTTCCAAACCAAGATAACCCCTTAATGAATGTAATCAAAAAAGGTGGGTTCCCACTTTTAGGTTTAGATGTTTGGGAGCACGCTTATTATCTAAAATATCAAAACAAAAGAGATGAATATATTAACAACTTTTGGAATGTTGTTAATTGGGAATTTGTTAATGATTTGTTTTTAACTAAAACAAAAAAAGAAAAAACACAACTAAAGGAAGAAGTGACCGAAAATTTTAAAAAGTCAAAAACTAAAGTTGAGTACCTTTGTAAATATAGTTTGTCTAGAGGTAAAGAAAATTCTCCTTTTTGTAGATTAGAAAATTTTGTAGACACAATAAATGATCAATACATTAAAAATGAGATTGAAGATAGTGTGGTTAGATTAGATAAATTTTTTAATAAAAAAACAGTTGGTACATTTCCAATGATTGTAGAGTTAAGTTTAAAAGATCCTCTACAAACAGGTAACTTTTTAAAATTAGTTTCTGATTTTATTATTGATGACGACAACGAATATGATAATGAAGAGACAAAAAAAATACTAAGAAAACAAAAAAACGCAACTACAGTTCCTGAAAATTTACCAGACCTTTTAGCATATGCAAGATATAAAGAACACCAAAAACATGAAAATAGATTTGTTGGTAAATATTTTAAACACAAAAAAACTAAACTACAATTAAATTATCGTTGTAGTGATGACGCTAAAGAAAAGTTAATTGATACTTTAATGAAAATTCATAATAATGAAGAAACTTTAAACTATCATTTCTTTAGAATAACCAAATGTTTAGTAGATTCATTTAAGTCGGGATCATACTACTTGAAAGCGGATTTAGAGACTATTGAGGATTTTTTAGATGAAGACGGAAATGTTATCTATCCCGCAGGATCACATTTTGAAGCAAAGAAAATGGACCCATTTATTGATAGCTACCTTTCAGAATTCTTTTCAATATTTAAAGAAAGTGCTATTTCAGACAAAAAACCAATAGTTGGTGAGTTGTATAACACATTAGTTGATAAAATTTTTATTTGGTTAAATAAAAATGAAAGTGCAAAAAATTACTTAGAAAAAGTTAAAAGTTTTATGTCAGGTATAATATACCAAGATGACACAATAGTTCCCACAAAATACATACAATTATATTGGTCCAATAAAGGTCAAAGAAGTTGTGACGAAAAAAGAGTATCAATAAGATTTAGAATAGACCCAAAATACTCACAAATAGATGCATACAAATTTATTGATTCTGACACTTTAGAGAGTTTTAAACTAACGGTACCTAATAATGAAAAAGAGTTAGTTTATTGTCCAACAAAATAATTCTTTTTGTTTAGATATTTATAAAAAAAATCTTATGGCAATTATTAATGAACCCGAAAGAAGTGAATTTTATCAAAAAGTAAGACACTTACTTGGAGCTCCTTTAAGATCGGTAGAGTTAGAGGATGAAATGATGGATACTCTGTTAGAGTACTCAATAGATGACTATTCCCAATATGTACAAGATTGGTTAACCGAATCCCAATGGACTTCATTATATAATCTAAATTTAGACACACAGTCTTTATCTAGAGCATTTGTAAGTAAAAGTTTAGATTTTGAAACCAGATACACTTATGCGTATTCTAAAATTGTTGGTTTACAAGCGGGAGGTGATTGGGTAATTAAAAAGGATTTTGTCCAATTAGTGCCAAATCAACAAATATATGAAATTCCAGCAGGTCGTGAAATAAATGAAATTTTATGGTTTACACCATCAACTTTAAATACTGCAATGTTTGGTGTCGGTGGATTTGCCGGTATTGGAGCAGGAACTGGTTTAGGTGGAGGAGGAGGACTTGCTCAAATTGGTAATATGGCGGGAAGTTATTATTTAACTCCAGCGTTTGATACTTTACTTAGAATGCAAGAAGTAAACATACAAAGAAGAATGTTTGCTGGGGAGTTAACTTATTATATTACCGCACTTCCCGGAGGTAAAAAGGGGTTACACTTATTAAACACACCAGGTGGTAGATTTGATTTTGGTAACGCAGAAATGTCAAACCATCAAGTTTGGTATTGGTATTATGACACCACAGATGGTGATAGAGACAAATGTTTAGCGGACAATCCTGATATAGTATTATTACCATCTGATGTTCCATTTGATAAATTAAGTTGGTATAAATTAAACAATCCCGCACAAGTTTGGGTTAGAAGATGGTTTACCGCTTACTGTAAAGAAACACTTGCAAGAGTTCGTGGTAAATTTAGTGGTAGTTTAAAAACTCCTGATGGTGATCTAACTATGGATTACGCTGCATTAGCAACCGAAGGTAAAGACGAAAAAACAAAACTAATAGAAGAGCTCATTGGTGCCGACGGAAGATTAACAAGACTTCGCCCTGAAAAAATAATGGAGAGAGAAGCATTACTTGCGGAAAATCTTAACAAACAACTTAAGTTTAGAGCGATGCCTCGTCAAATATATGTAATTTAATTTTATGCCAATTGTAAAAAACAAACCTGTTAGAAAAACTGTTTTCAGAGGAGAAAGATCATTAAACCTTGACACTTTTGAAACTGTCATAGTAAGTGATGAAATCTATAAAACAAATGGTGAGAATCTTTTAATTATAAAGGATGTCTCACAGTCTAAAGTGAAATTAGATTCAACAACTACTGACAAAATTAAAATAAAAACTTTAACCAATTGTACTATTATACCTGACATAGGTAGAATAGATGAAGATTGGGATGAAATTTATATCGGTAGAGGGGCTTGCGTTGAGTTACAGTTTGTTAATGGTATTTGGTACATACTATCTTCAGACGGCATCAAGTTGGATTAACTTATTAAATGTGTTTCTCCCAACCCTCTTCTGCCAATTCATACATATAATTAGGGTCAATACCAACTGACTCCCAAAATTCTACTTCACCTTGTTCCATTTTAATTAAGTTCTCATAAATGTCATCTTGGTCTCCATCGTTAAATGGTTTACCGTTAATTAATTTACATTGGTCTGTTGTATAGAAACTTCTATCTTCAGGGTTCTTAATTAATAAAGTATCTCTAACCTCATCATCAAATACAATCAATAAAGGTTCCACGCGCTTATTAAATGTTGTAATTGCTCTTTGTATGTTATATTCGCCTAACATTTCTGGATTGTTCTCTAAATCAGATGGTTCAATACGATAACAATTAATCTGAATAACCGAATCAGTTGTGTTTGGATCTCCTTTTGTGTTAGTAAAATAAAGACCTAATTGATCATCACTCCACCCTTTTTTTGGTTTGTTAACTTTTTGAACATCTCCGTGTGACGCTTTGTTTCCATTATTAACATAAAGAATCATATCGCCAAGGTTTCCTTGTATACCATCTCTAATAAGGAGTTCCATGTGTGCCATTCTTGAGTTAAGATTACCTGCCTTAGTTGTTAGTTTACTTCGTTTAATGTAATCATCAACACTTAACTTAACTCTTGCTTTAGATGCGATCTCAGCCAACGGAACTCTTTGGTCAAATATCTTTTGGATGTATTCATAATACCACTCAATAAATTCTTTACCTTCACCATTAAGTAATTGGTTAACCCCTTTATCTAAGAATTTCTCAATATACTTTGGCATCTTTTTAGATTTAATACTATTACCGGTTAATTTTATTTTACCGTTGTGTTCCATCGTTGCGTAATTCTTACGAGCCAAGTTAATACACGAATCCCAAGTCCCATCACAATCAAGTCCCATCTCACCTTTCATAAAGATGTCGTTAAACTCTGCGACATCAGCGTCATAACCACGATACTCTTTACCTTCCTTAACCAACCAGTTTAATCCTTTACCAATATAAACCCTATCGTCAACACCTTCAGGTGGTAAGGAGAAGTTCATACCATCTGTATCACACACTAAAGGACTGTATCCTCTCTTCTCAAAGAACTTTAACATCTGTCTGAGGTATTGTCTACCTGTACAGGTGATCTGTTCTCCCATGTCAATATCTCCCCAAGGAAATACATGTGGTGCCGATAACGATCCGAAGAACGCATTGATAAAGATTTTGATTGGTAATTGTTTACGGTCAAAAGATGTTGATTTCTTTTTATCGATAGTCTTATACTCTGCCGCCAAGTTCTTATACATAATACGAGAGTTGCGGAAGTAGGTTAACAATCCTTTCATCGCCCCTGTGATATCACATTCGGGAAACACATTATGAACCAACTGAATGGATGGGTATAGTGAAGAGTAGTCAAGTTTTAATACATCCTTAGAATAACCCACTTTAAGTAATCGCGATAGACCACCAACAAAGTTTCTTTTTTCTTTTTTTATTGGAATAGCAAGTCCGTGCTTATAAGACCAAGCTAACATTACCATTTTCCATAATGTTGCGGTTCCCATTGTTGATGCTCTCTCATATGTTGTTGGTACTAAAGATGCCAATAGAAAAGTTGCTTGATTGAACTCGTCGTCAACAATCAAAGTTTCGTCAAGGTCATCGTCAAGATAACGCTCAACTATGTCATCTCCAGTTGTTTTAACATATACATCTCCTCGTCTTACACATATCTCATCCACCTTTGGGTCAATACCTACTTTCTTGTAGTTACCATTATCTGTGTTCAACCAATATTCTTCTTTATTGGCATACATAGATCCAATCTTTGTGTGGTCAATATATATACGATCTTTAGCCTCAGCATCAATATATTTGGTAATATACTTTAATCCGGCTTCTTTAATACTTGAGTTAATGGCTTGAGCTCTACGAACTGAATGGATAATATCAATTACATTATACCCCCACATTTGAACTTGATTAAATCTCTCGACCTCATTTGCTAACTTTAACATTGATTCTTTTTGTGAGATTGTTTTCTGTGCGTTCATTGAGATTGCAATCTTTTTAATGTCCAAGTTTAACGCCTTACATCTTTCAAATATCCAAAACCAGTCAAAGTTTGCGGAGTTATACCCTGAAATGATTGATGGTTTAATATCGTCTATGGTTCTAAAGAATTCAACAAGCCCTCTTCGTTCCTCGTCATCGTCTTTACACTCAATTACTTTCATGAAACCTTTATTTGTTTTCATTCCAATCATGAAGATACGACCGTCTTTTGGTTCTAATGCGGTCGTCTCAAGGTCAAATACAAACCTTGTGATATCATTATATTCCTCAAATCCTTTGAATAATCTTTTTTCTTTTGAAATTAAGTATTGTTCCACCGGGGATAACAATGTAATAAGATCTTTTGTTTTTTCACCCCAAGGATCAACACCACCTTCTCTAAAAAACTGAATAAGGTTTCTATATCCTTTCATACATTTAACCAAAAATGTTAATCCGTCCTCCAATCTTTCATTATTATCGGTTCTTAATTTCTCAATAATAATTCCGTGTTTTCCCATTGCTTCTTTTTGCAATGCCTTTGATGATGAATAGAAATTTTGACCACGAAGGTCACCAACCCATGCGAATGAGATTAAAGTATCTCGTTGGATTTCTTTACCTTTGCCAGGTATTTCTTTTATTTTAAAAATTTTGTCTGAGACATAGTCGTACTCTACCGCCACTATGTATTTTTCAGGATCATTTCCTTCTAGGAAACTTTTAATTTCTTCTTGTGATGTCATATATTTTTTACTTTTGGTCTATTAGCTACCGAATTAGGTCGGCATTTACCTTCGTAAATAAATATAGTTTTTGTTTTGTTTTATATCAACTAAGTTTTTGAAAATATTTTGTTAAACTTTAGATTCTTCACATAATATACAGATTCTCATAGTTTTATTTTTTTAGTAAATTAATAAGTTCTTCTCTTTCTTCTTTAGTGATTGATTTATATTTTCTCATATCAACAATTACTTTTAATTGTTCAGGAAGAAAAACACCATCTAATGCGGTTTTAGCCGCCTCACATTCTCTATGAGTCATTTCAAATGCTTCTTTAACGTTATCAACCCAAGTTTCAGTTTCAACCGATTTAAGGTATTTATTATCTGTTGTTCTTTGTATTAACTTTATCATAATATTATTTTTTTTATATAATGTATTTTTAAGGGTTACGATTCTTAATTAAAAAAATTGAACACTAATCCTTCCCAATCGTGATAAGTTTGGTCAGATCCTGGGTCTGAAGTTACTCTAATACCACCTA